>Ga0209656_10001662_pt1 | contig 14558 bp, 11 predicted proteins | sample BogFormECP12_OM2_FD_188239 | JGI IMG/M metagenome (GOLD analysis project Ga0209656, IMG submission 188239) | Bog forest soil microbial communities from Calvert Island, British Columbia, Canada - ECP12_OM2 (SPAdes) (version 2) | ecosystem: Environmental > Aquatic > Freshwater > Wetlands > Bog ... | reverse complement strand
GTCACCGCCACACCCAACGCGGTGAAGGCCGCCTTCACCAAGGAGAGCGATGTCTTCAAGGACAATGGCATCGCCTACCTCGATCCCATCCTCAACCTCCATGACCCGAAGATGTTCGGGCTGCAGATGTTCCAGACTTGGGGCCCGATTCTCGGCCTCTCGGAGGAAGAGAACGAGCGCGCCATCGAGGCGGGGAACAAGGCCTTTGAGGATTTCGACCGCAGCATGCGCCAGCGGTCACGCGAAGTGCTGGACACGTTGGAGCGCGAGAACCGGCTGGGCATCGTGATGCTGGGCCGCGTCTATCACCATGATCCCGGCTTGAACCATGAGATCATGGAGGAATTCCAGAAGCTCGGTTATCCAGTGCTCTCGCAGAGCTTCCTGCCGAACGACGAAGACATGCTCGACCGCCTCTTCGGCGAGGAAGTGCGCTCCGGCGCGATTACCCATGCGCTCGACATCAAGGACGTGTGGAAGAACGCCTACTCCGCCAGCACCAACCAGAAGATCTGGGCGGCGAAGTTCACCGCCCGCCATCCCAACCTGGTAGCACTGGAAATCAGCAATTTCAAGTGCGGGCACGACGCGCCCATCTACAACGTGATTGAGGACATCATCGAAAACTCGGGCACGCCGTACTTTTCCTTCAAGGACATGGACGAGAACAAGCCGACCGGCTCCATCAAGATCCGCGTCGAGACCATTGACTACTTCCTGAAACGCTATCAGGAAACCTTATTGAAGAAGGCGGAGGCCGCGAATGATCTGGAGCGCCAACTCGCCGAATACGAGCGCTCGCTGCGCATGCAGTTGACGAAAAAGTCCAATCGGCGGGATGATGTTGTCATTCCCTTCCCGCAGCCCGAGACCGAACCGGAGACTGCGAGCGCGGCGGGCGACGACTGAGCGGTAAGTAGCTAGGCAGCAGCCACTCGCGGTTTTGAATTGTCATTACGAGCGTCCTGCTTTTGGACGCGAGGAATCTGCTTTTCGATTGTGTCTGATAAAGCAGATCCCTCGCCCGCTGAATGCCACCCCAACCAGCGCAAAAGCGGCGCTCGTTGGGGACCCCGGTTTAGCGGACTCGTGATGACAACTCGTATAATGTTCAGACCATGCCCCTGACCAGCGATACCAAGAAGGTGATGTTCGAAATCTACCGCGACGCCAGCTTTGGTGGCCGATACAAGGTCGTGTACTTCACCGAACTGGGCGAGCACGACAAAGAAAGCGAAATCAACGAAGCCATGCGCGGCGAGCGCGTCTTCGATGGTTTCCTATTACACCGCGAACGTAACCAGGCCAAGCAGGTGGTAGATGAAATCCTGGACCGGCTGAACAACGGAGAGCCGGTGGACGAAAGCCTCATCGAGCAGAAGCTGCAACCGTATCTCGCGTAGACTCTTCAGCAACGCTTCACGACAACCGAAGACGGCCCAACTATCCGTTCAGAATGACCTATGTGACCTTCGACGCTCCGAATGATGTGAATGGAACCTATCCGGTTTCGATCAACCTGTTGGGAGCCATCACCGGACTCTATTACGACGAGAACTACGTCAGCCATGGTTTCGTTCGCGACATTTTCGGCAACATTACAGCGTTCGATGTGCCGGGGAGCCAGAGCACGACTGCGTCATCCATCAACCTGGAAGGCACGGTCGTCGGGCAATATTTTGATGCGAACGGCTCACATGGATTCCAGCGCACATGGGATGGAACCATAACAACTTTCGATGTGCCCGGAGGCACAAATACCGCCGATTACACGTTGGGCGCTGGGGCGCCGGCGAGTATCAGCATCCTGGGCGAGATTGGGAGTAACTACTTCCAGCCTATCGTCCACAATCCTTTCGGTGGAAACTACCGGGGAGTGGTAAGGAAGTGGGACGGTACATACGAGACTTTTGACGCCTCAACCAGCGGGCCATGCTGCACTTGGACGTATGCTATCGCGATCACACCAGACGGCACCACCACTGGATACGACAACGATGGGTACAACATCTTCCACGGATTTGCCCGCACCCGCGATGGCTCCATAACCCTATTTGATGCCCCGGGCGCTGGAACTGGAGACTACCAAGGCACCCTTCCCATGGCGATTAATCTGTTCAGAGTTGTCACCGGCTTTTACCGTGACTCGAGCAACGTAAGTCACGGGTTTCTGAGACTTCCACACTGATCCATACCTCACCGAGGCTGCGCACTGCGCAGCCTCGATTTATCCCCGCAACTGGATTCCCGCCTAGAGCGGAATTGAGACGCTGGAACACTTCAGTTCAGGACGAATCCGGTTGGGCAGCGCTCGACTTCCTCAGCGGCGCTTCTTCTTTACAGCAGCCTTCCTCACGGGAACTTTTTTACCGCTCTTCTTGGCAGGAGGTTTCTTCCCGACCGCAGGCCTCTTCGCTTTTGGCTTCTTGGCGGCAGCTCTCTTCGCAGTCGGCTTGCCTTTCTTTACTGGCTTGGCCGGCGCTACCTTCTTCGCGGCTTTCGCAACCGGAGTCTCAACCGCTTTCTTCGGCTCTACAGGAGGCGCGACTGCTTTCTTGACAACGGGAGCAGGTTTCACTTCCGGTGGGGGTACAACAGGAATGGGTGCGGGCGCAGCCGCTGCTGGCGTTCCACCCTTGGGCTTGCGGCCTCGCTTGGCCGGAGGTGCGCCTTCAGCGCCTGGAGTAGCGGGTGCGGCGGCCGCTGCCGCCTTTCCTCGCCCGCGCTTGGCAGGAGGTGGCGGAGGCGGAGGAGGCGGTTCATACGGCTTCAGGAAGTTCATGATTTCCGTCTGCGAGCGCAGCTTGCCGTCCAGCAGCAACAAAAACGCTTCGTCCAAAATCTTCTGGTATTCCGGAAGCTGGGGCGTAATTCGCAGCTCTGCCATTTCCGGGAACGGCAAGGTCTCTTTCACCTGCCGCCACTTCCCAAAAAAGTTTTTCAGTTTCTGGTCAACTGCCTGTTGCCTGACCGTCAGGCTGAGAAACAAAATGTCCTCCGGCGAGGCCTTAGTGAGGACCTTCCACGCTCCCGAAGGCGCGCTGGCTTCCTTGCTGGTCAGCTTCTTCGACAGTTCGTGGGCACGATGTTGGAGGTGCCTCCATTTGTCTACAAAATCGCGCCGCGGAATCATCCGCTGGATTTCAGCAGTGTCTTTGTCGCTCATGCGGCGCGTGAGGAAATGCATCATGAGCGGGCCGGTCTCAATCTGGTAGCCCAGATCGTTCATCATCTGGCGGGTCTTCACCGCCTGCCCCAACTCGCTCGAGTCAACCTTGGCCATGCTCCAATGGGGATGCAAGACCTTGAGCCAGCCCTCCTTATCGAGGGCGCGCATGACGTGCAGGGGATCGTCTTCGTGGGCCAACTGTTCCAGTTCGTAGCCGATGGCTCGCTTTCCTATATTCTCGATGTAGTTGTTCTCTTTGGCGGTGTCATAGCGCGCCTGGGTGCGCTCCTCCAGCGGCCAATGGAAGCGGGCGCTCAATCGCGTCGCCCGGATCAGCCGAACTGGCTCCTCCAGAAAGGCGTAGTTGTGCAGCACCCGCAGCACCTTGGCTTCGATGTCGGCGATACCGTTGAACGGGTCCAGCAGCAGACCGCGCGAGCCGGGATTCAGCGACAGCGCCATGGCATTTACCGTGAAGTCACGGCGACGCAGGTCTTCGTTGATGGTCGCTGGCGTCACGCTGGGCGGCTTGCCGGGCTTATCGTGACTCTCGGCGCGCGTCATGTTTAATTCAGCGCGAACGTTCCCCGGCATCAGCAGGTGCAGCGTCCGCAGGTCCTCGTCGACGCCCTGTACTGAAATGCCAGCTTTTTCCAACTCCTTCTGGAGCTTGAGCGGATTGCCCTGAATGCTGAGATCGACGTCGCGTATCGGAAATCCGGTGACGAGGTCGCGGATGGTGCCGCCGGTAAGGTAAAGGTTTAAGCCCGCATGTTGGGCAATTTCTTGTGCCAGGTTCACACCACGTTGTTGATCCGGGGTGAGCCGGGTTTCCATGCTATAGATGTAGTCTGCCATCTAAATGTATGACTCTACAGGTAATACCGTAGATCAGCGAATCCAAATGAGCGCGCTTTGCTGCAACCCGGATACTATCGAGTCCCTGCTGCCGACGAAGGTTCGAGCACGTTTTGTACTCCCCAAAAGTGCCGTAACAGCGCTCCACCAACGCGCAACTCACTCTGGCGACAGAACTTAAAGGCGTTTTACACTCGGGCTGCCGCTCAGCGAACAATAACACAACGTTGACAATTTGGCTACAGAGTAGCTTCTTTAGGGCACATTTTGGTCAAAAGTGCGACAATCGGGGCTGGTGAGGATGCCGGATAGCTATGGCAACAACCCACAAGAAAGTGCTCGTCCGCAAAATGGACCGGGACAGCGTGACCGGCTACGTCGGCGCTTCGTTCATTTCTGAGGGCAAGCTGGAGCTGCTTAATACTGCGGGCAATGTGGTTTCCATCGAACTGCGCGAGGTCAAAGGCGTGTACTTTGTCCGCGAATTTGGCGATTCGGAATCTCTTACCCGTAAGACATTCACGTCACGGCCCCGCATGGAAGGGCTCTGGGTGCGTCTGCGCTTCCGCGACAACGAAACCATCGAAGGCATGATGCCGAATGCCTTGCTGCAGGAAGGGATTGAAGGGTTCTCCATCATTCCCCCGGACACCCGCTCCAACACGCAGCGCATTTTTGTGCCCCGTTCGGCGCTGGCTGAGCTGACCGTGCTGGCCGTCATCGGCGACAAGAAATCGCGAGGCCGTGGTCCGCGCCCCGAGGACACTCGCCAGGTGCCGATGTTCACTTGAAGTTTTTTCCGCATGCGAAGTCGCGGCTGAACGAACCGACTATGAAACTTGCTGAAATCGCATCGCTGCTCGGCGCCACGCTGGAAAACGGAGACCCGGAAATCGAGATCACTGGCGTGGCTGGAATCGAAGAGGCGTCCGCCGGGCACATCACCTTTGTCGCGAACCCGAAATACGCCGCCGCCGCCAGGACAACCGCCGCCTCAGCGGTGATCGTTTCTGAAGACTTCCCTGCTATCTCCGCCGGCATGTTGCGCAGCAAGAACCCGTATCTGGCGTTTGCCAGAGCGATCGACCTGTTCTACCAGGCGCCGCAGTACGGTGCCGGGGTGCATCCCACCGCGATGATCGCGGCAACCGCGAAGTTGGGTGCGAGCCCGCACGTCGGCGCATACGTGGTGATCGACGAGGATGTCGAGATCGGCGACAACGCCGTGCTGCTGCCGCACGTCGTCATCTATCGCGGAGCGCGTGTGGGCAACAATTTCTTCGCCCATGCCCACGCTGTGGTGCGTGAGAATTGCACGCTGGGTGACAACGTTATCCTGCAGAACGGCGCAGTCGTGGGCTGTGATGGCTTTGGATTTGCCCGCGACGGAGAGCGTTGGGAGAAGATCACGCAGTCCGGACCCGCTGTGCTGGAGAGTGACGTCGAGGTGCAGGCGAACTCCTGCATCGATCGGGCAAGCATCGGCGAAACCCGGGTTGGCCGCGGCGCTAAAATCGACAACCTGGTGCAGGTGGGACACGGCTCGGCAGTCGGAGACCATACATTGCTATGTTCCCAGGTCGGTCTCGCCGGTTCGACGGTTGTAGGAAAGAACGTCATCCTGGCCGGCCAGGTCGGGGTTGCCGGACACTGCAACATCGGCGATGGCGTGGTGGTTACCGCCCAGAGCGGCACTCACGGGGACATCCCTGCGGGGGCGACGGTAAGCGGCTCTCCCGCCTTTGACCACAAACAATGGTTGCGGGCGGTCGGCATCTTCACTAAACTGCCAGAGCTTGCAAGAACGGTTCGAAGTCTGCTGGCTGGCCACCGCGACACCGATCCGCAAAAGAACGAACCGTAGTACTTGTAATCCGCGCCCACTGGTCGACAACCGGCGACTCTGCAATTTGCGCATCGACTTATCTGGGCGGCCTTAGCTGGTTCGAGTGGCGTAGGCATGAGCGAAGACATCTCCAATCCGTCGCCACCGCGCGCTGTCGGGCCGCAACCGGTAACCGCCTCGCCGATTCGCGTCTTGCTGCTCGACGACCGCGAAGAAAACCTCGTGTTGCGCGCCGCCATCCTGCGCCAAAAAGGATATGAAGTGGTCAGCACGAGTTCAATCGAAGAAGCCCAAGCCAAACTGCACGCCATCGATATCGCGGTGCTCGATTATCATCTCGGCGCCGGCAAGTTCGGCACGGATGTAGCCGAGACCCTCCGCCGCAAGCGTCCGCAAGTCCCCATCATCATTCTGTCGGCAACCCTGGAGCGCAAATTTGGCGGCATCGCCGACATGCATCTGCTGAAGGGATACAGCTCAGTGGACGACTTGGTGGCAGCGCTGCGCTTGTTCGAAGCGAAAAAGCGTGGACGTCCGGTAGTAGTGGATGCGCGCGATTTCTACTACTCACGCATATCCATCGCCATGGCTGACGATATCGTGCTGGAAATTCTCGATCGCGACGGCAACTGGCAATATGTGAATGACTACTTTGCGGCCATGAATGGACATAAGCGGGCCTGGTTCGTGGGCAAGAACCTCTTTGAGCAGTTTCCCCAGCTCGGCGAAGAGTGTCGCGAGATTGTTCGCACCGTCGCCGATACCCGCGAGACATATATCGATCGCCGCGCCTCGGGCCGAGCGTCCCATCTCCCCGCGAACAGCAGTCACTGGAATTGGAATGTGCTGATCTTCCCCATCAAGCTGCACGACGATCGCGATGGTGTTGTGCTCACCGCGCGCCTGATTGAAAAGAAATGACTCGAGGCTAAGTCGACTGTCGCCGGGTGGAGCACGCCTTTAGGCGTGCATGACAGACTGCATTTTGGTGACTCGCGCTTTAGCGGCTGAGGTAAAGTTTTGTTACCTCAGCGGATGAAGCCGATTCCTCTCCAACCTTTCATTGCACCGTACACGAAAACTGAAAAATGCTCTAGTACACTTGGTATCCCGGCGCGGGCGACCGGAAATTCGGCTTGCGCGCGATCAGCAGCAGGGCCCCAATCCGCTTGAACTCGCGCAACTCCTCGGCGCTCTTGAACCACTTTCCGCTGTACTCGTCCGGCGTCGGCGTCAGGTCCGGGACACGCACGGCAAGTACATCCTCAAAAGTATGTGCCTTTAACAGCTCGACGTATTCCTGCTCGGAACGCACCTGTACTGGGACCTTCAGTTCATCTACCCAACGCAGCGAGTACGCATTATCTTTGTAGAGATTAATCAGGATGAACAGCTTGCCGAGCGGCGCCATCACGCGGAACAGTTCCGCGAGAGCACGGTCCTGGTCGGCGTAGTAATAGAAAGACTCGACCGACAGCACCTTGTCGAAGAAGTTCTCGTCCCAGGGAATCTGCTGCGCCGAGCCGACCACGAACATAACATTGTCATAATCCTTCGAGTTCGCACGAGCGCGGCGAATCATCTCATCCGACACGTCGAGACCAATGACCTGCCCCGGCCGCGCGCCTCCGGCGACGCTCTGTGCCATCAGCCGCGTCGCCCATCCCGCACCGCAACCGAGATCGAGCACGCGCTCGCCCGGCTTGAGGTCCATCAGCGCCAGCGTTTGCTCAGTGATGCTGATGTGGTGGTGCTCCATCTCTTCGCCGCGGCCCTGCTCGGCCCACTGGTTGAACTCCTGGCGCAAGCGCTCGTCGGCGGTAGCGGTCTTGTTGTCAATCATTGCGTCCCCCACCCCAACTCGCGCAAAAGCGGTGCGAGTTGGGGACCCCGGCTCCTCGCAGATTTCGGTAGTGGATCAGTTTGCCTCTGTCCTCTTAGGAGCGAATCCAGCGTCGTCATCCCGAGCAAGCTTCCTTTGCGCAGCGAGGGATCTGGGCGCACCGATTCGCGCCGACGCGCGAAAGGTCCGCTTCCTTATTGCAAACTGACCCACTACCAGGATTTCGAATGTCTATGCTACAGTCTCCGGAACCGATGGCTCAACTTCCTGCAACGCCGACGAACGGCCATGGCCACTCCGGGCTTTATTGCCCCAACTGCGCGCGTGAAGTGGACGATCCCCTCACCTGTGGCGATTGCTCGGCGGTAATCTGCCGTGTCTGCGGCACGCCGTTGGAACTACCCGAGGACCTCGGCATCGGGTAGAGTAGTGTAGCGACGTTGCATGGTAGCAGCATGTCACCATCAGCGTTCATGCGGGCATTATCCATCAATCGGCGAAGCTTGCGGCCGCTGAAAAAGTCGTTTCAGCAGCGTTTTGAAAGGGCACAGCTTTAGCTGTGCCGTTGCAAGTCTTTATTTTTGTCATCCCGAACCGACTTTAGTCGGTGAGGGATCTGCTTTTTCAACTTTTCAGCGGCCTCTTTAGCTGTGCCTTTACTGCACTTGCGGAAGTGGGCTTCAGCCCCCGAGGGGATTCGTTCTTTAGCAAAGCGAGTTCCCCCAGCGGCTAAAGCCGAACTTACGGGGACAGATGTATGGCACGGCTGAAGCCGTGCCCTTCAAAAATGCGAACACCTTACGAAGAATTCGGTTTAGCGCAGTCACTCTATTCATGGCACAACTAACCCAAGCGCGCGCCAAGCCCCAAGCCGGTCTGCACCAACCCTCGCTGGTGCGCGGCCTTTCGCTGACCGATTCGGTGATGTTGCTGGTTGGCGGCATCATCGGCTCGGGCATCTTCCTCACCGCCGGACCGATCGCCTCCGCCGTACACAAGCCATGGTTCTTCCTCGGCATATGGCTGGTCGGCGGGACCATCTCGCTACTGGCGTGCTTCGCCTTCGCCGAGATGGCCACCATGTTTCCCGAGGCCGGCGGTCAATACGTCTTCCTGCGCGAGGCCTACGGCGAATTTCCCGCGTTTCTCTACGGATGGATGATCTTCACCGTCGGCCAGAGCGGAACCATCGCCGCGCTCGCCGTCGGTTTCGCCGAGTACTTCGGCGCGGTGCTTCCCTTCGCATCCGCGCACCTTCCGGTCGCAACCGTCCTGGGATGGACGCTCACGCGCGGGCACGTCGTTTCCATCGGCTCCATCATTCTGCTGACCACGATTAACGTGCTCGGCGTGAAGCGCGGCTCGGCGCTGATCAACGTCGCCACCTGGGCGAAGTTCGCCGCCATCGGCGCATTTATTCTCCTCGGCCTCACCATCGGCCACGGACATTGGTCGAATTACACGGTCAGCATTCCAGCCGATCAACCCATCACGATTGGCCATGTCATCTCCGGCTTCGGTGTTGCGCTGATTGGCGTTTTCTGGGCGTTCGATGGCTGGGTTTATGTGACGTGGGTGGCGGGAGAAATCAAGAATCCGCAGCGCGTGCTGCCGCGCGCCATGGTGATGGGTGTTGTGCTGGTCGGCGTCATCTACCTTGCGGTCAACGCCGTATATCTTTACGCGCTGCCCATCACGCGCGTGGCCCAGGAAGAAACCATCGCCCACGCCGCCGCGGTCACGCTATTCTCGTCCAATGCGGCGCGCTGGCTGAGCGCCACCATCGCTCTGTCGTGTTTCGGAGCAATGTCCTGCGCCATCCTGAGCAGCGCGCGAGTCTCGTTCGCCATGGCGCGCGATGGAGCCTTCTTTCATGCCATGGGCCGCGTCCATCCGCGCTATCGCACGCCGGCATTCAGCCTGATCGCGCTCAGTTCGTGGGCGGCGGTGCTGGCCCTCAGCGGCAGCTTCGACCAGCTTTACACCTATGTGATGTTCATGATGGTGCTATCGTACGTGGCAGCCGTGGCGGGGCTGTTCGTATTGCGTCGCACCCGGCCTGACGTTCCGCGGCCCTACCGCTGCACCGGCTATCCCTATCTGCCGGCGCTGTACGTATTCATGGCAGGAGCCTGGGCGCTGAATTCCGTGGTCACCCGGCCCAAAGAAACCCTGATCGGCATCGCCATCGTCTTTCTCGGCGCGCCGTTCTATCTCTTCTGGCGCTGGCAGTTGAAGCGCCATCCAGTTAAAGATTGAGGACTGGACGAGGCCTCGATGACATCACCAAGGCGCGTTCCTCTGGAAGAACACTGATGAAAACGGCGGAAAGAGCAGGCAGTGCCGCCTTACTTGCGACTCTTACCGCTGCGATTTGTAAACTCCCGCAATCACCTGCGCGATCAGTTTGTGGCCTGACTGGCTGGGATGCACATCGCACGTCGGCGGGCTGGTCGCCGGATTGCTGTTGTTCAGCAAACCAGCCACACAAGTTTGCCCGGCTGCGAACGGATTCGAAGCCGCGGCATAGAATGCCGAAAAAACGTCGGCTACCACAGCGCCGTATACGGGTGCTGGCGCGCTGATCGCCTCGTTCAAATCCTGCGTCAACACGGTTTCAAACTGGTTCGTGTAATCGAGTGAGTAGTAATTCACCACTACGATGGGTCCGTTGTATCCCGTGGCGCGAAGCGCAGCGAGGGCAGCGGCCATGTTGGCCTCTGCCGCAGCAAGGACTTTCGGGGCGCCGTTCTCGATGCATGTCGGGTCGTCATTGCACTCCTGCTCTAACAGAAACAGGTCGTTGGCGCCGAGCATGATCGTCACCAGCTGTGTGCCCGGATGCTGCAGCAGGTAGCCCGTGGCGTAAGTAAGTTGCGGGGACTTCAACGAGGGATAAACCACGTGCAGGGGAAACGCCGAGCGATAAGCGCGGCATCCGTTATCGGGCGCGGTCGGCGATAGAAAGCTGCCGGTCGTCTCCCCCGGACAGGCCCCGTCCGACAGGTTCAAGCTCAACGCTAAGCTGTCGTAATCCGTATAGGCCACGAAGTTTGTGGGGTTGTAATATTCATACCCCGCCTGTTGTATAAACCCGAATGGCACGCTGTCACCCAGCGCTAGGTAATCGCTGGAACTGCCGGCGGGATTCTTCGCCGACGCGGACCCGAGCGCAAGAAGCGCGATCATCACGCAGACACTGCAAATCAAGCGTACTCTCATCATTTCCTCCTCCCAGGGGTAAATTAGTCGGGCAAAGCGTAACACAAAACGCGACGGGACTTCCCGCCTGCCCGCCGCCCCTGCAACAATCTTGCCGCAATCGAGTTTGTTACTCCGACATCAAGCGCCACCCACGCGCTCATGAGAAAATGCGACATATGCCTACTTGGATGAAAAGGCTTTGCCTCTGCTGGAAGCGCTCGGCGCTTCTGCTTTTCGGTGTGCTCGCATTTGTGCCTCTTCCCGCCCGGGCGGTCCTCGGAGACACCGCCGCATCGGTGCTGACCGATCAGGCCCGGATGAAGGGCTCGCTGCGTAGCGTGGACGCGAAGGCGTACGTCATGCACGAAATCACGGTAGACAGCGGCACGGTTGTGCGCGAATACGTCTCTCCTGCGGGCGTGGTGTTCGCGGTGGCTTGGGAAGGGCAATTTCCGCCCGACTTCGAACAGTTGCTGGGCCCTTACTACCAGCAGGCGAAGCAGGCTACTTCACAACAGGAGCGCCACGGTCGAGGGCCTATCTTCGTTGACACCCCCGGCTTGGTGGTCCAGCAATCGGGACATCCGCGCAGTTTTCACGGCCAGGCATACGTTCCGCAGTTGATACCCGAAGGCGTAAAGGCCAGCGACATCCGGTAGGGAGACCAGCAGAATGCGTAGATTCGCGCTCTTGTTTGTAGTGGCAATTGTGGTGTGGATTGCCGGCTGCAGTTCCAGCAGCACCCCAAACACGGTTACGGGCGTGACCCTGAGCTGCCTGCCGTCGCCCATCCAATCCAGCCAGCAGAACCAGTGCATCGCGACCGTGACCGGCACCGGATCCTTCTCCACCACCGTCACCTGGACGGCCAGTGGAGGTTCCATCGCCAGCAATGGGGTCTATACGGCGCCCGTTGTTTTGTCGCCCACAACGTTTACCATAACCGGGACTTCGACCCAGAACACTCACGACTCGGCCATGACGACGGTGACTGTCAACCCCGTGAATGCTACGCCGATCACGGTGGATGCAGGCCCGCAACCGCAAACTTTCACGGCCGTGAATGAGGCGTTCACCAGCGTTACGGTTTGCGTTCCCAATACCAGTACCTGCCAAACCATCGATCACATACTGGTAGATACCGGCACCTCAGGGTTGCGCCTGTTGTCCTCCGTGCTGACCGTCCCGCTTCCCCAGCAGAATGATTCCAGCGGCAATCCTCTGGACGAGTGCATGGTGTTTCTGGACGGCTACGCTTGGGGGCCGGTCGCCTTGGCCGACATTTCCATCGCGGGCGAGAAGGCATCTTCTGCCCCAGTGCAGGTGATGATTCCCGACAGTGGCTCTCCACCGGTACCCTCTGACTGTTCGAGCCGGAGCATGGGATTCAATGAGGGCAACAGCGTGAGCGCGTTGGGTGCGAACGGCATCCTCGGGGTTGGACTGTTCCAGCAGGATTGCGGGACAAAGTGCACCTCGGCGAACGGTACTATCCCGCCGGTGTATTACGAGTGTCCCTCGTCGGGCTGCAACCCGACGTACGTCACTCTCGCCCAACAAGTGCCGAATCCGGTGATTCTGTTCTCCTTCGACAACAACGGCGTAGTGATCTCTCTGCCGGTTGTGCCTGAAGGCGGTGTTCCCACAGAGAATGGATCTTTGATCTTCGGCATCGGGACACAAACGAACAATGCCGTGCCGACTAGCGCAACCGTTTATACCGTTCCCAACAGCGGCACGAACGCCGGCGAGCTCACGACCACGTTCAACGGGGTCAGCTATCCGTCCACCATCGAGAGCGGCGCGACCGGCATTTTCTTCCTCGACAGCGCGACCACCGGCATAACAACCTGCACTGTTAAAGGTTCGACGTGGTATTGCCCGACAACTTCTCCCGACAACCTCTCGGCGATCAACCAAGGGGCCAATGGAAATAAGGGGATAGTCAATTTCAGCATTGAAGATGCCAATAAACTGCTCAGCTCGAGCCATACGGCGTTCAGCACACTTGGTGCGCCGGCGCCGATGCCGGGCACTTTCGATTGGGGATTGTCCTTCTTCTTCGGCAGAACGGTGTTCACGGCCATCGACGGTAAGAGCGCTCCCGGAGGCCCGCCGCCGTACATCGCGTACTGAGCCATGGGTGCATTGGCAAGAACAATTACGGATGGAGGTGGGGAGAAATGATGCTGATGAACTCCCGAGAGGTAATCACCTTGGCTTGTTTCCAGAATCCCGGAAAATGCGGCGCATTTCCAGTTATGAGGTAATCGGCGCGAGCAGCATCCGCACACTCCAGGAAAATATTGTCAGAAGGATCACTCGTGATCCAAAGGCGACGGGAAGGCGTCACCAGGTGAGCGTGGTTTCTGACTAGTTGTAGGATCTGAAGCCGCAGCGACTTACGGATTTCCAATTCTGGACGCGATAACACCTTACGGTACTCTGACAAAATAGCCGGGGAAACATACAGGCGTGCCGGCTTGGTGATGGCAATCAGGAAGACCGTTCGCTGCAGTCCATCCGGTTTAAGCGCAGCAGAGACCACAACATTGGTATCGACAACCAGTCGAAGGGGGATCATCCACGCCTGGTCTCCTTCCTGCGAGCGGCTCTGATGATCCGGTCAATCTGCCTTGAGGCAAGCTTGTTCGTCCCCTTTCGTCTCGATTCCTCCCCCACGATCCGCAGTACTTCAGGTTCGGGCGCAGCCAGTCGCACGTAGTCCCTGATGCTGAGCAATATCGCCCGCGGAGTCCCGCGCTTCTCGATGACCAGCGAGTTGCGTTTCTCCTCGACCTGTTGCAACCCGCCCGAACATCTCTTTCCTAGAGGGACTACTTCACCGCAATATTCACCAGCCGGCCCTTCACCACCAGCACCTTCACAACTTCCTTACCGGCGACTGCGGCTTTGATCTTCTCGTCGGCGAGCGCAAGTTCACGCACCTGATCTTCCATCGCTTCAGCCGAAACCACGATACGGCTGCGGATCTTGCCATTCACCTGAATCGCAATCTCAACTTCTTCTTCCTTGGCAAGCGCGGGATCATACTGCGGCCACGGTGCACGCAAGAGGTCGGAGGTTTCGCCCAGCATCTCCCACAACTCATGCGCCAGATAGGGCGCGAACGGCGCCAGCATCAGCACCAACTTGCGCTGGGCATCGGCCACCAGCGACAGGGGAGCAGCCCGCTCGCCGCGATGCACGCCATCTTCGTATGCGTAGAGTTCGTTCACCAGCTCCATGATGGCCGCGATCGAGGTATTAAAGTGCCAGCGGCCGCCGAAGTCCTCGGTCACGCGCCGGATGGTCTGGTGCAACTTGCGCTGCATTTGCCGCGCCGCGGATGAAAGCGCGCCACCGTCGCCACCGTTCCATTCCGGATGCTCCGGCTTAGCATTGCGCACGACGAAGCGATACACGCGCGACAGAAACCGGCTGATGCCTTCGACGCCCAGGTCCTGCCAATCGAGATCGCGGTCGGGCGGCGAGGCGAACAGCGTGTACATGCGCGTCGCATCCGCGCCGTAGTGGGCCACCATGTCGTCGGGCGAGACCACGTTGCCCAGGCTCTTCGACATCTTGGCGCCGCCCTTGATCACCATGCCCTGCGTGAACAGCCGCTCGACTGGTTC
>Ga0209656_10001661_pt1 | contig 14563 bp, 12 predicted proteins | sample BogFormECP12_OM2_FD_188239 | JGI IMG/M metagenome (GOLD analysis project Ga0209656, IMG submission 188239) | Bog forest soil microbial communities from Calvert Island, British Columbia, Canada - ECP12_OM2 (SPAdes) (version 2) | ecosystem: Environmental > Aquatic > Freshwater > Wetlands > Bog ... | reverse complement strand
GCTAGACTGCGCGTGTGATAATGACAGGCCTTGATTGGAAGTCAGCGTTCACGCCACTGGTTGTCCGCCCTTATTTTGAGGGGAATGGGAGCTTCGCCTGAACGGCACAAGTGGGGCAAACTCTTTTAGCATCTGGAACCCGGCGCGGGTGTTTTTTGGAGTGGGTACATTCGATCAAGCGTGCAGCGCAGCGCAGTGTGTTGATGAGAGGGTTGCGCTACGTCTTCTTGAGCGTCGAAGGCGCGACAAGATTTAAAGCCTGGGCTGAAGCGAAACGGAGGCCCAGGAATGGTTTTTCTAAGTGAGCGAGCGCTGACGGCGCGGCCCGAAAGAAGCATTGCTATTACGATTGAGCTTGCAGGCACCTTCGGTGCTTAAGATTAATTAATTAAGAGCATTGCCTCAATCCAATCGTCAAAAATAGCTCGAATCGAAGCGGAAGAGCCCCTTCGAACCCGAAACATCGAACTTTGAATTCCAAACGCCGAACCCCTTCGGCGCTCCTATCCCGGCGGCCAGCCAAGATGGCGTCCCCCAAGGATATGCAGGTGCAAATGGGGCACCGTCTGTCCGCCGTTGCGACCGTTGTTGACCACTACTCGGAATCCAGTTTCCGAGATGCCCAGCTCCTTAGCCAGCGTCCTGGCTTTGAGCAGCAATTTACCCAGCAACGCGCCATCCTCATCGCTTGTCTCGGCGAGGCGTGGGATTGCCTTTTTCGGAACGAGAAGTACATGCACCGGCGCCTGAGGATTGACGTCGTGAAAAGCGATCATGTCGTTGTCCTCGGCGACAATATTTGCCGGGATCTCGCGGGCAATGATTTTTTCGAATAGCGTCATCGGATTGTTAAAGTTACTTCATTCTTCAGGTCCGCCCGCTGAAGCTGTCCGCGTAAGAAATTGACGATTTCGCTGCGAAGGCGCGAGCATTCCCGGCTCCACGTTTTCGCCGATTGCAGCTGCCTCACGCACGATTGCAATCCATACACGGAAATATTCGAAGCGCGGTCAGATAAGGCCGGTTGTATCCGGTCCTGTAACAGGTGGAAAAATGCCAGCTCATAGCCGGGCCCGGCTTCCTTGGCAATCTGGCTCAGAGAGAGTTCGAACGGCGGAGTAATCTCCTCCAGGCGCAATGCAACTTCAGCATAGCCGATGGCCTGCAGCGTGGCCAGGATGATGTGATGCAGTTCCGACTCCGTAATAACATTTTTGTCGTATGTTTGAGACAGGTAGCAGACGACAGTCGCGGCGACATGCTCTGCAAGCCACCAGCGGCTGTAACCGGCCTTCTCAGCAACTCGATAGAGACACGAGCAGAGCCAGTCAAGACGAATGGAACAGAATTCGTTCTCGCTTTGCCGAAGTAAGGGGAGGGAATCAAGTAACGCTATCACGGTACGAATAGGTCTGGTTGAAGAGTATTGCGCTTGATCTTGCGGCCAAGCGATTCAATCTCGTTGATGAATTCCCCAATGTCTTGAAATTGCCGGTAAACCGATGCGTAGCGAATATACGCAACTTCATCCAATGCGTGGAGGCGTTCCATCACGCGAATACCGATTGCGCGAGTTGGAACCTCGTGATCGTACGTATGCTCAAGCTCCTGGATGATCTCTTCCACGGACCGCTCGAGGGCGTCGTAGCTGACCGGACGCTTCTCGCAGGCCTTGACCATCCCGCCCAGAAGCTTCTGCCGATCGAATGGTTCATGTCGTCCGTCCCGCTTGATCACACGCAGATCGCGGCGTTCAATTTCTTCGTATGTCGTGAACCGATTCTGACATGCCAGACATTCGCGACGCCGACGAATTGCCGCACCAGTCTTCGCCGAGCGCGAGTCAATAACCTTGTCTTCAAGGTTTCCGCATTTAGGGCATCGCATCTTTGTGTGGCAATTGGAATCCCGACCACAACATATAGTGGTCACGTCTGCCGAAATTACAAGGCGAAGTTTTGGAGGAGATGAAAGTAGTGAAGAGGAGGCTTCTTCGCGGGTCCCAATCGCACTCGGGGACGACGCATACGTCGTATAAGACTTATAAGACTTATAAGACATATACGCCGAAACTCACGCACCGTCGCGGTCGCGCGAGCGGCTCTCGAAGCGGGTATACTGCTTGAGGAACGTTAATGGGACATCGCCGGTTGGACCATTTCGCTGTTTCGCGATGATCAGCTCTGCTTCGCCTGCTCGCTCCTGCTTCCCTTCGTCGTCCGTTTCGTAATATTCCGGTCTCACAAGGAGTCCCACCAGATCGGCGTCTTGCTCGATTGAGCCTGATTCACGCAAGTCGCTAAGCCGCGGGCGCCCGCCTTCTTTCGCTCGCGTATCGGGTTGCCGGTTCAGCTGTGCAATAACGATTATTGGCAGATTCAGCTCTTTTGCGAGCGCCTTGATTCCGGACGAAATCTCTGCGATTTCCAGCTGCCGGTTGTCCTGCGCTCTTCTGCTCATCGAACGCAACAACTGCAGGTAATCGATGATGATCAAATGAATATCGTGTTGCGACTTCATCCGGCGCGCCTTGGCGCGAAGCTCGGTGATCGTGAGGCCCGGCGTATCGTCGATGAACATCTTTGACGCGGCGACCTGCGATGCCGCGGCGGTCAGATTCGGAAAATCCCGTTCCGACAGAAATCCGTTCCGGACGCGCTGCAGATCGACTTTCGCCCGCGAACAAAGAATACGCTGAACTAGCTGCTGGCTGCTCATTTCCAGGCTGAATACAGTCACCGCTTTCGAGAGTTCCATCGCGACATGCTCGGCAATGTTCATCGCAAACGCCGTCTTGCCCATGCTGGGACGCGCCGCGATCACGATCATCTCCGCAGGGTGCAACCCGCTGGTCATACGATCGAGTTCGACGAAACCAGTCGATAGTCCGGTCACCGAGCCGCGTTTTTCGTATAGCTTTTCGATCTGTTCGATTGCTTCCATGACCAGATCCTTCGTCGGAACAATCTCGGTTTTCACGTGCTCGCCGGTGATCGCAAAAATCTCTTTCTCGGCTTCGTCGAGCAGCGGTTCGAGTTCCCCTTGCTGTTCGTAACATTGTGTCGATAACTTCGTGCAGGTATTGATCAATCGACGCAGGACATACTTTTCGCGAACGATGTCGATGTAGTACGCGGCATTGGCCGAGGTGGGGACGAAGTTGTACAGGTCGCTCAGGTATTCCGGGCCGCCGGCTTCCTCGAGCTGATTCCGGTCCCTGAGCGCCTGCTTTATCGATACGAAATCGATCGGCTTTCGCTTGTCGCCGAATTCGAGAACAAGGTTGTAAATAATTTCGTGGGCCGGGATATAAAACGCGCTGGAACGGAGACGCAAAACGCAAATATCGGCGACCTCCCTCGGAGAAAGCAGGAGCGAACAGAGGACACCTTTCTCGCCATCTTCACTGAACGGTAGGGAGCGAGGAACCTCGCGTGCAGTGAGCGGGCTGTGAAGATCTTGTGAATAACCCTGTCTGCGTGCCCCAGTGGATGTCCCCTTAGTTTCCTTGGAGTTCTCCGCAGGTTGCACCAAACCTTGGGAACCGGGCGGCATCAGTGATTAGGCTCCAGCCTTCGTGGTCGTCTTCCGTTTCGGTTTCGATTTGGCATCGACCGCATCGCTTGCCTCATGCGCGGGCGCTGCCGCAGTAAAAGCCTTAATCTCGACCTTCAGGGTTGCCGAGACATCATGGTGAAGCTTGATCGGAATTTCTTTTTCGCCACTTTCTTTGATCGGGCGATCAAGGTCGATCTTGTGACGGTCAATCGTGATACCGTGCTCGGACAGAAGTTTTTCCTCGATATCCTTTGCGGTCACGGATCCAAAGGCTTTTCCGGTTTCTCCCGTTTCGAGGATGAACTCGAGTTTCACTTTCCCGATGTTACGGGCGAACTCTTCGGCTTCGTTGAGTTCGCGCGCTTCGCGTTCCGCGCGCTTCGCCTTCAGTTGATTGAGGCGCTTCAAATTGGAGGGAGTGACTTCGTAGGCTTTTCCGGCGGGAATCAGATGGTTGCGGGCAAAGCCCTTGCGGACTTTTACGACATCAGCCTCGGAACCCAGGCCGGGGACATTTTCTTTCAAAATGATTTGAGTGTCAGCCATAGCGTGCCCTTTTTTGAGAAGTGCGGGACGCAACCAGTACATCCCGCACCCGGCTCTGTCAAGTTGCCTTCCGAGGCGGGGGAACCGTAGACTCACTCCTCCGGGTCCTCGGGTTCTGGTTCGAGTTCTTCGTTCTCAACCGTGAACCGGCGTTTGCGCTTGTTCACCGGCAATGGTGACATCGTCATGTTGATGCTTTTGCCCATGAGCTTCGGCTCCATCTCAACCTGGCCCATCGTCGATAGGTCGTCTTTCAATCGGCGCATCAACTGGTCACCGAGTTCCTTGTGGCTCATTTCGCGACCGCGAAACTGGAGCTGGAACTTTACTTTGTTCCCTTTGTCGAGGAATTGCTCGGCGTGACGCACTTTGATCCCGTAATCGTGCGGATCAATGTTTACCCGAAACTTGATCTCTTTGAGTTTGGAAGTGGTCGACTTCCGATCTTTGTCCTGCTTGGATAAATCGTATCGATACTTTCCAAAATCGACAATTTTGCAAACAGGGGGATTTGCGGTTGGGGCGACTTCGACGAGATCGAGCCCGATACTTTGAGCTCTTCGCAGCGCGTCCTGCAGCTTCATTATTCCCAACTGTTCGTTGGTCGTACCTAATATCACTCGCACTTCACGAGCGCGAATGCGACCGTTGACTCGGATCTGCTGTTGCTGAATAAACCTGTCTCCTCTGAGTGCAGCCGGGGTGCCCGGCGGCCCACTCAATCACGTTTACGTTCCTTGATTTCCGTTTGAATTCGTTTCACGAAATTCGACACACTAAAGGCACCCTCATCGCCGCTTTTGCGGCTGCGCACGGCAACTTCGCCGGCTTCTTCTTCTCGTGCGCCGAGCACCAACATATAGGAGACCTTCTCCAGCTGGGCAAGGCGAATCTTAGCTCCGATTTTGTCGGAAGATTCGTCCATTGTGGTCCTGATTTGCTCATCCAAAAGGCGATTTAGGACAGATCGACCGTAATCGAGGTGCTTCTCGGAAATGGGCAGGACGCGCACTTGCTCCGGTGCCAGCCAGACCGGAAAACTCCCGGCGAAATGCTCAATCAAAACTCCGCAGAATCGTTCAAGCGACCCGAACGGAGCACGGTGAATCATCACCGGTCTCTTGGCCGAGTTGTCCGGTGCGACATAGGTGAGGCCGAACCGCTCCGGCAAATTGTAATCCACCTGGACGGTCCCGAGCTGCCAGTCGCGCCCGATCACATCTTTCACGACAAAATCGATCTTTGGCCCGTAAAACGCCGCTTCACCCCGTTCCTCACTGAACGGAACTCCGAGGGTCCCGGCGCTTTCACGGAGGGCCGCTTCCGCCCGTTCCCATTGCTCTGCGCTTCCGACATACTTGTCGGAAGCGGGATCGCGAAGGCCGATCCGAACCCGGTACGAATCCAAGCCGAGCGTTCCCAGCACTTTGAGCACGAGTTGCAGACACCCCTGGACTTCGGTAAGTACCTGTTTCTCCGTGCAAAAGATATGGGCGTCATCCTGGGTGAACCCGCGGACCCGCGTCATCCCGCCCAATTCGCCGGATTGCTCCCATCGGTAAACGGTGCCGAATTCCGCAAGGCGGATCGGGAGATCGCGGTACGAGTGCATGCTCGACGCATAAATCTTAATATGCATCGGGCAATTCATCGGCTTCAGGAGGTACCCGTCGATATCCCCCCTCTTGAGACGGTTGGAAAGCTCGGCGCAGGTACATCCCTCCTGCGCTAAATGTGCAAGTGTGTCGGGCTCGATCAAGGGCGGGAACTGTGAATCACTGTAGTACGGATAGTGCCCGGAGGTTCGGAACAGCGCCAGCTTCCCGATGTGAGGCGTGAACACTTCGGTATACCCTTGCCGGCGCAGTTCTTCGGAAATGAATGCCTGGAGCTCTTTGCGGACAACCGCTCCTTTCGGTTTCCAAAGGACCAGGCCGGGTCCCACCTCGTCGTCGACGTGGAACAACTCAAGCTCGCGACCGAGCTTCCGATGGTCACGTTTCTTCGCTTCTTCGATCTGCTGAAAGTATTGATCGAGCTCGGCTCTGGTTTTGAACGCGGTCCCGTAGACCCGCTGAAGCTGCGGATTATTCGAATCCCCTTTGTAGTACGCGCTCGCGATCGAGCTGAGTTTGAACGCCCCAATGTTCCCAGTTCGCATCACGTGAGGCCCGGCACACAGGTCGGTAAAGTTTCCGTTCCGATACAATGAAATCTCTTCTCCCTCCGGAATGCCGTGAAGGATATCGAGCTTGAATTTACTGGGCTTGTTTCTTGGTCCAAGAGCGCCGAGAGCTCCTTGTTCGGCCAATCGGAAAGCTTCGCCCCGGGAAACGACAACCCGCTCGAATGGCTGGTTCTCCTTGACCACCTTTTTCATTTCTGCCTCGATTTTCTCAAAATCGCCAGGAGAAATGTGATGGTCCAACTCGACGTCATAGTAAAAACCGTTCTCGACCGGTGGCCCTGCGGCGAACTGTGCATCGGGCCAGATCCGAAGAATAGCCGTCGCGAGAACGTGCGCGCTGGAATGGCGTATCCGTTCGAGTTCGGTCATTTGCTGTCTAGCTTCCGGCGATTTTCGGTCTTCTGCCATAAGGTGAAAGGGCTGGAAATTACACGTGCCATCCGGGGCTGGCCAGAGGGAAAAATTGACCGCTCCAAATTTTGGGTTTTGCATTTTCCACAGCTCAACCAAGGGCTATACTGACTTGGTTTCAAGGGGAGCAGTGGCGCCCACAACAAAATGAAGAAAGCGAAAGTCGCGATATTCGGAGCAAGCGGTTATTCAGGCGAAGAGCTGGTGAAGCGACTTTCCGAACATCCGCTTGTCGATCTTACTTGTCTCACGTCGAGGCAGTACGCAGGTAAGAAGGCATCCGAAATATTTGGCTGGATCGGTCCGCGTTCTTCAGTTGCGAACGTGAGATTTGTCGTGCCGGATTCGGGAGGGTTGGCGCCCTTTGGCGTGGAGTACGTATTTTTGGCGCTTCCGCACGGAGTGGCAGCGGAACACGCAACGGCGCTGCTCTCCGCAGGTATCAAGGTACTCGATCTGAGCGCCGATTTCCGGGTGAAGGACCCGGCAGTGTACAAGTTTTTCTATAAACACGAGCATCCATCGCCTGATCTCCTGCAAAAATCGGTCTACGGGCTCCCGGAAATCTATCGCGCTGAAATCCGGGGAGCCGATCTCGTGGCCTGCCCCGGTTGCTATCCAACGAGTATTCTTCTACCATTGATCCCGCTGCTCCGCGCAAAGTTGGTACGGGTTTCAAGTATCATCGTGAATAGCATGAGCGGTGTCAGCGGCGCCGGTCGGAAAACCGATTCGGAACTGCTGTTTGTCGAATGCAACGAGAGCGCGCGCCCGTACGGTTTGCCGCTGCATCGACATTTATCAGAAATTGAACAGGAACTCTCCAATGCCGCCGGCGAACCGGTGACCATTCAGTTCGCGCCACATCTGATTCCGTTAAACAGAGGAATTATTACCACGATCCACGCCGACCCTGCGAGTCCGCTGACGCCTGAGGTACTCGACGATCTGTTCGAGCAAACTTATGGCGCCGAGTGGTTTATTCGTTTGTTGGGATCGAATCGGTATCCCGACGTCAAAAACGTCTCCGGCACAAACCGGGTGGAAATCGCCTGGCGAATCGATCCGCGAACAGGGCGAATCATCCTGATGTCCGCAGAGGACAACCTCGTCAAAGGGGCCGCCGGCCAAGCCATTCAGTGTTTTAATATCATGAATGGCTGGGAAGAAGCTTTGGGGCTCGGAACTTAGCGGATAATGCTCGGCATGCGTCTGATTCTTTTGTATCAGGGGGGCCCGCTTTCAACCATGGAACCTACATTTTCTGAGATTGATGGAGGTGTTACAGCGCCAAAAGGTTTTAGGGCTGGAGCTGTCCGTTGCGGGATCAGGGAAGGCAAAATGGATAAAACAGATCTCGGACTGATCATGTCTGATTGTCCAGCGGTCGCGGCCGGCGCGTTCACAACGAACAAAATCAAAGCCGCACCGGTGCGCGTATCTGCCGCTCATTTGCGAGCGCCGAATGCTCGGGCCATTATTGCAAACAGCGGAAACGCGAATGCTTGCACCGGGTCCACTGGAATCCAAAACGCAAAGCGAATGGCGCAAGCCGTCGCTCATCAATTGGGAGTAAAGGAGCGACAGGTCCTGGTTTGCTCGACGGGCCGGATCGGACGCGATCTGCCGATCGAAAAAATCGAAGGCGCGATGGCCGAATTGGTCGCAGGTTTGAGCGCGACCAAAAGCGAGGAAGTAGCCAAGGCGATCATGACCTCCGACACTTTCCATAAACAAATCGCGGTCGAACTCGAATTGCTCGATAAGACCGTTCGAATCGGCGGAATCGCGAAAGGGGCCGGGATGATCAATCCTGACCTTGCCACGATGCTTTGCTTCCTCACGACCGACGCCGCGATTTCCAAGCGGGACCTGCAGAAACTGATCTCCGAAAGTGTCGAGCAATCGTTCAACTGCATCACAATCGACGGCGACATGAGCACGAACGACACGACGATCTGTCTGGCAAATGGGCAGGCTGGTACTCCGCCGGTCGACCCGGATACAGTTAGCTACTCGCGGTTCGCCGACGGTATTAATTTTGTCACCCGGCAACTCGCCCGGATGATCGTTGAAGACGGCGAAGGGGTCTCAAAATTTGTCGAGGTCCACGTAAAGGGGGCTGCGACCTATCAGGACGCCCGGAAAGCGGCGGAATCAGTTGCGAATTCGGCTCTTGTGAAGTGTTCCTGGGCTGGGGAAGATCCGAACTGGGGACGGGTGATGAGTGCGGTAGGCGACTCATCCGCCAAGGTTCGGGAGGAGATGATCGACATCTTCTATAACGGCGTTGTGGCTGCCCAACACGGCATGGCAAGCAGCACCCCGCCGGAAACGCTCAAAGAAGTGCTGAGTAACAAAAAGTTCAAAGTCACTATTGACCTCCACCTGGGCTCAGCGGAGTACAAGGTGTTTACGAGCGATCTGACGCCCGAATACGTCAGGTTTAACATGAGCGAGTAAATCGAGGAAAGAGGGTAATTCAGGCATGCTGAATCAACTTCAGGTTCGAAAAGCGGAAGCGCTCCTTGAAGCGCTGCCGTTTATCCAGCGTTTCCGCGGTCAGACATTCGTGATCAAGTACGGCGGCAGCGCCATGGAAGATGACCATCTGATCGAGCGCCTTCTTCGCGATGTCGTTTTTCTTGAGGCGGTCGGCATTAACCAGGTGCTGGTGCATGGCGGTGGAAAAACGATCACTCAACGGATGCGTGAGGCCGGAAAAGCGCCGCGTTTCGTTAACGGGTTGCGGATCACCGACGAGCAAACGATCAAAATCGTCGAGGAGATCCTCGACACGGTAATCCGGCCTCGGATTGTCGAAACCATGCAACAGTTTGGCGGCCGGGCCGAGGGATTCTCTGGGCGTGACGTTTTTAAGGCCAAACGTTTGGCACCACAATTCGACGGCAAAAACATGGTTGACGTTGGGTTTGTCGGCGAGGTGACCTCCCTCGAGCTCAGCGGCATCAGCGAAGCGATCGATCGCGGGATTGTGCCCGTGATCTCACCAATCGCGCAGACGGACGAAGGGGTAATTCTGAACGTCAATGCGGATGTCGCTGCCGGCGCGATGGCAGGAGCGCTGAAAGCTTCAAAGATGATTTACGTCAGCGACGTGATGGGCGTAATGCGCGACGTCAAAGATCCGAACTCGCTGATCCCGACGGTGAACCGCGAAAATGTGGCCCAACTCATCGAGCACGACATCATTGAAGGTGGAATGATCCCAAAGGTTCTTTCCGCTGTCGAAGCGCTCAACGAAGGTGTCGGAAAAGTGCACCTCATCGATGGCCGGATCCCGCACGCGCTGCTGCTTGAGATTTTTACTGCCGACGGCGTCGGCACAGAAATCGTGCCGTAGGGGGGAAGGTAACGGTATTCTGCGTTCGACAGCCCGCTGCGGTCTGTCAACCGCAGAAGCTTTTGGGACTCTGGTGGCAAGGCAAACAGTGAAGGGCCACAATTTGACCAAAGCCAATGGTATTCCGGTGGTGCATTGTCCAGCCGGAGAGCGCAAGCATGAGCTCGCCGAAGAATACCTGATCACGATTAGGAGCGGCGATCAATGTCCGAGTACAACCGCGATTCGTTTGCACTTCTGCCTTTTGCCTTCTTACTTCTGCCTTGTCCTTGTGCGATCGGCTGGGACAGGCTATTCTCCGCGTTTCCCATGACAGCCTCCGCGTCGGAAATCGGCACCAAACGACTTTTTGAAGAATTCGTCGTCCCGAATTACGGACGATACGACGTGGCCTTGGTTCGCGGACGCGGTGCACGCGTCTGGGATGAAGCAGGAAAAGAGTATCTCGATTTCGGCGCTGGGATCGCTGTCTCGACGCTCGGTCACGCGCACCCGCGGATGATCGAGGCGATCGAGAAACAGGCGCGCGAACTGATTCACACTTCCAATCTCTATTATACGCGTCCGCAGGGCGAACTCGCGCGGCGACTCGTCGGCATTGCCGGAGCCGCCGGCAAAGTCTTTTTTTCGAACAGCGGTGCGGAAGCGAACGAAGCCGCAATCAAACTTGCCCGGAAATTTGGCAACGAATGTGCCGGACCGGTGCCAGGAGCCGGAAAACCGCGATTTGAAATTCTGACGTTCGCTGGCTCTTTCCACGGGAGAACAATGGCCGGCATATCGGCAACCGGGCAGGAGAAGGTCAAGGAGGGTTTCGGCCCGCTTCTCACCGGGTTTAAGCATTTACCGTTCAACGATCTGAAGTCGGTCGAGGACGCAATCGGCACCGAGACCGTTGGGATTCTCGTGGAACCAGTCCAGGGAGAGGGGGGGATCCACCCTGCGACCCGCGAATTCCTGCTAGGGCTTCGCCGCGTTTGCGATCAGCATGGGCTCCTGCTGATGCTGGACGAAATCCAATGCGGACTTGGCCGGTTGGGAAATTGGTGCGGCTGGAAAGAAATCACAGGGGATGAACTGGTCCCGGATGCGATCAGCTGGGCGAAGGGGATCGGCGGCGGATTCCCGTTGGGCGCCACTTGGATCCGCAAAAAACCGGTCCAAACGCTGAATGGCGCCGCGATCGATCTTTGCGACCTGCTGAAACCAGGCAGTCACGGAACAACCTACGGAGGTACCCCTCTGGCGTGCGCGACTTCTCTGGCAGTGCTGGACGCGATTGACCAGGATGGGTTGATCCAAAACGCCCGCGAATCCGGGAGCTATGCGATCCAGCGACTTTCAGCACTTTCAGGCGTGGCCGAGGTGCGAGGGAAAGGGCTGATGCTCGGGATCGAATTGAGCGAAGAATTTGCGGCTCTGGGCTTAGACGGCAAAACACCGGCAAACGTCGCTGTAATCGCCGCTATGAAGAATGGGCTTTTAGCTGTTCCGGCCGGTCCGTCGGTGATTCGCTGGCTGCCACCGATGATCGTCTCTCGAGCTGAAATCGACGAGGCGGTATCGATTCTGGCTGAGACTCTGGACGAAATCCATCCGCGCTGATCGCTTCATATTCCGATACCGATCTTTCCCATTGTATGAAGCATTTCCTTTCCATTGAATCACAGACCGCCGATCGGTTGCGCGCGTTGCTCGACTTGGCGATTCAGTTCAAGGCAAATCGCGCGAACCCGTCGGAGCGCCTCCTGGAAGGCCAGACCTGGGCCATGTTGTTCAGCAAGCCGTCGACCCGGACCCGGGTCAGTTTTGAGGTTGGGATCCGGGAAATGGGAGGCAGTGTAATTTTCCTTTCCGCGGGCGACATCCAGCTTGGACGAGGTGAGCCGATCATCGACACCGCGCGGGTGCTTGGGCGCTTGCTTCACGGAGCAGTGATCCGGACCTTTGCACAATCGGATGTTGAGACTTTCGCTAAATATGGCGGGATCCCGACGATTAATGCCCTCACCGACACCGAGCATCCCTGCCAGATTCTGGCGGATCTGCTCACCATCTTCGAAAAGCGAAAGACGCTGGATGACCTAAAAGTCTGCTTTGTCGGTGACGGCAACAACAACGTTGCAAACTCCTGGATCTGGGCCGCCGAACGGCTCGGTTTCGAGCTCCGGATTGCCGCGCCTGAGAATTACCGGCCTTCGTCCTCTTTGATTGCGCGGTTGACCAATAAGAAAATCATCGTAACCGGCGATCCGGCCGAAGGCGCGGAGGGCGCGGATGTGTTGTATACCGACGTCTGGGTCAGCATGGGCTTCGAAAAAGAAAGCGTTCAACGCCTCGTCGAATTTGAATCGTATCAAATCAACGAATCGCTTGTTGCAAAAGCCGCCCCCAACGCTCTTGTGCTGCATTGTTTACCCGCTTACCGCGGAAAAGAAATAACGGAGGAAACTCTGGAAAAACATGCCATGACTATCTTCGACCAGGCCGAAAATCGGCTCCACGCGCAGAAGGCGATCCTGAGCGACGTGAGAAAATGATTCAGTTGCAGGTTGCAAATATCCGGATGGTCGGTCACTAGTTGCATTCTCGCATCCACTTATGATGTTCCCCGTCTTGTCTACCTTCCTTTTGGGATCCGGTGTCTGGCTGGCACTGATATGTGCGCTCGTAGGTCTAGGGTTTGCCTATTACCTGGTTCGGTCGGTGTTATCCTGCTCGCGAGGTAACGAACGAATGATTCAAATTGCGAACGCCGTTCAGGAAGGGGCAAAGGCTTATCTGAACCGGCAATTGATTACTGTAGGAATGATCGCAGCGGTTATCTTCGTCATCCTGATTTTCGCGCGAGGGATTTACACTTCCTTCGGGTTCCTGGTCGGAGCCGCTTGCTCGATGGCTGCCGGCTATATCGGAATGCGCATCGCGGTCATCTCTAACAGCCGCACGGCGCAAGCCGCGACGACTTCGAAAACCGCAGCGCTTCGAGTCGCATTTAATGGGGGAGCCGTCACGGGTCTGTTAGTGGTCGGTCTTGCTCTGCTCTCGGTCGGAATCTATTTCAAAATCGGCGAAGCGGTTCTCGGCAGCGCTGAGCGCGCGGTCAGCGGTCTGGTAGGGTTGGCGCTCGGAGCGAGTTTAATCAGTGTCTTCGCCCGGTTGGGGGGCGGTATCTATACAAAGGCGGCGGATGTTGGCGCGGATCTCGTTGGCAAAATCGAAAGTCACTTCGATGAAGACGATCCCCGGAATCCGGCGACGATCGCCGACAACGTCGGCGACAATGTGGGCGATTGCGCAGGGATGGCCGCAGACGTATTCGAAACCTACGCCGTAAGCGTCATTGGTGCGATGCTGATTGGATCGTTGACGATTAAAAATTGTCCGGAAGCGGTCATCTACCCGTTTATTCTTGGCGGAATCTCAGTCATCGGGGCAATCGTCGCGATTTGGTGGGTTAACTTTCGCAAGACAGGTCCGACCCAGGTCCTCATCGAAGCGGTCGGGGTTAACGCGCTTGTTTCAGCCGTTCTCTACTGGCCCGCGACCACGTTGCTCTTCCCGTCTGCGATCCAGATCGGACAGGCCACTTACGGGCCCGGACGCCTCTACCTAGCGGCATTGGTTGGGCTCGCGATGACTGGCGTCATCGTAGCGATCACGAATTATTACACCTCCATGTCCTTTAAACCGGTCAGAAGAATCGCGCTCGCATCCGAGACCGGTCACGCGACCAACATCATCGCCGGCCTCGCGATGGGGCAGCAGGCTACCGCGCTGCCCGTTATTTTTATCGCGCTCGCGATTTTCCTCAGCTACTCGTTTGTCGGGTTGTATGGCATCGCGATCGCCGTGATGAGCATGCTTTCGATGGCCGGCACCATTATCTCCCTCGATTCGTTCGGCCCGATCACCGACAACGCCGGAGGCGTTGCCGTGATGAGCGAAATGCCCAAATCGATCCGCGCCGTGACCGACGAACTGGACGCGGTGGGTAATACGATGAAAGCGGTGACCAAAGGTTACGCGATTGCTTCTGCCGGTCTGGCTGCCCTTGTCCTGTTTGGATCATTTGTCTCCGAAGTGCGAGCACATATCTCGGCGCTCGGTGGTCAAGCGACCGATTCGTCCGACTACTCGCTCGAACAGCCGCAAGTGATCATCGGGCTGTTTATCGGCGGGCTTTTGCCATTCCTTTTCAGCTCCTTCAGCATGCGGGCGGTCGGGAATGCGGCCGGGGCGGTAGTTAAAGAGGTTCGGCGCCAGCTCCAGAGCAAACCCGGAATTCTGAACGGCACCGAGACGCCTGAGTACGGCACTTGTGTGGACATTGTCACCAAGGCCGCCCTCAAGGAAATGATTGTTCCGGCGTTGCTTCCGGTCATTTTCGTCATTGTTTCCTCCTTTTTCGGTTACGTCACGCTCGGTGCGGTTCTGGTCGGGACGATTGTCACCGGTCTGTTTGTTGCAATTTCAATGACCTCCGGTGGCGGCGC
>Ga0209656_10001660_pt1 | contig 14565 bp, 17 predicted proteins | sample BogFormECP12_OM2_FD_188239 | JGI IMG/M metagenome (GOLD analysis project Ga0209656, IMG submission 188239) | Bog forest soil microbial communities from Calvert Island, British Columbia, Canada - ECP12_OM2 (SPAdes) (version 2) | ecosystem: Environmental > Aquatic > Freshwater > Wetlands > Bog ... | reverse complement strand
ATTTTGAGAACCGTCTCCTCACCGTCCGCCAAGGCAAGGGCAAGAAAGACCGGCAAATCCCCTTGGTCGATGAGGAGGTCAAGGCACTTCGCAACTACCTCCACTACCGTGCAACAGAGCTCATCCTCGATGATGACATCCTCTTCCTGGCCAAGAACGGCACTTCCCTAAATGTCTCCTCGGTCAAGGCAATTGTCGCCAAATACGTGAAGAAGGCAGGGATCAGAAAACGGGTGAGCGTTCATACCCTTAGGCATACCTTTGGAGCGCATAAGGCGGATAAGAATATGAGTCTGGCAACGCTGCAAGCCTTAATGGGGCACAAAAAGAAAGAAACTACCCTTAAATACATTCACCTTGCTAGGACAAACCTCCGGAAGGAGATGGTGGAGACGGCGTTATAGGCTCTACATACAGAATGGATTTGGTGAAATAACTGTTCGTTACTTTTTCATCGTTAGCGTATATTTACGGACGAATCTGGGTGATACCCTTAAACGAACCTAGAGCATATTTTGTATACGGTTACACACTTTTATCTCTTCCCTACTTACTTTGTATACTTTTGTACCGTTTCTTTCGCCACATTGAGGTGTTTTGCCACATTTAATATAGAGATTCCTTTGCTGATTAATTCTTGGATTTGTGCTTGAATAAATCATTTTATTGTCTGCTGTTTGAAAATAAAATATGTTGTAACTATTGACATAAATTGCAATTTCGACTAACTTTAAATACATGGATATTGAAGAGAAAAATATAAGCATACCGCCTCCGGGTTCTGCAGGGCACTATACATATGCAGGTTTTTGGCTCCGATTTTTGGCATACATGGTAGATTTTATTATACTTTTCTTTTTTGGCTTATTCATTGAATATCTGTTTGGGGTAAATAATGCTTTGATGAATGCAAAATCTCTCAGTGAATTAAAAGCAGTACAGTCTTCAACAAATTATACAATGTCCATATGGGCAGGCATTGCATTTGCACTGGTATATGATCTTATCTTTTGGGTACATAGTGACGGCGCTACTCCAGGAAAAAAGTTATTAGGAATAAAGATCATTAAGTCAAATGGTGAAAGGCTCAGGCTTCCAAATGCGATCATTCGTTATATTGGACTCTTTATTTCAGGATTCACCGTAACGATAGGCTTTCTCTGGGTTATTTGGGATAAAAAGAAACAAGCTTTGCATGATAAAATCGCAGGTACTTTGGTTGTGAAGACGGAACATAAGCCTAAAATATGGCTGGCTATTGTGATAACAGTATTAGGAATAATTATATTATTTGGCTATATGGTGTTAATAATGTCTATGGCTCTTCAACTAGGCCTAAAAGAAGCTAAAATAAATTCGATGCAATCAAATCAATACCAATCTCAACCTTGTGCCGAAGCAGGTTGTAATAATAGCATGCCGGCAGTTTTAAACAATTCGGGTTCGGGTAAGGCAGTTTATAAAATAAGACCTTACGCTTCGGAAGCTGCGGGATTTTCACTGAGCCTTCCGGAAAATTGGAGCTTGTATGCAGGATATTCCCTTAATCAATTTGAGTTACCGGCAAAATCGGCAGTCGGTTTCAAGCAAAATAACGGCGATGCTATGTTTCGCTGCGACTATCCCTTTGTAGTGACAGGCGGGTTGAAGGAAGAGGCGCAAAGCATCAATAAGTTTTTCACCCAATATGGAATGCCTATCCTTGAAGATTCGCAATTAACCATCAACGGGCAAGACTTTGAGCAGATTGTTACGTCACATATTTACGTAAACAACCAACCACAGAAATTCCTCTATTTAATTGGAGTCAAAAACGGTAAAGCACATATTTGTGCCTATGACCCGCAAACCGGGAATTATAACCAGGCACTTCCAGAGGTGAATGAAATGATCCATTCACTCACGATATACTAAACAATACGCATCAATGGGTCTTATTGCGCAAACTGGGTAAAAATACCATGGCTGTTTTCTGGTTTGAGAGGGCTATGGATCTTCCTCCGGTACAATTTTGCTCCCTCTGGTTGAATTTGGCTAGAGCCCTACTGGGGTTTCGTAAGAATTGAGTACCTGCCACCCTCCGGGTAATCTAGCTTGAAGCAACACAATCTAACAAGAAAGAAAAACTAGTTTTTCACCACCGTTTCTGTCCTTTTGTGCAATAACACCCTGTATACGGAAAAAGTGAATCGGCAATGCCGTAGCGCTTCACATAGTCATTGAAGACCGGTACAATTTCATGCGGCAACTTTAATTTACGGTCCTTTTTCACTTTCTTCCCGGTATGCTTCAACCACAATTCCGGAGCATATTTATTGGAAAAATCAAAATGAACAATTTTTAAATCGAACAATTCCTCTTTTTTCATACCGGTATCGGTGTTGGGATTTTCCCCGTGGTATTAAAACAGCAGTATCAATTAAATGATTTGTTAAATCTTATAATTGTTTACCGCAACGGCAATATTGACTGACTACCTCCCGGTTTTGTCAGAGCAGTTTCAAAGGCAAAGCAGAATAAGGCCGATTATGTAATCCTCTCATTTAAGTCGTTTATCACGGAGCCTGACCTATTCTACCTCGCATGTCAGCATGCTTCACTCAAAGGCGTGCCGGTTATGATTGTCCCGAACCTACCTCGGCTGATTGAGCGTTGGTGGTGCTCTATGAAGTTCCCTGTCACAGCAGCCTTCCCGCAGGAGAGGGCAAGCCCGCTAGCCTGGCAGTCCTCAAGCGGGAGTGCCAGCAAGACAGCTTTTTCTATTACACATCAAAGCCATATCCTTTTTCTTCAAACTCCACGACGCAAATATAACTCCCGAAACTCTGCAAACGCGTTTGTAAGTACCTGCTTCGCATCCGGCACATGATCCCTGATATATTTTTGTATGAAACCCAATATCAGCTTTTCCCTCTGCTTTTCCCTCTTGACACTACACCCCAATTTTTTCTAGACTAGACATGTATTTATGTACAAACAAGAGCTTACCAAATACCTAGCCAAGAAGAACCGCAGACCGCAGCGCTACTACCAGGAGGCGCTCACCGAGATCCTTGACGGGATTAAAGAGAAGCTTGCAGATGGCAAAAATGTGCAGCTTAAAGGCTTCGGCACCTTCAATACGAGGCTTCACAAAGGAGGCAAAGGCATGAACTTCAAGACCAAACAAAAGATGGAATATAAGGCAGTGCGCCTGGTAACTTTTCGCGTAGGCAGTCTACTCAAGCAAGCGGTCAGACGCAAAAAGGGCTTGTTTAGAAAATAAGCATCCTTTAATTCTTCTCAGCTGAGTAAAAACTATTATTGCTTATGTTCTAAATCCGTCTATGGAGGAAGATAGGTACATTGCCGTTGCGGCGGTGCACATTATGTACCTCGTACCAGTTATGCTGGTATCCCTTTCGCCAGTGCGCAATGGGGGGGGCTATACATGATACCTACGGGTCAGCTTCTCTCGACGGTGCCATCGACACGTAAGAAAGCGGCCACCAATAAACTTGGTTGTTCACATAGTTTTATGGGAAACAATGTTAGGGAACAGAATACAATTCTGTCTGCAATCAACTACTATGAGGATTTTGCCTCACAGTATGACTCGAAATCGGCCGAATACCACTGGTACAGCCCTCAGATAATGTTTGGCCTTCTTTTCGATCTGATTCCGCCCGAGCCGAGAGTGCTAGATGTGGGAATAGGAACAGGGTTAAGTTCCGTTTTATTCAAAAAAATAGGGGCAAGTATTGTCGGCTTAGATGGGTCAAGCCAAATGCTTCGCCGCTGCAAGGAAAAGGGCATTACCTCTGAACTTTATCGCCTTAATATTGAGAGGGATGTGTTTCCTCCACTCGAGAAGAAATTTGATGTTGTAATATCTAACGGAGTATTCTATTTCTTCCGCAACGTGAAGCATCCCTTCCTTGAATGTGCTCATAAAGTCCGGAGAGGCGGATATCTGTCGATTAATTTTGAGTCGACGCGAGATGCGGTTTATGAGGAATATGAGAATTACTCAAATGCAAGCATACAAGAAAGTCCTGTCGGCACGACTGGTGTCGTGACCTATCGTCACAATCCGCGCTTGTTTGAAATTGTCGCACGCGCCGCGCGAATGAAGGAGCTTCGCCGGACGAAGCATTATGCATATACGTCGCCACAGACAGGACAGGAAGTATTTTTCACATTAATCGTGTGGCAGAAGGAGTAGGTTTGGATGCGGGCGTATCTTTGGTGGAGTTCCTTCTTAATCGTCTGCGCGGTAATCGGCACTATCGGGCTTGTGGGGCTTTATGAGGCGAAAGAGAGGCGTGACTATTATTATGGAACCAGGGTTCGCAGCGGCCTAAATGCTGCCGTGGTGACGGCAAGCACCAATTTCAGCGCCGTACTCGACCTGACCTGAAAACGTGCCATCTGAAGCTTTGCCAGAAGATACAATGCCATATGAAGGACTCGTGAAAAGCTGCTCATCGGGAGCCCATCCAGAGCCGTTATATATGCTCGGTTTCTCGTCGAATCCTCGAGCAAACTGAAACTGATTGTTTGTCACTTCTGAAGAGCTTGTCAGAAGCCGTAGGGATTATGTGGAAGCACTTTGAAAATAGTAAAAGAAACGTCGCCAGGCGAGATGAGGTTACCAGTGAGGAGGCTGATACGGCGAGCAAGGTCTACAAATTATTAACGGAAGCTGGGGTTTCAGATGAGGTTTATTGGTCCGATTTTACCTGGGCCAAAGACAACGATGCTGAGGAGATAACTTCATACTTAAAAAGACCTGGGCGTGTAATAATAAATCTGCTAGGACGTACCTCTCAGGCCGACATCGTTCCCCGCGTCGCTCTAATCTCGTCCCCACATGCAGGAGATCTCTCTGCACGGCAAAGGGTCTTCTGTGAGAGCTTACGACAGCAAATTTCTCAACAATCCGGCATTGTCTGTCCATTTGCCTATAAAGGGAAGGCATGCTGTGGTCTACGTGCTGAGCTTAATAGGATTTACAGCCGCTTACCCCAAGAAGACAAAGCCCATTTTGAAGCTCCTGATTGTAATATCGTCAGATAGAATCATTCCGCTTTATCTCGTAACCGTGCTAAGCGCAACGCCTCCTGATCAGTGATAAATCCTGCCTCCAGCATTGCTTGCACATGTCTTTGACTTGGTATGACGCGGGGAACAATACAATCAAAATGTGCCATTGTGGGGCTTTTTACCAGCTTAATCGCTCCAGGCTTATGCTGGTCTGACCCATGATTTGGCTGCTTGGTAACTTCTGCTTGAGCCGCTACTCCGTCTGCCGGTTTCCCCAGTCTTTGTTCTTTCATAACATTGTACTAGGTATATTATACCACGTTGAGGCAAATTGGGGTAGTACAAACGTTCGTGTCACCAGACAGCACTTAAAGCTAAAAGCTTCTTATCCTATCGAGTAACTTTATAAATTTTGTCGCTTTCCACTAATAAATGCGACAAAATTAGTTTCTCTTGTCTAGCAGATAGCCTCAGTGTGAGTATCAACATTACGACAAACTGTCATCTTTTGCATAATTTGCGTCAAAAAATGCATGTGCTGTTTCATGACGCGAACGTTTGTACAGGGCCATAATCAGCTGATTAATTAAATGATAGCATTATCCCGTGGGATTATATACTAAACCAATTATCAGGATTTAATAATCTAGCTGTTATCATTCAAACCAGACTTCCTGATCTCGGGGTATAACTAAACAAAAGTCAGTAAACGGAAGTAGAGTACATTTTTTACCCAGTGATATAGTAACAGTACTAATTAACTGTGGTATTTTGTCACGTTTCTTATCGAATTTATTAGCTTACCTTAACAGGCTAATCAAAATGTGTTTTTGAGAATGTATTTCAGCACAGGAGTTTTGCTTTTTAGTTATTGCCTATAGTGAGGTAAATTTGTATTTTTCCGCGTATTATTTTTCGTTCACTTTTATCTTGGAAATTTGAGACACGAAAAAATGACGATTATATTGAATTGGCTGGATAAACCGATATTTACTAGTTCCGCCTAGCGACTTTTATTTGGTTTTACCCATTGTTTTTACAACAAGATTTTGTAAAATCCTCAAAAAAGTATAGTCCACTTTTTCGATTAGCCGCAGCCCTCTGTTCAGTCCGACTTTGAATTAGCCTAGACTGAGGCTTGCTTTTCAGCCTCTTTTTTGAGATAATGCCCATTATTCTATGTCGCCGGAGCATTATATCGGACCAAAACCAGAAGGAGCAAAACAGTTTTTACTCACCGATCAGCGGGAGAATCCGGGAGCGTGGCGATCTGGAACCCCGGCCGGGGACAATCGGGTCCCCGGAGACTCGAAGCCGAGTGGAGTGTTGGAAGATTTAGGAGAATTAGCTAAGAGATCATCAATCCTTGCATTGTATGCAGCACAAGTCCGTCATTCTGATGAGGTAAAATATAGTTTTCCTGAGGCATGGAGGGCAAGATTGCCGAACATGGTTGCGCAGGCAATTCCATCAGAAGTACTCGATTTGATTGAAGCCATAAATACAACAGAATTTGCTATTCCAGAACAGGAGGCAAAACAGTTACTAATTGAGACCTACGAGAATGGCATAAGATCGTCTCTTGCTTCCATTCCATTTTGGGTGCAAGAACAGAACCAGAGCAAGGTAGAGACTTTGAGAAAAAGTGCTGAAACAGATAGGCTTCGTGCTGAGGCGATGCGAACAGGAAACTTAACTATAGAACAGGCGCTAGAAGCAAGGAGAACAGAACGAAGCATAGATAATCCGGTCCATTCAGATAATCTGTATCTAGATCTTCGAGAAAAGCCATTATTTAGAAATTAAGGATCCTTCACTGCTCTGAACATAGTCACTCCGTGAAGGGAACGAAGAATGTTCTTTTGTGTAATAACACCCAATAATCATTGACTGGCTACGTTTTTCCTCAATTTTGCCTAACTGCTCCGCGGAGGAGGTTTGTCAGGCGCCGGTGGTTGTTTGTATGGGGCGCGGGCGCTTCCCCTTGGTGGCGGCTGATCTGATCCCCTCCACCCTCTCATGCGTTCCCTGATTTCCTGCTCGACAACCTCCCGCCTGTTGCAGCAGACAGCACGGGTATGCTCCCTTATCTCTCCCTCAATCCCGGTGTTTACGACCTCCGGACTAGGCATGGTCTTAATAAGACCCTTCCATACCTTTTGTTCTCCATTTTCATCCTCTTTAATAATCTTGGCATAAGCTTTAAACCTGGAGGTGTTAGTTAGTTTCAGCGTCATCTCATTAACCATGTCAGCAACACTCCGGATGGCAACCGGCTTTTCAATATACTGCCCGCTTGTTGTTTTAATATGGTGCTCCGGCACTCTTAGTAGCTCTGCAAGCTCAATAAGTTCTCTTAGGCAATCAAAGAAGTCTCTTGGATTGTGCCCTGGTTTTGCTCCCTTAATAAGCACCTGGAAAGCAATTCTAAGTATTTCTTCCCGCTCGGAATGGTTATATATTTTTGCGGGTAACTCCGGCAATGGAAACAGGTAATATTCCTGAAGGGTTTTTTGGTCTACGGTAATACGGCACTTGTCAATATTGCCATCAGTAATACATTTTACCTCATTGCCAACACTATCGCGTATCAGCTGTTTTCGTTCAGGGATGATCCTTTTTTCAATGTCTTTTATTTTTTCCTCCATCTCTTTCTGGTGTCTCTCAATATATTCTTTATGGTTACTTAACCAATCTTGCAACTCGGATTCCGATCGATCATGGTACAAGCGGACTGGGTAAGTCTGGTAGCTAACCATTTTGTAAGTTTTGAAATATTCAAATTGATCTTTTGTATAGGCAGGCAGTTTAACGATCCACTCACGGAGATACTTCTTTTCCCACTCCAGTTCCCTGCATAACCCCTCATAATATTCATCTTTATGATTCATATAATACTTCTCAAACTCCCCTTTCATATATACAACCGCCAGTCTAATCGGCATAACTCTTGGTATTTTTGGGTCGCCATAAGCAAGCCTGATAAAAAAGCTCCGAACGGATTGATAAAAATCTTTTAAATAAAACTCTGTTGCAAGATCAAGAAACTCAGCAAGCCCCTCATTGCCTTCTTTAGGCGTAGCCCGTCCTTCCATAACAGCGGTTAAATATTCACTAAGAAGCCGGAAAATATCCCTGAGACGCTTAATCTGTTCCCCAAACTCCTGTAATTTGAGAGTCTGTTCAGCACTTAATCTATGAGAGCTTAATGAGGCCCCCAAGTCGCCCAGCCCAGAACCAGTTGGCACCCTCCTTCCCTCTGCCCGCTCCTCAAGTCCGGCAATTGCTGCCATATCCCTGAAGATTGCCGCCTCGTCCATTGACCCCATACGGATAAGGCCTGCGCGCTCGGCCTCATCTTTAAGTTCCCGGATTCTATCCCGCAAAGCCCCAAAATGTTTAAAAGCCAGTAATTGCACTCTCGGATTCACGTGTCCCTTGTCCAACAAATCCCAGACAGGTTGTTTGGAAATAACCAGCTGCTGCACCCATTTAGTGTCAGCGGCAGTCGGACTTTCAGCAAATTCAGGCGCAAATTCTTTCGCATCCTTGGGGGCAATCTGAAACAACACCTTGTTTGCGGTTGCAGCAGTTGCCCCAAGTATCTTTTGGTTTTCTCCGAACTGGCTTTCCCTATTCTGATGGGCAAGGGTTATGGCACAACCAAACTTCCGGCCTTCGTTAATGAGCTCTGCGAATTGATCTGTGGCAAAATGCTGGAATTCATCAACATACAAGCCATACAATTTATCCCGGCTTTCCTCAGGCCTATCCTTAATCGCGTGTCCCAGCTCAGATGTTATAATTGTCCCTATAAAGTTTTTAATATCCTGTGGCAGATTCGCGCTCAATTTAACAAAAACATACCAAGACGAATTTGTGGTATATTCAGCAAGGTTTATTGTTGTCTTTCTCTGTCCGACAATGTGTCTCACATATTCATGGCTTAAAAGCGAGCCGATACGTGTCAATGCCGGTTGAGCCTGATCAGGCTTAAACTCATGCTCCCAAAAATCAATAGTCCTTGTGTTATATTTCACATGTGCGAGTAGGTGTTTTCTAAAAGCTATATCCGTTAAAAACAAAGGCACTTCCGCAAGCGTATACTCCTGGTTTTCAATAAATACATATGCAGTGTTTTCAATAACCCTCTGCATCCACACACCCCAATCTTTCTCCCATAATTTGTGGAAGATATTGGTAACCCGAGCATAGGTTGTCGCCCGCTCAGTAAGGCTTGACGGGTCTTTACAATACAGTGGGTTTATCCCAAAGCTATATACTTCATCTGCCGGATCAAGAACGAATACCCGCCACTTTTTTATTAAATCACGGATATCATCAGACCTCTCAATTACATCCTTAATAGCCTGTCCATGGGGATCTAAGAAGAATACGCTATTACCCAAATATATGTCCTGAATAATCAAATTAACCAGTAAGGTAGATTTACCCATACCTGACTTGCCAAGGATATACAGCCCGCTTTTTCGTGCCGGTTCCCCAAGCAAAAGAGGGGCTTCGTTCTCTACCTTGTGTCCGAGTATAACCATTTGTCCAATTCCCGACATTGCACTAGCAAGCGCCCCTAGCAGCTCAGCTAACTCAGGCGGCATAATCTCAGGCGGTTTCGTCATTGCCCTTGTCCCCGTGTATTCCCCATCGCCGTGGGGCTAAGCGATAAGGGTCTGCACCGGCAGCCTGAGGCGCAGGCCCCCCATCCTGATCAGGCGCTCAAGCTCCCCCCCCTCAAGCCAATTCTCCCCGTCCTTACCGAGCGAAACCTTGCGTCTGTTATCCCCAGCTGTGGACGACAGGAGAGATAAAGAGAGGTCTCTAAAGAGACTCTATCTTACTACGTCTGCCCCCGGCATACAGTGCGTCTGCCCCCGGCAGACAAAAAAGGCGATTCGTCCACATGGCAACCATCCACCGCCTGCGCCCCCGCACCCCCAAACAGGTTGAACTGCTGCAAGGGGCACTCGATCTTGGGGGATGGTCAGAGGAAACACGGACGGAGCTGAACAGACGGCTTTCCGTTAGGATTGATGCTGCTGAGCTTTGGAGCTTTGTGATGGTTGCGGCAAACGCGGAAACAGTCGCTTCCTTCCTGCAGGAGATCACCGCAGGCCCCCGTGGCTTTGCCACACTCCGGGTCTGGTATGCTCTCGCCCCCTACGTCAGGCGGGATACAGGGGAAGTGCTCTGCGCCCAGCGCACACTCGCCAAAACAGCCGGAGTTACCCTGGGGGACGTCAACAGGGCTGTCACGCGCCTGGTTGCGATGGGAGTGCTCATCAGGGAAGGACGGGGCGAATACCGTGTCCATCCCTCTGTGATGTGGCGGGGAGAACTTGCCAAGCGTGAACACTTGCAGGCAGTGACCCCAAGCCTGACGCTGGTTGAGGGAGGACAGCCCGACTAGCCCGGTAGCTGGGCGTGGCGCGCGCTTTGTCCACAGCCTGTGGGCGCTTAGGGGGTAAGGGGGTCTCTATAGAGACTCTATAAGAGTTGCGACTGGCGTAGAGCAGTCTAGGGTGAACGCTCTCCAGCAGTCAGCAAAAAGCGATTCGTCCACATGGCTCGTTCAAGCGCTTCCCGTTCCTATCTACCCGCTAAGGTCACCCCGCCGCGGGGTTGGAGCTTTTGTATGGTTGCCGCGTCAGTTGAGACAATTACCACCTTTTTGACGGGAGTGCGGGCGAGCACTCGCCCCTACACGACCCTCATCGTCTGGATGGCTCTTATGGCCTACGTAGAGCGGGATACAGGCCGTCTGACGTGCAGCCAGAGGCAACTGGCCAGAACCGCAGGCGTGACGCAGGGAGATGTTTCCCGTGCCTTAGAGAGGCTGGTTGAGATGGGGGTGCTTCAGAAGCACGGACGGGGACGCTACAGCGTGCATCCCTCTGTGATGTGGAGGGGTGAACTTGCCAAGCGGGATCATGCCGAAGCAGGAGCTCCGGGCTTGACACTCATTGATGGGGGCTTAAGCGACTGAGAATAAATATATAGCCTTATTGTAAAATCATTTAACCTTAGACTTGACGCCTGGTGTATAATTATAGGATGTATGGTAGAACGCAATAAAGCAGGAAATCAATATATAGAAGATCTAAAAAAAGACCTCGCAGCACAACAAGCTGAATACGTTAAATACAAAGCCGGGGCGGTTACCGACATTCTAAGAGAGATGGGACTTTTTGGAAGTTATACCCCAAAAAGAGAAGACAAGCTATGGTATCCTATCACTGTTATGAGCCAGGCGCTATATATCGAAACCATGAGTGAATTTAAAACCGGCTATGAACAGGATCTTGGCAAACGGTTAAGTCCACATAGAAAGACTCTAATAAAATTGGAAATGGCATATGAGATAAACGCCTACCCAGCACTTAGAGATACCGGCTACGGACTTGAGACCTCGGAAATAATCAGAGATGCTCATGATAATGCCGGAATTGACATAGGGGTATATCCGTACCGGGCACCGATTGTTTTAAATGACCCAGAGCGCATCATCCTTGGAACAATCACACGGGATCGCGGCCTCCCATTCGACCCGGAAAAGCGGGAATACCGCTATACCGATCTCCTGCCTCAGCTAAACGACCGAGGAGAGAAACCGGAGAAATAACCGACTCACCCACAAATCCCTCAGCTGTATAGCTGTCTAGCGGGAGTGAGGGCTCACAAAAACAACCCCACCGGCTCCCCTTCCCCAGGCTCAAACCAAACCCGGTCACTGAAAAGCGGGGTTGAAAACAGCTCCTCATGGGCAACAGCCGTGAAGCGAAAGACGGGCGCCCAACTCCCCCGCCCAGCTGCTTCCAACGCCTCCCTTGTCCACGCGCGCATTGTCCCAAGCCTGGTCTCCCGGTAGGAAGGTCTGTCCCCTGTCGTGACGTAGGCAACAGTCACAGCCCGCTCCCCAAACAGACGCTCGTATCCCCCGCTCCGGATAAACTCCACCCGCGCCAGGACATGTTCTTTGAACCGGCGCTGGTATTCCGTCCCCCGGTCTATCTCAAGAAGCACCGGAAACCGCTCAGGCTCCCTAACTCTAACCACCTCCCTTTCAATAACAAACCAGGCATCGGGAACAACCGGCACCCGGAGAGCACCTCTCCCCTCCCCCAACTCGACAACCACAGGCTCCCCGGCAAGCCCGTAGCTGATCCGCTGCTTAGCCAGCCTGTACCCAGGGGAGGCGCTACAGAAGCTCCGTGCAGCCACAAGAAAGCGGGTCAGGATGAGGTTATGGGTCAACTGACCAAAACTCAAATGCTTAACCTTGTCCGGCCGGAAATACCAGTCAGCACTAAGTCCAAGCTCAGTCTCTAAAAAGTCCCTTCCCCTGCTTCCAAGCGTATAGACCTTGGTTGTATTTCCGGCTTTTGCGCTTGGCAAACTAAACCGGTAGAGATACTGCCCGCTCTTATCATCCTCTCCACCGCAAAGAACATTTAAAATCTCCCGAACATGGGTCAATGATTTAGCCGAAAAGAAAAGGTGCGCTACATCTATTGCAGTTATATACCTGTAGAAATGCACAGCACGCAGAATTTCTTCCATGCGATTTGTCAGAACAACATGCTTCTGTTTTGCTGTTTGTTTTCGGGGACTTTTCACAGCTGACCTAAACTCTATACCCAAAGGGCGGATTTGTACGGTTGTTTAAGTTTAGCCGACAATTCTAATTATTTATAGCTTCCCAAAAATAAAATTAAATATGTTGCTGAATGGGGCCAGCAGTTGGCCTATGAGTCCTTGAGGAGCGCCAGGATTTTGTCCGACTGAGGTTGAATTGGCAGATACAGGAATTGAACTCGCCTCCGGCGACGGTACAAAAGAATTTAGCCTTGGAGGGTTGCACACTGGCACTTGTACTCCATGAACTGTTACATAACGACAGAATTCCGGTAACGGAGGCATCGTAAGATTTATTGATGGGTAATTAATTGGTGGAATTTGAATTGATGGAATTGGACCAATACTTATTTGAGTATTACAATTAACTGTAATATTTCCTGATAAATTTTTATATACACACCCTTCAGGGAGTGATGGCATGACTACTTCTGTGCTGCTAGGAGACGCCTTCTCTTCAATATTTATATTTGTTGAACAATTTACCTTTATACCACCATCAGGATTAGTCTCTCTGTTACAACCTTCAGGGAGCGAAGGGAATGGCACCATAGTTGTCGGAATCGGAGGGATAGTAATTTGTGGAAAACCGCTGGGGATCGGACAATTTACCGACATACCTGCTCCTGAGGTTTGGTAGTTGCATTGTTGAGGCAACTTCGGCAGTGGAACAGCCATAGAAGGTATCGGTGGAAGACTGATATTTAAACTGTTAGAAAAAGCATTTCCAGATATGGCATTTGAACAATCAACCGATATATTCCCACCCGCGTTTTTGAACTCACACCCGGACGGCAAAGAAGGCAGAGGAATATTTTCAGATATATGACCTATTGCCAGAGAGCGTGTCTGAAAATTATTTTGAGATTGCCCATTATTCAACGTTGTACCAGCTATTGTCAGAGCTGCGCCTAATACAAACATTGATATTCCTACAAACCAATTGTTTGTAGAAAACCCCCTTTTACCTTTTTCATCTGGCTTGTATTTCTTATCTTGTTCTGTATCCATTTTCTTTATCTAATATAGATTAATAAAATAATGAAGGGATTGTCAAGTAAATAAACCAGCAAAACTCCAGTAGGTATCTTTGACAAGTAAAAGAAGCCAATGGTAACCCACGGCGCGCGCGACAATATCGCAAACAGCAGAGGACAAACCGTCACAGAGAGCGCGCAATACACCGGCCATTCTAAACCTAACCAACCCCGTAAACCTGGCACAATCCATCCAAATCTGCTAAGATATCAATAGTAAGTCAAGTAATTTCCCTACTCCCCCCTGCAAGCTAGAACTTGCAAGGGATCGGTAGATAAACTACTAGTAATCCTCTGGATAGAGGATTGTAAACGCTTGACCGTCTTCAAGCACCCAGACAGTCTTGCTGTTCATCTTGGTTTTGAAAAGCCTATCTTCTTCACGAAGTGTCGGCTCAACAAATTTCCGCCATGATACATACTCGTTCCAGATCTCAATCAGTCCGGCAAGACTGATATCTCCAAATACCGCAGACGTGGCAACAATCGCCTTACCACCGGACAGCATCAGCCAACGAGATTTAAATACCTCAGTCAGCACGCCATCAGCAATTGCCTGAGCCAGCGTGTATTCATATATAACATCAGGTTTATTTTTCATAAATAAAAATCACCTCCTTTCTGACCACAAGAGAGAGAATGTCTCCTGGCCACATATACTGCCAGGCTTGCAGCATTTGTCGGGTCAAGACCGAATGCCCCCAAACCTAGGCATTCGCCGAAGGGAAGCCTTGACCCTAGACAAATGTGCAAGCTCCACCATGAGAAGGCCAGGAGACATGACCGTGATAGATCCGACAAACACCCGGATATCCACCAAGGGGCGCGCGACACTCCGGCCTTCCAGCAGAGG
>Ga0209656_10001657_pt1 | contig 14572 bp, 12 predicted proteins | sample BogFormECP12_OM2_FD_188239 | JGI IMG/M metagenome (GOLD analysis project Ga0209656, IMG submission 188239) | Bog forest soil microbial communities from Calvert Island, British Columbia, Canada - ECP12_OM2 (SPAdes) (version 2) | ecosystem: Environmental > Aquatic > Freshwater > Wetlands > Bog ... | reverse complement strand
GTTGTTCCCCGGACGCAATCCCGTCGGGGATAACGTCTATTTGAACGACTTTCCCTTCGTCGTAATCGGCGTGATGGAGAAAAAGAAGCAGGATTCCAGCTACGACGGTTGGGACGTAAATAAAATCTTCATCCCGTTCTCCGCGATGCGGCGCGACTTTCCCGACAAGCCTCCGGGAACACCTTCGACGTTCGATCAGTTGCTGGTAACGCCAAAATCCGTGGAACAGCATGAGGCCTGCAAACATGAGGTGCGGGTCGCGCTGGCCCGCATGCACCGCTACGATCCGAATGACAAGGAGGCCTGTCCCATCTGGGACACCGTGCAGGAGGCCAAAGCATTCCGGCAAATGACCGACGGCATGAAGTATTTTCTGGGTGCGGTCGGGATTGTGACACTGCTGCTGGGCGGTCTCGGTGTGATGAATGTGATGCTGGTCGCGGTGCGCGAACGGACCCGCGAAATCGGTGTGCGAAAAGCGATCGGCGCTCCCGCCGGAACCATCCTTCGACAGTTCTTCGTCGAAGCTTTGATCATTGCGTTGCTTAGCGGAGCAATCGGTCTCGGCGTGGCATTCGGATTCTGCGCGCTAGTAAACCTGTTGCCCATGCCGGACTATTTTGCAGGGCTCATACCAGACTGGACTTCCGGCCTAGTCGCCGCAGGATTGCTGGGAGCGGTTGCCGTGGGTGCGGCGTTATATCCAGCGCGGAGGGCGGCTTCTGTCGATCCCATCGAAGCGCTGCGCTACGAGGCCGGTGGATAACAAATGCTCCTGGAGATCATTCTCGAGGCGTGGGTCGCGTTAAAGCGTAATCTGACGCGCAGTTTCCTGACCATGCTCGGCATCGTCTGGGGGATTGCGACTGTTACCCTGCTCATCGCTTACGGCAGTAGTTTTCGCGGCATCCTCGTGCATGGATTCGACGCCTTTGGTAAGAGCGTGGTGATTTGCTGGCCACAGCAGACCAGCGAGCAACCGGGCGGCCAGCGTGCTGGCAAAAAGGTTGTGCTCGAACAGGCAGACGTCGACATGATCAAGGCCACCGCGCCGCTGGTGAAACATATTTGCCGGGAGACCGTAAATCGTCCGGGAATTTCTTACGGAGACCGCATGGTGGGAACGGCCGCGGTTCGAGGGGTTTGCCCGGAATACGGCGAGATGCGAAACGAAGTGCCGTCGGAAGGACGCTGGATCGACCCGGCTGATGAGCTGGAGCGGAGGCGTGTGATCTTTCTGGGTGGGCGCACCAGGGAACAACTCTTCAGCGGCCGCCCGGCGGTGGGGGAGACGGTTGAGGTTGGCGGCGTGCGCTTCACCGTCATCGGCGTGATGGCGCGCAAAATTCAGCTCAGCAATTATTTTAGCAGCGATGATGAATCGGCGTGGATTCCCTACTCCACAGCCGGCGACTTGTGGAACACGCGTTACGCACGGGTGCTGGTGTTCGAGCCGATCGCGCCGCAATTTGAAAAAAAGGCGATGGCGCAAGTGCTGGCTGCAGTGGCGACGCGGCAAAACTTCTCCCCTACGGACCCGAAAGCTTTCCAGATGTTCGGACGCGATGAATTTCGTCCAGTGATCGATGCGCTCACCATTGGATTGCAAGTGCTGCTCGCCTTCGTCGGAACCTTAACCCTAGGCATCGGCGGCGTGGGTGTAATGAATATCATGCTCGTCTCAGTCGATGAGCGCATCCGCGAGATCGGCCTGCGGCGCGCGCTGGGAGCAAAGAAGAGCCACATTAAGCTCCAATTCCTGGCGGAAACTTTGTTGATCATGGTCCTGGGCGGCGCGATTGGCGTGGCTCTCTCCTATCTAATCGCCTGGGCCGTAGGAACCTTGCCGATGATGGGTCCGCTCTTTGAGGACGACTCGGGGCAGGGAGACATTCACCTTCGTATTTCGATGATGACGGTATTGCTTTCGAGCACGGTACTGCTGGTGGTCGGCGTAATCAGCGGACTGGTTCCTGCATTGCGAGCCTCTAAGCTGGATCCGGTCGAGGCTCTGCGGTACGAGTGAACATCAGCGAGAATTGATTTGATCCGCAGCCCAATTCGCAGTACCTTGCTGCTGAGTCATTCGCTGCCCGAGGTGCGATTTGCCAATCTCCGCCGTGGATACGATCACTCTTGCCGTTGAACATACAAAGCAGCAACTTTTCAGGCCTTTCCGCTTTGGCCAGTGGACCAAACTTGCCGTGGTCGGACTACTAGCCGGTGAACTGGGCTCCGGCAGCGGATTCAATGGCTCCAACTTCCACCTTCCCAGACACGCGGCAAACTCTCCGCACTTTCCCGGAGCAGGGTTATCGGGAATCGATCCGGCGCTGCTGGCGGGCCTCATCGCAATCATTGTCATTGCCGCGTTCACAGTAGGAGTTGTTCTGATGTACATCAGCAGTGTGATGCGCTTCGTCCTGTTCGATAGCATCCTCGCGAAAGAATGCCGCATCGGCCGAGGATGGAACCTGAGACAGGGACCCGGGTGGCGCTATTTCCTCTGGAAGGTGCTTTACCTGTTCGTTACCATCGCCGGTTTCGTGATTCTGGTTGGAATCCCCGCGGCTTTTGCTTTTGTAGTCGGGTGGCTGAGGGAACCGAAGGAGCACGTGCTCCCTCTGGTGCTCGGGGGAATCGTTCTGTTCTTCGCATTCCTGATTTTTGTGGTTGCGGTATCTGTGATTTTCGTATTGACCAAGGATTTTGTCGTGCCACAAATGGCCTTGGAGAATATTGACGCGATCGAAGGATGGCGCCGCCTCTGGCCGATGATCAAGGCCGATATGGGTGGGTATGCGGGCTACATCGGAATGAAGATCGTGATGGCCATCGGCGCCGGAATCGTAGTCGGCATCGCTACAGTGATTCTGGGATTGATCCTTGCGATCCCGACAGTTGGTCTGAGTATTCTTGCGGTGCTGACCGGTAAAAGCGCCGGTCTTACCTGGAACGCGTACACCATCACGTTGGCGGTCGTAGTCGGCAGTATTCTTCTCGCCAGTTTCCTGTATCTGATCGCGCTGATCTCCGTACCGGTCATCGTGTTCTTTCCCGCCTATTCGATTTACTTCTTTGCCGCACGCTATCCGGCGTTGAGCGCCGTGCTCTATCCACCCCTGCCAGCATCGGCTACTCTCCAACTACCTCCTTTGCCACCTTCCCCGCAAGCTATCGGCTGAACCAGAGAAATTCCCCGCTGGAACTCTGCCTGTGCTCTAGGTGTCTGATGTTGCAGACACGCGCGTGCCAAAGAGCAGCTAAGGAGCTTTCTATGGCGTTCTCAATGGCAGGCGGAGGTCCGTCTGGTCCGCAGATCAATGTCACACCGCTGATCGACGTGCTGTTGACACTGATTATCGTTTTCATGGTGGTCGTGTCGATGGATAAGGAACAAGGAGAAACCGCGCAGATTCCGCAGCCCGATCAGAAGCAGAGTGCAGAGCAGCAGCAGTCGCGTACTGTCGTCATTCAGGTGGTATGGACGAAGGAAGATCAGCCACCCGAGGTGAAGATCAATCAGGATAATGTGCGGTGGGAAGATCTGGAAGGCCGCCTGGCGAAGATTTATTTGACGCGCGCCGAGAAAGTGGTCTTCGTGCGCGGCGACGCCGATGTCGATTTCCAATATGTCGCCGACGTGATCGACGTGGCGCATCACGCGGGCGTAGAGCGGGTGGGATTGCTGACCATGGATCGGGAAGTCCGGGGAGAGTAATGAGATCAGCGGGCTATCGAACCCTTGGCGCTAATTCCTCGCCCGGTTCTTGATCCAAATCGGCGTGCCCAAGAAGCCGAAGGCCTCGCGGATCTGATTCTCCAAAAATCGCTGATAGGAGAAGTGCAGCTTCACTGCGCGGTTGGTGAATAAAACAAACGTTGGCGGCGCGACTGAGGCTTGCGTCATGTAGAGAATTTTCACGCGCGAGCGCATAGGCACCGAAGCTCGCTCGAAATCCACGGTTTCAATGAAGCGGTTCATAGCGGACGTAGGAATGCGCTTGCGGCGCTCGGTCGCGACCTGTTCGAGTAGCGGAAAGATTTTCTCGGTACCCTTGCCGCTTTTAGCCGAAATAAAAACAATGGGCGCGTAGTTCAGGAATTTAAGATCGTGGCGCAGGCGCTCTTCGTAAGCGTCCCGGTCGCCGGGACGCCTGCTTTCTCGCATGCGCATCGCCTTCGATGGCCTGCCGCTCTTGAGTGCGCCGCTGATGACGAGATCCCACTTATTGACGACGATAATCATCGAGCGTCCGCTCTCGTGCGCGTAGCCGGCGATGGCGGCGTCGAGTTGGCTCACCCCTTCGGTGGCGTCGATAACCAGCAGCGCAATGTCGGCACCTTCCAGATGCTTGCGCGCCATCACCACAGAAAGCTTCTCCGCCATTAAATGAGTCTTCCCTTTGCGGCGGATTCCAGCAGTGTCGATGAAGCGGAAGCGGCGACCGTTATGTTCGATGATTTCGTCGACGGCATCGCGCGTGGTGCCTGGAATCGGTGAGACGATCGCGCGATCGGAAGCCGTCAGGCAATTCAGCAGTGTGGACTTGCCCACATTCGGATGCCCGATGATGGCAACTTTGGTTTCGTAGATGGGCTCGACTTCTGCGGCGTTCGCATCTGTTGGTTGAGACTCTTCCTGAGATTCATCTGGGTGTTCAGCGTCCTCAGTGGTTGGTTCTTTGGCTGGCAGGACTTCCAAAAGGGCATCCAGAAGGTCGTCGATGCCGCGCCCGTGTTCCGCCGAAACGGGGAACATCTGCTTGATGCCCAACCGATGAAACTCATCCACGATGTTCCCTTGCTTTTCTGAATCGGCCTTGTTGACCGCGAGAAACAACGGACGTCCAGTCTTGCGCAGTAAGCGAACCAGTTCGAGATCCGGTCCGGCAAGTTCGGCTCGCCCGTCAACCACCATTACGATTGCCGCGGCTTCATCAAATGCAACGCGCGCCTGGCGGAAAATTTCTGAAGGGATGAAATCCTTGTCTTCGGGAAGAATGCCCCCGGTATCGATGATGCGGATGTGTCGGCCGCGCCATTCCGCGTCGCCGTAGAGACGGTCGCGCGTGATACCGGGCTCGTCGCCAACGATGGCCCGCCGCGAACCAACGATGCGGTTAAACAGCGTGGACTTGCCGACGTTGGGCCGGCCCACAATGGCAATTGTGGGAACGCCGGCCGCGACGGTAGCGACAGTACTGGTCGAATTGTAAGTGGGTTGGGTCAAAATGAAGTGAAATCAACCGTCGGTGACGTCACCTGTTTATTATAGAGACTCTCGTGCCTTTAAGTTCCCAGCCCGCCTCGTCTGCGCCGTCTCCCCTCTCGCCGCCAGGCGGTAAGGGAACTTCGCTTTACCAATTCTTTGCTCCCGGAGGAGTCCTCGCGAGCACCCATCCCGCGTATGAATTCCGCCGCGGCCAGTTGCAGATGGCGCAGGCGGTCGAGCAAGCGCTGGAAGAAAAGCGTCACCTGATTGTGGAAGCCGGCACTGGCACAGGCAAGACTCTTGCGTATCTGATGCCGGTCATTATGTCCGGAAAGCGCGTGATCATCTCGACTGGCACAAAAAATCTCCAGGAACAGCTTTTCTACAAGGACATTCCGTTTCTGGAGCAGGCGCTGTCGGGAGAACGGGGTTCCGGCTCCCGGCTCTCAGTTTGCTACATGAAGGGTCGCAACAACTATTTGTGCCGCAAAAAGCTCTATGACCTTACTGATCAGCCAGTGTTGAGCGGACTGCAAGAGATTGAGCAATATCGCGCAATTGCCGCGTGGGAGAAGACAACTTCGACCGGTGACCGCGCAGAACTTGCAGAGCTTCCCGAAGCCAGCGCTCTGTGGCACAAACTGGACGCTCGCACAGAGGCCTGCATCGGACAAAAGTGCAGCGAGTGGGAGCGCTGTTTCGTCACTGAAATGCGCAGGCGAGGGATGGAGAGCGACATCATCATCGTCAATCATCATCTGTTCTTTGCCGATCTCGCCATCAAGTTGCAGGCAGGGGGCGCGCCAGACGCGGGCATCTTACCGGAAGCGGCGGCCGTGGTTTTCGATGAGGCGCACGAATTGGAAGATGTCGTAGGGAACTACTTCGGAATTTCCGTTAGCAACCTGCGCGTGGAGGATCTGGCGCGTGACGTGGAAGCCTCGCTGCAGCATAACCGGATGCTTTCCGCGTCGCTCTCGGGAGCGCTTGGGAGTTTGCGGGAACGATCGCAATTCTTCTTCTCGCTGTTACCCCCGGGCGAAGGACGCTTTGCTTTCGAAACGCGGCGCGAGTTTCTGGAAGAAAACGGCGACGAGTTTCTCGCGCTCAACCAGGCTCTGACTCGACTGGCGGGCGAACTGGAAGGTCTACCGCAGAAGCCAGAAGAGATTTTCAACTTCGTACGGCGCGCCCAGGAGCTGCAGGTGCAACTCGGATTCGCTATGGAGTCGGATGATCGCAACACTGTGTTCTGGATCGAGCGGCGCGGCGGACGAGCGAATTCAGCACAGAGACCGAGAGGCTCAGAAAAGACTGGAAGACAAAACGTCTTTCTGCAAGCTACGCCAATCGACGTAGGTCCGATCCTGCGCGAATGCCTCTGGTCGAAACTCGAGTGCGCTGTCCTCACTTCCGCGACGCTTGCTGTTGGCGGCGGATTCGAATACATACGGCAGAGATTAGGGTTGGAGCATGCGCGAGAGTCAGTTTTGCCCTCGCACTTCGACTACGAACATCAGGCTTTATTTTACGTCCCCCCCGATCTCCCCGACGCGCGCACTCCACAATTCACCGCGCAGGCTGCAGAACGCATTCGCAAGCTGCTGGAAATTACTCGTGGCCGCGCCTTCGTCCTCTTCACCAGTTATGCGCAAATGAATGATATTTACGAGCGACTGCTCGGCGAAGTTGAGTTTCCCATGCTGCGGCAGGGCGATGCGCCGAAGAGCGCGCTGCTTGAGGAGTTTCGTCTCACTCCAAATGCGGTGTTGTTTGCAACCTCATCATTCTGGCAAGGCGTGGACGTGCAAGGCGAACAATTGAGTTGTGTAATCATCGATCGCTTGCCTTTCGCCGTGCCCAGCGACCCAGTCGTCGCCGCGCGCGTCAAAGCGATTGACGCTGACGGTGGCAATGCGTTCTTTCAATATCAGGTGCCGGCAGCCGTCATCACGCTGAAACAAGGTTTCGGACGGCTGATCCGCTCCTTGCACGACCGCGGCCTGCTTGTCCTGCTCGATAATCGCATTCTCAAGAAGCAATACGGCCGCGTATTTATCGAGAGCCTGCCGAATTACAAAAAAACTACCGAACTGCGGGCGGTCGAGGAGTTTTTCGGCGTGGGTGACTGAGGGTTGGACTTTTCAGTGAGCATCCGCATCCACGCTTCCGATGCGGCATATCTGGTTTGCCTTCGCGGTCGAATCAAGCAAAATTGATGGAGTGAGCGGTACAATAAGATGTTTCGCTATTCGACGCGGTCCATCCTGTAACCTCGTGGAACCGCAGAGGGATGCATGTTCGAAGTTACAGTTGACGATACGTTTGCGGCGGGCCATTACCTGCGCAACTACAAGGGCAAGTGTGAAAATCCGCACGGGCACAATTACAAGATCCGGGTCACGCTCGCGGGCACGGAACTCGACAAAGCCGGACTGCTGCTCGATTTCAAGGATCTCCGCGAAGTGATGAAGCACGTCATCGAACGCCTCGACCATCAGATGATCAACGATATCGAGCCGTTCACCGTCATCAATCCATCGGCGGAAAATCTGGCGAAGTATTTTTACGACGAGTCGAATAGCCGTCTGAAAAACGTAACCAACGGCCGCGTTCGGGTAAAAGACGTTACCGTGTTTGAAACCGATACCACCACCGCTAAGTACAGCGAATAGCGCCTTCCCAGCCGCTGCTAAGGATTCCATGCAGATTACCGAAATCTACAAATCGCTGCAGGGAGAGTCGACACATGCCGGGCTGCCGTGTGTGTTTGTGCGCCTCACTGGATGTAACTTGCGTTGCTCCTGGTGCGATAGCGGGTACACCTTCCAGGGCGGGCGAAAAATGGCTTTGGAAGAAGTACTGGCCGAAGTAAAACGCCTCAGTCCCAACGGCGGGTTGGTAGAGATCACCGGCGGCGAACCTATGCTGCAGGAGCGGGAAGTGCTTCCTCTTATGAAGGGGTTGTTGGCAGACGGTTATCGTGTATTGCTGGAGACCAGCGGGGAACGGCCGCTGGTGCGGGTCCCCGCGGAAGTCATCAAGATCGTGGATGTCAAGTGTCCAAATTCGGGAGAGCCCGACACTTTTTTTTTCGAAAACCTGACAGCGCTTACAGCGCGTGACGAGGTAAAGTTCGTGCTCGCCAGCCGTCCCGACTATGTGTTTGCCCGCGACTTCACCCGGCAGCACAACCTGGCAGAGCGCGTGAACGCCGTACTGTTCTCGCCGGCTTTCCGCAAAGATGCCACGGGATCGCGAAACAGTTCGCACTGCCTGGTCGATCCCCAGGAATTAGCGGGGTGGATGCTGGCCGATGAAGTTCCGGCGCGCCTGGGCTTGCAGTTACACAAGTTTATTTGGGATCCCGCAGTGAAGGGAGTTTAGCCCTCCATCTCGCCGAGTCACCATCGAGGATTGATCTAACATCATGACGCCCACAACCCAGCGTGCGGTTGTTCTGCTCAGCGGAGGAATGGATTCCTGCGTGTGTGCAGCCTTGGCAACCCGCGACTACGCCACTGCCGCATTGCACGTAAGTTACGGGCAACGCACTGAACATCGCGAGCGGCAATCTTTTCTCAAAATTTGCGATCGGCTGCACATTCACGACAGGCTTATCGTGCGCAACGAGGCTCTCCGCGCCATCGGAGGGTCTGCCCTCACCGATGAAAACATCGCCGTGCCTACGGTTCCATCCGCCAGCCATGAGATTCCGGTCACCTATGTCCCGTTTCGGAACGCTCATTTTTTGTCCGTCGCGGTAAGTTGGGCCGAGGTGCTCGGTGCAGCCAAAATCTATATTGGTGCGGTCGAACCAGACAGCTCCGGGTATCCTGATTGCCGTCCGGCGTATTATGAAGCGTTCAACCGAGTGATTCGGGCAGGGACGAAGGATGGCAACATCGAAGTTGTCACGCCCCTCATCGCCATGCGGAAAGCCGAAATTGTACAGCTTGGCCTTGAACTGAACGCTCCATTCGATTTAACTTGGTCATGCTATCGCCATGAGGATCGAGCCTGTGGCGTTTGCGATAGTTGCGTTCTGCGGTTGCAGGCGTTTAAGGCGGCGGGAGTGGGAGATCCAATTCCCTATGCGACGCTGGAGAGAGTCTAGTGGTCAGTGGGTTTTGATGGTTTGGCGATTGCACGCGAATCAGGTGCACATTTTTTGAGCAATTTTTCGGAAATCCATACTTAATAATTCTTTCTGCCGGGAGGCAAAAATGAAGAAACACCTCGCAGTGTTTGCTCTTGTTCTCCTTGTACTCGGACTATGCACTTCCCCGGTTTTCGCCCAGGGCGCATCGGGATCAGTGAAGGGCGTTTGCAAAGACATGGATGGCAATCCCATCGTCGATGGAATCGTGGTCTACGCCAACCAGGACAACGGCCAGAAATACACCCTCAAAACCAACAAGAAGGGCGAGTATTTTTCTCTGGGCGTGGGAGCTGGCACCTATACCGTTACCCTCTACAAAAACGCTGATGACCTTAAGGCCAACAAGGAACTTTTCCATTTCGGCAAAGTTCCGGTCACCCTGGATGAGAACACCCTCGACTTCGACTTGAAAAAGCAAACCGCGGAGGCCGCCAAGGGCCAGGGCTTGACTCCTGAACAGATCAAGGCTCAACAGGAAGCGCAGGAGAAACAAAAGAAGGAAGTGGGCACAGTCAAGCAACTGAATGAGAAGCTGGCGGCGGCCAAGGTCGCCTCCGATGCGGGCGACTACGAGACAGCGATTGCCGATCTCAAGGCCGCCAATGACATCGACGCTACGCGCGACCTGATCTGGTTCAAGCTCGGCGACGCCTATCGTGTATCCGCAACCAAGCAAACCGATACGGCGGAGAAACAAAAGCGTCTGGATTCTGCCGTGGAGGCTTATCAAAAGGCTCTACAGCTCAAGCAAGCCGCCACCAATGACAAGGATCCCAACGCTACTAAGACTCTCGCCGCCTACTACAACAACCTGGCAGAAGCCTACAGTAAGGCCGGGAAGATCGATGACTCGGTCAAGACATACCAACAGGCTGCCTTGGCCGATCCCACCGGGGCTGCGCAGTACTACTTCAACATGGGAGCGGTGCTCACCAACGCAGGCAAAGCCGATCAGGCAATCGACGCTTTTGATAAGTGCATTGCGGCAGACCCCACCAAAGCCGAAGCTTATTACCAGAAAGGTGTGAACCTGCTAGGCAAGGCCACTCTCCAGGGCGACAAGATGGTTGCCGCTCCTGGCACGGCGGAAGCATTCCAGAAGTATCTGGAATTGGTGCCGACCGGCGGTCACTCCGATGAAGCCAAAGCTATGCTGGCTAGCATCGGAGCTCCGGTGGAAACCGGGTACGGTACGAAGAAGAAGGCTCCGACCAAGAAGTCGAATTAGATCCCCGCCCGTTGTCAGCAACAGGCAACTTGCAAGACCGGGGCGGCCAACCGGCCGCCCTTTCAGTTTCGTGCGCGCTCGGACATTACTAAGGACTATGTACTTTACTGTCCTTACGCCAGGTCCCCCGGCCGCGGTACAGTAAACACATCAGGTCAGCCTCGGTTGGCCGGTCTCCGTTCTGTTCTGTGGTGCGTGCAATTCCCTAACGCAAGTTGGTTTTCGAGGGTGGAATGGCAGCACCAGGCGTCTCGCCAATTTCGGTTTCTCTGGAAGATTATTCCGGCAGCGGCAAAGTAGCTACACCGGCTCTGCTGGCCGCGATGCTGCGCGCTGCAGAAAAAATCAGCGACCTGATTTTTTCTCCCGGACGTCCACCACAGGTCCAGGTCTACGGCCAACTGATTCCCGTGCACGTGGAAGGCCTCGCCAACCTCACTGCCGATGACACCCGCCACATTGCCGCCGACCTGATCGGCGACAACAAACAGGCCGTCGCGACTCTTCGCGAACACGGATCGTGCGACATTTCCTATGGCTTGGCGGGGGTCGCTCGTTTTCGCGTCAATATATTCATCCAGCGTGGCAGTTGTGCAGTCGTAATGCGCGTGATCTCTACTTTGATCCCTGATCTGGCCTCCCTGGGACTGCCCGCGCATCTGGCCGATGTAGCCAAACTGCGCGACGGCATCGTTTTGGTTACCGGACCCGCCGGGTCGGGAAAGTCGTCCACGCTCGCTGTGCTGCTCGATTGCATCAATCGCGAGAAGTATTACCACATCATTACCATCGAAGATCCCATCGAATTTCTACACAGCCACAAGTGCTCCACCATCCATCAGCGAGAATTGCACAGTGACACGCCCAGTTTCGCCTATGCTCTGCGCTCTGCTCTGCGACAAGCGCCCAAGGTAATTCTGGTTGGAGAGATGCGCGACCGCGAAACCATCGAGATCGTTCTCGAGGCGGCGGAAACCGGCCATCTAGTACTCTCGAGTCTCAACACCATGGACGCCTCCAAAACCGTAGAGCGCATAATCAGTTCCTTTTCGCCGGATGAGCAGCAAAAGGTTCGGGAGCGCTTTGCCAAGTCCTTCCGCTACATCGTATGCCAGCGGCTCTTGCCCAAGACCGATCGCAGTGGACGCGTTCCGGTCGCTGAAATCCTGAAAGCGAATCCGCGCACTCGCGAGTGCGTCGAAAAGGGCGAGCGCGACGGCAAGACCCTGCTCGACGCGATGAAGGCCGGCGCCAGTGAGGGTATGCAACATTTTGACGGAGAAATCGCCCAACTCGTCCGCAATCGCGTGGTCGACCTCGAAGTCGGCCTCTCCTTCGCCAGCAATCCAACGCTGTTAGGCCAGGAACTGGTTCGCTGATCGCTCCTGAAAAGGCGCCTATCTCTTGGTTGTTGCGAGAAGTGGGGATCCTTCCTCTATGATCTACGCATGGCTGGACCGCCATCTCCATCCCTCGTACTAAGTTTTCAAGACGCCCGCCGCATCGTCGAGCAACATGCTTCCAGCTTATCTCCAGGCGCCAATGAAACCGTGGCGCTGTTGAATGCCGCCAGGCGAATTCTCGCGGAACCGATCGCCGCCGATCGCGACATTCCTCCCTTTCCTCGATCCACGCGGGATGGCTACGCCGTCCGTGCCGACGATCTGGCAAGGCTTCCAGCAATGCTCACCGTGATCGGAGAGATCAAAGCTGGGCCGCTGCCCGGGAAAGGTCTGCCCCCACTAAACCCTGGCGAAGCATTTTCGATCATGACGGGAGCACCCGTACCGCCAGGCGCGGACGCCGTAATGATGATTGAGTACACATCGCTGCAGGGTAACTGCGTCAAAATCTCCAAGAATGTTGCGTCGGGCGAAAACATCGTCGCCCAGGGAGCCGAGGCCAAACGCGGCAGCCTTCTACTCGACCGCGGCACGCATCTCAACGAGGCCGCCATCGCGCTTGCCGCCTCGGTAGGCAAAGCGCAACTGCAGGTCTTTACTCGTCCACGCATCGCCGTTCTCACTACCGGCGATGAGATCGTCGAGGTAGATGCGGAAGCCGGTCCCACGCAGATTCGCAACTCGAACAAATATTCACTCGCGGTGCAGATCCAGCATGCCGGAGCCGAACCTGTGCTGCTGCCAATCGCCCCCGACGAACCGCGCCGCCTGCGTCAATTGATAGAGCAAGGCTTGCAATCGGACTTACTGCTGATGACAGGCGGCGTTTCGATGGGGCGCTATGATCTAGTCGAACAAGTCCTGGCCGAACTGCATGCCGAGTTCTTCTTCACCGGAGCGACCATTCAACCCGGCCGTCCGGTAGTATTCGGCTCGTGTGGCACGGGCACTCTTGCCCGCGAGGCTTCGGCCCCAGTCTCACACAAATATTTTTTCGGCCTGCCCGGAAATCCGGTTTCGACCATGGTCACCTTCGAACTTTTCGCTCGCCCCATGATCGAAGCTCTGGCCGGAATGTCACCACGTCCGCTAGCATTTCTCCACGCTCGCTTGAAGTCCGAAATCCGGGTCAAATCCGGGTTGACTCGATTTCTTCCCGCCATTCTTTCCGGCCAGTTTGAAAACGCACAGGTGGAGCTCGTTCCCTGGCACGGATCGGGAGACATTGCAGCGAGATTTCGATCGAATTGCCTTCTCGTGATTCCTCCCGATCTCGAACACATCGCAGCCGGTGAGTGGGTGGCCGTGATGTTGCGCTGAGCGGAGCCATGTAAGATAGACTTCTCGCATGGCGACGAAGCTTTCCCACTACGACGATTCCGGCCACGCCCGCATGGTTGATGTCTCCGGCAAATTAGCTAATCGGCGCGAGGCCGAGGCCAGCGCCTTTGTCCTCATCAAGCCGGAGGTATTGGAAGCGCTTCCACGAAATCCGAAAGGCGATCCGCTGGAAGTGGCCCGCATTGCCGGCATCATGTCCGCCAAACGCACCTCCGAACTCTTACCGATGTGCCACGCACTGCCACTCTCGCACGTTGATGTCGAGATGCGCCTATGCGAGAATGGCGTCGCGATTGCCACCAAAGTTGTTACGACAGCCGAAACCGGCGTCGAAATGGAAGCCCTCGTAGCTGCCAGCATCTCGGCCCTAACGCTGTATGACATGCTGAAAGGACTCGATAAGGGAATTGAGATTCGTGAGATTGTGTTGGAGCGAAAGAGTGGCGGGAAGAGCGGAGAATACCGGCGGAAGAAGTAGATCGTGCAGTAAGTAAATCATGGCAAACGACGTCAAATTGCTATTGGTGGATGACAATCCCATGGTGTTGGAGATGCTGCAGCACGCGCTGGCTCCATTTGCGCACGTCGTAGCGGCGACGGATTCGGCCGATGCGTTGCTGAAGGCGGTGGACGACCCTCCCGATCTTGTGGTGTGCGACTACCGCATGCCGGGGATGGATGGCCGACAATTGGTGGAGAAGCTGAAGAGCCGTCCGGCGACCGCGAATTTCTCGGCCATCTTGATGGCGAGCCGCGCGGATATCGATGAGCGGCTATCTCCCCAGGACGCGGCGGACGATTATCTGCCAAAGCCGTTTTTTCTGAAGGAAGCGACGAAGCGTATCAAGCGCACCGTCGACCGCATCGCACTGGAAAAGATGGCGAAAACGGCGCCTTCTGACGGCGTGGTTCGCGGCAATCTTTCACAGATGAATGTGATCGATCTGATGCAGTCGCTGGAAATGGGACGCAAGAGCTGCCAGTTGAAATTGAATAACGAAGGCGAGAAGTGCGAGGTCTTTTTTGTTGAAGGGCAAGTCAAACATGCCACCTACGGATCTTTACTGGGAGATCAGGCGGTCTTCAAGGTTCTGCGCTGGACGGGCGGCAACTTCGAACTCAACTTTGAGGGCAAGACCGATCAGGAAACCACGCAACTCAATACGCAAGGGTTGCTGATGGAAGGTTTGCGGTTACTGGACGAATCGCAGCGGGAGGGCGGC
>Ga0209656_10001656_pt1 | contig 14579 bp, 16 predicted proteins | sample BogFormECP12_OM2_FD_188239 | JGI IMG/M metagenome (GOLD analysis project Ga0209656, IMG submission 188239) | Bog forest soil microbial communities from Calvert Island, British Columbia, Canada - ECP12_OM2 (SPAdes) (version 2) | ecosystem: Environmental > Aquatic > Freshwater > Wetlands > Bog ... | reverse complement strand
CCAATCTTCTAAAACCTGGCGATCTTCTCGCGAACATTCCGGTACCGGCGCTGTTTTTGGCAAAGGCACCCCCCTTTGCCAATCACATTACGTAATATCCATCACTAATGCAAGTAAGCACTAGGGTTGCCGTCCTTGAGAGATTCCCATCAGGAGTCACGTTTCGTAGCGGCGGCTGTAACTCACACGTAAGATTCGGTTCGATTGACCATGAACCCTCAGCTAACTGAGGAGCTGGTAGAATGGTATTGACTGCTGGGTTCAACCACAATACTATACCAAAATGAACGCACGTCTGACACTCGATAAAGCTGGGCGCATCGTCATTCCGAAGCCGCTGCGGGAAGAGCTCCAACTGGAGGCCGGCGATGCCTTAGAAATGGAGAGCGCCGGCGAGCAGATCACTCTGCGTCCGGTCCGCGGGACAGGGCCGCTCACCAAAGAGCACGGGGTTTGGGTGTTTCACACCGGGCAGCCCTTGCCCGCCTCCGTCACGGATGAGATGCTGCAGAAGATCCGCGAAGAGCGAGACGCAGCTAACCTCGGTAAGGGCGAATGAAAGCGTTCTTCGATACGTCTGTGTTGGTGGCAGTGTTTTACGGGGATCACACCCACCATCAGGCCAGTCTGGAGCTGTTCATCCAATTTGACAAATCAACTGGCTGCTGTGGAGCGCACAGCTTGGCTGAGGTGTTTTCTACCCTGACGCGGATGCCTGGCAAACACCGTATCAGCGGCGAACAAGCCATGCTGTTCGTCGGCAGCATTCGGGAACGGCTATCGATCGTCGCGCTGGATGGAGATGAATACGCCCAGGCGCTGGAAGCCTCGGCTGCTAGGGGCATCATCGGAGGCGGCATTTATGACGCTATCCTTGCGTATTGTGCTATCAAAGCCCAAGCGAAAACGATCTATAGCTGGAACATTCGGCACTATATGCCATGTGGGCCGGAAGTGACCCAGCGCCTCCGGACACCCTGAGAATTTCTGGCCGGGTGTTCTCGGGACATACTTCAGGAACATCTTCCACCACGAGCGAAGAAAGAACTGTGGCAGGTGGAAGCTGGCGTGGAAGCAGGGGCAGCTGATGGGCGACAATTAGAATTCCCGACCGACGACAATTAAAATTCCCGATCCAACGATAACTAAGCCAAGCTAAATCTGGTCTTTGTAGACCGGGGGTAGATTGGTCACTGACAAGCAGGTGAGGAGGTTATTGGCTTTGGTGAAAACTGAGGGAAGTCAAGAGATTGCGGCGGCGAAGTCGGGGATGGACGCCAAGACGGCACGCAAGTATCGGCGGCTGGGCCAGGTGCCGAGCGAGTTGCCATCGGGACCGAGTTGGCGGACGCGGCCGGATCCATTCGCGAAGGTCTGGGGTGAGATTCAAGAACTGCTGGAGGTCAACGCCGGGCTGGAAGCCAAGACGGTGTTCGAGTACTTACAACGGCGTGACCCGGGGCAGTTTGCCGACGGGCAGTTGCGCACCTTGCAGCGGCGGGTGAAGAGTTGGCGGGCGACGGAGGGACCGGCCAGAGAGGTGTTTTTCGCGCAGCAACACCCCCCTGGGCGCTTGGGAGCGTCGGACTTCACGCACATGGAGGAGTTGGGGGTCACCGTGCAAGGGCAGAGTTTCCCGCACCTGATCTATCACTTCGTGCTGACGTACTCGAACTGGGAAGCGGGGACGCTGTGCTATTCCGAGAGCTTCGAAAGCTTGTGCGAAGGACTGCAGAACGCGATCTGGGAACTGGGCAAGGTGCCGCAACGGCATCGCACCGATCGGCTCTCGACGGCGGTCAACAACGCGAGCGATCCGGCCGAGTTCACGGAGCGCTACCAGGGCCTGCTGCGCTACTACGGGTTGCAGGGAGAAAAGACGCAAGCCGGGCATGGGAATGAAAACGGCGACGTGGAGCAGCGGCACCATCGTTTCAAACGGGCGGTGGCGCAGGAGTTGCTGCTGCGCGGCAGCCGGGACTTCGCCAGCGTGGCCGAGTACCAGCAGTTTCTGCAGGGGTTGTTCGAGCGCTTGAACGCCGGACGCAAGCCACGGCTGGCGGAAGAGATGAGGGTGATGCAGGAGTTGCCGGAACGGCGTATGGAATCCTGCAAGCGGGAACGGGTGAGGGTGGACTCGGGCAGTCTGATCTATGTAGATCGGAATGTGTACTCGGTGCCCAGCCGGTTGATTGGCGAGCAGGTGGAAGCGCGGCTGTACATGGACCAGATAGAAGTCTGGTACGGCCAGAAGAAGGTGGAGCAGCTACAGCGGTTGCGGGGGCGGCAGAAGCATCGTGTGGACTACCGCCACATCATCGACTGGTTAGTGCGCAAGCCCGGAGCCTTCGAGTACTACCGTTACCGGGATGAGTTGTTTCCCACCAGCCGATTCCGCATGGCTTTCGATCTGCTGCAGGAGAGGCGGGGCCGGGCCCAGGGCAGCAAAGAATATCTGAGGATCCTGGAGTTGGCGGCCAAAGACAGCGAGGTCAAGGTGGACGAAGTCTTGCGGGTTTTGCTGGCCGGCGGCGAGGAGGAAATCAGTGCCCGGGGAATAGCGGCCATGCTGGGAGTGGACCGCAGTGCGGCCGTCCGCGATGTGCAAGTGGCGGCGGTTGACCTGGGGGTGTTTGACCAGTTGTATAGTGCGCAGGAGGTGCTGCGATGAGCACGGCCCCTCAGATCAAAACGGCATTGCTGGAGAACCTGAAAGAACTGCACCTGCCGACGATGCGCTCCTGTTTCGAACAGAGTGCGCAACGGGCGGAGAAAGAAACCCTCAGCTATGAGCAATACCTGCTGGAGTTGGCCGAACGGGAGTGCGACTCCCGGCGACACAACCGCATCGCGAAGTTGCAGCGCGAGTCGGGGCTGCCGCGGGAGAAGACCTTGGCCAACTTCGACCTGAAGCGCTTACCAAGCAAAGTCGGACGACAACTGAAGGTGCTGTTAGACGGCAGCTTCCTGGACCGCAAGGAGAACCTGCTGCTGTTCGGGAATCCGGGAGCGGGCAAGAGCCACTTGCTGTGTGCTCTGGCCCAGGAACTGATCGCGCAAGGGCGCAGGATGAAGTACACCAGCTGCGCCATGCTGGTGCAAGAGTTGTTGGTGGCCAAGCGGGATCTGCGGTTGAGCAAAGAGATCAAGAAGCTGGCCCGCTATGACGGCCTGATCATCGACGACATGGGCTACGTGCAACAGAACCGCGAGGAGATGGAGGTACTGTTCACCTTGTTGGCGGAGCGTTACGAGCGCGGCAGCGTGCTGCTGAGCAGTAATCTGCCGTTCTCGAAGTGGGAGGGGATCTTCAAGGACCCGATGACCACGGCGGCAGCCATCGATCGCTTGGTGCATCACTGCGTGATCCTGGAACTGAACATCGCCAGTTATCGCATGGAAGAAGCCAAGAAGAATCGGGACGCGGGCTTGGAGTCCGCAGGAGCTAACTGATGATCAACTTTTTCTCAAGTACGAAAACGTAAAACGCGGCCGCCGGCGAGCTGTGGAAAAAGACGGTCCGTGGAAAGAGAGGAAAACCAACAACCGGTTTCCCTCTCTTCCCACCGCCCTTGGAAATCCCGCACAACCCGCGGGATTCCCCCTTTTCCCACAGCCCCGACTGCTGCTGGTATCTTTCAAAAGCGATCGGGAAATCTAATTGTCGTTGACCGGAAAGAATGATTGACGCCAGACACGGGACGGTGCATGCAAAGCCCAAAGCCATACGTGGGTGTCGAGAAGAAGTTTCACTCGCGCAGTGCCTTGATGTCGGTTTCATCCACCACCGGAGCCACAATATCGCCCAGTATCTGCATGGTGTCCTTCATGGAGCCGATCCATTCGCTTTGTCCAGTATCCGGCGAAGGTGGCACGACCTCGGCGACTGGTTTTCCGAAGCGCGTGATTCGCAGGGGCTTCTTGGTTTGCCGTACGCGCTCCAGCAGGGCGAGACATTTGGCCTTGAACTCAGAAATGGCGACTTCTTCCATGCGCTCTCCTTTTGACTACTAAAGTATATCATGGTCAGGATTAATAGTCATCGATGAACAGATGGACGGAGACTCGAGGCCAATTCATGTTTGGAATTGGTCCAACTGAGCGCGTGCGGCGAACCCGAGAAGGAAAACACGGATCGACGCCGGTGAGGGCTCACGTTTCGGGGGTTCCGCAGAACTTGGCCCTGGGGCCCATACCTCCCAATTTGGTATTGGCGCAATGCGGGCGTTTTGCTCGGAGCACTTAGGTAAACACACGCGTGCAGGAGAGAATCTTGCGAAACGAAGCCAAGAAGTCCTTTGTTATTAACAAGGAGAAAAACGAAGCGTCGGGCCAGCGGGCTCAGGTGCATCCTTCGGCGTATTGTCCCTTTATCGCTACCAGCTGCTCATGGGTTCCCGATTCAACAACCCGACCCTCCGACATTATATGGATCCGATCCGCCACGCGCGCAGTTGTGAAGCGGTGCGTAATCATGATCACTGTGCGCCCATGCGCGAGGCGTCGGAAACGTCCAAGCCAATCAGCTTCTGCCCATGGATCCATGGCGCTGGTCGGTTCGTCGAGAATCAGTATGGGTGCCCGCCGCAGAAAAGCTCGCGCCAGGGCGATGCGCTGCCATTCTCCAACGCTCAGCTCGGCGCCGTCTGCGAACCAGCGTCCGAGCAACTGGTCGTAGCCGCCGGGAAGCTGGCCGATGATCTCGCTGGCGCCCGCATCATCGGCAGCTTTGGCCACGGTATCCGGCTTTGCGATCTCGAGGTCGCCCAGTCCGATGTTCTCTGTTGCAGTGGCATTGTAGTGGACTGGCTGTTGGAACAAGACGGTGATGGAGCGACGGACGTCGTCAAGACTGAACTGTCGCAAATCGGTTCCGTCAAGTTCGATAGCGCCCGCATCAGGATCGTAGAAGCGGCACAGCAGATTCAACAACGTGCTCTTGCCCGCACCATTCGGTCCGACAATGGCAGCGATCGAACCTGCAGGGACTGTGAGATCGAAGCCGTCGAGTACAAAGCGTTGTGATCCGGGATAACGGAATGAGACACTTCGGAAGCGGACCTCGATTGGTCTCTGGCGCAGAATAGGGCAAGGAGAAGGCGGATCGGCAACTTCAGGCCGAAGGGCGAGGAATTCAAACAGCCCCCCGAGAAAAAGACTGCTGGCATAGATCTGACCCACGTTGGTGAGCAGAGCGTTCATTAGGCCAAGGCCTTGCTGAAAGGCCTGGTAGAACATTGCCAAGTCTCCTGGCGACACTAGACCCCGGACCGCCTTCCACCCCATCCAGACGATGGCGCAGCCGCTCGAAGCAAGCGCGAATACCGCTGCTCCGAACTCGGCTATCGACTGTTGTCTCGTCAACTCAAGACGCTCCCCCCGCAGCCTGCGCCGCCGCGAGCGATAGGCTGTCTCGAAGTAATCTCCGAGCGCGAAGAGCCGCAACTCGGCCGCGGTTTCCCGTGCCGTGAGTAGCCAATCGTAGTACCAGGTCTTGCGCTCGTCAGCGGTAGTGCGGAGATGCCACTGGTGTTGACGGACTGAAGAATTCAAGACGACATATAACGCCGGCATCGTGCCCACCAGCAACACAACGATTGGCCAGAAACCAAAGCGCAGAATGACGCCTGCCATGGCCACCAGTGTGACCGTGTTCTGCAGAAGGCTGCCTATGCTTTCGATCAAGATCGCGGGACGGTACGAGGCTTCCTCCCGCGCCCGATGCAGGTGGTTATAGAAATCTGGTGAATCGTAAAAGGCCAGATCCGCAGCCAACGACTGACGATGAACCAGCGCTGTGATGTAGTCCTGGACCAGGCCGGACTGTGCCGTTCGGACCCAGTTGCTGATGCTCTTCAGCAGTTCCGTCAGCAACAGCACGATTACAATTAAGCCAGCAGAGACGAGGGCCGGCCGCAGAGGGCGAAAATCACCTCCCGCGCGGAAGGCAATCACCAAGTTGTTAACAAGATTACGAATGAGATAAACGGTGGCCACCGGAAGCAGACCCTGCAAGAGCAGTAGGATCCCCCAGGCAGTCGTCCACCCCGGGGCGGCATCCCACACGAGCTTGAGCGCTCGCGGCAGTTCCGCCAGCTGAGTGGCCGCCTTGCGGAGCTTCAGATTCAGGATTGGAATTGTGCCAGTCAAGGGGGCGGATTTCCATGGTCAGTATATGGCCGCATTTCGCAACCGCCAAAGGCGAGAGACCATAACGCTCGCTCCGTACGCCGGCGCCGCCCCGCATAATTGCCGCCGTCGCTTACCGGGTGTTACCCTTACAGGCGAATGGAATCCCTGCGCAAGTTCCGGTCATTGAGCCCCGCAGAACGCAGCCTGCTGCTGCGTACGGTTCTTCTGTTGGCGTTCTTGCGCGCCGCGCTCTGCTTCCTACCATTTAGCTGGGTGAACGATTACTTGGCCCGCCGCGCCAAGAGAAATAAATTCCGGCAAGACATCGCCACCTCGCATCTGGTTTGGACTGTGCGAGCCGCGGCTGCCCGCATCCCCCGCACCACCTGCCTGACGCAGGCGCTTGCGGCAAAGTATCAGCTCGAGTGCTCCGGCCACAACGCCCAACTCCACCTAGGCGTTGCAAAACAAAACAGCCAATTTCTGGCTCACGCCTGGTTGGAATGCGACGGCGAGACCGTTCTTGGCGGAGAAATCGCCGATCGTTACGTGCCTCTTGTCGCTGTCGGTTAGCTGCCAGCTTGCAGCAGGCCTTTTGCGCACATCTCTTCGGATAGCCGCAGGAGATCGGCTTCCAGGACCTTAGGCGCGACGTCGAACTCTTGCAGCATGGCGCGGTGCGCAGCGGCGAGGTCGCCGTTTTGCTCTAACAACTCCAAGAAGCGCGAACCCACTGCGTCCAGTCCAAAGTACGTCCCGGTTTCCAGGTTCAGCAGAATGGTCTCGTCGCCCAATTTGCGGGTAGCCACCTGGTCGGGAATGCGCACGTTGTCATTCAGCGTCAAGGTCTCGCTGCTCCTCCAAGTGTTTGAGTATAGCCTCTCGCACCGCTGGCAGCGCAGCAAACTCGCGGGGGTAATGAACCTCGTACGCGGGCACTTCTCCCGTCAAGCGGACCACCGTGTCGAACTGCCTCCGGAGGAAGGCCGCGTCTTTGATGTCGAGATTGTAGGCGAATTCCACCAGCGCCATAATCGTTCTTCGTGGGAGTAGTTTCTCTAGGGAGACTTCGCCAGCATCGTCGGCGAGGAAGAAAAGTCTTCGCAATGGCGCCGGACCGGATGCGTAGGGCAGGACGTTCGTGTCTCCGAGGCGGCGTTTGATCGTGTAGTGGGCCACATCCCAAGTGGGCGCGTCTTCGCGCAAGATCTCCTCGATGGTCGAGGGCCACAACCGTATGCCGGGATAGCTTGGAATTGCTGTCCAGCCTCCGTGTTCCGCGCGCAGCACGAGGCAATCGTCGGACACCAGCGCACAGCCTTCTCGCGCAAAACTCGCGGCCAGCGTGGACTTTCCCTGGCCGCTCTTTCCAGCGAAAGCGATGACGCCATACCTGGTCAGCACGGCGCTCGCGTGCAGCACAATGCGCTCCCGCCGGCTCAATACCAACGGGATCACCTGATCCAACAGGAGATGACGCACCGTCGCTTCTGGCGTGCCCGGCAACGGGCGGCATTGAATCTTCATAGTGTCCGCGGAGACGACGAAGTCGCCACAAGAGAGGAAGCGTAGCAGATAGCCGTCGGCGGTGCGCCCGAAACGAAGCCAAGGCTCCTTGCTATCTTCCACCTCGTCGTTTTCGTTTTCCTCGATCGTCCAATGGTGAAACCAGTCGACATCGTCGGCAGAGGAGTTTCCGGCGGGAAGGAGTTCAAACCGGCATTCCGCGCCGAGAGCGTTTGCGGTGGCGAGTTCAGGCAGTACGGTATTGCTGGTTAGCACCAGATCGCATATGCGATAGGAGTAAATCAAGCTAATTCGGCGTATCGCGTGACCACTTCCGCCACGAAAACCGCCGCCTCCTCCCGGGTGCGGAAGAGGTTTGGATGCAGGCGGAAGACTTCGTCCTCGATATCGCTAAGAGTCCGGACCCCATCGCAGAGGTTCACCACGGTCCGGCGAGCCTCGCCGCGCGGGATAAGCTTCGGCTTGAACCCTGGCCGCGTCTGCGTGAGGTCCTCCGGAGAAAGCAGCATGCCTTTCCAGGTGGAATGCCGGAAGGAGTCTTTCGTCGCGCCCGAGCTGCCATCTAGTACTTCCACGTTCCAATTGACAACCGAGTCGACCGGACGGACGGTCATGCGGATCCGCACCAGGTCGCCCGCAGTCACCTGGACCGCGCGGTCGATCGGGAAGTAAATCTGCCTCCGATGGATCCGTTCCGGAGACAGCGGCGAGTTCGTCATAGAGATCCCCGCCGCGAGTTGCGCGACGAACCAACCGCCCAGCCCATGCATGGTGCCGGACCGACAGATCGCCGCCTTGGCCTCAGCATGGAATGGCTCGGTGTTGGCGTGGTTCAGATCGATTCTGGCCATGACCGCCACCTCGCCGCAAACGCTCTCCCGAGGAAAGTCCACCTGGTAGCCAGTGTTGGCTGCCAGCATACGGGCGGAACTGAAATCAAACCCGGCTAACGAGGTGCCCCAGAACTCGACTTGGTCGAACAGATCCGGAGCCTCGACGGGGGCGAGCATGAGGTCCATCCAAAGGGGAATCGTGACCCCGTCTGGCTTCAGGAAGCGCTGCCGGGCGTCGGCGAAATACTGGATGACGCCGGCGTTAAATCCAAAGTTGCCAACCTGGTCGGCGACAACGACATCGACCTTTTCTGGCAGATTGACTTGAGTGGAATGTCCCTTGATGAAGACTACCCGGTCCGCATAACCATTGGCACGCGCCACCTCGCGGGCGACTGCTACCATCCCGCCCATTTCGACGGAGTAAACGCGCCCGGCCCCCGCTCGGCAGGCAAACAAACCCATGATGCCGCTTCCGGAAGCCAAGTCGAGAACCACTTGACCGGGTCGCACCACTGACCGCACCGCGGCCTCGAAGGCCGACAGCCTCGCATCGTCGATAAGATACTGTCGGTGCTCGTCAATAACAAGCGACAAAGAAGTAGAGTCCGACGGGTAAATGGTCTACGTCCGGACGACTTACAGGCACATCATGCCCGACATCGAAAAAGCGTCCGCCATCGATCCAGTTGCGCCTTCCGTGAGCTTAGCCACGTTGCCATACTCGACCAGTACTGGGCTGCGGTAGGAAAGCCGTTGCGCTGGCACGAATCGTCCCGCCGTGAGCTTCTGAGCATCGCCGTCTCGATTGTCCATCCGACGAATTCCCCCGTTCAGCTTATATCATAAGGCAATGCCGGCCAGAGAGGTCAACAAGAGGTCAATAGGCGAGAAATTCAGGAAACGATCGAGGTATTCTGCGGCACCAAATCCCGATCCCAATGGCTGCCCACAGCTTCCACACCTCATCCCAATCTCCGGCACGAGCTTTCTGTAAAGAGTAAGCTAGCTCATCTGGAAGAATCCAGCCCCGCGCCATGATCGCCGACCCGTGAGCGGGAACTTGTCCATCGAGGGCATGCATGGCAGCCGCGAATACCGGCGTGAAATCTGCTTGCACCTGTCGCCTGAGAACGGTCTCCGGCAGACGCCCTTGCAAAGCATTCCGCAACACGATCTTGACCTGCCCGCGATGCGAGCGTTGCCGCTCCGGCAAGGCGAAAGCGAACTCGGCGAGCCGGCGATCAAAGAACGGATGCCGTTGCTCGATGCCGAGAAAGGCTGCGTTACGGTCCCAACTCTCGTGGAAATGGGCGCTCCATCCTGAGTAAAAATGCGAATGCATGGCCTGCTGGACGGGATTAGCGCCGTGCGGGGCGGCGAAGGCCTGGAGACGGCTGAGCAACGCGGTCCGCCGCAAAAACTCGGCGGGGAGCCATCCAAACTGGCGCCGGCGAAACGACCCTAAGACTTGTTTTACCGCAGAAGGAACATTGCGCTGGACGCCATAGTCGAATGCGACATGCCACCACGGCGTATCGGCGATTGCCGCCTCGGCCTTCGCCGCCCGCACGAATTCGAGGAGCTTTCCCTTGCGGGCAAGTTCAGTCAAAAAGCTCCAGGATCCTTCCAGGCACTCGTTCCCGCCCCATCCTGTCAGCACAACTTGCCTCCCAGCCTGTCGGAGCCCATCGTGGAGAGGCGCAAACATCGCGCCCCCGTTAGGCCAGCCGGGAAAGTCCTGATAGCGGCTGGCTTGCTCGTGGTAGTAATCGATATTGGCTGCGACCCAGGGGAAGAGGTGGGAGCGCAAGCCGGCGTCCTTTACGGTTTCCTGGATGTATTCGGATTCGTCGCAGCTCATACTTGGGAAGACGAGCGAGAAGGCGTCGAGAGCCTCGGTGCGGCCCGGCTGGTGGTGGAGCAGCTCGTTCGCGACGACGCAGACGGACGAGGAGTCGAGCCCGCCGCTCAGATACGAGCCGATAGGACCGCAACTGCGGAGGCGGCAGCGGATGGCTTCGCGAAAAAGGTCGAGGAAGTGGCCAGCGTAGGCTTCGTCATCTTTGTAGCGGATCTCCTTTGCGAAATCGAAATCCCAGTAACGTCGTTTCGCGATGCTCCCGGATCTTACCCACATGAGGTGGGCAGCGGGAAGCCGAAGGATGCCCTCCCAGAGGGTCTCCTCGCAATGGGTAATCTGGGCGGAAAGATACTCCGCCACCATGCCCTCATTGGCGATTCTCTTTACTCTCAGATCACCGAAGAGCTGGTGAAGCTCCGAGGCAATCACGACGAAGTCGCCGCCGCAATAGTAATTGAACGGTCTGATCCCGAATACATCTCGGGCACAAAAAAGCGCGTTATGGCGGGCGTCCCAAATCGCGAAGGCAAAATCGCCCAGAATGCGAACTGGGGCGTCCTCTCCCCAATAGAGATACGATTTCAGGACGATTTCAGCATCGGTGCGGTCGCGGAGCGTGGCTCCCTGGGCTTCGAGAGCTTTGCCCAGATCTTCACGATTGTCAACGCGGCCGTCCAGTACCAGGCACACCTGGCCGCGCTCGTCGCACAGAGGTTGGCGCTCGTAGAGGGCCTCCGGGGTCGTGCAGAGCATGCGGTGACCGAGGCCCGCCGGGCCGTTGACCCAGGTCCCTCCTCGATGCGGCCCGCGGTGAACAATAGCATCGATCATGCGCTGCAGGGTGCGCGCGTCGATAGGACTGCCGTCAAAGTGTACAATTCCGGCGATTCCGCTCACTGTTTCGTCAGTATATGGTAGGTAGCCGTGTCGAAGGATAGCTGGCGGTTGATTGCGCTTCATGGTTTCCAGAGATGGCGAAAACTCCTTCCAACGGAGCGAACGCGTCCACGGGAAGCAATCGCTGTGCGCGACAGCAAGACACGTCCTTCCGGAGCCGGTTCAGCGACCTTGAGGGATTCCTGCATGCTTAACAGTTATCAGGCCTTTCTCCATAAGAGTCTCGAGAAAGCTCAGGATTTCGGCCTCGGCCTGATCGGTCGAAACTTCGTATCTGTTGACGATATGGGCGATGACTTCGGTGACATGGCGAGGCTGTTGCAGGTAGTTCCACACGGCCGCACCGACGTCCTTCACGCCGAAGTAGGTACCGGCCTGCAGCTCAAGAATGACAGATTCGTTCCCCAGCGTGGTGGAGAGCTGGTGAGGGGACGCACACACAGTATCGTGCTTTGCGATCATTCACCGAATTCTACGGCACAAAGCGCAGGGTGCGGAGCGACATCATCGGGCCCAACCTCGCACCCTTGCGGTAACAGCGGTCCAGCAGCAGTTCGGAGCAACGCTCCTTTCCGGTATGGAAGAAACTGGCGTGGGGACCCACAAGCCTCCCGTCCCGCTCGCCAAGTGGAAGAGCGAGGCTGGAAGAAATAGCAGGCCAGCGATGCATGCCTCCGATTGGGTTCATGCGACAGGTCGGAAGCTGGAGAAAACGGTATAAATCCCCAACACAAATTCGCACAACAGACAATCGTCCCGGACAAGCAGTTGTTTCCCAACACGAATCTTTCAATGAACCCGGAAACGAATCTCATCGTGCTCTGTGCAAGAGTATTTCTGTCCTACTCGGAGAGCTCCATTCTTCGACCGGCGTTGGCCGGACCTTTGGATTGGAGCGTGCTCGAGCAGAATGCGGAGAATCATGTTGTGATGCCGTTGGTTGCCTATGTTCTAACCCACAATGTGCCAGAGTTGATACCCGAAGAGAGGCGGGAGAGGTTACAGGAACGATTGATCAGGACGGCCCGCAATAACCTGGCTTGGGTACAGGAATGGCTGAACATCTTAAAGGCACTAACGGAGGCGGGAATCCCCGTAATTTCATTCAAAGGTCCGACCCTGGGCTTGATGGCCTATCGAAACCTGGCATTACGCGAGTTCACCGACCTTGACCTACTCATTCACCCACGTGACATGTTGAAAACACGGGATGTCCTCGTAGGTGAAGGATATGTGCTCGATTCGGTCGTCTGGGGCGATACGGATACCGCCCTCACCCGTTCCAGCAATCGCCAAATCTCGTTCACCAAAGGAGAAGTCGCCGTCGACCTGCATTGGGGAGTAATGCACGCGATCTCTTCCTTCCAGCTTGAGGTTGGTCAGCTCTTCGAATCGGCTTTGGTTGAGCGCCACGAGAGAACGTCATTTCTGTCCCTCTCGCCCGAACACTTGCTGCTTCTTCTTTGCGCCCACGGAACCAAGCATTACTGGAGCAACCTGCGTTGGTTGTGCGACGTCGCTTGCCATATCCAGTCGAACCCCAATCTGAATTGGGATTTGTGCATTCGCTTAGCTGAACCTGCCGGCTGTGAGTTGGTATTGAAGCACAGTTTGCTATTGACCGGACAGGTATTCGACATCGAGCTGCCGGAGCCGATCAGACGGTATGCGAGTGATGATCCCAAAGCGCCCCCGCTTGCCCGGACAGCTCAGACGTTTCTGTTTCGACCAAACGAGGATCGTTCCCCCTATCTGGATGATCGTTCCCACTACCTGCAAGCCTTGCGATATCGCCTGGCGTTCACGAATGGATGGCGCTGGCGTACGGGTGCAGCCCTCGTCTTGAGGCGCGCGTTTCTTCCAAACGAGGCAGATTGGCATTGCGTCCGCCTCCCGCGAGCTTTTTACTTTCTTTATTACGTCATCCGCCCTATCCGCTTAGCGGTCGAGCTCTTGTTCCTCCGGCGGGTCCCTCGTGATGCGCGATGAGGACATAGATCGCCAAACCTGATCGACGCGGGGTGGCTCTGGCGCTGCTACTGCTGCAGGCACGGACCCGGTTCGCGCCGTGGGATCGCGGTCTCTCGAGAAACGAAAAAGGCGGCTTGTTGCAGGCCGCCTTTTCAGTCTTCCGTGCTTGCTGAACCAATTACTTGAGTAGCTTCTTGGCCAGAAGCGTCAGGCCGGACCCAAGCAGCAGCATGCTGCCCGGCTCGGGCACCGAAGAGATAAACCACGCCGAGTAGCCTTGGGCCTGGAGCGCGGGATCGAGGTACATCGTGGCTGGGTACCAGCCGTTCGGCTCCGGCACATAGAAGAAGTTGGGATCACCAGCGTACGGTGTGCCACCCTTGTTGCCGGAGGCGAAGCCCACCGAGTAGTTCACTCCATCGAGTGTCACCACGCCGACAACGTCACTGTAGTACTGCTGCTGCAGGCCGGGGCCGCAAGGCGTGGCGTACTCACAGAAAACTGTGGCAAATCCGTACTGGTTCACGTCTGGTGCCGCAATGGTAAGGGTATAGACCGCATTCGGATCTTCGCTGGCCTCGGTTACTGACACGTAGTCATAGAGTGTGCCGTTGGGCGAGCATACGGCCAGCGCATCGGAATCGACGGATGGGTTGAACGGTGTTGCACACGGAATGGCGAGACTGGGCAGCGCCCAAATCACCAGGGTCAGGAAAGCAATTACCAACGCGCGAAATTTCATAGGAGGAACTCCCTTCCAACTGCCATCGAAGGTCATGTAATCGAGGCGCGGCCTTTCCTAAAAATCAACACGTCCCTGACAGCATGCACGAGTTGGGAGAGGCGATCGCGACGAACCCACCAGCGAATAGTACCCTCAGATGGCAACTCCTTCAAGCATGAAAATGCTTTCTTAACACTAAAAACATCTTGACCTTCGAGATCAATCCCGCGGGCCGATACAGTACCACTTCCATCCAACCAGGTCGTGTAAATTAGCAAGAATTGTGGACACGACTTGGCCACCGAATCTTTACACTTACTTGCCCAATCGAGACGGCTATAGGTCCGCGCGTACGAAGCAAAAGTGGAGTTCCACGCTGGGGAGTTATTACCTAAATCCGGCGCATTTGCAGCCCTGAAAGTGTAATAATAAGGTCGTCTGACGCGGCTTTCGTGCTACTTGGAGGACTCTCATGTTAACCTAACCAATGGTTAGCATAAGATGGTAATGCGCCGTTCACCACGAAACGTTAGAATCTCCTTTAATCATGCTGGTCTAAGCCACTTTGCTGGAAGCTACTTCTTTCAAGAATTTCTACGAGTGCTGCAGTTTCGTTTCTTTCTGGCGGAAC
>Ga0209656_10001655_pt1 | contig 14587 bp, 15 predicted proteins | sample BogFormECP12_OM2_FD_188239 | JGI IMG/M metagenome (GOLD analysis project Ga0209656, IMG submission 188239) | Bog forest soil microbial communities from Calvert Island, British Columbia, Canada - ECP12_OM2 (SPAdes) (version 2) | ecosystem: Environmental > Aquatic > Freshwater > Wetlands > Bog ... | reverse complement strand
GTAGGCGCCGGCCTCCGGGTGCGGCGCGCCGTTGGCGTCGCCTTCGAGGGTGATGGTGGGCACGGCGATGGCCGGAGCGTCGGCGAGCCGCTTCTCCAGGTCGTCGTATTGCGGCTCGCCTGAGCAGCGGCGCGACATCGGCAAAGCTGTGAATGTCGTAGGGCCAGCCATGCAGCAACATGACCGCCGGGCCGCCGGCCGGGCCAGCCTCGACGTAACCGGTGTTCAGCACGCCGGCCTCGATCTGCCTCACCGGGCCGAAAGGCGGGTCAGTCCCCGGTGTCTTGCTCGTGTCCATGGTGATTGTCCTGTTCTAGCCGAAGGTGAATGCGTAGGCCTGAGCCCCGGGGTCGAGGAAGGTGATCTCGAAGGTGCGGTCGGTGATGGGGCCGGGCTGACGGATGAGCTGATATACCCGCTGCTGTGTGACCGTGCCGTTGCCATCGCGGTCGACGTCGCTTCCGTGTGCCTCGCCGGGGGGCTGTCCGTCGATGAAGACGCGGCATCGCACGGGGGTTTCTGGTGCTGCCGGTCCCATGACGAGGTTGAGGTCGCGGGCGTGGAAGCGGCAGGCGATGTGCCCGTTCGTGGCGTTCAGCGTGGTGGCCTCTTCGGCCATAGTCCAGTCCCCCGAAAGGGCCCACTGGTTGAGCCCCAGCCGCGCGGGGATGGTGTAGAGGTGCGGCTTACCGGGCACAGCGCCGCCCGGCGGGGCGAAGTTCTCAGTGCGGCCGTAGCCGGTGTAGTTTTCCGGTGATCGCAGACTGGTCCAGTCGGCCGGGGCTTCCAGGCCGCGGGTCTCCACCGAGACCAGGTCCGTACCGGCGCCTGCGGATCCGGCCTCGGCCAGCAGCTGCTGGATGACCATTTCCGACTGGCCGTATTCGCCTTCGCCGAAGTGGTGATGCCGGATACGGCCCTGCGCGTCGGCGAAGTAGAGCGCGGGCCAGTAGTGGTTGCCGAAGGCACGCCATACCGCGTAGTCATTATCGGTCGCGACCGGGTAGGTGATCCCCATCTCCTGCACGGCCTGCAGGACATTGCCGACGTTGTGCTCGAAGGAGAACTCGGGCGTGTGGACGCCGATCACCACCAGCCCGTGGCCGGAGTACTTGCCGTCCCAGGCGCGCAGGTAGGGAAGCTGGCGCAGCCAGTTGATGCAGGTATAGGTCCAGAAACCGGCCAGGACCACTTTCCCGCGCAGCCCGGCTGGTGTCAGCGGCGGCGAGTTGAGCCAGCCGGTCGCGCCGTCCAACGAAGGCAGCTCACCCTCATCGGGCAGCCGGGCCGAGGCCACGTGCAGCCCGGCGGGCGCGCGCCAGTGTGCTGTCATGACAATGCCCTCCATATGGCTGGGTGCCCGGCCAGTGGCCCGGCCGGTGCCGTCGCGTGTGCCGTCCGGCGGCGCGCAGCTGGCGCGCCGCCGCCGGTTGTCTAGTCAGCGCAGCGACTTGAACGCGGCGCGCATCTCGGCGGAGAACAGGTCCGGCTGTTCCCAGGCGGCGAAGTGGCCGCCTCTGTCGAGCTTGTTGTAGTGGATGAGGTTGCGGGGATACGCGCGTTCTGCCCAGCTCCGCGGGGCTTGATACAGCTCGTCGGAGAAGACGCTGATGGCAAACGGAATGGAGATGTTCTTGGCGTCGAAGAAGTCCGCCTTGTTCTCCCAGTACAGGCGAGCCGAGGAAACCCCGGTGTTCGTCAGCCAGTACAGCGTGATGTTGTCCAGGATGTCGTCCCGGGTCAGGGCGCCCGTCAGGTGCCCCTGCAGGGCCTGTTCGACGAGCCCGGGCTGGCCGGTACCGTCGACGTGGTCCAGCATGAACGCGGCCAGGTCGACGGGTGAGTCCGCCAGTCCGTACAACGTTTGCGGGCGCGTCGTCATGATCTGCGCGTAGGCCACGTGCTTGGCGTAGAAGGTCCTCAACTGCTCGTACGCGCTTTTCTCCTCGGCTGACAGATCCGGTGGCGGCGGGTCGCCGCGCTGGACCGCCTTGTTGATGGCGGCTGGGGCGGTACCAGGCATGTTGGAGTGAATGCCGAGCAACTCCGGAGCGGCCTGTTCCCCCATCGCCTGCGTGACGGCCGCGCCCCAATCGCCGCCCTGCGCCACGAACCGGGTGTATCCCAGGCGCTTCATCAGCACCACCCAGGCACGTGCGATGCGGGCAGGATCCCAGCCGGTGGTGGCCGGCTTGGCGGAGAACCCGTAGCCCGGCAGCGAGGGAATCACCAGATCGAACGCATCCGATGCGCTCGCGCCATGCGCCGTGGGATTGGTGAGCGGCTCGATGATCTTCAGCTGCTCGATGATCGAGCCAGGCCACCCATGGGTGACGATCATCGGCAGCGCGTCCTCGTGCTGGGAGCGGACGTGGATGAAATGAATGTCAAGCCCGTCGATCTCGGTCATGAAGTGCGGCAGGGCGTTCAGTTTCGCCTCGCACTTGCGCCAGTCGTAGTCGCTCCCCCAGTAGCGCGCGAGCTCCTGCATCATCGCGAGCCGCACGCCCTGCGAATCGTCGGTGACCGTCTCGCGCTCGGGCCACCTGGCCGCGTTTACGCGCCTCCGCAATTCGGCGACCTCCTCGTCCGGAAAACCGGCACGGAAGGGGCGGACTACAGTTTCGCTGGACATAGGATCTCCTCCCTTTCCCGATGAGCTGACATGGCGGCGGAAGAGGCGGACCGGTCGGCTCCGGCCCGACGTTGCGGGACAACGCCTTCCGCGCCAGCGGCACAGCTGGTACTGCCCCACGATCGCGGATCGGGCGGGCGCGTCGCGCCCGTGACATCGCTGGCCTTACCCTGGCCTTACCCTGGCCTGCGACATGACGGAGAGGGGGCTGCGTCAGGCTCGCGGCTTAGGCTGTTAGCGTTGCGTGCTATGCCCGGAGGCATTCATCATTCCGTGGTGGTGGTCCGCGACCTCGACGCCAGCCTGCGCTTCTACCGGGACGGCCTCGGCCTCGACCTGTTGCATGACCGGCACGTTGAGGGTGACTGGCCGGACCTGTTCGACGCGCCCAGCCGCCGCGTGCGCGCGGTCTTCCTCGGCGACACGGGAGTTCCGGACGACCACGCCGGTGTCTTGGAGCTCAACGTGTTCGACGGTGACGTCCCAGACGGGCCGCCGCCCTCGCCGCCGAGGACTGGGTTCTTCCTGCTGTCGTTTTTCGTCGACGTGGAGGCCACGCTGAGCCGGCTTGCGGCTCTCGGCCTCGGTGGCCCGCCCCGGCGCGTCACACAATCGACACCCCGCGGGCCGATAACCCTGGCGACCGTGCGCGACCCGGAGGGGCTGCTTGTCTTGCTCACTCCCGGTTCGATTACCCGGAGCGCGTAACGAGCTGACCGCGTGGCGCTGAGCCCGTCACCGCGGTGCCATCCCAGTCCGCACGGCGCAGACAAGCCAGGCCGCACTCCTCGCATTCACCCACCAGCAGATCCCGGCCGGCTCGGTGATCAAGTTCCAGGTCGGCTACCCGACGCCGTTCTGGCGCGAGCAGGGCCTCAACGGCTTCGTGCCCAGCCTCGACGACGAGCTCAACGTCGTGCTCGACAACTCCCCGCCCGACGGGTCTTGCGGCGTGCTAGTCGGCTTCCTCGAGGGCGCCCACGCCCGCACCGCCGCCGAGATGACCGCGTGTTAGCCGGGAAAGCCGAAGCCTGCCGGAGGTGCCCGGCGTGCGGCTCAGAACACTTCTCCCTGTGCCCGGTCCGGTCCTGGCCGGGAGACGGCCAGCACGCACATGTCGTCGAGCTGGGGTTCGGCGCCGAGGGACGCGATCAATTCGTCGCAAAGGCTGCCGAGCGGCGCGCCGGGCTGCCATGCCTGCAATCGTTCGGCGACACGGGCTATGCCTTCTTCGAGATCCTCGCCGCGCCGCTCGATCAGCCCGTCGGTGTACATGAGCATGATGTCGCCGACGTCGAAACCCGTCTGGCCCTGGGTGTACTGCGGACAGCCTTGGTCGCTCGGGAGGCACAGGGCTGGCCCCTCGGCGGGCGGGGGGATCTCCACCGTCCCGGTCTTGGCGCGGCGGATCAGGATCGGCGGGTGGCCCGCGGTGGCGTAGGTGACCAGGGATACGTCGGGCTCGATGATCGCAGCCGCCACGGTGGCAAACTTCCCGCTGGTCGCCCAGTCGGTGACGCGCGCCAGTTCTTCAAGGATGCTGGCGGGCTGATAGCCGGCGATGGCCAGGGTACGCCCGGCGTTGCGCAGCTGTGTCATGTCCTCGGCGGCAGTCAGCCCGTGTCCGACCACGTCGCCGACAGCCAGGTAGGCGCGCATGCCCGGCAGGGCCATCGCGTCGTACCAGTCCCCGCCGATCTGCTGGGTCATTCCGGCCTGCCGGTAGCCGGCTCCGATCTCCAGGCCGGGAATCACCGCGGCCGTCGTGGGCATGATCGCGCGCTGCAGAACCGCGGCGAGCGCGTGCTCATCGGCATAGACGCGGGCGCGGACCTGAGCCTGCGCAACGAGGTCGGCGACGGCGGCGACGAAGGCGAGCTGCCCCGCCTCGAACTGCTGGGGATGCCTCCACATCAGGCCGATCGCGCCGACGGGTGCTGAGCCCACCCACAGCGGCCATGTCAGCCAGCTCGATCCGTGCGCGACGACCGCCGGGGTCTGCGGGCCCGGATAGCGCTGTTCATACTCGGCGGGCGTCCGGATGATCACCGGGCGGCCGGTCCGGGCGGCATCGGTCGCGGCCGCGGGGACGTCCATCGGCAGGTCCGGGAACTGCCCGGGGACCTCCCCGGCGTAGCCGGCCGTGGTGATCCATACCAGCCGCCGGCCGTCCTGGCTGATGACGCCGAGGCATAGCGCGTCGGCGCCGCCGACGGCCGCGCGGACGCGATCGGCCACCACCTCGCCGATCGCCTCGGGGGTCAGGGCCGCGGCGAGCAGCCGGGTGAGTTCGGCAAGTGCCTCGACCCGCGCGTGCTCGCGCTGCTCGGCCTCCCGGAGCCGGGCCCGCTCCAGGGCACGGCTCGTCGTCTCGGCCATGCTCCGCAGATACTCGCGTTCCACGGCGGTCGCCTCACGCGGCCCGGCCCACCATACGCCGAGATAGCCAAGCGCGCCGACCTCAGTGAGCAACGGAAGGGCGGCCGTGGACCCGATCCCCGCCTCGGATGCCCTCAGGTCAGCCAGGTACACGCCAGTGCGGTCCCGGACCGCGCGCGGTCCCGGCGCGTCGGAATCGATCGTCCGCTGCGCCGACATGACCGCCACCTGCGCGGCAGCATCCACCTGCGCGGCAGCATCGCCACCCGCGAGCGGCTCGAACCGACGTCCGTCGGCGGCCAGCACGCTGATCACCACATGCGCCGCGTCCAGCCGGGCGCGGACCGCGGCAGAGACCTGGTCACCGACGGAGCTGACCGTAGCGGCATCGGCGAGCACCGCGCCCAGTTCGGCGGCCTCCCGCCGGGCCTCGGCCACCGCTCGCTCCAGCCGTGCGCTGTCCCGGTCCTGCACCGCCGACATCCGGCCCGCGACTTCCTGAGCCAGCACCCAGCCGACCAGGACGACCAAGGCGATATAAGCCTGCGTCACGGCCACCGAAGCTGAGGACGACACCCCCAGATGAGCGAACTCGCCGTACCCGGCCGCCGTCATGTAGTTGGCCACCGCCGCGAACGCCGCGCCAGTAAGAACCACGCCCAGGTCACGTAGCCGGAACGCCGCCCACGCCAGGATCGGCAAGAGCAGCAGGCTGGACGGCTCGCCGAAGCGGAACGCCACGACCGAAAGCCCGGCCGTGAGCAGGACCACCAGCACCAGTTCGAGCCACCGCGAGGACACCAGTGCCCGCCGCTGAGCCCACAGCAGCAACGGGCCGCCGATCACCAGCACCGCGATTCCGTCCCCGGCCCACCATTGCAGCACCAGCCCCGGCCACCAGCCGCCCTTGCTCGCCCAGCTCACTGAGGCCCCGACCAGCCCGCCCGCCACCGGCCCGAGCACCGCGGCGCCCAATACGAACCGGCCCAGACCCAGGCGGGTCGCGAGGTCCGGCCGCCGTCCTGCGCAGAACCAGCGGACGAGCAACGCGCCGGTCACCGGCTCCACCACGTTGGCTAGCGCCGATGCCAGCGCCGCCGTGAGCGTCAGCTGATGCTGAAGATCGACGCCGACCTCGCTGACAACGATCGCGGCGATCACTACCGGCCAGCGCCGCCGCGCCATCAGCAGCAGGGCCGCCACATCGACACCAGACGGGGGGTAACCGAACGCCAGGCCCGAGCTGAAGTGATGCCACCCCAGCTCCGCGCCCACCACGTACGCCCCAGCGATCACCGCGAACAGGCCCGCCGCGCGCCCAGCCGCCGACCGGGCCCAGCGTTCCAGGTTCGCCAGGAACGCCATTGCGCCATAGGGCAGCCGAGCCGCAGCCAGCAGGAGACGCGGACCGGCCGGTTTCAGCCCCAGCAGCCCCGAGGAGGCAGAGCGTGTTACCACGGTCAGCCGCCGAAAGGAAAATCCGGCCACCGCTGGCCGGTCATTACCGCCGCGGGAGTGAACGGGTCACGCAGCAATCCCGCCCCCCTGATGCGCCGCCGCCGGCGAACATGCGCCTGAGGCCGGTCCCGCTTCTTGGCTTCCTCTTGGGCCACCCAGTCTAGCCAGCCACTGTCTCGCTTGCAGGCAGTATGTCCAATAGACCGGTCGGCAAGCGATGTCAGGCTGCCGCGCGCCATGGGGGACCATTCCGCTCCGCCGCAGCTGCTAGCCGCGCCCATGCTTGCGGAGGGCACGCCATGTCTTGGTCTTGTCGCCCTCATCCGGCCCGGCCTCGCCGCGGGCCGCTGCCTCCACCTGCTCGGTCAGCTTCTCCGGGCTGCTGGCCGCGACCAGCGTTCGCCTACCCCGGACCGCGACCCACACGCTTTCCAGCGGATCAAACAGGATGCCCCACCGGGGGAACCTGGCCCGGAGCTTGCTTGTGTCGTCAGCCGCATGGGCGTTGTCATCTGGCATGGCATCCCCCCAATTGTGCTGAGAGCCAGCCTGTTTCCTCAGCATAAGCCGGAGGAGCCTGGACCGCTGGGGGAATAGCCAGATCACCAAGAGCGGCGTCCCGCCGCAGGCATCGGGTCAGGGATCTTAATCGCTGTCACGCCGCGCTGGGAAATTCGTTGGCTTGCGGCGCGACTGCCAGCGCCCCAGCGGGCCAGATAGTCCAGCCCTGGGCGGAGAGCGCCTCCCACTGCTGGCTCGCGCAGTGCCTGCACAGGTACAGTTCGCCGCGCCGCTCCACGCGGTACGCGGCGCGCACCGCAGGTCCGCATCGATCACACGCCTCGTTCATGTGCGCCTCTCCTTTCCTGGCTGAGTCGTGCCGGAGTCGGCGGGATGCGCAGCCCGGTCGCCGGCTTGTGACTCGGATGAGTTCGTGTCGGACCCAGGGCGTCCGCTCAGCGGACGCCTGCGGGCGATTACCGGGTGGCGAATCCCCGAACATTGTCTAATATAGTAAAATGATTAAGTTAATTTGGCAAACGGGCACCTTGTCGGGGCAGCGTCCCCGCAGCGTCCCCGCAGCGGCGTGAGCGAGGCTCGGTGCGCCGATCGATCTCTAATTCCGCTGGTTGTAATCTTCAACCCAAGACGCGTCGAGAGTTGCGCCGGCCCACCGCGAGTCGAGGAGCTCTAGTGTCCGCTTCGCAGGTCCCGGTGCGAGCACCAGCGGCCGGAGATCGCGTGCCGCTGTTCGCTGCGCACCAAGACCGGGCCGCTGTAGACGGGCAGACAGGAGTTCGGCTCGCTTGGTGGCGACGCCTGTGCCCCTCCTCGTTTGTCCTGGCCGGGATAACGGTCTCCGTCCTTTGGGTCGCTGTTGCCGGGCTGCTCAGACAAGGCGGCCTCGAAACTGTGCTCTCGGCGGGCCGGGCCGAACTCGCCGCTCCCCTTCTGGTGGCGCTGGTTGTCGCGACCGGGATTTGCGAGCGAATATGGCCAGCGGAGCGTCGTCCGGTTCTGGCCCGCGGCCACGTTCAGGATGCGTGCTTCCTGGCCTTGCACGCCGCCGTGGTGATCCCGCTGATGACCTTGCTCAGTGTCGGGGCGGCGGCGCTGATCGGTAGTCATGCGCGCTGGATCGAGCTGCGATCGACGGAACACTGGCCCGGCTGGCTGCTCATGCCGCTGACCGTGGTGGCCATGGACGGAGCCAACTGGCTGGCCCACTACGCCGATCACCGGCTCGGTCCCCTGTGGCGCTTCCACGCCCTTCATCACAGCCAGGAGGAGCTGAGCGTCCTGACGTCATTCCGTGCGCACCCTCTCATGCATACGACGGGGTTTCTTCTGGCGACTGTCCCGGTCGTGGTCCTGATGCCGACGCGTCCGATAGCTCCGGTGCTGATCACGATCTACATATGTATCGGCACTCTCCAGCACGCTAATCTCCGTTGGACCTTCGGCCCGGTCGGCCGCGTGCTCGTGAGCCCTGCCTACCACCGGCTTCACCACGCGCCGGACATCCAGCGCGTCAACCTCGGCGTCGCGCTGACGATCTGGGACATCCTGGCGGGCTGTGCGAGGTTCCCTTCCCGCAGCGATGCCGTAGGGCGTACCGGCCTAGACGGCCGACCGGTCCCGGTCGAGCAGGATGATTCGGCGGGACCGGTCCTGCTGCTTCTCGGCGAGCAGCTCATCGAACCGTTCCAGGCACGAGGCTGATCCGCGCCATCAGCGTCGCCGCGGGCACGGCCTTCCCGGACATGGGGCTCGGCTGTTCTGCACCGGCTCGCCCATCCGATCAGGGGTTGTCAACATAATATATAAGGTGAGATGGTCCCCTGGTTCCCTGGTGGGCGCCTGAACGCGGCGACGTTGTGTTCACATCGCCATGCCACCGGGTCGATGGCACGCAAGACGGCCGTGGTATACGAAGGTGACGGCGGCCAGCGGCGCACGCTGACCTTTGCCGAACTCGATGCCGAGGTCCGCCGGTGCGCGGCCAACCTGACCGGGCTGGGAATATCGCGCGGCGACCAGGTCGTGCTCTTCGTACCGGTCGTCCCGGAAGCCGTCGTCCTGCGCGATGATGGAGTCGATCATGACGACCTGGTGGCGACAGCGGTTCATCATGTTGGCCGCTCGTTCGCCCCGGCCCTGCACGTGGTGAAGACCTTGCCGAAGACCAAGAACGGAAAATCATGCGGCGCGCCATCCGGTCCCGTTACCTGGACGAGCGGCAAGGGGACTTGTCGTCACTGGACCCCGCGACACCCATCGACGACATTCCGGTCCGGGCCCAGTCGGGAAAAGGAGAATGACCACGGCCGGCGAACGCGACCCGGAGCCCAGATCCACGCCTGTGGCGCCGTTGTCCGGGATCACCGTCCTAGGGCTCGAACAAGCCATCGCGGCCCCGTTGTGCACTCGGCACCTCGCCGACCTCGGCGCCCGGGTGATCAAGATCGAACAGCCCGGTTCCGGTGACGCGACCCGGCACTACGACGGCGTGGTCCGGGGCATGGGCGCCCATTTCGTGTGGCTGAACCACGGCAAGGAGTCCGCGGCCCTTGACCTGACCGAGCCGCCGGACCTCGACGTGTTCACCGGCCTGCTCGAGCGCGCTGATGTCCTGGTCAGCAACCTTGCTCCCGGTGCGCTCGGCGGCCTCGGGCTCGCCCCCGAGACGCTCGCCGACCGCTATCCGCGGCTGATCGTGGTCGATATCTCCGGCTACGGCCGTGGTGGTCCGCTCGACCACAAGCTGCCTACGACCTGCTCGTGCAGGCCGAAGCCGGATCCTGTGCCATCACCGGGCTCCCGGGGCAGCCGGCCAAACCCGGCATACCGATCGCCGACGTCGGGACTGCCCTGTAAGCCTATTCCAGAGCTCGCGACTGGACCGCCGCTGCCGGGCGGGTGCCCGCACTCGGAGCGGACACCGAAGCCGTTCGGGCCGAGGTCAGTCGGCCGCGCGATCGATCAGGCTGAACGCGGGCGGCCGGTACAGCCCAGGATTTTCCCGAACGAGGCGGGTACTCCGCTCATCCGGAGACCTTCTCGAAGATCGCGGCGAGGCCCTGGCCGCCGCCGATGCACATCGTCTCCAGGCCATACCGGACCTGCCGCCGATCCATCTCCCGCGCCAGCGTGGTCAGGATGCGGGTGCCGGTGGCTCCGACCGGGTGGCCTAGCGAGATCCCCGAGCCGTGGACGTTGAGGCGTTCGAAGTCGGCCTCGCCGAAACCCCATTCCCGGGTGCACGCGAGCACCTGAGCTGCGAAGGCCTCGTTGAGCTCGATCAGGTCCATGTCGGACAGCTTCAGTCCGGCGCGCTCCAGCGCGGCCCGGCTCGCCGGGACGGGCCCGATTCCCATGATCTTGGGCGGCACGCCGGAAACCGCCCACGACACGAGGCGAACTAGGGGCCGCAGCCCCAGCGCGTCGGCTCGCTCCGGGTGCGTGACGACGCACATCGCGGCCGCGTCGTTCTGCCCGCTGGCGTTGCCCGCGGTGACGGTGGCCTCAGGGTCCTGCTTGATCAGTACGGGCCTCAGGCCGGCCAGCGTTTCAAGGGAGGCGTCGGCGCGCGGATGCTCGTCGATGTCGACGACGTCCTCGCCCCTGCGGGTCTTGACCGTGACCGGGACGATCTCCTCGGCGAACACCCCGGATCGCTGCGCGGCGACCGCCCGCCGGTGCGAGATGAGGGCGAGCTCGTCCTGTTCGGCCCGGGAGATGCCGTACTCGCGCCGCAGGTTCTCGGCGGTCTCCAGCATGCCGCCCGGAACCGGGTAATCCCGCCCGCCCGCCGTGACCCGCCCCCGGGCGAGCCCGTCGTGCAGGGTCACTCCCGGGCCCTTGATGCCCCAGCGCATCTCGGTGGAGTAGAACGGGACGTTGCTCATGCTCTCCGCCCCGCCCGCGATCATCAGTTCGTGCACGCCCGTGCTCACTTGCATTCCGGCCTGGAGCACCGACTGCAGCCCGGAGCCGCAGCGCCGGTCGACCTGCATGCCAGGCACGGTCACCGGCAGGCCCGCGTTGAGCGCGACCATGCGGCCGATCGCGGGCGCCTCGCTGCTTGGGTAGCAGTGACCGAGCACGACGTCGTCGACGGCGGCGGGGTCGAGCCCGGTCCGGTCAAGCAGGCCACGCAACGCTATCTCGCCGAGTTCCGCGGCGCTGAGCGGTTTCAGCGCCCCGCCGTACCGGCCGATCGGGGTACGGACTGGTTCACAGATCACGACCTCACGCATGATGTACAGACTTTCAGACGGGCCGCTAGGCCGACACGCCGGGCCTGGAAGCCCGCTGGTCACGGATCAGGGAGCCGCCGATGATCAGGCGCTGGATCTCGCTCGTTCCCTCGTACAGCCGGAGCAGGCGGACTTCGCGGTAGATCCGCTCGACCGGTACCTCGCGCATATACCCGGTGCCGCCGTGCACCTGCACCGCGAGATCGGCCACGCGGCCGGCCATCTCGGTGCAGAAGAGCTTGGCCGCCGACGGCGCGACCCGCCGGTCGGCGCCGCTGTCGTAGGCGGCCGCGGCGTCACGGACGAGGGCGCGTCCCGCGGCGACGCCGGTATACTGATCGGCCAGCATCGCCTGCACGAGCTGGTGCTCCCCGATGGGGATCCCGCCTTGCGTGTTGGCCGCGGCGTACGCGACCGACTCGTCCAGGGCCCGCTGGGCGCTGCCGACCGCGAGCGCGGCGATGTGGACGCGTCCGCGGGCCAGCGACGTCATGGCCGCCCGGTAGCCGATCTCTTCGGCGCCGCCGACGAGCGCGGATTCATCTACCCGGGCCGAGTCGAGGATGACGTCGGCGGTCCAGGCTCCCTCCTGGCCCATTTTCGCGTCCTTCGGACCGATGCTGACGCCGGGGGTGTCGGCGGGCACCAGGAACACGGCGATGCCAGGGCCCTCGGGGCCCGCTTCGCGGGTGCGGGCGAACACGACGAACAAGTCCGCGAGCGGGGCATTGGTGATGAAGCGCTTCTGCCCGTCGAGAACCCAGCCGCTCCCGTCGCGCCGAGCGCGGGTGCGCAGGCCGGCCGGGTTCGAGCCGGCGCCGGGTTCGGTGAGCGCGAACGAGGCGACGACCTCGCCGGAGGCGATCCGCTCCAGCCACTGCTTCTTCTGCACGTCAGTGCCGAAGTTGACCAGTACCTGGCCCGCGATGCCGTTGTTGGTGCCGAACATCGACCGCAGCGCCAGGGTGGTGTACCCGAACTCCATCGCGAGCTCGACGTCCTGCCGCAGGTCCAGTCCGAGTCCGCCCCACTCCGCGGGTATCGCGTATCCGAACAGCCCCATCCCGGCCGCGGCGGCTCGCAGGTCGTCGGGGATGCGGTCCGCGGCCATGATCTCGTTCTCCCGCGGCACGACGTCGTCGCGGACGAAACGCCGCACCTGGGCATGGATGTACGAGAAGTCCTCGTCGCTGACCTTGTCGCTCATGCCTCTCGATTCTCGGACCGTTTCTGATGCATGTCCAATACCAATAATCTATTTACTATTTCCGATATCGATATAATCTGGCCGTGGACTTCACCCAGCTCGAGGTGTTCAGTGCGGTCACCGAGGACCTGCACTTCGGCCGCGCGGCCGAGCGCCTGCATCTCGCCCAGCCGTACCTCAGCCGCACCATCCGGGCCCTCGAGGCCGATCTGGGTACCCCGTTGTTCGACCGGACGACGCGGCGCGTCGAGCTCACGCCGGCCGGGCGGGCGCTGCTGGAGCCGGCGGCGGCGATCCTGCGGATGGGGGAGCGCGCTCGCTCCGACGTCGCGGCGGCGCGCCGCGGGGACAGCGGGCACGTGCGGTTCAGCTTCGCGGCCCGTCGTCCCAGGTGATGGTAGGCAGGCTCGCGCGGAAGGTGCGTGAGCAATACCGGCGCATCGACCTGGCCTTCCGGCCCGGCCGCTACGGCCCGGCCGTGCTGCGGGAACTGCTGGAACACACCACGGACCTGGGCATCGCGCGCTTCGAGCACGCGCCGCCCGGAGTTGAGAGCCGCGCCGTAGCCAGCGAACGCGGCGTCCTGGCTGTCCCTGTGGGCCACCCGGTCGCGGCTGCGGCGTCGGTCTGTTTTGCCGACCTCCGCGGCGAACCCTTCATCATGCTGCCCGAAGCCTTCGGCTCGGCCGTCCGGGCCATGTTCGTCTCCGGCTGTCACGCGGCAGGCTTCGCCCCGGACATCGTGCAGACCGCCCCGGATTCGTGGACGTGCGTCGCGCTCGTCGCGGCCGGCGTCGGACTGCACTACACCACCGACTCGGCCGTCAGGCAGATGACCCTCGACGGCGTGCGGATCGTCCCGCTCACCGAGGAGATCCCGCCGGTCTTCAGCTATCTCCTGTGGCGGACCGGTGACCGGGACCCCGCGCTAGCGAACGTTCTCGGGCTCTCCGAACAGGTCCTGCCCACCGTGACGTGAGCGCGCGACGCAGTGACGCCGTCGGTCAGACCGAGGTTAGCTGGCCGTGTTGGTGACGATATCAAAGCCGCCCGTCGATGGCGTTTCCGCTTTCCCCTGCGCGTTAAGCGGGGTGAAGGTGATCTGCAGGGCGCCGTACCCGAAGGTGAGGCTCTGCTGGTCCCCGCTGGGCGATCCCGCCACAGACAAACTGCGCACGACTACCGTCTTGAAGTCGTACTTCTCCGTGGTGACCGGTGGACTGGTACCGGCGGTCCGCACGATCAGGCTGGCGTCCGCGAACTGAGTCCCCTGAACACAGGCTCGGAGCAGCAAGGGGGTGACGACGTCGACTGGCAGGACGACGGTGAGGGGATTGAACTCGACCTTGCCGGCGGATGCGCCTGTGGGCGCAGCGCCTGCGGTCGCAACGCCGAGGCTGAAATCGGAGATCTGAAGGAACGGCACCGAGCCGATGAGAACGGCCCCCGGTGGCGCGGCTCCCTTTTCGTCGGTTAGACCGGGGATGCTCAAGTACATGTCAACGGCCATGAGCAGTGCTCCCGGAGTGAGAAGGGGAAGGCGAAGTCAGCTTGAGTGAACCTATGCAGGTGACGGTACCGCGGCCGCGCCGCGGCGTGGCGACTGGCCTCAGCACCTTCCTACGCCAGGTGCCCGCTCAGGGCAAGCTGGGGGGTCCTGGGGCTGCTGCGCGAGTGCGACGACACGCTGGTGGACATGGTCAGCCGCCCCGCGCAACAAGGTACGACGGCCTCGCCGCACCTCGACTTCGCGCTGCTCATCACGCCAGACGGCGGCCATCAACCGGTGCAGGGCTTTTACCCCTGATGGATGAGTTGGATGATGGAGCGATGAGCGAGCGGGCGGATGCTGGCGGACGCGGGGCGGACGGGGCTAACTTCCATGACCGCGAAATTCAAGATGACGCGGCGCGGCGGGCACCGGCTTGCGCGCTGGTCATCTTGGGTGCGTCCGGTGACTTGACCGAGCGCAAGCTTCTGCCGGCGATCCGCCAGCTCGCGGCTCATCACCGGCTGCGGCCGGAGTTTGCCCTGGTAGGCGTCGCCCGGACCGCAATGAGCGACGAAGAGTGGGCGGACAAGTGCCTGTCGGAGGTCCCCGGCGGGGCAGGCGCGGCCGCAGAATGGGCGCCGAAAGCCAGCTTCCGG
>Ga0209656_10001654_pt1 | contig 14589 bp, 14 predicted proteins | sample BogFormECP12_OM2_FD_188239 | JGI IMG/M metagenome (GOLD analysis project Ga0209656, IMG submission 188239) | Bog forest soil microbial communities from Calvert Island, British Columbia, Canada - ECP12_OM2 (SPAdes) (version 2) | ecosystem: Environmental > Aquatic > Freshwater > Wetlands > Bog ... | reverse complement strand
TCGCCGTCCGTGACGTCTGGAGGGCGAGTTTTCGATGAGTTGATGCTCCTATTCGTGTTAAGACGTCAAGCGGCGGTGAGCCACTGGCGGTAGTTGTTGGCGAAGGTGTCGTTGCGTTGGTGTCCGCGTTCGAGCCGCGAGACGGCGATCAGCGGGACGCCGAAACGGTCGGCGACGGCGGCGAGGGTAAGGTTTTTTGCTTGCCGGGCAGGCCTGAGGTCGCTGTAGTCGTCGACTGGGTGCGGTCGGGTGAGCAGTCGGAAGACTTCGCGGGCGATGGCTCGTTTCAGCAGCCGCAGAATCTCTTTTTTGGTGCGACCGTTTGTTGCTTGGCGCTGGACGTAGTCGCGAGTTTGGGGGTGGCTCGACATCCGTAGCAGGGCGACGCGGTGAAGTGCGCTGTTGGCTGCGCGGTCACCGCCGCGGGAAAGGCGGTGGCGGTTGATTTTGCCCGAGGAAGCGTTAAGGTTTGGGTGCTCAGCCGTCAGAAGATTCAGCGGTTGTGGCGGGCCAGAGGTGGCTTTGCCGCTCCGACGAGACCACGGGCGGGGGAGTGGTGGTCGGTCAAACCGCGGGCCGTGACCCGTTGCTGGCCCGTGCGTATCGGCTCCGGCCGCGGGCCAAGATCCCCTGGTCGGTTATATGGCCCAAAGTGACTTCACCCAGATCGCGGATGTCGTCTTCGGTGGGCGCAAAGCCCTCCAAGACGCTGTCGGCGATCGCGTCCTCCAGGGACTCCGCGCGCAGGTCGGTCAGCAGCCCGAAATACTGCGGGTAAGTAAGTATCCCTGAGCTCGCATCCTGGACACCAGGCCGCACCGTGGACACTACCCGCCCGCGACCGTGATCCGCAGTATGACCCGCGGTTTCTGCTGCCGCGCGGCGATGCGCTCGATGAGCATCGTCACGTGGTATTCGAGGCCGTACTTGCGGCGGATAACCTCCCGCAGCCGCTGGGTCGCCGATCGGGGCCGACGAACAGCTCAGGTCGGATAACCGCAGGACCGGATACATCCCGGACAACTCGACGTGCCACTGGTTACCGCGAGGGCCGGTCAGCTCTCGCGCGGTGTCGCCGGGCGAGCGCGGCGCTACAGCACGTCGCACTATTGTGCTACACTGCCGGCATGGAGGCGAGAATTAGTCAACGGGAACTGCGCAACGAGAGCGGGGCGATCATGCGCCGTGTCGAGCAGGGGGAGTGCTTCACGGTCACCAGAAACGGAGTTCCCGTGGCAGACCTCGTACCTCACGATCGGGCCGGATCGGATCGACGCCGGCGGTTTGTGCCCGTAACGGAGATCGCCGCCGGCGTTGGACGGCTTACGAACTGGGACGTTGAACACTTCGGCGCCGAGCAGCGTGAGCTTGACGCCGCGGTCGACGATGGCGATGCGGAGCGGTGGGGCAGCGCACGTGACCGCAGCGCATGAGCGGGCGCTACTGGACACGTCCGTGGTGATCGACTATCCAGCCGACGCGGTGGCCTCGCACGCTGCTGCGGGGGCCGTCAGCACAATCACGCTTGCAGAACTGGCGTACGGCCTGCATACCGATGATCCGCTCCTCAACGCTGCCCGCGAGCAGCGATACCACTGGATCGTGGACACATTCGCCCCGATCCCGTTCGACGCGAGTGCGGCACGCGCCTACGGAGCTCTGTGCGCGAATGTTCGCACGATTGGCCGAGACCCGAAGCCGCGCCGGTTTGACATACTTATCGCCGCGGTGGCTGTCGCTTTAGGCATTCCGCTAATTACACGCAACGAAGCCGACTTCCGCGGCATTCACAATGCCCTGCACATTATCGCAGTCCAATAGGCCATCGCGTGCGGTACCGATACCAACAGATACAACCCTCCAGCCTTCCGGTTACTCCGGTCGCGCATTGGCGCGCGTGGTCGCGCTGGGTTGTGGGCCCGTCGCTGTTTACCTCCCATTGGCCACCGCGGTATGGCCGGCTCACGTCGCCGTTGTGCGGTAGCGGTCACCGAAATTGCGGTATGCATATGCGAGTTCGTCGCGGTTCGCGTGCGCCAGGCGCACCAGTGAGAGAACGGACACGCTGTCGACTCAATCTGCCTGCACTTCGAGGCCATCACGGTCACGCCTGTCATCCGGCATGAACACCGGTCGCGATGCGGGACCGAGCCACTGCGTGACAGATCGCGGCCGCGGGGGAGACAGGAAGACCCGGTTGGTGTCAGACTGAAATGCGCGGGTTGGGTACCGCATCCCGCAGGTCGAAGTCACTCACTGACCGGTGAGGCCGTGTTCCTCGCCAAGGGCGTCGGTGTAGATGCCCGTCACCTGTCCCCAGTTCTTGATGCGTGTCAGTTCGGTGGCGCTGGCGCCTGCGACGTCCACTGTGCTGAAAGCGCCGTCGGCGTAGACGAAGCCGTGCGTTTTGCCGGCGGTGTCGGTGTAGAAGCCGGCGATGTCCCCGGTGTCGTTGATGCCGACGGCGCCCGTGCTGCTGGCGAGCGGGAAGTTGATGGGGGTGAACACACCGCCCGAAAGCAGAAAGCCGTTCACCCGGACCGTTTATGTCCCTGTCGTGTCGTTGATTGTCACCTTGAACTGCATGGCGCGGTAGGGCCAGCCCGTTGCGGTGTCCCACTGGGACACCACCAGCCCGACACCTCCCTGCAGGTCTAACTGCGAGCTGGGCAGAACATATCCGCCGTACAGCTGGGCAACGAGATTGTTCTGCAGGTCTTGGGCGTCCCATGACGTACCAACCACCGGTGTCTGCACCTCAGCGACGTACAGATCGGCGATCGGTGAGTCGATCGTGCGGTATCCCAACGCATACTGCGAGGACAGGAACCCGCCCAGGATCCACGTTCCGGTGTCCAGCCGGCGCAAGGTCAGCTCGCCCCAGGTTTCGAAGGGCGGTGTGATCGGCGTAGGTTCGTTGTCCCACGCCCATTGGTTATTGGCCCAGCCCCAGCCCGAGTACTTCGTGCAGTCGCCGATGTTCTCCGGGAGCACGCGCCGAAGGATCATGCCCTTGTCGCGCTGAAACCCCGTGGACACGATGTACACCCACCCGTCGTCGGGGTCGTAGTCCCACGACCACAACTGCGCGTAGCTGTTGTGCAAAGTGGCCGGGAAGGTGGCTTGGGGACCCATCTGCTGCCAGGAGACGCCGTTGTCGGTTGAGGTCCAGATCCCCGTCCAAATCACGTTGGGGAAGCCGCGGTTGACGATGGCATGCAGGTACATGGTCTCCCCCAGCACCAGCACGTCAGAGGGAATGATGGTGCTGATGCCGCCGTGGTTCCAGGGGTCGCTGTCGTGGATGTAGGGCCATAGCTGCTGCGCATAGTCGGGGTCGGCTCCGCCCGCGTACTCGTACTGGATCTGGTTATTGGTGTCCCCGCTGCCGATCAGGGCTACCGGGGAGCGCCAATCACCCTGCCCGACGGTGGGGCCGGAGAACGTGTCTCCGAACACCGACATCAGGCTTCCATCGGGGGCCACAACCGACACGCCCAAGTCGGCGGAGGTCACGCCCCACTGGTCGGTGATGCCGGGCCCGGTCATGTCGCCCACGTAGCCCTCGACGGGCATTTCCGCCGGCACCGCCGCCGGTGCCGGCGGGGCGGGTGTTGGTGTCGGCGGCGCCGGCACCACTGCCGTGGGGATCCTCGCCGATCGCGGCGGGGCCACCAATTTCGTCGTCACACCCATACCCTGGCGTTTCCACCGATACAGCGTCGATCGGCTCACGCCGGTGGCGGCGGCAACCGCGGCGATATTCTGGCCGGAGCGCAGCCTCGGCATCACCCAATCACGCAACAGTGTCGTATCAGCATCCAACATGGCTCCTCCAGTTTCGATTCGGTCATCCCCGAAGGGATGCGCTGATTTGATCGTTTCAGCGACCGGCGGCGGCGACACGAGTAGCGCGCACCACCTGTTGTGGTCGCCGCGGCCGGTCGTGGACCAGCCGCGCCGGCCGGCACGACCATTCCGCGCCAATCCCTTCGGTTTGCGCAACGGTTCGGTCCGCTCAGCGGACCGGCAGTCCGAGCCAACCGGCTCAGCCGGCCGGTTGTTACGTCGGCATCACTGGTGAAGGCTGGCTCTAACGCGGGCCGCCGGTCGCTAGCACAAACGATGAAGATCACAACGCTCGCGCTGATCGCAAACGCGACGGGGTCGCGGTCCATCGCCCTCCCGGCAGCCGCTCACGCCGACCTCGGCGAATTTCAGTCCCCGTCGGGAAACATTCAAAGTTGTGGGTGCGCACGGCCGACCCTGCGATATTCGGTGGCTACACCTACGTGCCGTATTCCAGGCAAGCTTGCACCAGCGCGGCCCCGCTGTGCGGCAGCACACCGCCAAAAACTAGTTGGTGCAACGTAATTGGTTCGACTTCGACACCGGCGCGGATGTCCGACTCGGCTTGCTGCGCCCACCCGACAAGTTGGCCGAAGGCGCGATCCCAGAACTGCGGACCGCTGACACGCAGCTTTTTGGGCAAACCGTTATGCCCTTCCGTAAAATGGGCGCCCGTCGGATGCACAATCCCCAGCAGCAGTGATTGTGTGGTTACCGTGCGATTTAGAGGGTGACTGGACCGTGACTCACACGCCCCTCCGAAACGAGAACTTTTCTTTCGGGATCCACTCGGTATGTGAATCCAAATTGGAAACTTTCTGGATCCACGTGTAGGACGTCGATTGACCTGCTCTTGTCCTGCAACCGGCGCGATGTGCGCGATGGAATGGACCCGCCGGCCCGCCTACGCCGTGGTGCCGCAGAGCGGCTGCGCCAAGACCAACGACCGGGTCGTCCATTGGGTCGACCTGCACATGGGGCCGATCACCTCGCAGATCCGCGACCTGGCCGGCCTGCCAGCGCCACCGAGCTGCTCCACCGCGCCTACACCACCGCGATGGCGGTGTTTTTGGACGGGCCGACTACGCCGCCGACGATCCCACCGCCGACGACCACCGGTTGCCCGTGTAGCCACCGCCCACCAGCCCGGCCGGCCCCAAGCCCCGGGTCCGGTCGGGCTGTGGTGTTCCGTTGTGCCGCGGGCATTTTAGGATGATTTGAAACGGTCCCGTGCCGGCAGATTTTAAGATGATCTGAAGCGGTCCCGTGCCGGCAGAGCGCGTCAGAAGGGCTCCGGCTCGCCCGGCATGCGCATCTGCACATCAGACCGGATCGCAGTCGGCTCAGACTTCCCGAACACCAGCCCACCACAGGCACGCCACCGCCGCCGGGCCCACCCTGGTCGACCAGCGCGCGCAGCAGCGCTGCTTCCAACATCCATCCCGCTGTCTCGATGGAAGCTTGACTCGCCGACCACGACGTGGTGGTCTCCCTACTCGAGCTGCAGGACCAACTCGACGAGTGGATCGTCGTGGCTGCCAAACCCGCCGCCACGACGGGCTGCGCGACCCGCTCAACCCCACACGAGTGCTGAAATGAAGTGGATGCCACCTCGGTGGCGATCGCCGGCTACATCCCCGTCCCGTTGGCCGCAGACGACTACATCGGGCTGCTTCCCATCCGGAGACGCAAAATCAACTCCAACGGTGTGAAGATCGGTCACCGCGTCTACCACAGCGACGAACCGGGACCGTTGAGCAGGCCCGGTCCGCTCAGCGGACCAAACCCTTGTCATAGCCACACTTACGGCGCGCAATGGACCCGTCTCGTCTCGACGGCCCGCCGAATTAGAACGCGTAGTTTCAGTACTCGTGTCCGGGGCGGTGGTCGCTGAAACGATCACACCCGTCCAACGACGTCAAAACACGTTCCTAGGTTGGCCCAGGAGGTAGCCATGGTTACATGGAATCTTCGCGTCGCTGGCCGTACCCCGTCGCTCATAATCTGGCCGGACATGGTCGTCGGCAACAGCGGTACGGCCAGCCTCGCTAGGACAGCGGACGTACAACTCTGGCAAAGCGTCACCACAAATTATGGCGTCGCGCCAGCGACATAGCGCCTCGATGCGGTGGAATCTCTCTACTTTGCCGTTGGTCTGAGGTCGGTAGGGACGGGGTGCGCCGGTGTTCAATAGCGCCGAGAGCGTCGGTGAATGTCCCTGACCGGTCGACCGCTGGCGCCGATCCGAAGCGGGAGCGTCAGCGACCGCGCCACGCACCCGGTCCACCGGCGCCGCACTCGACCGAGTAATAAATGAGCATCAACATCGACATCAACGAAGTGCCGCTGGCACCGAAAAACCCGCTGCCGTTTCGGCAGCGGCTGAAAGCGGCAAGGCGATTCGATACCGGGCCCGGAGGTCCAAAGGGATGTCAGCGGTCCGGTGACCAGAAATGTTCTCGACCCCAACTGGCTAATGCCGCCGCTGGTGTTCATCACCTCACCGCTGCTCCATCGCCTAAGCGCCGAAGCGAAAGCCGATCTCAAACTCGCCGGCCACACCGTCAAGCAAGCAGAACAGCCAACAGCTAGTTGCGAGGAGCAGGCCAGCGCGGCCAGGTCCGGGCACCGCGCCTCGGCGACCCGCGACGGTTTCTCTGTGCCGTCGTCAGCGAACAGGCACAAGCTGATGGCGCCCTCGGTCGCCGAGGCGGAGTAGACCGCAAAGTTGGTCCCCTGGGTATCGGGCGTCGATCCCATCGGCGTCGGCCGGCCCGGCCACGCATCCATCAGAGCCTTCACCAACACAGCAACACGTCATGGACATCGCTAGCGGGTGGCATGTCCACGAGCTTCTCGGCGACGCTTTGCAGGGCCGCCGCGGCGGCGCGCTGCCGGCCACCACCTTGATCGGCCGATTGGCGGGCCGTCGCGGCGCTCCCGCTAGCCTTGCCGACGGGAATAGCTAATCATCAAGGCTGCCAATACAACTCGTGGACATGGAGGTCGTTGCTAATGTAGAACACGTTCTGGGTGCCCTCCGCCTCGAATGCGAACCCGACAACGAATCGGCCCTCGCTCCCGTCACGGGGAACTCCGGTGGCGGCGGTCACGTCATCGAAGTGCCAGCCGCCGGCGTCCCACCACAGCTCATACGTGTCGAAGTCAGATGAGGCTGTATAGATCACGTGTTGGGTGCCCTGCAGCTCAAACGGGTACGCCGTCCAGAGCTGGCCGATCGCGGGTGGGGCGCCGGCGGCGACGGTCAGGTCGTTGTGATGCCAGCCGCCGGCGTCCCACCACAGCTCGTGGATGTGGTTGTCAGATACGCCTGTATAGATCACGTGCTGGGTGCCCTGCGCCTCAAACGCGTACGCCGCAAGCTGACCGACATCGCCGGGCGGGGCGCCGGCGGCGACGGTCAGGTCGTTGTGATGCCAGCCGCCGGCGTCCCACCACAGCTCGTGGGTGTGGTTGTCAGATACGCCTGTATAGATCACGTGCTGGGTGCCCTGCGCCTCAAACGCGTATGCCGCGAGGACGAAGCCGGGCGGGGCGCCGGTGGCGGCGGTCAGGTCATTGTGATGCCAGCCGCCGGCGTTCCACCACAGCTCGTGGATGTGGTGGTCGGCGCTGTGATAGATCACGTGCTGGGTGAACTGGGACTCAAACGCGTAGCCGACAAGGCCGATCGGTGGGGCGTCGCCCCACGACGTCGTTGGGGCGCCGGCAGCGACGGTGAGGTCATTGAACTGCCAGCCAGCTTCCAGGGCGCTCCACCACAGCTCGTAGATGTGGCTGTCAAGCCGGCCGGCGAATAGCACGTGCTGGGTGCCCTGCGCGTTGAACGCGTACCCCGCAAGCGGATTATTGGGGAGTGGGTCCGGGGCGCCGGCGGCGACGGTCAGGTCGTTGGTGTGCCAGCCGTTGATGTCCCACCACAGCTCATCGACGTGCGCGTCAAGGCCCCCCAAATTGAGCACGTGTTTGGTGCCCTGGGCGGCGAACACGTACCCCGCGAGGTCGGCGCCGGGATTCGCGTCGGGGCCGCCCGCCGCGGCGGTGACATCGGTTAACTGCCATTTGCCCATTGAACTTGTCCTTTCTTGCATGTGATGTCGGCGTGAATGCCTCTGCGCCGTCCTATTCCGATCCAGTGTCGACTTCGTAACTGCCATCTGGACGGTGCGTCTTTCGTGCCGAGGTGCACCTTTTCTCGCACTATCGATTGGACGTCGATCCGGGTGTTATGGGCAAGAGTGCGGTCCGCTGAGCGGACCGGCGCAGCTCAACGCTAAGTCCGTATGTAGCGAGATCGATAGCAAGACATCCCCACAGCGGCCGATGGACCTACCTGAGATCCACCCCCCCCGCTTCGTGCCGATCGCTGGCGCGGTCGCGGTGATGGCCGCGCCAGGCGTGCGCGAAATCGAACGACGAGGTCGGCCGGGCCGCCCTCGCTCCCTAGCGCGGCCTGGCCGCAGTGACAGTCCGCAGCCTCGACGGCGACTGGCACGACGCCCAAACCGGGTGGCTCGTGCTGCCGTGCTGGTCGACATCCACCCTGCCCGCCGCCACTGCTGCCCGCCCTGGGGGCAGCCGCCTCGGTCCGACATCCGCGTGTAACACTGCGTTTTCGAGGCACCGTCACTCCTGGCCCTGCGCACCTAGGGCCGCAGCTTCATGAGTCTGCGCCCGGTCTCATGGTCAGTTCTAGTGCGCCGCAGCGCACTCCGATGCATCCACGCGCCAGCACAACCGCACCGCTGCCGCACCGAGAGATATCGGGTCGTGACCGCTGCGACCAAAGAGATCACCCGACTAGGCTGGGGACTCGGGCCGCTCGGCCCACACTCGCTGCGCGGTGACGAATCACCCCAGTTCTCAGGGCGACTAACCTCTCCCGGCCGCGGCCCGTCCGCCAACGCCGCGAATTGCTCTGCAACATCGCCGGCCACTACGGGGCGGGCATGTATGCGGAAGTCGATGCCGTCGTTGGCCGTTGAGCGGCGCTACGCCGGCGGTGTGAAGCCGTTGGTGTTCTGCGTCGGTGCGGCCGGTGGCGGGCCCTGGGCCGGGACGGCGACCGGCACCGGGGCTGGGGGTGACGGGCGCAGCCGCGCCAGCGCCCGGCGGTGCCGCTCGGCCAGGACCGCGGCCAGCACGTGGTGTGCGGGAACGCCCGGCGGCGGCGGTGGTGAGATCCTTGCCGCCACGTCGCCCGCGATACGGTAGGCCATCTGATCGCGCACGCGAGGTTCCAGGTGCGGTGCGCGGGAAAGGAATTGGCGTGCCAGTTCGGCTTGCTCGACGGAGAGGCCCGAGAGCTCGAGCGACGACGCCCACCACGCCAATGACGGCGGCATCACCGGCGGTGGCGCCAACCGCGGGCCGCGTTCACCGATCACGACTGTGCCCGCGAACACGTCGCCGATCCGCTTGCCCCTCTTCGACAGAAGGCTGCAGATCACGGCAGGGCCGCCGAAGAACATCCAGATCTCGATAACACCGGCAAGCGCGCGGAACAGCGCCTGGCGGAAACGCTCGGGGCCGCCGTCGTCGGAAACGACCCGCAACCCCATCGCCATCTTGCCGAGCGATCGGCCACGCGTTGCGGTCTCGAACGCGACGGGGTAGCCGACCAGCACCAGCACCGTGAAGATGATCAGCACCGCGGCGCTCAGCGCCGGGTCGGTCTGTGCCAAGGTCGCCGCCCACAGCATCACACCGATCAAGTAGCCGGCGAACATCACCAGGATGTCGATCAACGCGCCGACCGCGCGCACGGGCAGCTGCGCGATCTGCACATCGAGGACGACGGCGTCCCCGGTCACCACGTCGGACATACCGCCGAAGGCTACGCCGTATGCTCGCCGGGGTGGACGTCGACGCGTTCGTGCTGGCCCACCGCCCGACGTGGGACCGGCTGGAGCAGTTGGTCAAACGTCGGCACGGGTTGTCCGGTGCCGAGATCGACGAACTCGTCGAGCTGTACCAGCGTGTGTCGACGCATCTGTCGATGGTGCGGTCCGCATCTGGCGACTCCGTGCTCGTCGGCCGGCTGTCGAACCTGGTGGCGCGGGCCCGCTCGGCTGTGACCGGCGCGCACGCGCCGCTGTGGAGCGAGTTCGCCCGATTCTGGACGGTGTCGTTTCCGGTGGTGGCGTACCGGGCCTGGCGCTGGTGGCTGGCCACGGCGATCGTGTTCTTCCTCGTCACCGTGGTGATCGCGTTGTGGGTCGGCGGCAACCCGGAGGTGCAGTCCGCGGTCGGTACTCCCCGTGAAATCGACCAGCTGGTCAACCACGATTTCGCGGCGTACTACAGCGAGAATCCGGCCGGGTCGTTCGCTTTGAAGGTGTGGGTGAACAACTCCTGGGTGGCGGCGCAGTGCATCGCGTTCTCGGTACTGCTCGGCCTGCCGATCCCCTACGTGCTGTTCCAGAACGCGGCGAATCTCGGGGCGGCCGCCGGGCTGATGTTCGACGCCGGCAAGGGTAACGTGTTCCTCGGGCTGCTGGCCCCGCACGGATTGCTGGAGATGACCGCGGTGTTCCTCGCGTCCGCGGTGGGCATGCGGCTGGGCTGGTCGGTGATCTCGCCGGGCAACCGCCCCCGCCTGCAGGTGCTCGCCGAGCAGGGCCGCGCCGTGGGGGCCGTCGCTGTCGGCCTGGCCGGCGTCCTGTTGGTCTCCGGCCTGATCGAAGCGCTGGTCACGCCCTCGCCCCTGCCGACCTTCGCCCGCATCGGCATCGGCGTGGTCGCCGAGGTGCTGTTCTTGACCTACATCATCCGTTTCGGCCGACGCGCCGCGGCCGCAGGCGAATCCGGGGACGTGCAGAACGCGCCGGACGTCGACCTCATCCGCTGACGCTCGCGCGCTCAGAGTCGGCCCGCGGCCTTCATCGCGAGATACCGGTCCGCCAGTGCCGGCGCGATTTCCTCCGGCGGCGCGTCGACGACGTCGACGCCGCCGCGCCGAAGCCTGGCCGCTATCGCGCGGCGCTCGTTGCGGGAGCGCTCCGCGGCGGCGGCGTCGTAGACCTGCGCGGCGTCCGACCGGCCCGCCGCGAGCCGGTCCACCCGCGGGTCGGCAACCGCCGCGACGATGACCTGATGCTTCGACGAGAGCTGCGGCAGCACCGGCATCAGCCCTTCGTCGAGCGCCGACGCGTTGAGGTCGGTCAGCAGCACGACCAGTGCCCGCCGCCGAACGCGCCGCTGCACCGCCGCCACCATCGCCGCCGCGTCGGACTCCACCAACGCCGGTTGCAACGCGGCCATCGCCTCCACCAGGTGGGCCAGCACCTCGGTGCGCGACGCGCCGAAGACGCCGGCCCGCACCTCCCGGTCGTGTGCGAGGAAGTCGACGTGGTCGCCGGCGCGGGACGCCAGCGCGGCCAGCAACAGCGCCGCGTCCATCGACCAGTCCAGCCGCGGCCAGCCGCCCGGGTCGCCTGCGGTCGGGTCGACGCCGACCCGGCCGGCCGACGTGCGGCCGGTGTCGAGGACCAGCACCACCCGCCTGTCGCGCTCGGGCCGCCAGGTGCGCACCACCACGTCGGCACGCCGGGCAGTGGCGCGCCAGTCGATCGACCGCACGTCGTCGCCGACGACGTACTCGCGCAGCGAGTCGAACTCCGTGCCCTGCCCGCGGATCAGCACCGGCAGTAGGCCTTCCATCTCGCGCAGCTTGGCCAGCCGCGACGGCAGGTGCTTGCGGCTCAGGAACGGCGGCAGGATCCGGACCTGCCACGGCACCTGCTGCGAACGCTGCCGGCCGGCCAGCCCGAGCGGCCCGATCGCCCGGGCCGTGACTGCCGCCGAATGCTGATCGCCGCGACGGATCGGCCGGAGCCGGGTGACGACCCGCTGCCGCTGGCCTGCCGCGATGTCGACGACGTGCGCGCGAGGTTCGGCCCTGACGCTGGGGGCCCATGCGTCGCGCACCTGGCCGCGAAAGCGACGGCGGCCTGCGTTCGCCACCTGCAGGACGGTGTCCACCGGCTGCCCCAGCCGCGCCGTGGGGGCACCTCCCGCTTGCGGGGGAGTGTCGCCGTCGCGGCCGAACTCCAGCGCGCGGGGGCTGGCGGCCAAGGCCACATCCAACGTGACCAGCGCCGCCAACACCACGAGCAGCACCACGAAAGTGGTTGCCGGCCAGGACGAAAGGGCCACCGGAAGCACGCAGAGCAGCGCCACGAGCCCGGTGCGCCCGGTCAGAATCACTAGCGTGGCACCGGGACCGACGCCAGGATCCCGTCGAGCACGCCGTCGGGCGTCGCGCCTTCGAGCTCGGCCTCCGGGCGCAGCCCGACGCGGTGCCGCAGCACCGGGCGGGTCATCGCTTTGACGTCGTCGGGCGTGACGTAGTTGCGTCCCGACAGCCACGCCCATGACCGGGCGGTTGCCAGCAGCGCGGTCGCTCCGCGCGGAGACACGCCCAGCTGCAGCGATGGCGACTGGCGGGTCGCGCGGACGATGTCGACGATGTAGCCCATCACCTCGTCTCCCACCAGCACCCCACGCACGGCCGCCCGGCCGGCGGCCAGGTCGTCGGCCGTGGCGACGGCTTGCACCGCCGACAGGTCGCGGGGGTCGAAGCCGCGGGCGTGCCGGTCGAGGATCTCGATCTCCTGGTCGCGCGGGGGAATCGGGACGTTCATCTTGAGCAGGAACCGGTCGAGTTGCGCCTCGGGCAGCTGGTAGGTGCCCTCGTATTCGATCGGGTTCTGCGTCGCCGCGACGATGAACGGGTCGGGCAGCGCCCGCGGCTGTCCCTCGACGCTGACCTGCCGCTCCTCCATGGCCTCCAGCAGCGCCGCCTGCGTCTTGGGTGGGGTGCGGTTGATCTCGTCGGCCAGCAGCAGGTTCGTGAACACCGGCCCGGCGCGGAATTCGAACGCCGCGGTGCGCGCGTCATACACCAGCGAACCGGTGACGTCGCCGGGCATCAGGTCGGGGGTGAACTGCAGACGCTTGAAATCCAGTTGCAGCGCGGCGGCCAGCGCCCGCACCAGCAGTGTCTTGGCCACCCCGGGCACCCCTTCGAGCAGCACGTGTCCGCGGCATAGCAGCGCGACCACCAGCCCGCTGACCACGGCATCCTGGCCGACGACCGCCTTGGCGATCTCGGCGCGCAACGCGATCAACGCCGTGCGCGCCGCCTCCGCTGACTGGGCCGGGGCTTGCTGTGTCACGAGTCCGCGACCTGCCTTTCGATGTCGTCGAGTTCGCGGGCGAGGGTCACCAGGTCGGTGTCGGTCGCCGGCGGGGGGCCGTAAAGAGTGTGCTGAACGGCGTCGTAGCGCGCGTGGCTGCGCTCGGCAACGGCGGTGACCACCGCCGACGGGTCGGCTTTGGGGCCGAGGCCCAGGCGCGGCAGCATCCGCTGCAGTGTGGCGGTGCGCAGCGCATCGGCGGCCCGGTCACGGGCGCGCCGCGACCGGTACAGCCTGCCGCGGCCCTCCACGGTCTCGGACGCCCGCACCACCACCGGCAGGTTCTCCGCGACGAGCGGACCCATGCGTCGACCCTGCCACCACGCCACCACGGCGACCACCAGTGCAAGCTGCCAGACCATCCAGCCGACGTTGTCCGGTATCAGGTCGACAATGTCTGTCCCGCGCGTCCTTTCACCTTGAAAGTGTTGCGGCGCGTACCAGATGAGGCGTGGTTGCCGCCCCGCGAGGTTCATCGCCAGGGCGGCGTTGCCCTCCTTGAGCAGGCCGGAGTTGGTCATGAAGTCGCCGGTGGCGACCGCGGTGATCGTGCGATCACCGTCGCGGTATCGCACGACTGCACCGTCGTAGCAGCGGGTCAGCGCGGTGTCCCCGGCGGCCTCGTAGGTGCCGCCGGGGCCGAATTCCACCGGTCCGGCCCGAACGGCCTCTGGCAGGTCACAGTTGGGTTCCCCGCCCATCGTGGTTGCGCTGGTGATCCGGATTCCCGGGGCCAGCGCGTCGCGGATCGTGGTCACCGGCTCGACGAGCAGACGGTCGCCGGGTACGCCGGCGAGTCGCCCCACGACGTCGTCGTTGACGAGGAAATACGTTTCGGCCACCAGTAGCAGCGAATCGGGTCGCGCTGCCGATTCGACCTCGTCGACGTTGTGGGCCACGACGACGTCGACTCCGCGGTCGCGCAGCAGAGCGACCAGGGCATGCGCCCCCTCGGGTCCGGTGGAGTCGGCGTCCATCCGGCCACCCGGGCGTGGCGCGGTCAGGTACGTGCCGATGGCCGCGACCGCGACGATGACCAGCAGCGCCAGCAGCACCCACCGCCACGTCCGCCACCGTTGGGGCGGCGCGGTGTCGTGAACCGGCGCTGCAATGCTCATTGGACTTCGGCCCACGAACCCGGAGCCGCGCCGGACCCCGCGGCGGGGCCGGAAGCCTGACGCCGAGAGCGCAGCCGTTCGTCCAGATCAGCGATCGTGCGGTATGCGGATTCCGTGCCGGGCCGCTCGCCGTAGGTCACGTCGTTGAACGACGTTGCCGCACCGGCCAATTCGGAGCGCAGCTCGGGCACCGACTGGCCGGCGTCGTGGGCGAGCTCGCTGGCCGTTCGGCCGGGCACGGGGTTGAGCACGCCGTCCTCTTCCAGCTGACGTGCCACGGCCCGCAGCCGATGACGGATGGCTGCGACCCAATTGCCTTCGGCGGCAAATCGTTCCGCGGTGGCACGGTGTTCGGCGGCGCTCAACTCGGCGCCCCCGAACAACTGATAGTCGGCGCCGCG
>Ga0209656_10001653_pt1 | contig 14589 bp, 15 predicted proteins | sample BogFormECP12_OM2_FD_188239 | JGI IMG/M metagenome (GOLD analysis project Ga0209656, IMG submission 188239) | Bog forest soil microbial communities from Calvert Island, British Columbia, Canada - ECP12_OM2 (SPAdes) (version 2) | ecosystem: Environmental > Aquatic > Freshwater > Wetlands > Bog ... | reverse complement strand
CGGAAAGACTACTGGGAGAAAAGCGGGCAGACAGGCCTTTCAGCTTTTAGCGATACTGGGAGCCCAAGATAGGAGTGGCGGAAGGACCTTGCCCACTCCTATGTTGGCCGGAGCACCAGAGCAGCAGCGAATGGAACGATAACCTGGTGATTTACTGTTCGCCGACGATAGTAATGTCGCCCTGTACTTTCCTGACTGGAAGCACATCAATCCCACTCGCTGGCCACCCACAGACAATCAGGCCGTATCATCGAATCCACGGTCCAGCTTTGAACGAGCGTCGCAAGCTGTTCTTGCACCTGCGCGGGAGTTGGCCTTGATAGAAGTAAGCGCATCGAAATACTTTCCGCTCACATTCTCTAGAGCTGGATAAATCACCAGGCTCACTTTCGGGAAGGCCAAGCTGGACTTACGTAGAGAGGAAGACCCTCGCTTCGGGGATTTTTTCCGGAATTCATGTTAATCACCTTTACGGTCTTTGGCTCAGGTCCCGGAATGAGCGCATAGTTGTTCAGCAACAGAGCAGACTCGATTATCCGCACAAGCTCGCTGCGAGGCACCGGTTCCGGCACAGAGATCGAAATGGGCAAGGCATTCACGGCAAGGTTGCTATCCATGATCAGGGCATTGCCCGTCAGCTGTTCGTATTGCTGAAGGATCGCGTAAATGCTCGCATTGACCGCTTGAAATGAACTCACCGGCTCTTCGTTCCGCGATACTCCAGCCGCTTTCTGCTGAGCGAGCAGCGGGGTCCCAGTAAGCACACAAAATATCAGGAAGGAGCGGAAATACATCGTCGTTAGTCCAGAATGGTTTGACTGGGTCCTTCGTTGAGGATGAGCTGGAGGATCAGCGCGTCCGCGCTGCGCTCGATTCCGAGATAGGTCGGATCGATGAGAAGGATGTCCCGGGTGTTTTCGGAAATCACCTGGAAGCGATCATCCTTTGGTGCATTGAGTGTGGCGATCATCGCGTTATAGACGACGTCGGCGACAGCGCGGCTGTATTCAGGCGGCTTGCCGGCCGGTAGATCAATGCGGGCGCGAGGCATGAGAGAGTTCCTTTCTGTTGTGAGCTTTCGCGTGAATGTTGATGTGAGCGGGGCTACTCCGCGATGCACAATCAGTCAATTGGGCCCTCGCCACAACCATTGCAGCATCGGTTGCCAAATCGCTGGCACGAACGCGTAACCGCTGCCTTCCCTCGCAACTCCCCTGCCGGGACGCCTACCTGCCCGGGGGGATGTTCCGACAAAGGTACGCCAATTTTTGGGACTCGATCCCGACCGAATTCTGGAGCTTTTCGTCCTTGCGTACCTTTGTTGGAATATCCCGATAACTGCTCCACTACTCCCGTTACCCCAAGATCCGGAAGCATGAGAAAATGGCGGAATGATACCGCCTGGTAGCTGTTGAAACTACCCAGCACAATCGGGCACTTTCAGTTGATACGACGCGGAACTGAGCGAACGACTGTGGCAAGCAGCGGCGCAAAACGTCCTTTCGGTATCGCACACCAGAAGGGGAATAATATTGACATCGTTCTTCACAAAAACATAGTATATGGATATAATCATAACATCATAAAAGGTGGGTAATATAAAATAGGAATGGCCGGACAAAGTTAAGATGAGGAGCTCATTGAGCGGGCGCACGAGCTCGGAACCGCAGCATTTTCAAAATGGAAACGCTGGCGGATTCAAGAGCGTCACATTCAACAACTGCGGGCCAACAAGAAGGTAATGCTCAAGTGAAAACTCTCGCCATGAACGACTTTGATGATGGCTATCAAATGCCCATGGAGACGTTTGCTCTGCTGGCCGAAAGCGCGAACACACTGACGGAGTTCGGCGAATTCGAAGTGGCCCGAGTCTGCAACCGGGAAGGCTACGCACCAGGCTGTTTGACGACTGTCATTTGCAGTTAAATCGTGGAACAGTTCGGAGGCTTTCTCCTCGGGCTCCGGAATTAAATGCAAAGTCATTTTGCAACGAAATCGCGGAATTTGCATTTAAATCGCGGAGCAAATGGGGACGCGATTGGTTCGCCATTTAAATGCAAAGCGCCTTTCGGAAAAGCGCGTGGGCCGGCGCAGGCTGCAAACCGCCGTACGAGCCATATACGAGGAAGATCTGGCCTTTCGGTACGGTTCCACGTGTGGGATAAAGGGACGTGCCCAGTGACAAAAATGGGACGCCATTGCTCCGCGACTTAACTGCAAAACGGGGACTCTGCACCGCGAAATTGATCTCCAAGTGCGCTGCTCCGCGATTTAACCGCAAATGACAACAGCCCCAGGGGCTATAACTCCGACGAATTCGTAAGTCGCAAGTTCGTTCATGTGCGGCCGTGTTTACTTCTTCCGCCGCCACTCTTGCGCACTATCGGTCGACGCTATATCCTCGGACGAATGTCAACGGGCGGCTGAGTTCAATCGGTGCGAGGCGTGACCATACCAGCCATAGCCGGGGTAAAATGCGGGATTGTCGAGAATGGACACTAGTTCTAACAGGATTCATAGTGTTTCAACATTGCGTTGCCGGAAGAGAATCATATGCCTGTTCTAGAACCGAATCTCTTCGTGTCCTTCCCGTGGGCAGTCGTGCGCCTCGCAACCTACGTGGCCGATTCGTCGGTCCCTCCGCGCCTGTTGTTTGGCTCCGTGACCTTACTCACGAACGATCGTTCCCGTCCCACCGGCGGCAAGGGTCTGGACAAGCGACGATTGGGAAACAGGAAACGGGAGACTGTATTTTTTCGTCGCACGGTTTTGACCGCCGAGGACGCTATCCAGTGGTACCGAAGTGCTTCGCCGATCGGCATCACGACGCCTGTACCGAGCGACCAGCATGAGATTGAGAATAACCTAGACGGGAAACCCCTCGCACCGAGCGAATTTGAGGATGATCCCGACTGGCCAACGTTGGGCCTGCCCGCACGATCGGACCTTCTGTTCAGCGTCGGCGGACCTGAAGACCCAGCGCCATTCTTAGGTTCCGGATCGAAGTCTGCGCGGATCCATCGCCGTTTCGGCGACGGTTCCGAATTCGATACAGTGACCGCGGACGCCGCAGCGATCGCTTTCCTCAAACGTCGTCTTCACTTCGACCTTGCGGATTAAAGAGAGTATCTAGGGAGTCTCGTTCTTGTGGTCCCTGATCCGATTATAAAAGAAGTACAACATTTTGTAGTACCGTCCGAAGATGGAAAGCACGAAAGTGTGGTATTCCGGTTGATACCGAGACCCGGCCAAACTGTGTTTGATCTGAGTTTCACCGTCTTGGAACAGCGCGCGAATCTTTTGTCGAAATTCCAGACGATCCCAGTCCTCTCGGACGGACTCATTACCATCCCCTCGTCGACTCGTGTTCAGATGAGCGGCTACATTGTTGCACACCCAATTCACGGCGTTCTCGCTTATCAAGTCCCTGTACCCTTCATGCGACCGCTTCAGCTCTTGGTTGATGTGTCGGGCCGCCACGTAACGATTCAATCTCCTGAGTCTGAATCGCCTCGATCGAATATAGAGACTTATGAGGTAACCGAGCTTTCGGAGGAACGCTCGGTCACTGTTGGCAATCCGAGGCGGTCGGCAAATACACGCGTGCTCGAAGCGGAAACAAGACGGGGGGTAAAGGCCGAGGCGAGTCGATACGATCAGACCTGGTTTGATGATGGACAACGGTCGGCGGCCCGGGCATTCGTGCGAAGCCGAATCAGTAAGGCGCGCCACTTTGTCATAGTTGCCGATCCATATTTCGGCGCACGCCAGGTCGCGCAGTTCCTGCACGCCGTGCTTCGCGCTAATATCGCGTTCACGATTCTTACGTCCCGCCTTGCTTTCGAAGGCGAACAGACCCAACAAACTGAAACACCCGAGACTACTGCCGCTACGATGGGCAGCACTCACTCTGGATCGGAAGCAGCAAGTCGTCGAAATACCAACGTTTCTGAAATGACCCGCCTCGACGACTTCACCAGAATGATGCAGACGCTAGAGCAACGCGGTATCCTGAACGCGACGGCATTTGTTTTGGGCGGTAAAACTCCTCGGCTACACGATCGATTTCTGGTCGTAGACGACTTGGTTTGGTTTCTGGGCAACTCGCTCAACGCACTGGGCGATCGAGCCTCGCTCATTCTCCGCGTTCCCGATGGGGAATCGATCGTTCAACGGCTTCGGGAGATGGAGGCCGAGGATTTAACATTCGCCGCTTATGCGGACGGTCGAAGAAAAGCGTTGTCGTCGCGCGGAGAGGGCGCTTGAGAACCGTGGCGGTCAATTCGATTGGCGCGATCAGCGTTGAGAGGCGAAGAAGCACACTGGCGTCGAAGCCTATGATCCTTTGGCCCACGGCGATCGGGTACGGCGATGTTCACGGCAGCACCGACTCAAAACGATTTCCGACGTTTCCGGCGATAAAGGCACGCAAATCCGCGCGTCTACCCGCGCCGCTCGAAGCATTCGTTCAGGCGGCCAAAGACGCTCAGGACCGCCTCTTCGTACTTGACGACTTTCTCTTTAAGCCGCAAGGGGATGGACCATTACAGCCTCGGATTGATCAAGTGCTGAACTGGTTCCAGCCAATGTTTCGGGCTAGCAATGTTCGCCTTTTGACAAACGCCATAGGCAGTAAGGCGGACCGTGCCGACATTGTCGATCAACTCGAACGATGCGCCGAAATTATAAACGCAGCGAACCCTTATCGCCCGCGAAGCTTGGTAATCGATGTCCGGTTCACGTTGGGGAAAAATTTCCCGTACGTGCACGATAGGTTTGCTATTATTGACGACGAGCTCTGGCACTTCGGAGCCACCGTTGGCGGGTTTCATCATGCTGTAAACGCTGCTACCCGCGGATGGCATGTCGACGACCATGATGCCGTTACTTTTTTCGAGATCGCATGGGAACAATCCAATGGACGACAAAGAATCAGTGCTTAAATGGCCGGCGGAGCGGCGAGCGGCGAAAGAAAGAGCGCGGCGAGAACGGGCGATCGTGGACGATATTGCGACTGCGATCAAAAATATTGAAGCCTTTGGAGCCGAGTTAGACCACGTCGTCAATGCGGTTGTGACCGGTTATCGAGAGGGGGCAAAGCCGCAGGCGGTTGTCTCTGTATTGGAAACGCTCACGAGGTCAGCCGCACTTCCCACCGAACAAGAAGGATTCGAGACGCCTGGGGATCTGCTATTGGTCTTGGCTTGTGTCGAAGCTCTCCGCAGGAATCCGACGGCCTCAATGTGGGAATATCTGTGGTCCTTAGCCCATAACTCGGTATTGCTCGAAAATAATATTTCGCACGGGATAATCGCGGCGGCGGGCGATGCTGTCTTCAAAGAGCAATTCATCCGGGCTGCAAGCCAAGTGGTACGAACCGCCGTCAATGATCCTATTCGATGGATTGCTGACCACAACAAAAAGATTGCTCAGAGGCTCATTGACCAATGGAAAAAGAATCCCGCTCTTCTTAAGCTTTGGTTTGGATACAAAAGTTTCGATTCCGTATTTTTGGGTCATGCGGACGACGCGGCGCTTCGAATCGTCGCGGACATTGACGCGGCGACGTTTGTTTCTCTGGTTGCAACATATGGTTCTCCGTATCCAGTTGTCGCCGCATTGGACGCATCGCGTGCAAGATCGTCGTTCGACCGGTGGAAGCTGCTGCTCCGCATGGCGCCCGCTTCCTTCGACCAAGACGGTCGCTGGAACGGGTCTTCAATCGTTCCACTTCTCTTCGTCATTGGTCGTGATCAACTACGATATTCTCCGGGACGGAACGCCAGCGAAGAAACATTTAATGGATTGGCAGGCGAGTTTCAAGAATTGGCAACTGAGATCGCCAGCATTGTGAGGGGGCGGGCCGATGCGGCTCAGTGTTCGGCGAGATGGGCAACGTGGCTTGTTCGTGAACTGATGGCGGCTATCTCGAATGAATCGATTCCGTTCCCGGCGAACGGTCGGTCCCGCGGTTTCGCTGAATCCGAGTTGATCAATGCCCTAGCAAAGGAAATTCCCTTTGGCGACTGGCCCACGGAAAACTCGGCCGACTGCGAGGATTGGGAACACTGGTGTTACCGCGCGGTTTTAGCGACTGCCGCGAATGCTCAAGACAAACGAATGCCAAAGTCAGAGAGCTTCATTGACGAGTGGGCGCTCGATTTGGACGGTTGGGATTCCGAGTTCGGTCAACGCCTTAGGGATCGCGCCGATCTGTTTGTAACCTCCGGCAACAGACCAGATGCATACGGCATTCGACTGTTAGCGCTTCCGATTGCGGAAGACTCCCGTCCTGACTTGATTTGGAAGCAGCTTTGGGATTCGACGAGCGCCATCCGAGAAATCGTTGAATTCGGGTATGGCGACAAAACGCGAGAAGAGGATCGCAAGCACCGATCCGCGGCGTCCGACTTAATGAGAATACTTTTCGGACTCGGCCTAACGACCATGGATCAGCTAATTGCCCCGGACCGAGCGTTGCTTTGCGACAGACAGCAAACCCTTAAAGCGTTTTTGCCGATGCTAACCTCAGCGGTTCGAGAGATGGCCGCGATAGATCGTCTGGATCTTGGATATTGGAGCCAGGCTTTACTCCACCTCGCGACTCGTCGAGCAGTCTGGTTGGTGAATCCCCGAGAATCCGTAACCGAAAAACTGGTATTCAACGATCAGATTGCGCCAACTCTTGCGGATTTTATTCCCGAGTTCAATGGAGACACGGAGAGCCTTCTTGGTCTTGTCGAGGTGCTCGTGAGAAATGGGGTCGCGCTCGAAAGTGTCAAACATGCGATTGGTCAGACGAACGTCGACCTAGTGAAGGAAATCCGTCAGGCGGAACGCTTGCTACAACTTAGCCCTAAACATTTTCGAATAACGGCGAACCAGATTTCAGTCGCTCGCACTCTCGTGGATGGACACAAGATTAAGTCGCAAGCGAAGCGGAAAGCACCGGTCTCACGACCTATGTCCGACAGCCAGAATCACCGCTGAAAATGCCAACCTAGTGACAAAGCGAAAATCCGATGCCTGATTTTCAATGACTTACAAGGGTAAATGTCAAACATGCGCTGTCATTTGCATTTAAATCGTGGAGCAGTTCGGAGGCTTTCTCCTCGGGCTCCGGAATTAAATGCAAAAATATTTTGCAACGAAATCGCGGAATTTGCATTTAAATAGAGGAGCAAATGTGGTGCGATTTGCTCCTCTATTTAAATGCAAAGTGCCGTTCGGAAAAGCGCGTGGGCCAGCGCAGGCTTCAAACCGTCGTACGAGCCATATACGAAGGAGATCTGACCTTGGCGGCACGCTCCAAACGTGTGGGATTAAAGGGACGCCAGTGACAAAAATGGGATGCATTTGCTCCGCGATTTAACTGCAAAATGGGGATTTCGCTCCGGATTTAATTGCAAGATCGGTCTCCAAATGCGCTGCTCCGCGATTTAACTGCAAATGACAGCAGCGTTCCCAGCTTTCGATTGCAGTCTTCCACTACATAGAAATCCTTATAACTCTGCCCTACGGAAAGCGCCGCATTTGGTCCCAGGAGTTTATGCCCCAGGATCTGGGCCAGGAAGATGTCGTCGGTCTGGTTTTTGGGCTTGAAGAGGTGGGAGCAGTTCCCGTGGGGGCTAAACTGCATATATTTAATATGTACATTGCTGATATGATTGTCAGTCTCGCTTGTATGTATGTATACCTAGAACGGCTGGTTGAGGGCGTCTTTTTTGAAGTTCTTAACCAATAGAGGGATAGCGCCGGGGTTGGTCGGCTAAGCCGCCTCCTCCGCCGTCCGTCGCCATCCCCACAACTGGAAAATCCTCGCCATCACCCGCAGAAGAGACTCTGAGGACGCTGGAGCGAATCGCAGAACTTCACCAAAAAGGAATCCTTTCAAACGAGGAATTCAGGAGCAAAAAAGCAGACTTGCTGTCGCGCCTTTAAACGAAGCAAGACTTTGCGGTTCGCGCGCCGGTTTTCTCGAGCATCCGAGTGCGAGCAAAAGCCGGGCGGCCTTCTTGCAGGCTAACCCTGAATTCGCGTATCGCGGCCTTTCCACTCCCGCTCGCGCAGCTGAAACTTCTGGATTTTCCCGGTGGCGGTTTTTGGAAGTTCGGCGATGAACTCGACGTGCTCGGGAACCTTGAATCGGGCGATCTGCTCTCGCACATGCTCTATGATCTCTTGCTCTGTTGCCGTGGCGCCAGTGTTCAGCACGACGAAAGCTTTTGGTCGCTCTCCCCATTTTTCGTCCGGCACCCCAACGACGGCGACATCCAGCACCGCTGGGTGGGAGATGATGGCAATCTCAACCTCGATGGTGGAGATGTTTTCACCGCCGGAGACGATGATGTCCTTAGCCCGGTCGCGTAGCTCGATGTAGCCGTCTGGATGCCACACTCCGAGGTCTCCGGAGTGGAACCAGCCGCCTCGGAAGGCCTCTTTAGTGGCCTCTGGATCGTTAAAGTAGCCCGACATTACGTCGTTCCCGCGCATCACAACTTCGCCCATCGTGACGCCGTCGCGCGGGACGTCAGTCATATCTTTTGCCACTACTCGTACTCCGTCGGTTACGATCATCCCGACGCCCTGACGCGCCATCATTTTGTAGCGCGCCTGAGGGTCCAATCTTGCCCAAGAATCCTGGATTTCACAAACCGTGTATGGACCATAGGTCTCGGTAAGGCCATAGAAGTGCACGATTCTGGCACCTAACTCCGACATTCGCGCGATAATCGTGGGGCTGGGTGGCGCACCCCCAGTCGTTACGATGACTGGCCGGGGCAAGCGGTGCGCCTGTTGAGCGTTCGCGACGGCCACCAGCACCGTCGCAGCAGCGTCGAAGTGGGTGATGCCCTCGCTGTCCAGCAGTCGCCAGATCTCTGCAGCGTTTACCGCACGCAGGCAAACATGGGTGCCGCCAATCGCGGTTACCGCCCACGTAGTGCACCAACCACTGCAATGGAACATTGGTAACGTCCACAGGTATCGCGAATCCGGAGTAAACTGACTATGGATGATCTCTGAGAGCGAGTTCAGGTAAGCGCCCCGGTGATGGTACATCGCCCCCTTGGGCTTGCCGGTGGTGCCGGAGGTGTAGTTGATGCAAATCGTCGCTCGCTCGTCTTCGATGCGCCATGCCAACGGATCGTCCTTGCCGCGGGCGAGTAGATCCTCGTATGAGATTCCACCGATACCCGGGTCCGCGGGGGCACTGGCAGCAGCGTCGGTCGCGCTAACGATCTCGACATTAAGCTCGTTTGCGACCGGCGCGATCACCGCATGGAGAGCCGAATCTACGACCAGCAGCTTGGCTCCGGAGTGGCGGCATATGTAGCAGATCTCCGCAGCCGCCAGCCGGATATTGATCGCGACCAGCACGCCGCCCGCCAGCGGCACCCCATAATGTGCGAGCAACAGTTCTGGAATGTTGGGCATCAGGTAGGCCACGCGATCGCCTGGTTCAACGCCACTTGCCCGCAGCGCATGAGCCAGCCTCGTCGCGGTCGCGGCGAACTCGGCGTAACTGATCCGGCGATCGCCGTACACGATGGCGGTCTTTTCGGGGTAAATCTGCGCCGAGCGTTCCAGGAATTCCAGCGGCGTAAGCGGGGTGAACCAGACCTCATCACTCGATTCCATAGCTTGATTATGCCGCGCCGGACCGCGCCTAATCAAGACAGTTTGTCGGGTTGCCGCGGGTCTCGCTTTAAGTGATACGGGCGTGATGCGGGCGGCGCTTGGAATCACCGAATTTGGCCAAAGGCTAAATCGAATGTGCAGATGCTCCCAGCCGCTTGTTCGCTTTCGTTCCCAGAGCACCGGCAACTCGTCATTGTTTCCGTTGATCTCAAACTTCTTGTTGAACGGATCATCTTGGGGCCTGATTTGCCGGGCGAAGAGCGCGATCAAATCAGCGATTGTGTCAACAAGGTGGGACTCGGGGACCGCTTGGTAGACTCCATGCTTTAGGTCAGCCACGCTACATTTAAATAGCGCTTCCTTCACCTGTGAATAACCGGTTCATATCGGGAAACGAAGTGAACATGCACGGGGGGGGCTCGGATTGCTAGCAGGAACCAGTTGGCAGTCTCTTTTCCTGCCGGCCAGTCGATCCAGAGCGTTGAATCTGCCCACGAACGTGCGATGACGGCGCTCGAAGAACTCAAAGAATCGACCATCGAGTCTCTTGCCGCGAAGCAACGCGCTCTTTCCCGATTGACTGAAGCTTCCGAGGAGGACTTTCGAGACATGGCTCTCGAATGCTCCACTGAAAGCGTGACCATGATGCGAATTAGGAAACACCAGGCTCGAGATTATCAACGCCCTTTCGGATGCCGTTGAGGAGGTGCTTTGGCGCGAGCAAATCCTCGGAATCGTGATGGTATAACCTATCAATGTCGAGCGACGTGAATACCTCGCGCTTCTAGCAAAGAAATAAACTCTTCACGGCTCGCGTCGAGAGCGAAAAGCGCAACACCGTCCGGCAAGTGCGGGTTATTGTGCCTGATCGTCTGTAACGCTCGTTCGACAGACGCGTGATAAAGAGATAGCCAGCGCGAAGAGCATGGTGTCAGGACGTATTTCGTCGGTCTCGAGCTGCGTGCGCCAATCTGCGGCCAGGTCGTTCCAGGAAAATCCTGGAAGCAGCTTTATGGAACCGATGGTCGGCTGATCCGCCATATTGACAAAGCCGCATAGACAGCCGGCCTTGCTTGCCGCGCCATAGATAAAGAGATCCTGCCGGAAGACGATTTGCGGCGTTGTTCCCGTAATCGGAACGCCCGCCCTAGCGTGAGCGACGGCTACGTGTTCGATTTCCTGGCCCGCTCCGATTGAGAACGGACGCGGAAGGATAAACACTGTACCAAAGCCAGGAGTGAGGAGTGTGTTCGTCTTAGTTGACAAGTCGGGGAGGAATGCCCTAGCCCGGTCGAGCTGAGACTCTGTAACCTTTGCAGTTCTCCAATGCTCACCTTTTCGACAGAGCTGCGCTAGGGCCAAGAGATCAATAACAATGCGCGGACTCTTTTGTGCGCTGGTCCGATAGGTGTCGAAAGCGAGCAGGACGGCTTGGTTGAGATATTTCATTGTTTTGCGGCACTCTATCACGATTGACTCCATGTCTTGATCGATGGAGTCAATGCGATCTTCGCTAACAACATTGCGCTCTTTCCATAAGCGCTCGATTTGATTGAGACTTCGGTCGAAAATCGAGTGAGAATCTGCCCGATCGAGGCGGCTCGGTCAGCGCCGGTTTGCCCGCCTGACACGATTTTCATTTTATCTAACATAGAAATCCTTGTAACTCTGTCCTACTGAAAGGGAGGCATTAGGTCCCGGCAATTTATGCCCCAGGATCTGGCCTAAGAAGATGTCGTCGGTCATGTTCTTGGGTTTGAACTTGTGGCAGCAGATGGCTCCGTAGGCGGAGCGCAAGTGGCCCGGTTTCCAGGAAAGGTCGCCCTGGCCGAAGGCGAGTTTGACCTCGTTATTGAGGGCGTCCTTGGTGCCGATATGGGCGCGTTGAGCATCCGGATAGGTACGGATAGAGCGGAGGCGCTCAAAAGCGGCCAGAACGCGCTTTGGGGCAGCCAGGACGGGAATGGGGTAAGGGGCAAAGCTTGTGCCCGGGGCGTTACGGGTTTTGAGCTGGCCCTCGAAGATGAGGGCAGGGAAGGGGAGCTTTTTGTCAGGCAGGGTGAACTTGGCGCTAAAGAAGATCTCGGCCGGCCGGCGTCCGGTGAGGGCCATGAGCGCCATGCCCAGAGTGGTGAAGCGCTCGGAGCCCAGGAGGTCAGTGGCTGTGGCGATGAAGGGCTCCGCATTGACGGAGATCAAATCGGATTGCTCCTTGTGGATCCCGGTCTGATAGGCGCTTTTGAGCTGGTTTGTTTCCTCCGGTGTGAGAGCCAGGTAGCTGAAGCTCTGGTGTGAACGGTGTCTGCGAGCCGACAGAGCCGGGTGATCGGGATCGATAGCGCGCAGGGCATTGCGGTAGCTGGAGAGGTAGAGCTTGACGGTAGCCAGGGTGTGCTGTGAGCGCTGGACGTTGACCTCGCGCTCACAGAGGCGCTGGAGCCTTTTCAGAGCGTTGTGGCGCTTTGGACCGTGAGCCTTGAGATCGGGGTAGAGAGGGGCGATGCGCTCCAGGAATGCTTCGATGCGATGCCGGACGCTTGGGACCGGCAGGAGCTGGGGCTTTTTTAAGGGCGGCATTTAGAGGGATCCGGGCGAGGGAAGATGTTTCCGCGGAGGGCGGCATACTTCCATACAACTAATACATTCATTGTTAGTATGATATGAGTCTTGCATATATGAATTAGAACGGCTGGCCCAGGACGTCTTTTTTGAAGCTCTTAGAGGGTGTTTAAAAAGTCCCGATTCTGTCATTATTTCACCGACTATGTTTCCCCATTCCAGCTTCCAAACAGCCGGGGCGAACCCTAGTCCGCGTACCGTGAGTCTTGATCTGCCAGAACTTTTCAAACATCCTCTAACAGCACGGGATGCGAGCACCAAGCCAAACGCGCAACAATCAGGTAAGGGTGTCGATTGCTGCTGCTCGCATAATTACAACATATACACTGACATGAACGACGATATGCCTATAGACCGCCGAGTTCTCCGCCAACCGTGTCAGCGAGCTGACGCCTGCCAGTTGGACTCGCCGCCAAAGTTGAGAGGGGCCGCACGAGTCTCCCAAGAGTCGTCGAGACGCCGGACGCCGTGGCTTTGGTGAACACTGGCTCTGCAATGGCAGCGATTCTGTCCCCTCCGGGCTTTGGCTGCCTCGTGGATATAACCCAAAGCTGCCAGATCCCTTTTCTGGGATCAATCGGATTGCTCGTTTTCGGCTCGGTTCTTGCCTTTTGGATGAATCCGGATCGGCCTCTTGTTAATAAGGCCGATTCGATCGAGTCTCCCAACCGATTACACGACCGTACTGATTGAAGTGAATCGCCAGGAATCGACGCTCGGCAAACGGTCCGTAGAAGGGAATGAATTGCTTAGCTTTACCAAAGAAGTAGACCCAGGTTTCTCCGGTTTCACTGGATTGGAATACCTGGTCCGGCTCGTCGTATTGCGCTATAACCTGAGCTCGTGTTTCGCCGCGAAAAGGCGGCACAAATTCGTTGTCTGACGCCTCCGAGGAAGCCGTGGAAACGCTGCTAGCGCTGGGCGGTCCGGCAGAGCTGCAACTTGAGACCAGAGCCAGGCCGGCAACCGCAAAGAGCGTAGACCTGGCGATTTGGATCCTGCTCATTTTCCGGGCTTCGGTTTTCGGGTTTACCGTTGTAGACGATACCCCGCATCCGAGAGTTACGCTGTACAATTCCCGAGGGCTTCGTCAGGCTCCACCACTTTCAGAGTTTGTTCCTCTGACAATTTCGCGATTATTCGCTAGAGTCCGCTCGTCGACGCGTTGGTGGTCGCGTCCAAGACCGCGGCCCAAAGCTCGGGAGCGGTTGCTGGCTTTCCGGTTAGCGGTCTGAGGTTAAACTGATCTTTCTTAATTTTGGCTGCCAACTCGATGCCGCGGATCGTCACGGCCGCCGTCTTGAATCGCTTGAATCCGAGCATCGGCCGGATTCGCTGTTTGATCCGGCGATGGTCTTGTTCGATAACGTTGTTCAAGTACTTGCAGGACCGGATCCGTACCCGGCGCGGTAAGATGCCGGCGGCTTTCAATTCGGCGACGGCTCGATGTGAGGCGGCGTACCCGTCCAGGGTGATAACCCGAGGGGCTCCGTGTTGCCTTGTTGCCCGGGAAAAGAAACAGCTTGGCGGCCGCCACGTCACGCCTTTTGCTCAAGAGGAAATCTGCGGTGCGACCCTCTTTATCGACGGCGCGATAAAGGTAAACCCACTGGCCGCGCACCTTGATATACGTCTCATCCACTCGCCACGAATCTCCCACCGGCCGCGCATAATGGTTCCAGCGTTTCTCAAAGTCCGGCACGTAGCGCTGCACCCAACGCAAAATGGTCGTGTGGGCCAACACGATGCCGCGTTCCGCCATCATTTGGACTAGGTCACGGGAGCTCAGCTTAATCGTCAGGTACCACCGCACGCACAGCACGATGATTTCGTGGTCAAAATGACGGCCCTTGAAAAGTTCCCGTGCCGAGGTCGGTTCCTCCATGCCGGGCGTTACCGCCGCGAGCCGAGTTTTTCAAGTTTGCACCAGAACCAAATTCCCAGGATGCTGAGAGCTTGCGGGACAGCAAGAAGGCAAGGATTGTGCAGTGAGCGAGCGAATGATGCGGGCGTTTGTGCTGAATCATTACGGTGGCCCCGAGGAAACAGAGTTGCGCGATGTGGCAAAGCCGGAGCCGGGACCGGGAGAGGTCTTAATCCGCGTGCATGCCGCAGCTCTGAATCCGGTCGATTACAAGATTCGAAAGGGAGCGCTGCCACCGATTTATCGCTACTCGCTTCCGGCGGTTATGGGCAAAGATTTCGCCGGCACGGTTGCAGCCCGAGGCGCGAACTCGAATCGTTTTGCCGAAGGTGCTCGTGTTTTTGGCTGCGTAGCCCAAGAGGCCATGGGCGGCGCATTCGCCGAATATGTGACGGTCAAGGAACAGC
>Ga0209656_10001650_pt1:10000-14597 | contig 14597 bp, 7 predicted proteins | sample BogFormECP12_OM2_FD_188239 | JGI IMG/M metagenome (GOLD analysis project Ga0209656, IMG submission 188239) | Bog forest soil microbial communities from Calvert Island, British Columbia, Canada - ECP12_OM2 (SPAdes) (version 2) | ecosystem: Environmental > Aquatic > Freshwater >... | reverse complement strand
ACCTGCCGCTCGCGCAGGCGCTCTCCTTATATAAGGAAGGCAACGCGCTGGCCAAGCGCTGCCGCACGCTCTTGACGGAAGCCGAAGTGGAAGTGAAGGAAGCGCTAGCCGCGGACAAAGCCGAGCTCGTCTGACGTGAGGGGCGCGTGAAGCGGCGCCGGCTCGACGTCGCGGTGGCCGAGAAACTCGGCACGTCGCGCACTCGCGCCCAGGCGTTGATCGTCGAGGGCCGGGTACGCATCGATGGCGAGCCGCGTCTCAAAGCCGGTGAGCTCGTGTCGACCGATGCGGTGCTCGACGTCGAAGACGATGCGCGCTACGTCAGCCGCGGCGGGGCGAAACTCGAGCGCGCGCTTGACGAGTTCGGCTGGTCTCCCGCCGGTCTGCGATGTCTCGACGTCGGCGCGTCCACCGGCGGGTTCACCGACTGCATGCTGCAACGCGGCGCAGCCGCCGTGACGGCGGTCGATGTCGGCTACGGCCAGATCGCCTGGTCGCTGCGCAACGACCCTCGCGTTCGGCTCTTCGAGCGCTGCAACTTCCGGCATGCGACGGCCGAGCAGCTGGGGGGACCGTTTCAATTCGCGTGCGCCGACGTCTCGTTCATCTCGCTCGCCAAGCTCGCACCGGCGATGGCGGCGATGCTCGAATCGGAGTCCCGTTGCGTCGTGCTCGTCAAACCGCAATTCGAAGCGGGTCGAGAGTGGGTGATGCGCGGGGGCGTCGTGCGCGATCCGCAGGGCCACACGCAAGCCATCGAAGCCGTGGCGACGGCTTTTGCTTCGTGCGGCCTGGCGCCGGTCGCATTGACCTATTCACCGCTCTTGGGGCCGGCGGGCAACATCGAATTCTTGCTCGGCGCGCAGCTCGATGGAGAGACGCGCTCTTTGGACGTGGCGGGGGTTGTCCGAAAGGCCCACGAAACGCTCGAGAAATGAAGGCCGGCGAGCATCTGAAGGTCTCCAACCTCGCGCTCTACGTGGACACGCAGCGGCCTGAGGCCGTTGCCGCGGCGAAGAAGGTGGCCGGCTTGGCGGCGCAGTCCGGCGTCAAGCTGCTGCTGGCGGAAAAGCAAGCGGATTCCCTCCATCTCAATGGCGCCGGCACCGCGACCTTTCCGATGTCGGCGGACCTGCTCATCTCGCTCGGCGGCGACGGCACGCTGCTGCGCGCGGCCCACCTCGCGGCATCGTTCGACGTGCCGATCATCGGCGTCGATTTCGGACGCATGGGCTTCTTGACGCAGATCGAGCGCACGGACTTCGAGCACGTGCTGCCGCGGCTGCTGCGCGACGGGTTTGAGACCGAGGCGCGCACAGCGTTGGATGCTCGCCTGCTCGGCTCCGAACAGCATTTCTTCGCGCTCAACGATATCTATTTGGATCGCAGCCATCACGGCAACCTTATGTCGCTCGGCATCTGGATCAGCGGCCAACAGGTCGCCGACATCCCGGCAGACGGCATCGTGATCGCTAGCCCCACCGGCTCGACCGCGTACTTCCTGTCCGCCGGCGGTCCCATCATGGCGCCTGGACTGGACGCGTTCGGCATCGCTCCGATCAATCCGCACACGTTGTTCTCGCGCCCGCTGGTCGTGAGCGCCGCTGAGACGATCCGCATCTCGGTGCCCAAGGACGAGCGCGGCGCAAATCTGTATGTCGACGGCAAGCTCGAGGCCGATGTGCCGCCTGACTCGGTCGTCGAGATCGTGCGTGCCGCACGTAAGGTGAAGTTCGTGCGCCTGGACGAGCGTCATTTCTTCGCGATGCTCGAGCGCAAATTGCATTGGGGCGTTTCGATCAAACGCTCGCTCGAGTAGATGCTTCGTTCGCTGACCGTGCAGGGTTTTGGGCTCATCGACCGCACGTCGGTCGAGCTCAAGCCGGGTCTCAACGCGTTCACCGGCGAGACCGGCGGCGGCAAGTCGATGGTCATCGACGCATTGGGCTTCGTGTTCGGCGAGCGAGCGGGCCCCGACGTCGTGCGCGCGGGCGCCGACAAAGCGACGGTGTTTGCCGAGCTGCACGCGGATGGTCCGGCACTAACATGGTTGCGTGACAACGGGCTCGAGGCCGACGACGACGCGCTGGTGCTCAGTCGCGAGTATTCGGCCAACGGCCGATCATCCGCACGCGTGAACGGCAAACCGGTGACCGCCGGCCAGCTGCGCGAGCTCGCGGACATCGTGCTCGACGTCGTCGGACAACACGAGCATCAGCGACTGCTTCAGCCGGCGCAACACCTCGAACTGCTCGATGCCTATGCGGGCGAAGCAGCCCTTGCCAAACGGGCGGACGTTGCCGCGCTCGTGACCGAGGTGCGAGCCCTCGCGCGCGAGCTCGAAGAGCTGCGCACGTCGGGTGACCAATCGCTGCGCGCGCTCGAGGATGCGCGCTTCGCGGCCCAAGAAATCCGTGAAGCGAAGTTGGAGCCGGGCGAGTTAGACGCGCTGCGAGAACGGCGCACGATGCTGGCCCACGCCGCGAAGATCGCGCAGGCTGTCGAGACGGCGATCGAGGCGATTGACGACGCCGACCGCGGGGCGACGACGCAACTCGGCCGCGCGGCAGTTGCGCTCGGTGGCGTGTCCGGTTATGCGTTATCGCTGCGTGACTTCAGCGATCAGGCCAAAGGCTTGCAGAGCAGCGCACAGGATCTGAGCTTCGCGTTGGCCGCTTTGCGCGAAGAAGGCGCCTTCGACCCGGCGCAGGTCGATGAGGTCGAGAACCGGCTGGCGCTACTGGAGCGCGTGTTGAAGAAATACGGACCAACGCTCGAGGATGCGGTGGCAGCGCGCGCGCGCTTCGAAGCTGCGGCCGGCAAGCTCGAGAATCGCGAAGGTGAAATGCGACGTCTCGAAGGCGCAAGAGCTGAACGGGAAGCCAAACTAGGTGAGGCCGGCGCGGAACTCACCAAACAACGGAAGGCCGCGGCAAGCCGCCTGGCAACACGTGTCGAGAGCGAGCTGCAGCGGCTCAACATGCGCGGGGCGACATTCGCGTGCTCGATCGAGCCGGCGGCCGAAATCGCATCAACCGGCGCGGACCGCATCGAGTTCGTCGCGGCGCTCAATCCCAAAGAGCCGCAGCGCCCGATAGCAAGATCGGCCTCAGGTGGAGAACTCGCCCGGCTGCTGCTCGCACTCAAGCTCGCCTTCGCGAAGGTGGACCCGCATCCGGTCGTCGTGCTCGACGAGATCGATGCGGGCATCGGCGGAGCAGCGGCGGCCGCGGTTGGCGAACGCATCGCCGAGCTGGCGGAACATGTGCAGGTGTTGTGCGTGACCCACCTCGCGCAGATCGCGACCTTCGCCGGGCACAACGTGGTGATGGAGAAGATGAACAAGCAAGGGCGCTCGGTGATCGCGGCGCGCACGCTGTCGGATAAGGAAGAAGTGCGCGCGGAGATCGCGCGCATGCTTGCCGGCGACTCGGAGAGCAGCGAAGCGCTCCGGCACGCCGAAGCGCTGCTCAAGAAACGGCGGGCCGGCTGATGAAACGGATGTTGCTCGCGATGCCTGCAGCCGCTGCGCTCATGGCCGCATTCTCTGGGATCGCGTTCGGTTCAGCGCTACACGGCACGGTGATTCGCTCCGATACGCGCGACGCAGTTCCGAACGCGTTGGTCGAGGCTTATCATGAACCAGATGACGGCCTCGCGGCGATTGTCACAACCGACGCGAACGGCGACTTTTCTCTGTCTGACCTGCCGGCCGGCCGCTACCACCTGATCTTGCACGCACCGCCGTTGTTTGACACGTCTGTCCAGGGCATCAGCCTCCGACCATCCGAAGATTCGCAGCTGCCGCTACCCTTGACAATGGAGATGGCGTACATCCAATTCATCCCGATCGGCACGGCGTTTGATCCGAAGCACCAAGCGCGAGTACGCGGCGTAGTCATGGGAGCCATCACCGATCCAGATGGGAGAACGACGACTCGTCCGCTTAAGGGCGTTCAAGTCAGTCTGCTTAGGCTTTGGGCCAACCAACCCGCAGGCACGGCTACCACCGATTCCGCAGGCACATTTGCGATCGGCCTTTTAATGCCCGGCTCGTATACGCTACAGGTTGAGGGCGTGGCTGACAGCGTTTCACTCGAGCTCTTGCCGGGAAGCAACGTGCTCGTCGCGACACCCGTTGTAGTCTTCGATCGACGCTGGGTGGACATCTACGAAGGGCCTGATCCGTGCGGCCGTCTCGTTCAGCCCGGCCAAACATCAGATACCTATATTGTCTGCGGTGAGAGCCTGACGGCGAACCAGTAATCGGCCGGCGCGATCGACCCGCGCACGGGGAAAGTCGCAGCCGCAACGCGGTAAGGCGGGAAAACCCGGTACTTTCGGGACGGTTATCCACACCTGTGGAAACGGAAGGCGCCCGGAACACGTTATAGAAGATAGGAGGTCCGGCCGGCTGGCCGCACCTGAGGGTTTTCCTTGACTACCGCATGGCGGAATGATAGAATACCCTGCGTGGCTCGACTTTCGTGCTCCATTGGATGCTCGAAAGCCAGACCCGAAAAGGGTCCTGGGCTTGGGTCGTGTTCTTTGAAAACTAAACAGCGCAGACGCAAATAATTCGTGGGTCCCAAGCGAC
>Ga0209656_10001650_pt1:0-7500 | contig 14597 bp, 7 predicted proteins | sample BogFormECP12_OM2_FD_188239 | JGI IMG/M metagenome (GOLD analysis project Ga0209656, IMG submission 188239) | Bog forest soil microbial communities from Calvert Island, British Columbia, Canada - ECP12_OM2 (SPAdes) (version 2) | ecosystem: Environmental > Aquatic > Freshwater > Wetlands >... | reverse complement strand
GCACGTGGGGAACTGAAACATCTAAGTACCCACAGGAAAGAAAATCAACCGAGACTCCGCTAGTAGTGGCGAGCGAACGCGGAAGAGCCCAAACTGCTGCAGCGTGATTCACGACAGTGTTAGCTGCGGCAGGGTTGGAGGAGCGTTGCCTTCGATCTGTCGATCGAAGCGGAAGTTACAAAATCAGCGATTAGCGAAACTGGCCTGGAAAGGCCGGCCATAGAGAGTGATAGCCTCGTACGCGAAAATCAGCTGATCTTCCGAGACGTTTCCTGAGTACTTCGGGGCACGAGAAACCCCGAGGGAACCTGGGTGGACCATCATCCAAGGCTAAGTATTTCCTAGTGACCGATAGTGAACAAGTACCGTGAGGGAAAGGCGAAAAGAACCCCGGGAGGGGAGTGAAAGAGAACCTGAAACCGTGTGCTTACAATCCGTGAAAGGCCTATGCCGCGCAAGCGGAATGGCTGATCGCGTGCCTTTTGTGTAATGATCCGGCGAGTTAGTGTTGCAGGCAGGTTAAGGGCTTAAAACCCGGAGCCATAGCGAAAGCGAGTCTGAATAGGGCGTTTATTGTCTGTAATATTAGACCCGAAACTGGGTGATCTATCCATGGCCAGGCTGAAGCGCAACTAAACTTGCGTGAAGGGCCGAACCTGTCGTTGTTGCAAAAACGTTGGATGAGCTGTGGATAGGGGTGAAAAGCCAATCGAACCCAGAGATAGCTGGTTCTCCCTGAAATAGTTCTAGGGCTAGCCTCGGAATTTAACCCGTAGGGGTAGAGCACTGACAGGGCTAGGGGCCTTACCAGGTTACTGAACCCCATCAAACTCCGAATACTACGGCGTATATCCCGGGAGTCAGACAGTGGGGGATAAGCTCCATTGTCGAGAGACGAACAGGTCAGACCGTCAGCTAAGGTCCCCAAGTATAGCTAAGTGGTAAAGGAAGTAGAGCCGCAATAACAACCAGGAGGTTGGCTTAGAAGCAGCCATCCTTGAAAGAGTGCGTAATAGCTCACTGGTCGAGTGGTTCTGCGCCGAAAATGTAACGGGGCTCAAGCTATACACCGAAGCTACGGACTTGAGATCGCAAGATCTTGAGTGGTAAGGGAGCGTTCTGTTGTAGGCTGAAGGGTGACCGTGAGGACACCTGGACGAACCAGAAGTGCGAATGCCGGAATTAGTAGCGTTAAGTGGGGTGAGAAACCCCACCGCCGTAAGTCTAAGGTTTCCTGGGCGCTGTTTATCATCTCAGGGTTAGTCGGGACCTAAGCCGAGGCTGAGAAGCGTAGGCGATGGACAAGCCGTTAATAGTCGGCTACTAGCGACCCCGTTTGATTTCTCTCTTAACTGTAGTAGCGCGTTTTCCAAAACGCGCGCCTACCCTAAGGGAGAGATCGAGAAGCGAAGGCGTGACGCAGGAAGTTAGTCCAGCACCCTATCGGATGGGTGTTCAAGCATGTAGGGTGGATCGTAGGGAAATCCGCGATCCGGTTCAGACCGAAGCCCAAGGTGCGAATACGAGCCAACGCAAGGCGGCGAAGTGGACGATACTAAACTGCCAAGAAAAGCGTCTAGCAAGGGTCATCGCTACCCGTACCGCAAACCGACACTGGTAGACTGGCAGAGTATGCCAAGGCGACGAGAGAACCCCTGTTAAGGAACTCGGCAAATTAGCCCCGTAACTTCGGGAAAAGGGGTGCCCTAGTAGCGTGCGCGCACTTGCTGTAGCGGCGCGAAAGGGTCGCAGTGAAATGGCCCGAGCGACTGTTTAACAAAAACACAGGTCTCTGCGAACGCGAAAGCGGACGTATAGGGGCTGACGCCTGCCCGGTGCTGGAAGGTTAAGAGGAGAGGTTAGCCGCAAGGCGAGGCTTTGAATCGAAGCCCCAGTAAACGGCTGCCGTAACTATAACGGTACTAAGGTAATTCAAATTGCCCGACACGATCGTAAGATCGTGTTCGAATCTGGCTATATGCTGGGAAATCCGAGCATCCGACGATACGCCTGGAGCGGTCGAATTTATTCGACCGTCAACAAGCGTGACAACTCGATCGGTGCGGACCATCAGCAGGGAAGATCCATCATCCATGGATCCCCTCAGAGACTACATGCCGGACTCCGTCCACAAAGACGGATGATGATATAGTCCGAGCCGTGCAGCGATGCACGGAGACTCGCAGAAATGACGGGTCCGCCGGCGTTCTAACGAACACCGGTCGTAACAAAACTGAGCGAAATTCCTTGTCGGGTAAGTTCCGACCTGCACGAATGGCGTAACGACTTGGGCACTGTCTCAATGGGGGGCTCGGCGAAGTTGCAATACGGGTGAAGATGCCCGTTACCCGCAGCAGGACGGAAAGACCCCGTGGAGCTTTACTGTACCCTGATCTTGATTTTTGAAATTGACTGCGCAGGATAGGTGGGAGACGATGAAGTCGCATCTTCGGGTGCGATGGAGCCAACCTTGAGATACCACTCTGTCGGTTTCGGGAATCTAACTAGCAGCCGTGATCCGGCTGGAGGACATGGTCAGGCGGGCAGTTTGACTGGGGCGGTCGCCTCCCAAAGAGTAACGGAGGCGCCCAAAGGTCGACTCAGGTTGGTCGGAAATCAACCGTAAGAGTGCATAGGCAGAAGTCGGCTTAACTGCGAGACGTACATGTCGAGCAGGGACGAAAGTCGGGCTAAGTGATCCGGTGGTTTTGAATGGAAGAGCCATCGCTTAACGGATAAAAGCTACCCCGGGGATAACAGGCTTATCTCCCCCAAGAGTCCACATCGACGGGGAGGTTTGGCACCTCAAACATCAGGGGTGAGATGACGGAGACGTCATCTACCTAACAATAGTACTGGCTAATAACGGTGAACTCCGATCGTCTTAGGACTGAAGACGAGGACAATACCGTGGGAAGTCGGGCGTCGCAAAACGCCTTGACCCCGTAACGACTGAGAGCGCAAGCTCGAGATGGCGTGTCCGATCGCGCAAGCGATCAATCTACGGCCGCCATAATACGCCAGCCCTTCGCGCGAAGAAATTCATGCAAGGTGAAGATATAGTCTACACGTGCAGTAATGCACGAGCAATGTGCGATGTCGGATCGTCGCATCCTGGGGCTGTAGTAGGTCCCAAGGGTTTGGCTGTTCGCCAATTAAAGCGGTACGCGATCTGGGTTCAGAACGTCGTGAGACAGTTCGGTCCCTATCCGCTGTGGGCGTTACAGACTTGAGGAGCGCTGACCCTAGTACGAGAGGACCGGGTTGGACGGACCGCTAGTGAACCGGTTGTCACGCCAGTGGCAGAGCCGGGTAGCCACGTCCGGATCTGATAAACGCTGAAAGCATCTAAGCGTGAAGCAGACTCCAAGATAAGGTCTGGATCCGCAAGGTGAAGACTCCTGGTAGTCCACCAGGTGATAGGCTGGAGGTAGAAGCGCAGTAATGCGTGCAGCTGACCAGTACTAATAAGTCGGAGAGTTATTCGCTCTTTGGAATCATCAAGCGGCAAAGCTGGTAAGTTTCGTTCGTGACGGATATCGTTATGCAGTCTTCAGGGAGCAATGGCATGCGGGCCTCAGGGCCCGCCGCTCGCCCCTAAAGATTTCCGGTGCTTATAGTGGTGGGGCAACACCCGTTCCCATTCCGAACACGGCAGTTAAGCCCACTAACGCCGATGGTACTCAGACCGCAGGGTCTGTGGGAGAGTAGGTAGGCGCCGGAATATTTTCAAGAGCCGGCCGCGGTCATCGCGGCCGGCTCTTTGTGTTGTGGATTCCGGTCGTAGTCGTGACTTATTTCGTGGATCCGACGGGGATCATCGCATGCTCGTACGGGGTACCGGCCCACATCATGTAGGGCTTTGTCGGGTCGGCGTCCTTTGTTGTAGGATAGCCGAGTGCCTTGGCACCAGGACCCATGAGCATGATATGGGGTCCGGTGACGACCCAGTGATTATCTGGGGTCTTGCTTTGCGCCCATGGATCCGTATTGCTGGCGCCCGGCGCATCGCCCGACAACATGTATGCCACGCCGATCTTATCCGGCGGCGCAGCAGCATGCTTCATCAGGGCTTGCATGAACTCCATGGCGTTTGCGTCAGCACACACGCCGGACGTCGGAGCGAGCAGTAGGCAGGTAAAACCGTTCTTGCCTGCACGAAGCGTCGTCATGCTCCCGTTCTTCTCAATGCGCACGACCGCCGCCCCACTAGCTACGCCAGGGGGCGCCGCCGCGAGAGCCTGAGTGATGTAGTCTGAGTCTGACGCTTTCCCCTGCGAAGTATTGGCAACGGCCAACACGGCAAGGACTCCAATCGCGAGAACCAACTTGAGTGAATGCATACGTACCTCCGCAAGAGACAGTGCGAAAGATCGTGGGATTGGGCACGCTTTTTCGAGGGGAGCCGGCCAATCCCTCTGGGGGGTGCAACGGCCAAGCGCGATCTCCGTCGATCAGCAACGGAAGATCGCGTGTCACTTAGACGACGGTGCGGTGAGGGCGTTCAACCCGATCAGTGTAGTGCCATTGCCGACAACCAACGGATAGTGACCATCCCATTTCTGGATCGCATCATATTGCACGGTCAGCTCTGAGATCGCTTGGCGTCGTAGTATGTTGGCGGTCGCATCGCCGCGAGCCGTCGCGATCGCGGTCTGTGCGTCGACTTGCGCCTGCTTAAGCTGGTTCTGCGCTTTCAGATAGTTCTGAAACGCGACCACTTTCGCTTCGATGGCGTTCGAGAAATCCTGGCTGAATTCGAAGTTCGTGATACTCATGGCCGCGATGTGCATGTCGAACTCGCCCAGCCGCGCCGCGAGCGTCTTTTCGAGCAGATCGCGCGCCTCGGGCCGCTTGGTGATCAGCTCCTCGGCGGTGAAATGAGCGGTCGCCGCCTTGGTGGCTTCCTGGATCGCTGGCGCGATGATGCGATCCTGATAATCCTGGTTGAGCCGATTGTAGACGTCGACGACCTTATCGGTGTCGACCGTGTAGTTGAGCGTGACCTTCGTCTGCACGTTTTGCAGGTCGGCCGACGCGGCGGCCGCGTCCGCCGAGTACGCCTGGACCTGCACGTTCATGAGCACCACGGTGGTGATGAACGGAGCCACCGTGTACAGCCCCGGCTGCTTGACTTCGCCGGTCGTGCCCCCGAAGCGCAGCACGACGCCGCGAAAACCGGCGGGAACCTCGCCGAAACTTGACGCGATGCCGCCGCAGATGAGGAGCACCACGATGGCTTCGACATACGAAAGGTACGGCAGCGGTGTCGGCGCCTCTTTTTGCTTCTCCAACCAGTACGATGTGGCGCGCCAAAAGATGTATCCGGCGCCGACGAAGCCGGCGATCCAGAGGGCGGCTTGGATGACGAACACGGCAATCCGTCCTTTCTAGGTACCGAAGACCTACACGGTGACTGTCGATTCGCGAGCGGAAGCTAACGGCACTGCAGTCGCTATCGTGACCGCTTGTTGGACTGAGCCGCCGCGTCTTGGCTTAGTCCCTCCAAGACGTACAACGCCACGTCGTGCAGGTCTTTCGGCGTCAGGCGCCAGCGCGGCATCACGGGATCAAGGCGTTTCCCCTTGTTGTCGATGCCGGTGGAGATCGCGCGTTCGAGCAGCGCGAGGTCGTATGGCGGCCTTTGGTGCGTCACAAGCGCGGAGTGCCGAAGGTCAGCGCTGATCGCGCCACCGGGCAGATGCATTCCGCCGGCGCCATCGGCTTGATGGCACGCAGCGCAGCTGGTCATCAACGGCGGCGGGTTCGCAGTGATTGGCGCGCCGCCGAGATCTCGTCCGTTCTGAAAAATCGAGCGGCCATCGGCCAGCGCTGATGAAGACGAAGATGAAGATGAAGCGCGGAGCGGAGCCGGTGAGGCAGACGGAGCCGCTTGGCCCGCGGCATGCCGGTTGCCCGAGCACGCTGCGACGAGCGCGCCAAGGACAGTGCATATCGCGAGTGACCGAATTCGTACGAGCATGGTCGTCGCAGTACGCCGTCCAGGCCCCCTCTGCCTGGCTAGAGGCGCCAAGAGGATGCGCGCGAGCGTTGTCGGTATTCCAGTGACGACAGAGTCGCGGGAGGTGCCATGAGCCCGTTCAAACGTCATATGCCTGCCATGGGTCTAGCATTGATCGCGTTCGCCTGCGTCGCCGCTATCCTCATCACGCCGGCACTCAAAGGCCGCGCCGACCAGACGCAGCCAACGCAAGCCGACCAGACGCGCCGGCCTAATATCATCTTCATCCTCACCGACGATCTGGCCGACAACCTCGTGCAGTACATGCCCAACCTGCAGCAGATGCAAAAGGACGGCACGACGTTCTCGAACTATTACGTCACCGATTCGCTGTGCTGCCCCTCACGCTCGTCGATCTTCACCGGCAAGTTCCCCCACGACACGCACGTGCTCACCAACCAGCCGCCGCTCGGCGGCTACCAATCGTTCAACGCGCACGGCAACCAGACGCAGACTTTTTCGGTCGTGCTCCAACACGCAGGCTACAAGACCGCCATGCTGGGCAAGTACCTCAACGGCTACCAGCCCGGCAGCGACGGGGTGCCTCCAGGCTGGAATGAGTGGGACGTCGCCGGCAACGGCTATCCGGAGTTCAACTACGCGCTCAACGAGAACGGCCGCGTCGTCCAATACGGCGCCGAACCGAAGGACTATTTGACCGACGTGGTCTCCGGCATCGCGCAGAAGTTCATCCGCGACTCGGAACCCGGCCCGTTCTTCATCGAGATCGCGACCTTCGCACCGCACGCGCCGTACGTCCCCGCGCCGCGCGACGCCAACGCGTTCCCCGGACTCAGCGCGCCGCGCGGACCCGCGTTCGGCGCGCGCCCCGGCCCCAACGACCCGAAGTGGCTGCAAGAGATCCCGCCCTTGAACAAGCCGGAGATCGCGAAGATCGACAAGTTCTTCCGCATGCGCGCGCAATCGGTGCAAGCGGTGGACCAGATGATCGGCCAGATCCGGACGGAGCTTGCGCAGCTCGGCGACAACGACACATACATCATCTTCAGCTCCGACAATGGATATCACATGGGCGAGTACTCGCTGCGCCCGGGCAAGATGACGCCGTTCGACACCGACATCTCCGTGCCGCTCGTGGTCGTAGGGCCCAATGTTGCCAAAGGCGTCGTGGTGCATCAAGTCGTCGAAAACGTCGACCTCGCCGAGACCTACACGCGCATCGGCGGTCAAGCACCGCCGCCGCAGGCGGACGGTCACGCCCTGCTGCCACTACTCCTAGGCGGCGACGTGGCCGAATGGCGCCACGTCGCGCTCATCGAGCACAAGCGGCCCGGTCCGAGCATCACCGATCCGGACGCGCCCATACCGCATTCAGCCGATCCGGTCACCTACGAAGCGCTGCGCCTCGACAACGCCATGTACGTCGAGTACGAGGATGGCGAAGTCGGCTATTACGACATCGCGCGCGACCCCTCCGAGCTCAACAACATCGCGCAAGGCCTGACCCCAGCGCAACA
>Ga0209656_10001649_pt1 | contig 14597 bp, 11 predicted proteins | sample BogFormECP12_OM2_FD_188239 | JGI IMG/M metagenome (GOLD analysis project Ga0209656, IMG submission 188239) | Bog forest soil microbial communities from Calvert Island, British Columbia, Canada - ECP12_OM2 (SPAdes) (version 2) | ecosystem: Environmental > Aquatic > Freshwater > Wetlands > Bog ... | reverse complement strand
CGAAATTCAATTCGTCCAGACAGGTCTGACCGAACAAAAGAAGCAGCGGAATGTTCTGCGGCGACAAAACAAGAGCTTCGCGGAGTGAGTCGAGCCTGGGCGTCATGGTAGAACCACTAAACTCAAGCACTCGAGCACTCAAGAACTCAAGAAGTCAAGAACTCAAGAAGTCGAGAAGAACGGACAGTCTCGCGCCGAGGTCCGCCTCGCAGCATTCTTGAGTACTTGAGTACTTGGGTTCTTGAGTTCATTTTTCTCCGAATGCCACACCCGGAGGAACGCGTCCCCTTGCCAGCAGGTGCGACGCGCGGAAGCGCGTCACCGCGCATCTACCCCTGCGATGGTGCCTCGGCCAACAGCAGATCCAGCACCGCAAGGGTTCCAATCAATTGCCCGCCATCGTTTGCAACGACCGCTGCCCGATCTGGACTCTGAGCGAACTCCAGTAGTGCTTTTTCAATCGAGTCGTCCGCCCTCATAATCATACAAGGCAATGTTCGGAGCTCGCTAACCGTGGATTCCAGCCGCACTTTTCCCTGGTGCAGCCAATCGAGCGCGAAATCGAGGCGCAGCCAACCCTTGCACCGCATTTCGCCGTCCGCCACAGGTAACATGGTTGCGTTGGCTTGCCTAAAGCTTTTCAGAGCGGCAAGAATCGAATCGGTATCCCGAAGAACGACTGTGCCAACCCGCATAAAATCTTTTACGCGCTTCTGGAGAAGCGACGGCGAGGCCCGATTCACGATTGCCTTCCGCTCATCAAGGGTCAGGTACTTGACTGAGCTTCGATTCAGGAAGTAGCCCAGCGTGAGGCTGTTTTTGGTCAACGCCTCAAATGTTGCCTTATCGAGCGCGAGGAGCGTGGTTGGCTCAAGGGCGATCGCGTCAAACTTGCGTCTAGTGTTTTCCAGCAGTTCACGCTCACCGAAGTGTTCACCCGGCATGAGTGTTCGGGGCGCGCCGGCATGATCATCAATCTCTACCTTCCCTTTCTCGAGCAGATAAAAAGAGAATGCGGTGTCTCCAATATGGTATACTGGATCTCCCTTCTCCAAGTGGACGCGACCAACGACACTGGTCATTTTAACATCCAGCAAACTAATGTCCCGAGGGAACAAGAGCTCCAGATTCCATTCGAAGAATACCTTCGATTTCTGCTCGAGGCCGGGCAATTTGTAGAGGTAAGTCGCTCGCCACATAAGCCAACCCAAAAAGCCCGAAACATTGAATCCAAAGACTTTTCCGACAGCGTTGCGATGTCCCAATGAAGCCATCTCGCCCAAACTCTTATAACGGAAAGGCTCCAATGGCTTGCCGTTCTGAGCGGCGAGAATATTCTTCCCGAGCAGGGTACCCTGGCGCATCGCGAACTGTGCGGTGGCAGGAGAGATGCTGCCATCCGCTAACGGGACAGCTGAACAATCTCCGGCAGCCCAGAGATTCTTATACCCCTTGAGCAGCATCGTCGGTTCGGTATCGAGCCGCCCCTTATCAATCGATAGTTTGTAGCGATCGACCAGCTTTTTAATCACCGGGTGAGTGGCATTGCCAACCGTGGTGACCACGGTGTTTGTATCGATCGTTTCGCCGTTATTTAGAATCGCTCGTTCAGCCGTAATAGCGGTAACTCGCGTGTTAAGCCTCACTTCGATGCCTCGTTTTTTGAGCTGCAGCTCGCAGTATTTACCTAATTCTTCGCCGATTTGTGGCAGAAGATGAGTGCCGCTGTGAACCAGGACCAAACGGAATTCTTTAGGGTTTATGCGGGGATAAAATCGCTGCACGTCTCGAAGCAAGTCCCAGACTTGGCCAGCGGTCTCGACACCCGAGTATCCACCGCCAACGATAACAAAAGTCAGTAACCTGCGGCGGATCGACTCGTCTTTAACGACACTCCCGGCTTCCAGTCGTTCCAGGACGTCCGTCCTGAGCCGGATCGCGTCCCCGACGGTCTTCATCAAATAACCGTGCTCAGGCATTCCCGGCACCCGGCTGACGTCGACAACGCTTCCTATCGCCAATACTAGATGCTCGAACATCAACGTCGCTGGTGGAACAAATGGATTCGGTATAAAACTTACCCTCTTCTGCTCGAGATCCACCTCTTCCACCCCGCCCATGAAGAATGAAGTCCCACGACAAAATTGGCGAAGCGAGGTGACCACGTGAAGTGGAGAGATAGAGGATCCGCTCACTTCGGCGAGCATCGGATGAAACAACATCGCATTTTGATCAGCCAGGACCGCGACGTTTTTGTGCGTGTCCCCCTGGAAGACTGATTTCAGCGCCCGGGCACAGTAGGTACCGGCAAAACCGCCACCTAATATCACGATCGGAAATGCGTAGGTTTCTGAGGACATTTTATCAGCCTTTCGTAAGCGTTTAAGGTTTCGCTTGCCAATCGCAGACACTAACAAAAGGCTGATAAAATGTCCTCAGAAACCTAAAAGGAAAGAAAGTTAGCCAAAAGCTTTTTCCCTTCTCCTGTCATAATTGATTCTGGATGGAACTGAACTCCGTGCACGGGATACTTTCTGTGCCGCAGTCCCATTATTTCGCGGTCCGAAGTCTCCGCAACAACCTCCAACTCGTCCGGTAAAGTCTCCCGCCGTACAATCAATGAATGGTAACGAGTTGCCTCAAATGGGATTGGCAGCCCGCGAAATACACCATCCCCTTCGTGCAGGATTGGCGAGGTTTTCCCATGCATGATGCGGTCAGCTCGGACTACCTCTCCCCCATAGACCTGACCGATGCACTGATGCCCAAGACAAACGCCCAACACGGGGATCCGCGGCCCAAAATGACGAATAAGATCGTTGCTGATCCCAGCCTGATCAGGTGTTCCAGGTCCCGGAGAAATGCAGATTTTCTCGGGGCGCAACTCCTCAACCTCATCGATGGTTGTCCGGTCATTCCTCCGCACCACCAATTCCGCGCCGAGTTCGCCAAAATATTGAACCAGGTTGTAGGTGAACGAGTCGTAGTTATCCAATACCAGGATCATAATATTTGCTCCGCTCGCTCTATCGCGCGAAAAGTGGCCATGGCTTTGTTGACGCTCTCTTGATATTCAAGCTCCGGTACAGAATCTGCCACCACACCGCCGCCGGCTTGCACATAAGCAGTCCCATCCTTCAGCACAACGCTGCGTAACGCGATACAGGAATCGAGCTGTCCGTCAAACCCGAAATATCCAACAGCTCCGGCGTACACGCCTCGCTTGCTCTTCTCGAATTCGTAGATGAGCTGCATAGCTCGAACCTTGGGCGCTCCAGATACGGTTCCTGCCGGAAACGTCGCCCTCATTACGTCGTAGGCAGTGTAGCCCTGGTGAAGTTCTCCAACAACATTCGAAACAATATGCATAACATGACTGTATCGTTCGATCGCCATGAATTCCGTGACACGGACCGTGCCGTAATCGGAGATACGCCCAACATCATTTCGAGCGAGATCGACCAGCATCAGATGCTCGGCTCGTTCTTTCGGATCGGCGAGCAGTTCTTCACTCAGGCGCTGATCCTCCTCGCTCGTACCGCCTCTTTGTCGGGTTCCCGCGATTGGACGAATCTCGACCGTTCGCCCTCGGAGCCTGACGTGGACTTCAGGCGAACTGCCGACTAAGGCGAGCTTCTCCCCTAGCCGCAGGCAGAACATATAGGGAGACGGATTGATAAATCTCAGTGCTCGATACAGCGCGAGCGGGTTCCCATCAAATCTCGCTTCAAATCGTTGTGAGGGAACCATCTGGAAGATGTCGCCGGCTTCAATGTGGCGTTTAGCCTTGCTAACCATCTCATAAAACTCTTCCCGACTGGTGTTACTGCGCGGGCTCAACGAGACCGCTACAGGCGCGGCGTTCATCAGGCGCGGCTTGGTCAGCACTTCGAGCTTGTCGACGATCTGCTGGATCTTTCGCGCGGCAACATCGTATGCCTCATCGATTTTCGTTCCGTCAATAAATGCATTCGCGCAAATTTTCAGCCGGCGAAACCTGTGGTCGAATACCAGAAAAGTGTCCGTGACCAAAAACACCATTTCGGGCAATCCCAATTGATCCGAAGGCGGGTCTCCCACGGTCGGTTCGAAGAACCGCACCGCGTCATACCCGATATAACCGACAGCGCCGCCAGTGAACGGAGGTAGTCCGGGCAGCTCTACGGCCCGAAACCTTGCCATGACCTCCTGCAGTTCCGTTAGCGGATCGACGGCTGATTCGAACCGGAGCTGCCGCCCATTCTCTTCAATGACGATGTGTCTGCCACGGGCTTCAAAATAGATTCTGGGATCACTGCCTAAGAATGAGTAACGGCCGACGTGATCGTTGCTTTCCGCAGATTCGAGTAGGAACGATCGAACGCCGTTATCGATCTTTTCAAAAACCGCGATGGGCGTTTCGTAATCGGCGACGAACTCGGTGTAGATTGGAATGAGATTACCCTTTTCGGCCAACTCCTGGAATTCCGAACGGGATGGAAACAGCGGTAATGAGGTCATTTCTCGTACACTTGTTCAGGGTCGAAGAGCCTTTCTTCATTCACCGTCTTTGGCTCGCCGGTGAAATCGAGTTCTTGGAAGAAACAGCTCCGATACCCTGTATGGCAGGCTCCGGAACGTTGTTCCACTTCAAACAGCAGCGTATCACGGTCGCAATCGGCAAACCAACGAATTAGCCGCTGCGTATGGCCGCTCGTTTCGCCCTTAAGCCACAGTTGTTTGCGCGACCGGCTCCAGAAATGCATCAAACCGGTCTCGAGGGTTTTCGCAAGAGATTGGCGGTTCATCCAGCCCATCATCAAGACTCGGCCTGGCGGGGTCGCTTCGCGCACGATTGCGGGAACCAGTCCATCGGAGGTGTACTTAAAATCCAGATTCATCGGGTGAACCCAAGCACTAACTCACGGTCGAATCTTCTTCAAGCGGGCGACGGGAGAAACGTGTGGGCGTTCGGCGTATCGGCGTTCGGCGTATCGGCGTTCGGCGTTCGGCGTATCGGCACGCGTGGCGCGGTAGGGTTGCGCTCCCGCGCGACCGGCGTTGCACGGCCCGAGCCCGTTTCCCCGCGCATTGAGCTGCGGCGCTTTTCCATAAGTTGTTCGCACGTTCCTTGGACTTGCAACGCCGGACGCGCAGGAGCGCGGTCCCTACCACGCCACGCGCGCGGCCACCGTCACGCGCCCGTTATTTACTTTTTTGGAAACGCGGCTTGACGGGCTGGCTGTGTTTTGTGTGTCATCTAGATCAAGTAAATAAAACGGATGGCGGGCATCTCATTGCTTCTTTGAGATTGACGAACCGATCTTCGGAACAACAAATTTTCAGCGCAAACCCTATGAAGTCATTGGAGCACCTGGCTTGGCGAGACAAGGATGGCATCGAAGGCGCTAGCGGAATCCTCCGATCGGTTCATCGCGCAAGTATTCTCATCCCAACGGTCGGGTCGGCACTCAGAAATCAGGGGGAGAGAACATTCTGGCGAGTCTTTCTCCTCCTCACGGCTGCCCTGCCCGGAATGGCGGGCGCGCAGACTGCCGATCACGTTCGTTCGGTCCAAGACATTTTTGAGCCGGTAGGAGCTCCGGCCGAGATGGTGAATCGGACTTCGGTATTAACGCTGCTGATTTGTTTGGGGATCTTTGTAATTGTCGGTGGGCTGCTTCTTTACGCTGTCGTGCGTTACCGGCGTAGAACGACCGACGACGACGAGACCGAACCGCCCCAGGTATACGGCAGCACTGCCATAGAGCTTGCGTGGACTGTACCGCCAATCTTAATCGTGGTGGTTTTGGCGCTCGCTACCGCACGCACGGTGGGTGAGATCCATAGCCCCAAGTTCATAGGCGAACCGCTTCAAATAAGAATCGTTGGTCACCGTTTTTGGTGGGAATTACACTACCCGAAATACAACATCGTCACGGCCAACGAAATTCACGTGCCGGTAAGCTATTTGAGCACCCCGCGACCGATAGAGTTGACGCTGGCGTCAGCCGATGTGGCCCACGGTTTCTGGGTGCCGGAATTAAACGGAAAGGAATGGTTGGTTCCGGGTCGCGAGAGCAAGTGGTGGATTCAACCTTCGGTACTCGGAATTTACCTTGGCAATTGCACCGTGATATGCGGCCTGCAGCACGCAAACATGCTGATTCGCGTCGTAGTGGAATCACCCGAGGATTTCGACAGATGGGTGACCCGAGAGCAGCGGCCGCCGACCTTTGATCCAAATGTCGAGGAGGGAGGAAAAGCCTTTTTAGCGAACACCTGTGGCAGCTGTCACACGATTGAAGGCACGACTGCGAATGGTATCTTCGGTCCCGACCTTACCCACTTCATGAGTCGGCAGACACTGGGTGCCGGCGTTGCGCCCAACGACGACAAGAACCTCCGATCCTGGTTGCGCGACCCACAAGTGCTGAAACCTGGCTGCAATATGCCCGACATGAAGCTGGATAAACAGCAGGTTGAGCAAATCATGGCCTACCTTAAAACGCTGAACTAAACGCCTTATGCCTAACGGAACGACAATTACCGATGCCGGTGCAGAGCTAGTGCCGGCAAGACCCGGAGAAGAACGCGGTACTCTGACCGGGTGGGTACAAGACCTGGTCTACACGGTCGACCATAAGAAACTCGGAATGCTTTACATTGGGACAGGGCTGTTCTTTTTTGTCCTGGCTGGGATCATGGCTTTGGCGATTCGAGCTCAACTCGCGTTCCCCAATGGTCACGTCCTTTCTCCGCAGGAGTTCAACAACTTGATTACCGTGCACGGGACCGTGATGATCTTCTGGGTCGCGATGCCGATCGTCTTTGGAATGATCAATTACCTGGTTCCGCTGATGATCGGAGCGCGGGATATGGCATTTCCGCGGCTGAACGCTTTTTCGTTCTGGTTAACTTTTTTCAGCGGATTTTTGTTGTTTTTTAGCTTTGTCGCCGGCCCTGGCCTCTATGGAGCCGGCTCGGCTCCCGACGCGGGGTGGTTTGCAATTGCTCCCTTGACGTCTCCGGCCTTTTCTAAGGGTCACAGTATCGATTTCTGGTCGCTCAGCGTCCTCGTAACCGGCATTGGCAGTGTGACGGGTGCGATCAACATCATGGTTACGATCATCTGCTACCGGACCAAGGGAATGACGCTACATAGGATGCCGTTGTTTGTCTGGTTGGCCCTCGTCACGATGTTTCTGGTCGTTGTGTTTATTCCCCCATTGTCGGCAGCGCAGATTATGCTGACGCTGGAGCGTTACCTCGGAGCGACGTTCTTCGACGCGCAGTCAGGTGGTTCGGCGATTCTCTGGCAGCATTTCTTTTGGATTTTCGGGCATCCCGAGGTCTACATCCTCGTACTTCCTGCCTTCGCTACAATATCTGAAGTCGTGCCTGTTTTTTCCCGGAAACCGATATTCGGTTACCCGATGATGGTGGCTGCGACCATATTGATAGGCTTCATCAGCGCAGGCGTCTGGGCGCACCACATGTTCACAGTCGGCCTGAATTCCTTTGGAGTGACGTTCTTCGCGATGGCTACGCTGGCCATCTCTGTTCCTACCGGCATCAAAATATTCAACTGGCTCGCAACGATATATGGCGGCAAGATCCGTCTGGAATTACCGATGATCTTCGCAATCGCGTTTCTGTTCCAGTTTCTGATTGCCGGGCTGACGGGCATAATGCTTGGCGTGGCCCCCTTCGATTGGCAGTTGAACGACTCCTACTTTGTGATCGCTCATTTTCACTATGTCATAGTGGGTGGAATCCTATACGGAGTCTTTGCGTTCTTCTACTATTGGTATCCGAAAGCATTTGGTCGAATGCTCGATAAGAAGCTTGGGCTTTGGCATTTCTGGCTATTCACGATCGGGTTCCATTTGACCTTCGATCCTCAGCATTTTGCGGGTATCCTGGGAATGCCGCGCCGCATCTACACTTATCAACCCGGTCGCGGTTGGGATCTGTGGAACTTAATATCAACGATCGGAGCATTTGTTCAGGCAGCCGGCGTCATTTGCTTCACGATCAATCTCTTGTGGTCGGCCTGGAAAGGTAAGATTGCCGGCGACGACCCCTGGGATGCGTGGACACTGGAATGGTCAACCACGTCGCCTCCCCCGGAATACAATTTCGAGAAACTTCCTGAAGTGCGTAGCCGCCGGCCACTATGGGACTTGAAACACCCAGAAGATCCGGATTGGAAGTTCGAATAACTGCAGTTAGTGCCCCTAATATTCATTTTCCTACCTAATCTCGAAGCGTGAATTCTCAATCGATAGGCATCACCGAAACGGAATGGAAACTTCCCTCGCCGCGGGTGGTGGGAATGATTCTGGTTATTCTCACAGAAACGGCGCTCTTCACAATTTTTGTGGTGGCATATCTTTTTTACATCGGAAAGAGTACGTCCGGTCCTTATCCGCACGAGGTACTGGAGCTACCTATCCTAGGCACGGTCCTTCTGCTTTCCAGCAGCGCGACGATCGTGGTTGCCGAACGGAATCTTCATAAAGGTGTAAATAGCCTTTTTAACCTCTGGTGGTTGATCACGGCTCTTTTGGGCGTCGGTTTTCTGATCTATACCGCAGTTGAGTGGTACAAGCTCATTTACGAGGATCATCTCACGATTAGCACGAATCTGTTCGGATCGACTTTCTATTCGCTGGTCGGTCTGCACGCCAGCCACGTTGTTGTCGGCCTGATCTTGATTTTTCTGATACTGGTCATGAACTTAACCGGACGCATCAAACATTATCATCACGAACATATCATTATGATCTCCTGGTACTGGCACTTCGTCGATGCCGTCTGGGTGGTTGTTTTCACAGTGGTGTACATCATCGGCGGCAACTCATAAGCGTATGAATCCTGAAGAACACGAACACTCCTCGCAAGAAGGCGTTGAATTGCCAACACCTACCACATGGCCGTTTATGTGCGCTTTCGGGGTTACGCTCCTCGTCACGGGTTTGGTTACCACGCTTGTGGTGACCCTGATCGGTTTCATTATCGGCCTGATCGCGGCGGTTGGTTGGTTCAGGAGCGTCTTCCCAACGCCAACTCACACGCTCTACCCGTTGGCCGAGGCAGATCGTCGTCCGGCCCCTGTGAAAGTCTCTAAGCGCCAAATTGGCCATTTAAAATACGGCGAATCGAGTCACCGGCTACGTATCCCAGTGGAGGTCCACCGGTACTCAGCGGGAATCCTGGGCGGCCTCGCCGGTGGCGCAGCCATGGCCGTTTTGGCAATGGTTTACGGACTGGTCGTTCAGCACAGCATCTGGTACCCCATCAACCTCTTGGCCGCCGCAGGTGTCCCGGCTCTGGCAACTGCGAACCTTGAAACTCTGCGACAATTTAGCGCGGCTGGTCTGACGGTCGGTATTTTGAGCCATCTCACCTTCTCAATCCTCGTCGGATTACTCTACACTGTCCTTTTGCCGATGCTTCCCGCGCACTTAGAATGGCTGTTCGGCGGAGTGATGACTCCGCTTATCTGGACCGCTTTGCTTTATCCGATATTTGATCTGATTAACCCTGCGCTTGCGGCTCGCGTTGACTGGGGTTGGTTCGTGATCTGCCAGGTCGCTTTCGGGCTGGTAGGCGGCTTTGTGGTGTTTAAGTCCCAAAAAGTGGAAACCATGCAAGCATGGCCACTGGGCCAAAGAATGGGGATGCACGCCATGGGAGAACGTAAGGAAGATTAAACGAACAGCCACATGCAGCTACGCGAGTTATACTGGTGTTTTCTTTTTGTCAGCCTGGCAGCGCTTAGCGGTTGTGGCCGGTTGCCCGGCAAGCCGAAGGAAGCGGATCGTTGGAAACCGCCGGAGGCGAACATGGATTTCGCGGATCTTTACGAAACGAATTGCCTGGCTTGCCACAGCAACGGGCAAACTCTCGGGGCTTCAATTTCGATGAATAACCCGCCTTATCTTGCGGTAATTCCGAAAGAAACACTAAGGAAAGTCGTAGCGGATGGAATTCCCCACACCAGCATGCCGGGCTACTCGAGCAAAGTTGGCGGCCTGCTTACCGAGGACCAGATCAACGTGATTGTGGACGGAATCTACAAATGGGCGAAGGCTTACGAAATCCCGACCGACAACCTTCCGCCGTACAGTGCGGCCTTGGGGGATGCGGAGCGGGGCGAAGCGGTTTTTGCGCAGGACTGTGCCAACTGCCATGGATCGGAAGGTGCGGGCGTTCAGGGGAAGGCAGGATCGGTCGTCGACCCGACGTTTCTCAGCCTGGTAAGCGACCAGTATCTACGGACGGTCGTGATCATCGGACGACCCGATCTCGGAATGCCCGGTTTCAGGGATTATGTGCCTGGGAAACCGATGAGCGCCGAGGAGATTTCCGATGTCGTCGCCTGGCTCTCGTCGCGACGTGAGGTAACACCCTCAGGGCAACCGGCGCAAGCGACAGGCGCTACAGCCGGCGCGCAACCTTCACCCACAAACCAGCAATGACACCAAACGAATCTGAAAATCACCCTCCACTCAGTCCGGAGGCGAAGAACTATTCGACGCGGCGTGACTTTTTGCTCCAGGTCGGTCTTGTGATTAACACAATCGCGGCGTTCATGATCGGAATCCCGATTATTGGATTCATTTTCTCCAGCATGATCAAGAGGACTCCGACAATTTGGTTCTCGCTCGGACCAATCTCAAAATTTCCTGAGGGCGGGATGCGGCGAGCGGTTTACGAAAATCCATACCGCCGCGAAGCCGACGGACAGACGTCCAGGCTTACGTGCTGGGTAAGCCGAATTCAGGGAGATCAGTTCAAGGTCTTTGCGGCGAATTGTACCCATTTAGGGTGCCCCGTCCGCTGGTTCGAAGAATCCCAGCTCTTCATGTGTCCGTGTCATGGAGGAGCATTTTACGCGAACGGTGGATACGCTGCGGGCCCTCCTCCGAGGGGCTTATATGTCTATGAGCACAAGGTCGAGAATGGCGAATTGAAGGTCAAGGCCGGTGTGCTGCCCACCCTGGCAAATCCGGTCTAAAATCTATGAGTGCGAAGGATAGGCCGATCACAAGCATCTTGGTCAATATAGCGGCGTGGTTTGAGCGCCGTCTTCATATTGTAAAGATCTGGAACGCGACTGGCGGTCACCCGATCCCGAAAAGCAGCGCAAGCTGGTTTTACACTTTCGGGAGTATGACGCTCCTTTGCTTCTCTATTCAGATCATCACCGGAATCCTGTTGTCTTTGGTTTATATACCCTCCGCGAGCGAAGCGTATCGGAGCCTGGAATTCCTGAACTATCAACAGGAACTCGGTTGGTTGCTGCGCGCCATGCACTATTGGGGATCTAACTGCATGGTTATCGTCATGTTTTTACACATGACCCAGGTTTTCCTATGGGGCGCATACAAATATCCCAGAGAACTAACCTGGATCTCCGGTGTTGTGCTGCTGTTCCTGACACTCGGGATAGCTTTTACCGGTCAGGTGATGCGATTTGACTCCGACGCGTATTGGGGAGTCGGGATCGGTGCGGCGATACTGGGTCGAGTTCCGCTCGTTGGAGCTCAACTCGTCAATCTACTGTTGGGCGGTCCAATCATCGGGACTGATACGCTATCCCGGTTCTTCGCTCTCCACGTTTTCGTACTTCCGGGGAGTATCCTGGCCCTCGTGAGCTTGCACCTCCGACTGGTGTTGCTAAAGGGTATCAATGAGTATCCGAAACCGGGTATTCAAGTAAATCGGAAGACCTACGATGCGGCCTATGAGGAGACCCTCCACAAGGAAGGGATTCCGTTCATTCCGAACGGGATTGATAAAGATATCGTTGCGAATGGACTGCTTCTGCTAGTGATCGTAGGGCTGGCAATCTTCGTAGGGCCGAAAGGGCCGGGCATTCCAGCGGATCCCGCCATAAGAATCTCTGACGCCAGTCCTGATTATCCATTCCTCTGGTTATTTGCGGCCGCTGCTCTTGCGCCGCACGACACGGAGTGGATCCTGTTTTTTGTGCTCCCTATCATCGGCACTATTCTGCTTGTCGGGCTGCCCTTTTACGCGAATCAAGGTGAGAAGCATTTCAGGCGGCGACCGGTAGCGATCCTGGTAGTCCTGTTAACCTATCTTGGACTCGGTCTGTTGACTTACGCCGGGCTGACCGGCCCGTGGTCTCCGCACATGGAAGCCTGGAGCGGAATTCCGACGAATCCGGAATTCATTAAGGCTCGTACACCGCTGGAGTTGCAGGGGGCCGTGCTTTTTCAAAACAAGCAGTGCCGTAACTGTCACGCCATAGGTGGCACAGGGGGACACCGTGGGCCGGATCTTTCTGTCGTCGGCACGCGCATGGATGAGCCCCAGTTGGTTCGGCAAGTGATCCAGGGCGGCGGAAACATGCCGGCTTACGGGAACAACCTTTCTCAGAAAGAGGTAAATGCGCTGGTGACCTATCTCGTCTCTCTCAGGCCGCCCAACACCATTCCTGCCCAGATCCCCTCGATACCGGAAAAGACCGAACCGGGAAAGGCCGAACGAGTCTCAGCGGGCGAGCCGACGAAACAGGCGCAGACTGGGGGATGAGGACGTAAAGTTTTGAGTTTGGAGTTTTGGGTAGCGGCGGCAACGAGCACTCAAAACCCAAAACCCAAAACTACCCATTCCGATGGACGATCCGGCAAACGCGGTCCTCAGTTCATGGTCGATACCGATCGGTCCTGCGGTTGCGATCCTCCTCTTGCTCATTTTTTATCTGCGTGGTTGGATCCGCATGCAGTTTCGGGTCCCTTATCGCTTTCCCGTCTGGCGGCTGCTTTCGTTCGCTGCGGGGCTAGGGACTATCTTCTTTGCGATTGCTTCACCGCTAGATGCCTTTGCCGGGCTATTGCTCCAGGTGCATATGGTTCAGCATCTTCTATTAATGATGCTGGCTCCACCGCTGATCCTGGCCGGAGCACCCTACCTGCCAATTCTCTCCGGTTTGCCGCGCACGTTTACTCGTGAGGTTCTGGGCCCGTTTCTCGTTTGGAATCCGCTTAAACGTCTTGGGCACACCCTGCTCAACCCTGTTGTCTGTTGGATCGCCTTTGTCACCTCGAATATCCTCTGGCACGTCCCGTTTTTTTATGAACTGGCGCTGAATTCGCCCGGATGGCATCAAGTGGAACATCTCTGTTTTCTTGGAACCGGGCTTTTGTTCTGGTGGCAGGTGGCCTTGCCCTGGCCCAGCCATTCGGCGTGGCCTCGCTGGGCCATGATCCCCTACCTGGTTCTCGCGGACCTGCAAAATACCGCCCTGGCGGCGTTCCTAACATTTTATGACAAGGTCCTCTACCCTACTTATGAACACGCACCGCGGTTATGGGGATCAAACCCGCTCGATGACCAGGTGATCGCGGGAACGATCATGTGGGTGCCGGGATCCATTATTTTTCTGGTCCCCGCCGCGACGATTGTCATTCAATTTCTCTCACCGAGGTCCAGATACCAGCGTGCTGAAAGCCAAAGCGCGCGTCCGGTGCGGAGCCAAGAGAGAGAAACTATTCAACTCCTACGAAAAATCGGTTTTGGTCCTCATTCCGCTAACAAGCCATTTGATCTATTCAAGATTCCAATCCTGGGCAGGATCCTGCGTTCTAAGTCGTTCCGGCGCGGAATGCAGGCAACAATGCTAGTAGCGGCTATAGCGATTGTGCTGGATGGCTTCCTGGGCCCTCAGACCGGCCCGATGAATCTTGCCGGGGTTCTCCCCTGGACGCACTGGCGCGGATTCACGGTGATCGCTCTTTTGTTAGTGGGGAACCTCTTTTGTATGGTATGCCCCTTCACGTTCGTCCGTGATTTCGCGCGGCGCTGGCTCCCGGCGAAGTGGATCTGGCCTCGTTCGTTGCGAAACAAGTGGCTTGCTGCGCTCCTCGTCGCCCTATATCTCTGGGCATACGAAGCGTTCAGCCCATGGAACAGTCCATGGTTGACTGCCTGGATCATTCTCGCCTATTTCCTGGCGGCGATTTTAATTGATGGATTTTTCCAGGGCGGAAGCTTTTGCAAATACGTTTGTCCGGTCGGCCAATTCCATTTCGTCCAATCGCTAATTTCTCCGTTCGAGGTGAAAGTCCGAAAGCCGGACGCTTGTCGCAGTTGCAAGACGTTCGATTGCATTCGAGGTGGATCCTCGCAGCGAGGCTGCGAGCTGAAACTCTTTCAACCGAAAAAGAAGAGCAACGTTGACTGCACGTTTTGTTTAGACTGCGTACATGCGTGTCCGCACGATAACGTCGGCTTGCTTGCCGTGATTCCCGGCAAAAATCTCTGGAATGGGGAGCAGCGTTCCTCCATCGGACCATTCGCAAATCGATTCGATTTTGCAATTCTAGTTCTGATCCTGGTTTTCGGGGCATTAACTAACGCCGCAGGGATGATTGCTCCGGTTTCCGCCCTTTTAGAGCGTGCTCAATTCTTCTTCGACCTCCATCGACCCATCGTCGTCGCTTTGTTCCTTTTGGTCGGAATTCTACTGATCCCGGGGTCGCTCGTCTGCATGGCCGGGTCTCTCAGCCGGAGCCTAGGCGGCCTCGCGGTGTCCCTGAAGTCATTGATCTCCGACTTCGCCACAACGTTCGTACCGCTGG
>Ga0209656_10001648_pt1 | contig 14600 bp, 10 predicted proteins | sample BogFormECP12_OM2_FD_188239 | JGI IMG/M metagenome (GOLD analysis project Ga0209656, IMG submission 188239) | Bog forest soil microbial communities from Calvert Island, British Columbia, Canada - ECP12_OM2 (SPAdes) (version 2) | ecosystem: Environmental > Aquatic > Freshwater > Wetlands > Bog ... | reverse complement strand
TGCCGAGTTCGCCGGCGCCGGCCGGGCGATGCCGGCGACCTTCTTCGTCCTCGGACTCGGCGGGCTGTCGCTGATGGGCCTGCCGCCGAGCGGCGGCTTCGCCGCGAAATGGCTGCTCCTGCGGGCCTCGGTTGCGGCCGACCAATGGCCGTGGGCGATCGTGATGCTCGCCGGCGGGTTGCTCGCCGCTGGATACGTCTATCGGATCCTGGCCCCGGCGCTCTCGGCCGGCGCGATTGTCCTCAAGGCGCCGCCGCAGCGGAGGCGGGAGGCGATCGCTCTGGCGCTCGCGATCGTGGCGGTGGCGTTGGGATTCGCGCCGCCATCGTTCTTCGATTTTCTTCAGATCGGCCGCGCGGCCACGACGGCGCTTCCATGACCGGGGCGGCCAACGTCCTCGGCCCCTGGCTGCTCGCCGCCACGCTCGCCGTCCCGCTCCTCTTCCTGGCGGCGTGTCTCTCGGAGCGCCTTCGCAATGCGGCGCTCGCGCTCCAGTGGCTCGCGCCAATGCCAGCATTGGGGGCCGCGATCCTCACGATCGGCGCGGGCCCGTTTGCGGTCGATTGGCCCGCTCTGCGCATGAGTTTCAAGCTCGATCTGCCGGGCGCGCTCATCCTCGCGGCCGTTTCGCTGTTGTGGATCGTCGTCAGCGCTGCAACGTTTTCCGGCGAGGCGCGAAAGCCGAACGAGCGCTTCGCGGTCTCGTGGCTCCTGACGCTGACCGGCAGTCTCGGCGTGTTCGTCGCCGCCGATCTCCTCACCTTCTATCTCGTCTATGCGCTCGTCAGCATTCCGGCCTATGAGCTCATCGTCCGTGACGGCTCGCCCTCCTCGACGCGCGCCGGCGGCGTCTACATGGCCTTTACGATTCTCGGCGAAGCGCTGCTGCTGATGGCCTTCGCGCTGCTGGCGGCGGGCGAGCCCAGCGGCAGTCTGCGGATCGACGATGTCATGGCGGCGCTGCCGGGCTCGCCCTGGCGCGACGCCGCGCTTGCGCTCGTCATCGCCGGCTTCGGGATGAAAATGGCGCTCGCGCCGCTCAACGGCTGGATGCCGTTGACCTATACCGCGGCCCCCATTCCCGCCGCGGCCGTTTTGAGCGGGGCGGCGGTGAAGTCAGGCGTGATTGGCCTCATCCGCTTTCTGCCGTTCGGCGCGCCGCTGCAAGGCTGGGGCGCGGCGCTCGCGGCGATCGGATTTGTCTCCGCCTTCTATGGCGTCGCGATCGGAATCACGCAGCAGAATCCGAAAACCATCCTCGCTTATTCGAGCATCAGCCAGATGGGCGTCATGGCGGTCATCGGCATGGCGCTCGCGTCCGGCGACGACAGCGCGCCGTCCAAAGTCGCCTTTTACGGAGCCAATCATGTGCTCGCGAAGGGAGCGCTCTTTCTCGCTGTTGGCGTCGCCGCCGCAACCGACCTCCGTCGCGACCGATGGCTTCTGATTCTGGCGGCGGTGCTGGCGCTGAGCCTCGCCGGACTGCCCCTCACCGGCGGCGCGGTGGCGAAGCTCGCGGTCAAGGGCCCGCTCGGATATGGCCTCGCGGCAAGCCTCGCCAATGCTTCGGCGGCGGGGACGGCGCTGCTCATGCTGCATTTCGTCACGCGCCTTGCGGGATCATCTTCTCGAGACGAAGAGACGGAGGCGCCGGCCTCGATCGTCCGGTTTTGGCCCGCAATCGCGATCGGCGCGATTTTCGTCCCTTGGCTCCTCTATCCCGCCGTCGGAAACCCCCTGGACACAGCGAGCGTCGCCACGGTGTGGGACGGGCTGTGGCCGATCGCGATCGGCGCCGCGCTGGCGCCGGCGCTTCGGCGCTGGGGCGCGAGCCTCCCCCGCATCCCTGAGGGCGACACGATCGTCGCCGCGGAGGCCGCGTTCAATTCGAGTTTCGCCCTGGGCGGACTCTTCGAGCGCCTCGACGCGCGGCTGCGCCAATGGCCGGCGGCGAGCCTCTCGCTTCTGGCGATCGCCCTCATACTGGCCGCGATGGCCGCCTACGGAGGCTGAGCGCCCGGGATCGGCCCTGCCCACCGGTACGGCTGATCCAGGCCATCGCGATGAGTGTCGCCTTCCGGCTGAGGTGACGTCCAGCGTGCTCGCGGGCCGCTACCGATGCGCATGAGCGGGTTCGCCAAGCGCAACGAGCGCCGCTCCTTGCGTCTGTCGATGGACAAGAGCACAAAGTCAGGCGAGCCGACTCAGAATTGGCGCCAGTCTGGGGGAACCCGATGAGGGACCGGAAACGGCCAGCAGCGATCATCAACGCGTTCCTATACGCATGCTCAATATCGCCCCTTTCCATTGCCGTCGTTCGGGCGGCGGACCTGACGATGAGCTCACCGACTGCTCCAGTCGCGCATTCGGAGATCTCCCCACGCTGGTTTGTGCGGTTCGGCGCGCTGGGCGTAATCAGTCAGAGTTCGTCGAAGCTCTATGCCCAACCGCTCGTCGGACTCGCCGGCGCGGGCCCCGAGGTGTTGCTGGCAGGCCGCGGCGCCACCTATGCGAACATACTTTCTGCGAGCGTCCAGGTTGGCTACTTCGTCACCACGAACTGGTCGCTAGAAATATCGAGCGCGGTTCCGGTTTGGCAGACCGTGAAGATCACTGGGTTCTCCCTGACGCCGCCCGTTGCGGGGACGGTGCTGACGAGCGCGCTCCCTGCCGCGGCGCCCATAACGGCCGTCTATCATTTCACCGAGTTTGGCGCGCTCCAGCCTTATCTGGGTGGAGGGGTCGCTCCACTATTTGCTATCGCAGAACATGACGGCTTTAATACCGGCGCCAGGATCGAGCCGTCGCTTGGCGTGGTTCTGCAGGGCGGGCTTGACTTCATGGTCAATCGCAACTGGGGCATCTATCTCGATGTGAAAAAAATATTTGATCAGCTCACTGGCCACGCGACCGGGATCAATCTCGGGCCGCCAGTAGGTGTGATTCCCGCGGGCGCGTCGATCAGGACGAATTTCCAACCCTGGGTCTTGGGAGCGGGCCTCACCTATCGCTTTTGAGCGATCCTCGAACGGCTACGGCCCTCGAGCGTGCTTCTTTGATCGGAAACCCACGAGGGAAGGCCTGCAAGCGGGGCCTACGCGTCACGCTGGACGAGGAAGTCTATGCAACTGCGCAACCATTCGAGGTCGGGACTTGCAGGCGCCCCGGCGAATGCCGAGCTATGGAATTCGCGCGCCGCGGCCTCCGCCAGCGCGGCGGCGGACCGCTGCGCCCACTGAATGCTGCCCCCGCTGGCCACAATCTCACGAAGCCGCAGCACCTCGCGCGGCAGGCGGCGGTCACGCGGCCGCGCCAGGAAGCTTCCGATCCACGCACGGTCCGCGCGATTGGCGCAGCCAAGCGCGTGCATCAGCAGAAGGGTCCGTTTTCCTTCCCAAAGATCGCCGTCGATCTCCTTGCCGTATCGCGTAAAGTCGCCCTTGAGATTCAGTACGTCGTCGGTGATCTGGAAGGCGAGCCCCAGCAAATAACCGAAGCGATTGAACCGATCGAGATTCTGATCGTCGCCATCGGCGACGAGCGCGCCGATCCGCATGGGGTGAATGAAGCTATACCAAGCAGTCTTCTTGAGCACGAGGCGCAGATAGTCATCCGGCCCGACGGTGAGGTCGTTGTCCCGCACCCAACCGAGCTCCACGGCCTGCCCCTCGAGGGTCTCGACGAGCAGGTGATCGACCTCGTCGAATATGCGAAGCGTCGCCGCCGGGCCAAGCCGCTCGCCTGTTTTGCGGAAAAGGCGCATGGCGAGCGCGTTCATCGCATCGCCCGTGTTCACGGCAATGGGGATCCCGACGCGGCGATGCATTGTCGCCACGCCGCGACGCGAGCAACTGCCGTCTTCTACGTCGTCGTGCACCAGGAAGGCGTTGTGCAGCATTTCCAACCCCGCGGCCGCCGGGTACGCGTCTTCCGCCCGGCCGCCCAGGGCGCGCGCGGTGGCGATGCATAACGCGGGCCGCAGCCCCTTGCCGGAACGGCCGATAAAATCTTTCACAAGCCCATAGAGGTGTCGTCTGGGTTCGCACGACGGCACGCCGGCGTCGAGGGTGTCGCCGATCATGTCGCTATACCAGCCCAGACGCTCCAGGAAACCCGCGGGTCCCGCAACGTCGGCGGGGTCTGTCATGGCGACGTTGGCGCTATTTGAGGCAACGTCCCCCATGGCGCAGCCGGTCATGTCAAGCGCGTCGGCCACGGGATTCACGAACGGCGCAATGTCCTCGAGGAGCGGACGCGCCTCATCGAGGATCGGCGAGGCGCCGCGGATGGCGTGCGCCGCGACCTGCATGAGCGTGCCGTCCCATGGCAGACCCGCCGCATATCGATTGGCGTCGTACAGTCGCCAGGGCGCAAGAATCTCCGGCTCGTTCAGCGGCCAAACATCACAGCGGGCTCCCGCGAACTTCACTGCGTCAAGCAGCCCATTGACCGCGCATCTTGCGGCCTCGTTTGCGCCTTCCATGGTCGCGAGGTCGGTATAGGTGCGCACATAGTCTGACGCCAGAAACAGGTTTGGAATTGCAGTGACCGCTTCTGGCCGCAGCCCCCAACTGTCGATCAGATTCACCAACAACGGCTCCACATTGCGGAGAAAGCCGGCTCGCGCCGGGTCAATCTCGATATCCGGATCGAGGAACCATGAATGCAGGTCTTCGTCGCGCAGGAGTTCGCGGTCGAAATTGATCGATCGTTTGAGCTGCCTCCATACCTCGCGCACCACCTCTTCACGCGAGCACTGAGCAGCTGGGCGCCCATTTGCTCCGGGGGCGGTCCAGTCAGAAACGTCGACTGAGAGAATGCTGCGAACGCCGCTGTCGCCGAATTGCTCCGGCGGCACGTTGCGCCAGAACTGGAGCTGGGAGATGCTGGTGAGCGCCCATTCGGTGTCGATGTGAGCCACGTGCCCATGTGCGGTTGGCGCGTCACGAGACAAATAGAACTGCACGCCGGACATCCACTCCACGTTCGCGGCCAGCGCGCGGAGATTGGCAAGCGCCGGATCGACGGCTAACAGGCGGCCGTTCAATAGCGGGACGATGCGCTCTATCGGAAGCGCCGCAATGTATTGGTCGCCTTGGAATACGACTGGCTTGCCTTGCTGGCGGACGGCGATGCCGGAAATCTGTCCGTCATCGCATCGAATTTCCTCGACCTCGGCGTCAGTGAGGTAACGCACCCCGCGGGATTTGAGATAGCTTTGCCATGGATCGATCCAAACGAAATTCGTTGGACCATCGAGCACGCGATCGGTTTCACCCGTCGTCGGGTCGGTCATGGTCGACATCATCTGCACAAACATGTCGCCGATTGTCCGCGCGCTCGCCCTGCGCGCCTTGCTGGCGACCAGCGAGCGCGTGAAGCCCGTGGCGAGAAACTTCTGGTAACATGCAGACCGCTGCTCGGCGCCCACAAACTCCCACCAGCTCGTCCGTTCGTACTCGCCGAGCCGGCGCTCCTTGCACGAAGTGAGGATTTGCCAGAAACGCGCGCCGAAGAAGGCGAAATCGTCCGGCGTCAGGTCAGTGACAGGTCCGAACGCTTGGAGAGCGTTGCGCAGCAAGACCCCCGCGTCACCGGGCGTGTGAGGAAACGTGTCCGGGAGTTGAAAAGTCGGCTTCTCGTACTGCGTCAACGCTACCCGGGTTGTCGATACAAGATGCTCCGCGACCGTGCGCGCATCGTACGATGGAATGCGTTTCATCGTATCGATCACGTGCTTGTAGAAACCCGCGAAGAAACGAAATCCATGCTCGCCGGGCAATCGGTGCCCTACGGGTCCGATGCGACCGCCAGCGAGTTCGTGCCCGCTTGGTCCGTCGTCATCAGTCACGGGGATGCTGCGCGCCTTTCCTCCTGCAATTTCACGACGTTCCAGGACGACGACCTCAAAACCGCGCTCGATCAACTCGTGCGCGGCGGTCATGCCGGCGACTCCGCCGCCCAAGACAATGACCCGAATGGACATGATTCGTCGCCGTGTGAGATGTAAGGCTTTCTATTGTCCTTGTTTTAGTTCATCTCCCTCTTTGCGTCTAGATTCCGCGTTATGATTCTTTTTTTCTTCTCTTTAATCATAGGTGAATTCTCCCAGGTCAAAGTCGCCGTGGGCGGTTCTTATAGTTATGTTGACTTTACTGGGAAGGCTCTTGGGGGATTTCACTTTCAACGACAAAGGTGGCGTTGCCTTAACTATCTCTGCCATCTTTTCGCCGAACCATACATGCTCCACGCCGACCAGATTCATTTTGGCCCGAATCTCCACTTCGGTACCGCCCCCGGCCGGACCTCTGTCTGGTTTGATTAACTCGATGTGCGAACTTTTTTTTGGGTTCTGGGGTCGTTTCATTGGACTCCTCCTGCCGTTGCATTGAAACTCAAGTGATCGCGTGGAGCCGAAACGAAACTTGAAAGCGGCTCCGCCACTCGGCGCGATCACGGAAGGCGCGGCATCCCCTCGCCGTCCAGGAAAGCCGAGACGGCCTACGGATCCCCCGGTATGATGGCGCGAATTGCGGCGGGCTCCTTGATGCGAAGGACGAGTTTCTCGAACACTCGGAAGACAAACCTCGGCATAGTGGTTAGCTGCAGGAATTGAAGCGACATGTCGGTCGCGACGACAAGCTCGACCGGCGCGCCGCCGAGCGCCACCATCACTCCCGTGTACGGTGGAAGCGCAGAGCAACGAAGCAACGACCCTCCGCCGAGGAAGGGGATAATTCGGTCCTGCGGCAACACAAGCGGGTCAGGAGTTTGCGCGATTCGGAAGAGATCCTGGTCCAGCGCCGCTGCGTACGGACCAAATTGGCCCCGGGCCTCGAGTCGGCCTATCGCATCGGACACCCCCCTTACCAAGTTTATGCCGTTGTTCTGATCGTCAATATCAATAGGAACCGGGTTATCCAGACCGGCTTGCCAAAGACCTTGGTTTTGCTCCCCGCCCGTAATTTCCCAGCCGGCTGGCAGTTGCCCAGCCCCTCTCGCGGGAGCAACGGGGGGAATGACGTCTCCTGGCAATACTGGCCCCGCTGCCAACCCGTCAAAGACCACAGTATCCTCAAGGCGGGCGAGCACGTTAGCGGCGCGGCGGAACAAAGCGAGCGCGCTCGTCAACTCCGGGTCCGCCATTTGCGCGCCCCGCAGGGACACCATGACCTGTAGAGTCGCCAGTCGGATCGTGAGCCTATCCTCGATCCTTATGGGATTCTGATTCACGAATTGCTCGCGCCGCACGAAGTCCGCGTCCGCTGGCAACGGTCCAACCATCGGCAGGAACGTCGCCGCCACTCGCGCGCGACTCGCCTCCTCCTGAATAGCGTTGTTCACACGAGCCCATTGCTCGTCCGTCCATGGAACCTGCGAGTCGTTTTGTGGCATCTCGGCACCCCAGTTTAGTCAGACAATCCAAAAGCTCATCTCTGATCGCCAGCGCCGCCGAGACGGTCATTGCCCGCCAACAGCGCGACCTCCAACCAGCACGGTATAGAGATCCCATTCGACCCTCGGCGCCCTCGTGTCCACCCTGCCCACGCCGACGCACTGCGCGCGGTTGAGCCATTCGAATTGCTTATCTGCGGTCACGAAGGTCGGAGCGACCACGAGTGGAGGAAATGGGCAGACGTCGTCATGCAGCGCGCGGTTGTAGCCGTCCGGGCCAAGATCGAGGACACCGCCATATGACGCGTAAATTCGCGCCCGCGTCCGGGTCTCGAAACACGCCTGAACGTTGACGACGCCAATCCCGTCCGGCCGGATTCGCATCCAATCGGTTGCGCCAGGCAGCACTGCGCCCTCGAGGCCCGGCCCAACGATCCTCCCCCCCGTGACGTGCCAATCGATCCGCAGTCCATCCGGCCCCGCGCCTACCAACTCTTTGCGCAACGTGGCCGTCAAAGATCCCAGGTACCTGGTGCTCCAGTCCCAGCGAGGCTGGCCGCCGGGTGCGCCGTCAGGCGACGCAGGCGAACCGGCCGCCTCGATCGGCGCCACTGCAGGGCCGACCTTGTATCGGGGAGACCCGGCCGACTCCGCAAGACTGGGGGAGATCGCCTGGCCCGCAAAGCGGAGCACCGGCATGAACTCCACGACGCCGCCGCGTTGACCGGGTAGAATTGCCCGAAACAGGCGCGCGCTCCCGTCATGGGCGCGCGGCTCGGGCGCCGCAGCCGCCTGGCGCACTGGACCGCGGTTGATGCGGTAGTCCACCATGACGGCGTGCCCCGGCCGCACCGGAGAGACGGCCACCGTGACAGAGGCTGCGGCTCCCGGAGAAACAACCGAAGGGGGCCCAGGGGTATCTGCATCGCCCCACCAAATTACCGAGCCATCGCGGGCGCGCTGCATCGAAGTCGCAGGCGCCGTCTGGGCCGCGAAGCGTACCGTGGCTCGAGAAGGCGAGCTTGTCAGAGGCTTGCTTAATGGCACTCCGGCTCCTTGCACGGCGAAGTCGATCCGTGAACGCGCGCTAGCAGCTCGCGCGCGCTCATCAGATCGGGTCGATCCGGCTGGCATGCCATAGCCGCCATGGTCCGACGCAATTTGGCGGGAAGATCGTTCGGTTGCCGCCCTCTAGAAAGGCGCAAGTCGAGCAGTGAAGTCAGTGCGCGGAGTTCAAGCGAGCGCGCGCCCTGGGCGCGGGCGCAAGCCAGGGCTTCCCGGTAAGCCTGGTCGGCCTGATCCAGCCGGTCCAGATCACGCAGGATATCACCCCGCGTCCGGTAGATTTCGGGCTCCATCACGCGCACCAGTCCCCTGTCTGCGTGTCGCTCGCCTTCCCGGCTCACAACGAGCGCCTCTTCTGAGCGCCCCGTCCAGTGCAGCGCCTCGCTGATCATGCTGGCTGTGGACCCCTCTATGACTCTCTGCCCAGTCTGGCGGAACAGGGCGCCCCACTCCAGCACCTCGGCCGCCCCAGCGTCCATCTCTCCGAGCCCCATACGGGCGCGCCCCCGATGCATCCCAGCGCACGCTATCCACATCGCGAAGCCTTCGGCTCGCGACAGATCGTGAACCTCATCCGCGAAGGCGAACAGCCGCTTCCAGTCGCGATCGTAAAGACTGAAGAACATCGCGGACGCCAATCCTGTGGCAATAACTGGAGGGTGGCGAAGCGACCGAGTATAAGCGATTAGATCATTTATGATAGCAATGCCTTCATCTTGCTGTCCCTGCATCCACAGCGAGCTACCCTTGGTGGTAAGCATAGTACTCTTCGCGGAGACTTGGAAAAGTTGGCAAATTTGTGAATCGACGTCGTATGAACAGTCATCTAGTCCGAGTTGCGCATTAGCGATAGAGTCGTCAAATTCACCCCGGTAGTACCGGGTGTAGCTCATGGCGCCATAAGCGATGCTTTTCAGCATGGGGTTGTTGGACGCGAGCGCTCTACTGAGAAATTGGGTGACAGTTTCCAACGCCTCAGACAGCCGCCCGCCAGTAAACTGGTTAGTCCAGAGCCCCCAGAGCGGCGGTACTATTCTTTCGTGCGCCCCGAGCTGTCCGGCCAAATGAATAGCACGCTTACATGTTTCGCCGACCTCCGGCGGCGCCCAGCCATATACGGCCATCTGTGCTGGGGCCAACGCCGTCAGGACAGATAGCTCTTGGTCCATGCGCTTTGCATCTTCGGCAAGGAATTCGAGGTCCGCCAGGGCATGGCGCAGATGGGCCACCGCCTCGTTCATGGCGCCGCGCTCCACTGCCCTCTCGCCGGCGGTCCGCCAATAACTTGCTGCCTCGGCATGAGACCCCGCGCCTGAGAGATGGCGTGCGAGCAACTCTGGCCGCGTCTGCGCGACTCCCGGAAAGTGTGTGATCAGCGCCTCCGCGATCCGCGCGTGATAGCGTTGCCGAGTGGTGCGAAGAAGCGAGTCATAGGCGGCGTCGCGAACGAGGGCGTGCTTGAAGCTGTAAACTGGCGACGCGATGCCTTGCCGGAAGATCAAGCCCGACTCCAGCATCAGGTCGAGTTGGGGCCGTACGGTATCCTCTGGCGACTCTGCAACGGCCACGAGCAGATCATGGGAGAACTCGCGTCCCAACGTGGCGCCCAGCTGGAGGAGCGACCGCGCCTCGCCGAGCCGATCGATGCGCGCCATGAGCGACGCTTCCATCGAGGTCGGGACCACTTCGGGTGACGGTTTGCCGACGAGCTCCCAGGAGTGTTCTCGCTCGGCGAGCGCGCCCGATTCCGTGACCGAGCGCGTGATCTCTTCCAGAAAAAGCGGGTTGCCGGCCGCCCGTTCACGAATCTGCCAAACCAAAGCAGGTGGAAGGGGCTTGTCGCGGGCAACCTTCCGAATGACCGTTTCGGCTTCTGCAGGATCGAGGGCGTCCAACTCAACCAACGTTAGGTTCGTCGCCGCTACCCAAGTCGGCTTGAACTCTGGCCGGGCGGTCAGAAGCGCCATCATCCTGGCTTTCCGCCCCGCCGCGATCAGCTGACGCAGCAGTTCGAGGGAGGAGGGATCAGCCCAATGGAGATCCTCGACAATTAAGACGACTGGGCTGCGTCGCGTGAGCGCATGGATCGCCTCGATGATGATGTCCATCGTACGCTGACGGGCGCGCGCGGGTGACAGGTCCGGCGCGGGCCATTCTGCGTTATCGACCGGGAGGGAGAGAATGGATGAGAGCAGCGGCACGGCCTCCTTGGGGGCAAGCTCAAGTTCGGTCATGCGCTCCGCGACGCGCGCCACCCGCTCCTCTGCTGGCACGCTGTCGAACCCGAGCCGTAAGCCTAGCAGCTCGATTACCGGGTAGAGGGCGGTGTCCGCAGCGTCTGGGGTGCATCGGGCGGCCATCACGTCGCCGCCGTCATCCGCGATCTCGCTCCGGGCCAAATCGAGGAGGCGCGACTTGCCGATGCCCGGCTCGCCGCGCACCAGCGCAAACTGCGGCTCTCCGGACTTCGCCCGCGCCCAGACCTCTCGAAGGCGGTCGCGCTCGCCGACGCGGCCGATGAACGGGGTCCGTCGCGTGTTTAGACCCGCAGTTTGTCCGCCTGTAGCGACTACCTTGAACAATTCGACCGGCCGCTCGACCCCTTTCAGCTTGCGAAAACCCATCGGCTCTGCCGCGAACGTCCCCGGCAGAAGCCGCCAGAGCGAGCCCGAGACGACCACCTCACCCGGTCCGGCCTCCGCCTGGATGCGGGCGGCAATGTTCGGGGTATCGCCGATGGCGACCGGATTACGCCAATCGTTGCCGTCTCCAAGGGTCCCTACGACCACGCGTCCGCTGTGGATGCCGATGCGCACCTGGAAGTCGACCTTGCTTGCGATGGCGAGCTGCTGTACGGCGCCCAACATCTCGAAGGCGCACCGAACCACGCGCGACGCATCATCCTCGTGGGCGAGCGGATAGCCGAAATAGACCTCGATGCCGTCGCCGAAATACTGAGCCACGAAGCCATCGTGTCGGAGCACCACGGCTCCGCATGCACGCTGATAGGCGCCCACGACATCCCGAAGGTCCTCCGCGTCCAGCCGCATAGACAGCGGGGTCGAGCCGACAATGTCGCAAAACAACACGAACAGGTGCCGGCGCTCTGCCTCGGCCACAGAGCCGGCGCTCGCCACCAGCGGTCCTCCGCACCCTCCGCAGAAACGCGCGACCGCCGCATTCGCGAACTTGCAGGACGGGCAGATCACCGGGGAATCTCCTTCGCGAGATTCCCTGACCGACGGACATTCCACGCTTCGGTCTCGTCGGCGAGGATCGCGAGCGCCCGGTCAACAAGATCGCCGGGATCGACCAGACGAGCGATTTCCGCCGAAGGATCAGCCTTTGGCGCTGATCGACCTGCTTGGCGCTTTGGGCCCTCGGGGGCTTCAATACGACGGGCCACAGTCAACGTCGGATTGACTCCGGGCGGAGATTTTCTCGGGTCTGGAGGTGACCGATCCATGGGACGCACCTGACGACAAACGACCTGTAAAATTAGATCAACACAATTCCGGCTTTTATGCCATATCATTCACAACTTGTCGCGTGTCATTGTTCACTCGTTGGCATTTCGTTCTGATCACGGCTGGCGACGCCAGGGTTTCGAAAAGTGTCACCGCGATCACGGGAGCCGGCTTAGTTCGTCAAGCGAGTCTGGCTTTTGAATGCGCGTGCGGAGGCGCTTCAAACGTCGACGAAGCATGCCTTCGAAGGCGCTTCCCTATGTCGCTTCAATCGCGCACGGAGGTTGCCTTCATCACTGAAGGCGCGCCCATGTGTTCGCGAGACGGCGGGCGGCCACGCTATTGGCCGCCAGCGTGGCCCATTGCCGCTCTGGCGGCGATGGGAATTGTTCCGTGGGAGGCAGAATGGAGTTGGGTCACGCCCTAATAGTCCTTCGGAGCCTTATCCTTGTCTGCGCCGCTAACGGCGCGCCGGTCCTGTTCGCGCGACTGTTGGGAACGCGCTTTGCCCGTCCGGTCGATGGGGGGATTGTGCTGCGCGACGGTCATCCTCTGCTCGGCCGCTCCAAGACGTGGCGCGGCCTCGCCGCGGCTGTCGTTCTGACGGCCTGCGCCGCAGTCCTCATCGATCTCCCGTGGCAGGCGGGTGCGCTCACCGGTGCTTTCGCCATGGCGGGCGATTGCCTCTCTTCCTTCGTCAAACGGCGATTGGCGCTCGAGGCGAGCAGCATGTCGCTTGGTCTTGATCAGATTCCCGAATCGCTGTTTCCTGCAGTCTTCTCTAGCCTTTACCTGCCGCTTGGTCCTGGCGACGTAATCGCGATCGTCTTGCTGTTCTCCGTCGGAGTGCTGGCGATGTCGCGTCTCTTCTACGCCGTTGGCTTGCGGGATCGACCCTACTAAAGCGCACCGTGCGCAAGTCGGTGCAGGGTGATCTCCGGCCGATTGTTAAAGCGCACTGGAACGATCGAAGACCCCGCCCCGACGGAGGTATAGCCAGCCATGCCCGCATGTCGCCATGCGCCGGCGCCGAAAGCGCGCGGCAGATCGGCTTCAAGCAGGATCGGAATCCCGCCGGGCAAGCAAATCTGCCCACCGTGCGTATGTCCGCTCAGCATCAGGTCAAAACCGGCGTGGGCGGCCTGCCGGTAGATTTCCGGAGTGTGCGAGAGCAGGACGGAGACGTAACCATGTGGAATGTCCGCCGCCGCTTTTTCGATGTTGTCTGCGCGGTAGAAATGCGCATCGTCCACCCCCGCGAGATAGATCGAAGCTGGGCCGGAGCCTATGGCGACGCACTCGTTGAGCAGCATGCGAATGCCACACGCTTCGAGGTCGGGAACCATGGCAATCGAATCGTGGTTGCCGAGCACTCCATAGACGTCGCCGCGAAGCGCTTCACGTAAGCGCGCCACGACTTCGAGGCAGGGCTCACAATCGCCGTGGGTGCGCCCGCGATAATCGCCAGTCAGCACACAAAGATCGTAGTCAAGGTCATGCGCGAGTTCAGCAACGCGTTGCATGGCGGGGCCGCTTAGGTCCGCATGCAGATCGCTTAGATGCAGGATGGTGAAGCCATCGAAAGCGCTTGGCAGATTTGCCAGATGCACAGTGTTGCGCCTCAGTTGCACCTTGTCCGCGTTTGCACGGCCTCGCCAATAGGTCCCCGTCACGCGCAGCCCTATCTCGATCATCGCCTGCATCAGGGGCAGGTTCTCCAGGTGCAAGAAGTTGAGCCCCTGGCCGAAAGCCTGCGCCTCGTGCTCGCGCTCGATGCCGAGACGCAGCCGCGCGTGCAACGGCCCAAGTCGGCTTTCGAGACGGCGTTGCGCTTCGTCGGGATCGAGGAGCCGGCCGATCGTCACGTTGTCGGCCTCCTTGGGGTTCATCGCCAAAATGCCCGAGCTACGAGCCACAAGCGAAGGAATCTGCGCCGGATGTCGTGTTTCTGATACGCATTTCTCGGCCCCGCGGAGTGACCCAACTCTGATGTTAGTGCATGGGTGGCCCCGGGGCTAATGCCGACTATCTCGTTTCCGCGTTGCCCGAATGAGCCGTTGGGAGTGGCGGCGCTTACGCCCCGTCGCTTTCCGCGTGCAAACAATTCCGCGCTCCCGCGCCAGGCTGGAGGTCGCGCGCTAGCTGTGAGCTTTAAGGGGACAGCGACGTCCTCTGACGACCTTAGGACCAGACCGCCCGGCGCCCAAACGTGCCGCCAAATGCAGGGCAAGTGTGAGACTACAATCGGTCCTTAGTTATAGCTTACTGGAAATACCAGAGAAAACTGCGTCGCATGGTGCCCAGGAAAGGGATGCCCCAATCCAGCAAAATCAATCGGTTCGAGTCCTCGGTTGGACAAATCGGCCCCATAGCTTTCCGGGCGTTTCCGTCCAGACTGTCCAACTCAATTGCTGGCTTCAAGAAGGCGCGAGGGCAAATCCCGCGACGGCCAATGTCACCCTCGTAGGCAAAGAAGAGCAACCCATACCCGTGCGATAGGAAAATCGACGTTGGGAACCTTCCCGGTCGACCTTGATTTTGATGGTCGGAGTGAGAGTCCGACTACCTTACATCCGTGGGTGTTCGCCGATGGTCAAATAAGCTAACATTTTCATTGAGAAACACTTCATCAAGTGCTTGCATGTTCGCCAATGTTCCCTATGATCCGCTGTT
>Ga0209656_10001647_pt1 | contig 14601 bp, 14 predicted proteins | sample BogFormECP12_OM2_FD_188239 | JGI IMG/M metagenome (GOLD analysis project Ga0209656, IMG submission 188239) | Bog forest soil microbial communities from Calvert Island, British Columbia, Canada - ECP12_OM2 (SPAdes) (version 2) | ecosystem: Environmental > Aquatic > Freshwater > Wetlands > Bog ... | reverse complement strand
CACGGTATCCGGCGCGTCGGCGCGGCTGACGGTGACGTTCGAACGCTTCCTCCTGCTCGAAGCCATCCCGGCATGAATTCGATGCTGCCCTCAAATTTGCAAGACACTCCGCCGCGCACAGAGGAGACGGCCGGCGCCGACACCGAGCCCGGACTCCTGGTCGCGGAACGCCGTCACCGCATCGTGGAGCTGCTGCGCGAGCACGGCAAAGTCACCGTAGAGGCGCTCGCGGCGCGCTTCGCGACCTCGGCCGTCACCATCCGCACGGACCTCGCGGCGCTCGAGGCCGAGCGCGCGCTCGAACGCACGCACGGCGGCGCGCTGCTGCGCCAGGATGACGATGATCAGCCGCTCACAGTCAAGCGCACGCTGCACCATGCAGAGAAAGTTCGCATAGCCAAGGCGGCGGCGGCGCTGATCCAGGAGGGCGAGACGGTCATACTCGATTCCGGCACGACCACCGCCGAGATCGCCAAGCAGATTCGCAAGCTCGAAGTCCGCTCGATCAACGTGATCACCAATGCCCTGAACGTCGCCATGCTGCTCGCCGACGTGCCGTCGGTGCGGCTCATCATGCCGGGCGGCATACTGCGCCCGGAATCGAACTCACTCTCGGGCCACATGGCCGAAGCGGCGCTTGCTGATCTGCAAGCCGATCGACTGTTTCTCGGCGCCGACGGTCTTGATCCCGAACGCGGCGTGATGACACCGCACCTGCCCGAGGCGCTGCTCAATGCCCGGATGATCGCGATCTCGCGCCAGGTCATCGCGGTCGCCGATTCGTCCAAGCTGATGCGTCGAAACATCTCGCTCATCGCCCGCGTCGAACAGCTGCACATGCTGATCACGGACTCTGGCGCTGATTCCGCGGTGGTCGCGGAACTCAGGCGTCGCGGCGTCGAGGTGCGGCTTGCGTGACATCACATGTGGAGCGATGCCGCACCGGTTCCTGACCTGACCTCGCGGTAAGAAAAAAAACGCATGGTGCGTCGTGTTGCCCCCGTAACCGTTGATCACAATGGTCGACTGGGAGTGTATCGTTGCAGCTACATCGCGTTACTTTTCCGCCGGAAAAATCATGATTCAAGGGCGCCCCGCAATGCATTGGATTCTCGACAAGGTGCTGCGCCTTTCGGCCGCCCTCGTCGCGGTCGTATCCTTGATACTCGTCGTCGTTCTTGGCTGGATGGCGCTTGTCAGCAGCCCGGTGGTAAGCATTTTTATCGTTCTCATCGGCTGCGCCCCGGGTCTGTTTATACTCTGGGCAAGCTGCGCCTATTGGCCGGCCAACGCCTACCCTCTGTCACAGCTGCGGGGCAGACCCCGGGCCATCCTCATCATCGTGTACCTGGCCGGACTCTGCGGATGCGCATACGCAGCAATGCGCCTGGTCGTAGCCGCACTTAAGATCGTTCTTTATCTCATACTGATGGCACGTCCCCACTCTTGAGCCCGCACCCTCCCATGGCTGCGCTTTCGCCGCTCGTGCCATTTGGAACCTTGTGGAAGCCGCCTATTTGCTGTTCGCGTAAGCCTGGATCAGCTCGAAAAGATAATCGCGCTCTTCGTAAAGGCCCTCGACCGACTTGCGTTCGTTAAGACCGTGAACGCCGTTGCCGTCGGGGTCTGAGAACCGACCCGGGACGCCATAGGTGGGAATTCCCGCAGCGTTGAGGTAGCGGCCATCGGTCGCGCCTGTCGCCATCGCCGGCAGCATCGGCACGCCCGGAAAGTGCTTCTGTGCAAGGGTCTTGGCGGTGCCATAGACCAGCGGGGTCAGCGGCGGCGGGGCCGGAGTCGGGCTGATTTCGCCGGTCGGGACTATGGTCAGCGACGGGTCGGCGGCGGCCTTGCTCAGCTGTGCGAGGACATTGTTGATCGTGTCGCCTGGAAACATCCGGCAATTGATATTGGCGCCCGCACGCTGTGCCAACGCATTGTTGGCATGGCCACCATCCAGCCTCGTTGCAACGCAGGTAGTGCGCAGCATCGAGTGATAGGTCGGATCCTTCGACACAATGGCGCTGGCTTCGAGGTCGTTGGGATTGGCGATCAGCCGCAGCATCGCGGCACCCGCTTCGCCCCCGGACAGTTTTGCCGTCTCGGTGAAGTAAGCGCGCGTGGTGTCGGTGAACTGCACGGGAAACTCATATTGACCGATGCGTACAAGCGCCGCGGCCAGGCTGTAAATGGCGTTATCCGGGCGCGGGCGACTGCTGTGGCCACCGGGGTTGCTCGCCTCGATACGGAAATCCTGATAGACCTTCTCTCCCGCTTGAATTCCAAGTGAAAGCTTCTTGCCGCCGGCATCGCGCAGGCCGACGCTTCCCTCGTTCAGGGCGAATTGGGCGTCGATCCAGTCCTTGTGCTCGGTCACCAGCCAGTTGGCGCCATTGAACGCCCCACCGGTTTCCTCGCCACAGGTCAGGGCCAGTTTCAACGGCCGCCGAAGCTTGGTACCGGCCCGTTTCAAACGAACGAGCGTATCCGTGAAGATCGCCGCGTGCGCCTTGTCGTCCGACGAGCCGCGGCCGTAGAAATAGCCATTCTCTTCGACCAGCACGAATGGATCGCGAGTCCAGTCCTCGCGCTTCGCCTCCACGACATCGATGTGGGCGAGCAGCAGGATCGCCTTGGCCTTCGGGTCCGTTCCATTCAATGTCGCGACCAACCCGTCTTCTTTGGGGTGGTTGGATACGCCGAACAGCCGGATGTCGTCCTCTTTGTATCCGGCGGCTTTCAGCCGCGACGCCATGCGCTCTGCCGCCAGCGTGCAACTTCCGGCGGACAGCGTCGTATTGGTCTCGACGAGTTCCTTGTACAACTCTCGGAATATCACCTGATCCGGTCGGATTTCGGCGGTCACGGGTGCGGCGAGGCATGCAGCGAGCACGATCGCGGTTAGAAATAGGCGCAATGTATGATCTCCTTGGCAGGCGACAGACTACGTCTAACTCGCGGCGACAGGCAAGACCGTTTCAGGGAGCACGCAAGGAGGGTCGGCCCGAGGCTTGGAGCAACGCTGCACCTGCGCGGGATCGATGCCTCGGGCTTGCGCGAAGCGTCAATGCGACGGCGCTGGGGTACTCGGCGGAGCAGCGGGATTTGGCGCGACCGCCGGAGTTTCTGGGCTAGCCCCGCCCTGCGTTTCCCCGTATTCGCCTCCTCTAGCATGCATATGCCCGTGCATCATCGGACAATGATGGCCATGGTGAGCCGCAGCGAATATCGACCCCAGCACGACCAATCCAGCCAACGTGAAGGCCCAAAAACCCAGGTATTTGCCAAACGTCCGGAAAGCCCCCTCCGAACGATTCGACAAAAAGAGCGCAAAATAACCGGCGACGGTCAGCATCGTTGCTGGCAACAGCGCTAAGAAGTAAATCATTGACGTCCCCTCAATTAATGACATTCAGGCAGTACCACCGATTGGCGGACGCTAGCAGCCTCTATTGTACTCCGGCGGGGGTAACCCCACGCTATGGCTGGCGCCGTCAAGCGAATACCCGACCGGTCCATGAGCTCCCTCTGATTAGCGAAGTGCGCAAGATTGTCGAAATTCCCGCGCCCGAAGAAATGCGTGAGCGACTCCAGACCCAGCATGCGGCTCAATTGATGCACCGGGCCCTTGATGCCTCGCAGCGCATGCATATCGCCCAAGTTCTGAGGCGCCTGGTGCAGCGCAAGGAAATCACCCTCGCACGGGCCGAGCACGCGCTGCAGGACCTGGCCCAATTGCGCATCGAACGCCACGAACACCAAGCGCTCGTGCCACGAGTCTGGCAGCTGCGCGATTCGCTGACCGCCTATGATGCAGCGTACGTCGCGCTTGCCGAGGCACTTGAGGTGCCGCTGCTCACTTGCGATGCCAAATTGGCCGGCGCGCACGGACATCGCGCGACAATCGAATTGGTCGCAATTTGATGCGAATCTGCGACGCCCGCGAGGGCGCCGCGGCAAAAAGTGGTTGGACGGTCCGTGTTGCCGAGGCAAATAGCCGCCCCCAGCCTCATCATCTATTTCGGTTTATCCCGGTGAGTGATGCTGCGGGTGGCGAATGCAGAGGGATTTTTCAACACTTCAACGATCGCCAGGATGGTATTCCAGTTGCGCGTTGTCACCGGCACGCCAAAGATCCCGTCGATCATTCCCAAGTAGCCTATGGCTTTCATGTGGCGCCGGTATTGTCCGAAGACGAATCGCTTCTCAGTAGCAAGGATTCTCAACAACCACTTTCCTTCCCCCGGAAAACTCATGGGAATCGACGGCACCCGCGACGCACGCTTCGCCATGACACTGACGAAGCGAACCACGCCGGGGCCGGCCGGCTCGGCGCCGAACGGCTTGCATTTTGCGACGTCGAGAAGGTCCTGGCCTTTGCAGATGATGATGCTGGTTTCAAATGGGAGTCTGCGGGATAGCTCCGCACGGAGGCGCGCCTGACTGGTGGGCGCGCCGATGACGAACGTGCCCGCGGCGCCGATATTGACCACCTGGAAGTGTCTCAGTTGCTGGGCCAACATCGTGGGGCGAAACGTCCGATGTCCGCCGACGTTTACTCCTCTTAGAAATACTACGTACGCCATGGAAACCGCATGTACACCGAGCGCATTCTTCGACCGGCCTAAGGAGTACCCGTCTTAAACTCGATTTCCCCGCTGCGAATGGCATCTATCAGCTTTGCGGCACTGCCATCATCCGGCGCTTGCTTGGCATATTGCTGCAAATTCTCCAATGCCTTGTTCTTGTCGCCCACCAAGATGTACGCGACTCCCAAGCTGTAGTCCGCGAGGACTGCACCGAGAGATTTGGCCTTCTCCAATGCCGGAATCGCATCCCGAAGTTTACCGGCGCTCAACAAGAATTTTCCGTAGAGATAGTTCGCGCGCGGATCGTCGGGAGTTTTGTTCAGAAGCGTGGTGAAAGCCGACATCGCCTTCTCCGCCGCGCCGGGGACATCCAAATTATGTCCGATGCCATAGAGAACCGCCGCACGTATCAGTAATTGCAGATCGGGGGCCGGAGTATCCACAAAAACATCGAGCATCGTGGATATCGCCGTGACATCGGCCACCGCCCGCTCGCGGTCCGCTGCTGAATCGAACTGCGACGGATAATTGTTGTTGTGGATCGAGAGATCGTTCAGGACATCATTGAGCAGAACAAAGTTTACCGTCGCAGCGCGTTTCCCGTCGGGGGACTCGGATACCGTTACGATCTTCGTAAGGTCATAGTGCCCATACTCCTTCGCGTGCGCCAACGCGGCGATGGTCAACAGCGCGAAGCTAAGAACTATTCGAAGCTCAAACACCAGGCGCCTCTCGTTATCGATGCGATGGTTTACTCAGAGGGACGGCATTCCGCACTCGCCCTCCAGTCAGCGAATCCTAGTCCCGTTTTCTGGTGGCCACAAACGAAACAGCCATGATTGGGCGCCCGGTGGCGTCCATCCTCGGCAGCCATCGGAAAGCATCAACGAAGTTCACAAATGATCAATTCCGGGTCCGAATTGATTCTCAACGGCAGATTGCTGCAACCGACTCCGCGGCTGACTATCAGCGGTCCATTGCCAGGGACATCAAAGCGACCACGCGAGTGCGACCGAGAAAGGGGACCCCCGGCTCGAACTAAGGGCGTGCCATCGCGCAAACAGATCTGGCCCCCATGCGTATGACCCGCAAAGGCAACGTCATATTTGTGATCGCCGAGTAGCGACAGGCCATCCGGCGAATGCGTCAGCCAGATCCTAATATCCTTGGCACCATCGAATGTCCTGGCAGAATCCGCCTCTCCGGTCCAAGGATCGTCTATCCCGCAAATCGAAACGCGGTCGAATGGAGGCTCTAGCGAAATGTTCCGGTTGACAAGCACCTCCACGCCGCAAGCAATCAACTGGCGCGAAATTTCCTCGTCATCGGTCCATAGATCATGATTTCCGAGCACGGCGAATCTACCCAAAGGCGGGTTGTACCTCGACAGAGCGCTCACCAGCGGCGCGACATATTCGGCCCGTAGCGAGACGAAATCTCCACCCAACAGGACTACATCTGGTTCGTTCTCGGCCAATTCTTGCGCCAGGCGAGTGTAGAGTTCGGGGTGCGTCGTTGGGCCGGCGTGAAAGTCGGAGGCAAATGCCACCGTCAACGGAGCGGGGAGACGCGTCTCCGTGGGAAGCCAAATTGTATGGTTTGTGATTTTGAGGTTGCCATGCCAGCCCCAGCGGTATGTCCACTTGGCAACCAGCCCCCCCAACAGCACCGCATCCAGAACGGCCATCGCAACTTGGCGAACACGCGGATTGCGCCGTCCCCGAAATTTGTTCATGACTCTTTGATTACATCATCGAGAATGAGTGGTGGACGCCGGCGAGCAGGCATCTCCCCGCTAACGAGGATTTGACGACAGCTCTTGCCGCTGCAGCTCATCGTCGAAAGCACGCTCTCGCTCGGCCACGGCGGCTTGATACCCTGCCGGATCCACCCACACGTTTTCCGATGCGCCAGCCCGAATCCGCTCCAACTTTCTCAGCATATCGAAATAGCCTCCATGCGCGCCCAAGAACACATCACACGGCAGACTTTTCAACAGCGAGAACGTTTGCCGATAGTCGGTCGCAATGCCTGGATAGGAAGCCGGCTGTCCCGGCCGGTCGACCAGACGATAGCCCGAATTGACGTTCCAACTGCCGACAATCACCACGCTGAGGAGTTTTCCTCCATCCCTCACTTGCAGCGTCCATGTGGTGCACCCTCGAGTGTGTCCCGCAGTCTTATGCGCAATCAGGACCACATCTCCCAGTCGCACCGTGTCACCATCATGCAGCACCCGATCCACCTTCGCCGCCGGATACCGCGTTTCAGGGTACGCGAAGTCCTTTTCGCCGCCGCTCTCGACCACCGCCACATCCCCGTCCATGACCTGGTACGCGGCGCCGGTCTGCCGCTCGATCTCTGCACTGGAGGCGTCATGATCCCAATGCGCATGGCTAATGAGCAGTATCTTGATATCTTCAAAGCGAAAGCCCAGCTGCTCCACGCTACGGCGAATCAGTGGAGCGGAGCTTTCTAGGTTTGAATTGATCAGAATGCTGCCCTGGGGAGTCACGATCAAGTAGGAAGCCAAATCCTGGCTTCCCACATAGTACAAACTCCCGACAATTCGAAAAGGCGTGATGGGTGTGGTCCACTCCGGATTGTCCGCGGCTTGCAGCTTGGCAGCGAGCAACAGCGTGCCAAGGCCGACCCAACTCACCCACTTCGCTGCAACCATCGCCTTCACCTCCACTACCCGGAAACCGGCGGACCGCCACCCCATCGACGACCGCCACGTGGCGCACAACCGACACAATGATGCCATGCGGTATGTCTTTTCTCGCCGTTTAGTTGTGGTGAATTTGTAGTGTTGACTTCTGAAATCGCTGAGAGCAGATTTTCACCTTCTATCGAGCACGTTCATCACCGTACAGAAGCCAGCGGGCCGCAGGGATTGCCCAAAACATTCGAGCAATGAGGACGCTTCGGTGTTTCACCACCAACCGGGTACGCAGTGTGTTTCGCGAATGCGAGCGGCGAGCTTGTGCTCAGCGATCTGACGGGATCTTCTAGAACTCACGACTCAATGACCTTGGGAGAGTACATCCATGCAGCACATAATTCGGCGGCGCTCAACTCTCATCTGGCTGGCGGCCCTTACCGCGTTGCTGGCCTCATCTGCGAGTTTTGCACAATCACGCTCATCGTTTCGCCAACAATTGCTCAATTGCAGCTGGAACTGGGGAATTTTCTGCGCCGAGCAGGCTGAAATTCCCTATTCCTGGTACGTCGGCCACGACGAACCGTCGCTGCTCTTTTATTCCAATGCGCGCGGATCGGGCAGCAATAATGTCTGGCGAATGCGCCTGCCGAAGGACCCCGCGCAAATACCCCAACAGGACGGCAAGGGGACGACCTGGAATTTCCAATTGCACCCGGCCTTTTGGTTTGGCATGGCGCTATGCGATTCCCAGTCCTATCCGGAATTCACGTCCGTGTGCAACGCGAGTACCGACGACAACATCTTTAGCAGCCCGGATCCGAAAAGTCCGCGCTACATTGGCAAGCATCCAGGTACCGCGTTCATGGAGATGCAGTTTTATCCACCGGGTTGGTTTCTCACGAGCAACAGCGTCACGCAATGGACGGCGGCGCTGAACATCGACAGCCTTTCCGAAAATGGCAACACCGGTGCCGGCAACAACGCCGCCTGCGGCGGGATCAACGAGTACGTCAACTTTGCCTACATCCAAACTGACGGCGTTCCCTTGGGCCCCCCGAGCCCGCTGCTTCAGAACGGGAATACCTTCACTGTCAACGCGGTGACGCTGTACATGAACCCGGGCGATGAACTGCTGGTTACGGAGGAAGACACGCCGCACGGACTGAAGATTACGGTCAAGGATCTGACCACCGGTCAAAGCGGATTCATGGTCGCGAGCGCGGCCAATGGCTTCGGCCAGATTCTCTACGACCCGAACGGCACGAATTGCGACGCCGCCACCCATAATATTCCGTATGATTTCCATCCGATGTACGCCACCTCCAGTGAGCAAACGCGCGTACCGTGGGCCGCACATACTTACAACATCGCCTTCTCGGACGAGACGGGTCACTTCGAATATTGCACCTCGGTCGATGCCGAAGGCGGCAATTGCACATCGTCAGGCAAGAAGGACCCTCCCGGACTCGATGATGCATTCTGCTTCGACGCCGCATTCTCCGCTTCCTTTGGTTATATCCCGCTCGGCGGATGCATCGATGCCGATGTCGACTTCGATGGTGTGCCGTACCGCGGGCACACGTGGCCGGGTACGTTAGCCGATACCGGTCTCGATCGAGTGCTGCACGCCGAGCCGTACATCTTCTCGAGCCCGGTATTCAAGGACGATTGGGGCAACGTCTCCGACTACCAGCGGGTCGCATTCGAGGCGGATTTGCCCCGGATTGAATCGAACACCAATCCGCCCTGTCAGCGACATCTTTCCAATCCGGCGGACCCCAATCCCGGTGCCGGTTGCGTCAATCCCCCCGTGGGGGCCGCCTTCTACCCGATCTATTCGACACGGGTCACCGACGGGCAGTGTCGATGGCAATTGGGTGGACGGTACTTGCCACACACGGCACAAGATTTCGGCGGAACGTCGACCGCCGAATACGGTTCCATCCTGGCCTCACTTTATTCTGGTTCCAATGGCCAGCCACAGTACATTTTGGAGAATTTCCGGCAGGTGCTGGCTTGGAATCCCTGCAAAGCGCTGGGGAAAGAACGCGAAGATTGATTTGGAATTGGCATGCGCAACGAGGGCGGGAGGCCGCCCTCGTTGCGCAAGACGACGCGGCGGATCGCATTACGTCCGCGATTGCCTGAGTTCCTCCAGAGGAGGCGGTGCGGTCGCCGCAAAACTCTTCCGCTTAGAATGTTGGGCGAAGTAACGGTCAAGATTGCTCGCCTCGACAATCATGGCAGCGCTTTCGGGGAAGAGTCGCAAATACGCTAGCATGGGCATCAAGTACATGTCGGCGAGTGTGAAGAGCTTCCCGGCGAGGTGTCCAGATGGCGCGACCGCACCATCGAGGATTTCGATATGGCGGCCAACCTGCGGTAGCGTTTCAGCCACAACGTCTTCGTCGCGGGTCCCATTGGGCCCTTTTGGGAAAACATTCGCCTGCATGTAGACGACGGCAGTCGGGAATATGCTCGTATTAATCGCCGAGATCCACTGTTCGACCAATGCGGCGGACTCCGCATCGTCCGGCACCAGCGCCGGTCCCTCGAATTTGCGGTCAATGTAAGTCGCGATGGCCTTGGACTCGAAAAGCGTGAAGGAGCCGTGGCGCATCACCGGAATCTTGCCGAAAGGATGCAACGCGTTGACCAGCGAAGAGTGCGGCGCCGCGATCTTGAGAGAATAAGGCACTCCTTTTTCCTCGAATGCCATGCGCGTGGTTCGCACATAGGCTGATTGGGCGGCGCCGATGATTTCGATGGCTTCCAAGTTCCCTCCGATGTCACCGATCCTAAGGCCCTGGTCTAAGCCGTAGCGGTCCGGCTGATCGACATGTCGTGCGCCGGAAGCATCAGAGCCGCCACGATGGTCATTAGGGTGGCGGCCAAAAGCAGGTGCGCCGCGTAGAACGGTCCTAGATAGACATATAAGAGCGCGGTGATCGCAGCGGGTATGAACGACAGCAGCAGTATTACAGGCCGTGACGCGCAACCAGGCCTGATAGCCATCAACCCGAGCAGTATCGCCAGCCCTGTCAGGGTGGTTGAATCAGCAAGCCAGAGCACCTTCACTTCGTTTCCAAAAAAAGGCTTCAAATCGGACACATCCACGACGTGCGCCGCCTTGGAGAAAAAGGCAATCGCATGCATTGCCGCGCCAAATAGAAAGATCACGGCCGCTAGGGCCAACAGCAGTCTGGAGAGGGAATGCTTCATGGCGGCTCCGGGAGATTTATCTGGTACTATAAGTGTGGACGTGGAGATTATCAAGCATTCGCTTGAGTTTCTTGTCTACATTGAGGCGGCATCATGCGAACCTACAAGCAGGCATGCGGATTGGCAAAAACCCTCGACCTCGTCGGTGATCGGTGGTCTCTGTTGATAGTCCGAGAACTACTGATTCGCGACGCGTGCCGCTACACGGACATTCGCAAATCGTTGCCTGGTATTGCCACGAACCTGCTCGCCCTTCGGCTTCGCGAGCTTGAAAGCGCCGGCATCTTGGTTCGTGAAGCAGCAGCCCCGCCGATAGCTACGCCCTTGTTCCGACTGACCGACCGAGGACGCGCCCTCGAAAAAGCGGTTCTCGAGTTGGGCCGGTGGGGATCGCCGCTGCTCACGACCCCTTCGAGGGGAGACAAGCTGCAGGCGCATTGGCTTGTGCTGCCGCTCAAACTCTACCTGCGGGACTTGAAGCCACAAGAGCCCAAGATTTTGATCAATTTGCGCGCGGGCGCGGATCCCATCGCGATCGAGGCATCGGCCGGTAACATAGCTGTCCGCTTGGGCGTATCAGAACATCCTGACGCGCTCGTCAAAGGAAAACCAGAAACGCTGCTTCGACTCTTTACCGGCCGCATGTCGCTGGGCGCCGCTTTGGCAGAGGGAGTTCAATGGGAGGGCAATCGAGAAGTATTGCGTCGCGTAGTGGGAACCGTTGATGCACCTGCCCCTGGCGCGAACCTCATGGATTCCGGGGCAGCCGGGGGCGTAAGCTAGGGTCAGAGCGTGGGGCTCGCCCTGAGTGTTCGTGGAACTGCGGCGATTTTTGGGAGTCTCATACAACAGCGTTAGGAGTCGCTCATGCCAAGCTTCAATAAGTTTCGTTCGTTGTCAGTGGCCCTCTGCGGTTGCCTGGTGCTGGCATTGGGCGGTCCGGTTTTCGCGCAACACAGCGGCGGCGGCCATAGCGGCGGCGGTGCGCAGGGCGGATACCACGGCGGCGGCTATGGCGGTTACCGCGGGGGCGGCTACCGGGGCGGCTATTACGGCGGATATCGCGGCTGGTATGGCGGGTACCGCGGCTACTATGGGGGGTACCGGGGCTGGTACGGCGGCTACTACCCCTGGGGTTGGGCTGGTTTGGGGCTCGGCCTGTATTTCGCAACCCTGCCGTACTACTACTCGACCTATTGGTACGGCGGCGTTCCCTACTACTATGCCGACAACACCTATTTCACCTATGACCCTGGGGTGGGCCAATATAAAACAGTGAGCCCACCCGCCGGTGCCCCCAACCAAACCGGAGCCCCGGCGACCGAACTCATCGCGTACCCGAAGAACGGCCAGAGCCAGGAGCAGCAGGTCACGGACAAGTACGAGTGCTATCAATGGGCGGTCGCGCAGCTTGGATACGATCCGACCACGGCCGGCGGCGGAAAGGTGCGCGGCAATCTGACTGATTATTACCGCGCACAAACGGCCTGCCTCGAGGGCCGCGGATACAGCGTCAAGTAAGCGAAGCGGGTCGTAGTAGATCGTCAAAAAGATGGCCGTCAGCAGCGGCGTGAAAAGTGATTCACCGACGATCGATATAGCATGTGAACCCGACAGCCTTCGGCGCGGCACGCGAGTTGCGCAAGCACACGATCGTGCCGCAACATCGGGGATTGGCTTCTCAACCGATCATCGGAGCGCTTCGTGCATCGCATCCACCACATGACCGTTTCATCGGGACTTGCGTGCTGCCTGATCCTCACATTCAATGCGGCGTCCGCGGCTGAAAAGCCGCACCTATTTCAATCGCCCGCGCTCAGCCGGGAGCTGATCGCCTTCGGCTATGCCGGAGACCTGTGGACCGTGTCTCGCGAGGGCGGACGCGCCGTACGGCTGACCAACGGGGTGGGCCTGGAGAGCGCGCCCGTGTTCTCGCCGGACGGTAGAACGATTGCCTTTACCGGGGAATATGACGGCAACACGGATGTTTTCACGATTCCCGCCACGGGTGGGATTCCGCATCGCGTGACCTATCATCCCGCCGCGGATGTCGCGGTGGGATGGTCCCCGGACGGGAAGCGCATCTTGTTTCGCTCTACCCGCGAGTCGGCGAGCCGGTACACACAGCTCTTTTCCGTTCCCGCCGAGGGCGGCGAAGCCGTTCGGCTGCCGCTGCCCATGGCCTATCAGGGGCAGATGTCGCCGGACGGTTCCCACATTGCCTACTCGCCGTTGGCGCCCGCGTTTGGATACGACCACACCGTGTTCGTCTCGTGGGGAAACTACCGCGGCGGCCGCGCCAGCACGATTTGGGTCACCGGGCTCAAGGGTCTCGACTCGGTCGAGATTCCGCACGAACGAGCATCGGACTTCTTCCCCGTCTACAGCGGCGGGCGGATCTTTTTTCTCTCCGGACGCAACGGCCACATCGGAATCTTCAGCTACGACCCCGGCACGCAGGCCGTTGCGGAGGTGCTGCATAATGACGGACCCGATATTCGCAGCCTGGCCGGCGATGGAACGACATTGGTCTACGACCAGCTGGGGGAGATCCATCTTCTGGATACCGCCGGCGGCAAAGGCCATCGCGTGTCCATCGAGATCGACGCCGACCTGCCGGAAGTGCGGTCCAGCATCAAGAACGTTTCCGCGGAGATCGATCATGCCGCGATTTCACCCACCGGCCTGCGCGCCGCAGTGGAAGCGCACGGCGAGATTCTGACGGTGCCGGCGAAGGACGGGCCGATCCGCAACATCACCAATACCCCGGGTGTGATGGAGCGCTCCCCGGCCTGGTCTCCGGACGGGCAATCGATCGCATATTTCTCCGATGAATCCGGCTTGTACGCGTTGCACGTTGCCCCGCAGAGGGGCGCCGCGCAGACCGGCGCGGCCGCGGTCAAGAAATTTCCGCTGGCCAAGGAAGCCGCGTATTACTTTTCGCCGAAGTGGTCGCCGGACTCCAAGCGCGTCGCCTTCCACGACAATCGCCTGAACATCTACCTGCTGGACACGGTGACCGGCAAACTCAGCGTCATCAACGACAAGAACGTCTATGGCGGCTTCTCGGATGCCAGCTACGAACTCTCCTGGTCGCCCGACTCCAAGTGGATTGCCTACCCGCGTTCCATGGAGAACCATCTGCACGCCTTGTTTCTTTACTCCATCGACAGCGGCCAGTCCACGCAGCTGACGAGCCTGATGGCGGACGCGCGCCTGCCGGCCTTCGACCGCGGCGGAAAGTATCTCTACTACGCCGCCAGTACGAATGCCGGAGCCAGTTCCGACGGGCTCGACATGAGCAGCGACTTGTACCAGGTGCGTTCGAATGTGTACGCCGTCGTGTTGAGCGCGGATGAGGCCTCGCCCATCGCTCCCGAATTGGACGACGAAAAGGCGCCTGGGTCGAAACAAGCCAAGCCGAAGGAAAGCGGCGAGGGCGCAAGCGCCCCGGAGGCGGACGCCGTCAAGGGCAAGTCGGGCAAGCCGGCCGTCGCTGCCGGGTCGTCTGCCGCTGGTTCGCCTGCCGCCGCGTCGCCGCCGGTCCCGCCGACCAGGGTGGATTTGAACGGTATCGGGTCGCGTGTCGTGGCGCTGCCCCTGCCCGCCGAGGCCTATGTGGCGCTCCGCGCGGGGAGCCATGGCAGTCTGTACTTTTTGGTGCGGTCCGACGCGGGTCGATATGACGATCGCGCCGCCACCTTGAGCCGCTGGACGCTGGAGGATCGCAAGACGGAAAAGCTGGCCGAGCGCATCGAGCAATTCGAGCTCTCCGGCGACGGCGAGAAGATGCTCCTCGCCATCTCGAACCGCAAACCCGATGCGCCGCCCGACGCGGGCGCTGAGGAGGTGCGGCCAACCTGGGCGATTGCGCCCGCGAATGTCCCGCTCAAGGCAGGCGAGGGCACGCTTTCATTGACCGCCCTGCCGGTGCGGGTCGATCCGGCGGCGGAATGGGCCCAGATGTACCACGAGGTGTGGCGGATCGAGAGGGCGTATTTTTATGATCCGAATTTCCACGGCGCTCCCACGGTGGATGCCGAACGCCGTTACGAGCCCTACGTTGCTTCGATCGCATCCAGAGCCGACCTTAATTATGTCTTTCAAGAGATGCTAGGGGAGTTC
>Ga0209656_10001646_pt1 | contig 14603 bp, 8 predicted proteins | sample BogFormECP12_OM2_FD_188239 | JGI IMG/M metagenome (GOLD analysis project Ga0209656, IMG submission 188239) | Bog forest soil microbial communities from Calvert Island, British Columbia, Canada - ECP12_OM2 (SPAdes) (version 2) | ecosystem: Environmental > Aquatic > Freshwater > Wetlands > Bog ... | reverse complement strand
GCAGCATGCGTGCGAATCTCATGTAATCATCCAGGGTGGACACCAAGCCATAACTGCCGGGCTTCATCGGCCAGTCGCGGCTGTTGAACTCGAGCGCGGCCGCATCCGGCACTCGCGACAGCGAGCCGTCTTCATGCCAATCGTACAGCGCCGCCATGCGGGCGCGATCCTTGGGGGTAAGCACGTAGCGCGTGTCCTTCATGCGCAGGGGCTTGAAGATCTTCTCCGCGAGATAGCGGTCGAAGGGCATGCCGGACAGGCGTTCCACCAGCAGCGCCTGCACATCGACCGAAGGACCGTACAGCCAGCGCGTGCCCGGCTGGAACAGCAGGGGCAACGCGCCCAGCTTCTTGATTTCTTCGGCCAGAGTATTGGTCTTGCTGCCGGGGTCGGCGGCGCGAACGATTTCGGCCAGAGGCGTATGATCCGTGCCGTTGTAGAACCCCACGGTGTGGCGCGTGATATCGCGCAGGGTCACCGGCCTGCGCACCGGCTCGTAAATGACCTCGCCGTGCGGATCGATCCCCGCATAGACGCGCATGTTGGCGAATTCCGGGGCGTATTTTTCGAGCGGATCGTCGAGCCGGAATTTGCCTTCCTCATATAACATCATGAAGGCGACGCCCGTGATCGGCTTGGTCATGGAAAAAATCTGCACCAGCGTATCGCGGCTCATTGGCTTCGCCGATTCGCGGTCCGCCGCGCCGAAGGCGCCGAAATAGGCTTCCCGGCCGTCTTCGTACACCAGCGCCGAAACGCCCACCAGCGCCTGCGACTGGATGAAGCCATTGAGCGCCGCATCAATCTTGGACGGCTCGATGCGCCCGTCGGCAGACGCCGCCCCTGACAACAAAGGCAACGCCGTCAAGGCCGCGAATCCCGCCAGGAAAGCGCGTCGCGCGGTCACGTTGCGCCTCCTCGAAGGCGGTGCATGACGCTGGCGCGGATCTTGGCGTAATTGTCCGGTTTGAGCGGACCCAGCATGCCGTGCTGTTCGGCGGGAAGATGCGCCAGCGGGTGGCCGTTGCTGCGAAATACATAGTGATCGAAGAAGGCCTTCCAGGCCTGCCGCTCTCGCGGGGGCCGCTCGGCGATGGCGATCATGCTGAGCAGCAAGCCTGTGTAGGGGGCATCCGGACCCCCGACGAAGGCGTCCCACCAGTAATTGACCAGGCCGTTGAAAGTCGCCGTCGACTCGATCTGATGCCACCAGAGCTTCGGGATATAAATTCCGTCCCCGGGCCCGAGCTCGGCACACAACGCCTGCTCGCGCATCTTGCGGAACAGCGGATACTTCTCGTCGTCCGGGGGGGCCGACGCGGCGAGGCTGACGGGTTGTCCCGCCATGGTGTTGTCGAGAGGACCCACGTAAAGACCTTCGATGGCCTCCGGGGGGAACAGGGTGAACCGCCGGGCTCCCGCCACCACGCAGGCCACATTGTCGTACGCATCGAAATGCGCGGAGACATTGGATGCGTGCCCCAGCCAAATGCGCGGCGCGACGCGTGCTTCCAGCACATGCAGCACGTTTTGGTCCGTGAATCCCGGCAGGTGGTCGTTGACCGGAACAGAACCCACGTACATGGTTGGCGCTCCGCTTTGCCCGCGCGTGGCGACCATGGCGGTCAACGCGTCGGCAAAGCGCATGCGCCGGCGCTCGAAGTTGAACCCCTTGAAATCCTCGGCATAGTAGTACTTGCCGGCGATCTTCGGATCGCCGACGAAGGCCTCGGTCACACCGCCATTGTCGAGGCGGATCAAATAGTCTTGGAAGTCCTCGGCCGAACGCGTGGCCGCATGGACCGCCGGCCAGCCGCCGACCAATCCGCGCATGACCACGGGCAGGCACGGCTCGACCACCTCCCGGGAGAATTGCGCCGGACTCGAAAACTCCCGGCCGTCGACTTCGCGTAGGGCCTGGGTCACGGCAGGAAGGACCGGTTCTTCCGCTGCGCCAACACCGACACATGGTCGAGCGAGGCCAGCATCAGATAAATCAACTGCAGGTAGCCGCGGCGGAACAGATCGAGCACCGCGGCATCGGCGAGTTCCTTCAGTTGATCCCGATTGACCGTATACAGCCCCGTGAACTCGCGATTGACGCCGTCATCGAAGCGCGCCGAGATGGTCACGGGCTCGATCAATTTGAGGCCGAGCAGCGTGTCGATGAAGATGCGCGTGCGCTCGAGTCCCGGCCGCAAATCGCGCATCAATCCCATGATGCTTTGCAAATAATTGCTGGGTTCGCCCGCCTCGGTGAACAGCTCTTGATCGCCCGACGGCGCCACCCGCGGGTGATCCAAGTCGATGGCCAGATCCGGCCCCGAAGTGAGAAAAGGTCCGCGCTGCAAATTGAGGGGCCGGTACGCGCTCAAAGCGCGATGCTCGTCCAAGAACAAGTTCTCGCCCGCGTCGAAGCCCAGCATGGCGCCGCAATAGAACTGGCCGGTGTCGGCGTCCTTGGAGAACAAGATGGGATAGTGCATCGCCAGCACATGGAATTCGTTCACCACCACGGCCACGAAGCGCTGATTGTCGCCGAAGCGCGCCGCTGCTTGGGTGTGCACGCGCAGCTTGCGATGCGACTGACTGTCGAGCAGCACGATATTGCTCATGCCCGCCGCCTGCTGATGTCAGATCGGCTGCAGGCCATACTCGAAGATCTTCTTCATCAGATCACGGTTCTTCGGCAGCTGCGACCGCATGTGGCGGGTCAGCGCGACATTGTCATTCATGAGTCTCGCGGCCATGGCCTCGGTGCCGGCATTCTCGCCGGGCTCGACCTCGGTGCGAAAACCCATGCCGTACAAAACATACTGGTAGCTCGCGGCGGGGAACACCTCCTCCAGCCGGTCGAACTCGTCGAAGAACCAGGGCGACTGATACTTCCACAGATGCAATAGATTCTTGAGCCGGTCGGGAATCGTGTCCGGGTCGACGTTATCCCGCCAGAAGGCGTTGTCCGTGCGCCGCGTCAGCACATAGTGCAGCTTGAGAAAATCGACGATGCGGCCCCATCGATAGTGCGTCACGTCGTTGAAGCGCGCCGACACGATGTCCATGACTTCCCGATTGGCGGGCATCTGTTCGGCGATCAGCTTTGCCGACAGCTCGATCAGCACGATGGCGGAAGATTCCAGCGGCTCGAGAAATCCCGCGGCGAGCCCGACCGCGACGCAATTATTCTTCCAGAAGGTCTCGCGATGCCCGCCCCGGAAGGAGATCTTTCGCGGCGTGAGATGCGCATGCTCGGGCCCCAAGTAGCGCATCAGCGTGTCGTGGGCCTGATCGTCGGTGCTGTGCCGGGTCGAATACACATGGCCGGTGCCGCGCCGGTTCGGCAGGCCGATGTCCCAGATCCATCCCGCCGATTGAGCGGTGGAAATGGTGTGCGACGCCATGGGACTGTCCGGCGTTTCATACGGAACCTGCAGCGCCAGGGCTGCATCGCAAAACAGCACATCATTGCAATCCTTGAACGGCACCCCGAGCGTCTTGCCGAGGAGCAGGGCCGAAAATCCCGAGCAGTCGACGAACAGGTCGCCGGCAATTTCGCCGGCCTGCTGGGTGTCGACGCTGCGGATGTCACCGCGCTCCGACTGATTGACCCGGGTGACGTCGGCGAGCACATGGCGCACCCCGAGCTTAGTCGTGCAGTGCTGCTGCAGGAAGCCCGCGAATTTTCCGGCATCCAGATGGTAGGCGTAGTTGGCGACCGCCTGGTACTCGGGCGTCGTGATCATCTTCGGCGCGAGTCCCTCGTCGCAGAGCTGGCCCTGCGGACACACGGCCTCGCAAAACGTGCGCCCGGAATTACCGCCCAACCAATGGGGCGCGAGATTCACCTGGGTGAATCCCTGCGGCAGCATCAAGGGATGGTAATAGGCGTCATCGTCGGCGCCGGTGGTCCAGCGTGCGAACTTGGCGCCCTGTTTGAATGCTGCGTTGCAGTTGCGAAAGAACTCGGTTTCCGAGACGCCCATCTTTTGCAGGCTGGACCTGAGTGTCGGCCAGGTACCCTCGCCGACGCCGATGATGGGAACACTGGGCGACTCGACCAGAGTGACCGTGAAGCCGCTCTTCATGCGCCCCTGGTGCCGGGCGGCGATGATGCCTGCCGTCAGCCATCCGGCCGTCCCGCCTCCCACGATCACGATGGATTGAACGCGTTGAGTCATGTTGGCGCGATTATCGCACGGCCGTAAAAAAGGAAGGGCCGCCTGGGAGAGGCGGCCCTTTTTTTGGCCAAGGTCGCCGGCTACAGCTTGGCGTGCACCCCGAGGGTGTACTGCCGCCCCGTGTCGACCACATCGAGCACTTGCTCGTTGAAGCGGCCATGCGTGGCGTACGCCTGATCAGTCAAGTTAAGCGCCTCGAAATAGACGTTGAAGTGCTTGTTGATCTGGTAGCTGGTGCTGAAATCCACGTACGTGGCGGCGTTGACGAAGGTGGGCTCGGTGCCGAACTGCGAGTTGTTCTGAATTTGGCCGAACCTATCCAGGTACTCGTTGCGATGATTGACCGCGACACGCGCCTGGAAGCCGTACTTGTCGTAGAACGGGATGATGTTGTAGGAATTCGCCACGCCCGGGATCGCGAAACCAGAGACGCTGAGATTATTGGGGTCATACGGCTTGTTCGTGCTTACGAATGTAGCGTTGGCCTGGAAGCCGAAGCCGGTGTCCATAATCGTGTACTGCCACGCCAATTCGATGCCGCGGACCTCGGCCGAAGGCCCGTTGACATTGGAGGTGACGCTGAAAATCGCCGGCGCGCCGCTCGGCAGAGTCACGCCATTGATGGGCTGCGATATCGTGCCGCCCACGATGAAGTTGGTCACTTCCTTCACGAATCCGTCGACCGACACGTAAGAGTTCGGCGCGTAATACCATTCCGCGCCCAGATCGAAATTGTCGGACAGGTACGGCAGCAAAGTCGGATTGCCGCCGGTGGCGTTGAGCCCTCCCACGCGCTGACCCGCTGGGACATTGAGATCCGGCGTCAACAGGTTCAGCGGCGCACGGGTCAAGGTCCGCGAGGCATCGACGCGCACCTTGATGGTGTCGGTGACGAACAAGCCCAAATCGATGTTCGGCAAGAGATAGCGGTAGTTGCTCTTGGTGCTGATTGGGATGGCCGCGGTGGAATTGAAGCCGTAGGCGGTCTTGTCGGTCGGCAGAATGTACAGCTGACCCGTCGGCAAAGTGCCGAGACCGGCCGACGTCACGTGCGTGCCATCGAGGCGTATCCCGAGGTTGATGCTCAACGGCATTTCCTCGATCTTGGACGTTGTCGACATGTTCAAGTACGGCGACACCGTGTTCTCGGTAATGTCCTGGGTCCCGCCAATATTCGGGTACATGATGTACTTGCCCGTGCACGGCGTGGCGCCGGACAGGTTGCTGCAGGCGTTGACGTTCATCCCCGCGCCATTCAATCCCTGCAGGTAGTTCAAAATCGAGTAGCCGTTGGCTGCGATGATCGCCGGCGGCAGATTGCCGCCGTTACCCCAGCCGTTGATGAAATTCGAGCCCGTGCCGAAGGTGCTGGAAATCAAGTTGGGCGGTATGGGTGCGACGCCGCCGGAACCGACCGGGGCCGGGCCGTAGCCCGCGTACATCTGCCAGGTGTAGGGCAGGTCGGTGAATGAGCGCAACTCTTCGTCGTCGTGCGTGTACTGCACGCCGTACTTGAATTTCAGCTGATCGTCGTGCCATTGGCCTTCCAGCTTGAACTGGTTGATGCTGTCCTTGTTCTGATTGTAGGACTCCACCAACACGTGCGAACCGATGTACGCGGGGTTGGCGAAGTTCGCGGCATTGCCGCCCGGCCCATAGCCCACCGGATACGGCAGGTTGTTGCCGCCGGGGACGACAATGCCGAGCGAGGTGCCGTTGGGGCCGTTGCCATAGCCCACGTCCGCGTCCAAACTGGTTTGGCCGCCGGGATTGAGCTTGGCGATGGCGTTATAGGCATCGAACATGAACGAATTATGGGCGTTCATGTCCCACTTCACATTGAATCCAACCGTGTTGGTCTGATTCACTGCCTGGTTGATCTGCGCCTGGAAGTCCGTGGGCGTGCCCACCTGAGTGAAATTCGTCACCGTGCCGTCCGGCGCCTGAACCACATTGGTCAGGGTGCCGTTGTTGAACCAGGCGCTGAAGCCCTGCTGCACCTGGGTCAGTGTTTCCTTGGAGTAGTTATCGTCGAGGGTGAGTTCCAAGCCATCCATCGGCTTGGCCTGCAGCACGAACCGGCCGCCGACGCGCTTGTCCTCGGTGTGCTCCTGATAGATGCCGTAGTCCTGGATGAACCAATCCTTGATGGTGGGTGGGTTGGTGGCCGAGCCCGGGGCCGTGGCACAGGGACCGTTCCCGGCCAATTGACAAGCCGCCAAGCCCGAATTGCCGTCACCGCGGCCGCCTTCCCAGCCTTGAATGTTGACGTGATTGCCGCGGACCTTGGTGTCCGCATAGGCCCCATCGATCAATACTCCGAAGCGATCGTCTGCGAAGGTATCGCTGAACAACAGACTCGCGTTCGGCGTTTTCTGATTGTCGCCGCTCGAATCGGTTCCCGAGAGCGAGCCCGCCAATTGCATGCCGGGGTGATCGAAGGGCTTCGGGTACTTGATATTGATGGTCGCACCGATCGCGCCGCTCGACAGGCTCGCATCGGGGGTCTTCAAGACGTCCACCTGTCCGATGAACTCGGAGCCGACGGATCCGAAGTCGAAGCCGCGGTTGCCGAGCGCGGTCGGCACCTGCCGGCCGTCGAACAAGGTTTCATTGAACTGCGGACCAAAACCGCGCACGGTTATTTGCGTCCCGTTGCCGCCGGTCGAAGTGCTGCCTGTGCCGGTCAGCGTCACCGCCGCGCGGCTGATCGTCACGCCCGGAATTCTCTCCATGGCGACGGCGAGGTTCGCATCGGGGAACTTGCCGATATCCTCGGCCGAAATCGCATCCACGATTCCGTCGGAGTTTTTCTTGATGTCCAAGCTCTTTTGCAGCGAGGCGCGTAGGCCTGTGACTACGATTTCACTGAGTTCGCTGTCCGTCGCCGCGGTCGAGTCCGCAGGCGCCGCGTTGGCTGGCGTAGTCAGCGCTGTCAGTGTGAGAGTGGATGCACCGCCCAGGCAGATCGCGTGGACTACTTGGCGCAGATAACCGTTCGATACGATTTCGTTCATTGTTGCTCCCCGGCTTCAAATCGGCTTATTCGATAGCGGCCCTTCAGGAAGGACCGCCTACAATCTATGGTTGCGCTACCATAGTTGCAGAGAATTTCGTCTTTGGCAAACATTTTTATGGTAGCGCTACTATTTTTCTTGAAAATGTCTCAAAAAACGGCCAGTTACCCGACCATGGCCTCCAGTTCCCGGCCGCGTGTCTCATGTACCATTTTCACCACGAAGAGAATCGAACCGAGCGCGCAGGCGGTATAGAAGCCATAGGTGATCGGCAGACCGACGTCCGCGGCCAGAACCGGAAAACTCACACTGATCAAGAAATTGGTCGTCCACTGCACCGCGCCGCTCACCGCCAGGCCCGAGCCGCGAATCTGGTTGGGGAACATCTCCCCCAGCATCACCCACATCACCGGACCCCAGCTCAGATTGAAGAAAATGACGTACAGGTTTGCGCTGATGAGCGCCAACAGGCCGACTCTCGGCGCCAAATGCAGGGTGCCGTTGACCATATCACCGGTGGCGAAAGCGACCGTCAGCACGCCTAAAGTCGCGGCCATGCCGATCGAGCCGATCAACAGCAGCGGTTTACGTCCGATGCGATCGATCAGAAAGATGGCCACCAGGCACGCGGCGATCGACAGGGTGCCGCTCAAAATGTTGATCTTCAGGGAATCAGCCTCGCTGAACCCCACCGCCTGCCACAGGACCGCTCCGTAGTAAAACACCACGTTGATCCCCACCAGCTGCTGCAGAGAGGCGAGCCCGACACCGACCCAGACGATGGGACGCAGTTTTTTCGTCGATTTGTCGATCAGATCGGAGAGACGCGGTGCATGGTCGGCTGCCAGGGAGCCGCGAATTTCCAGCGCTTTGGACGCGGCCGTCGCGCCGCCGAAAAGCCTGGTGAGCACGGCTTTGGCATCGTCGTGACGCCCGCGCGCCACCAGGTAGCGCGGACTCTCCGGAATGAACAGCAGCGTCACGAGAAAAACGCTGGCCGGGAAGATCTGCATCCAGAACATCCAGCGCCAGGCGGCAAATCCCAGCCACAGTGCATCCGTGGACTTTCCGGCGAAGTCCGCCAAAAAATAATTCGCCAGGAACGCGCCCGTCAGGCCGGCGATGATCATCACCTGCTGCATGCTCGACAGGCGCCCGCGCATGCTCGCCGGAGTCACTTCGCTGATATAGGCCGGCGACAGCACGCTGGCCGCGCCCACGCCGACGCCGGCGGCAAAGCGCGCGGCGATCATCATGAGGGCCGACTGCGCGGCGCCCGCGGCGAGCGCACTCAGGACGAAGAGAATTGCCGCGGCCACCATGACCCGCCGCCGGCCCCAGAGGTCTGCCGATCTGCCTGCCAAAAAAGCGCCCAGGGCGCAGCCCGGCAACAGGGCGCTCACCGTGACGCCGAGCCATGCGTCGCTCAAATTGAATGTGCTGCGCAGGCCCTCCTGCGTGCCGTTGATCACACCGCTGTCGTAGCCAAACATGAAGCCGCCGATGGTGGCGACGCCGACGATGGCGGACACCAAAGGCAGGTTGACGGTCGCATCCGGATTCTTGCTCAAACTGTATCTCCCCCGCGCGCGCGTGCGGCGTCTTGAAAAATCGATTATTTATTATTGGTAGCCACGGACAAGCAAATCAGGCATAGAATGATAGCGCTACCGTAATTGCGAAACAGAAGTATTTTGTGGGGTTGGGCTTGGACAATTTGACTCATTTCCTCGCTGTGGGCGCCCTCTCGCCGGCTGCGGCCGGCAAGGGCTGACGCATGTACATGGGGATCGATATTGGCACATCCGCGGTGAAGGCCGTCATCGTCGACGAATCCGGCGAAGTGGCTGACCAGGCGAGTGCGCCGCTCGACATATCGCGGCCGCGCCCATTGTGGTCGGAACAAGACCCGGCGGACTGGTGGTCCGCCACCAACATCGCGGTGAGCGATTTGCAATTGCCGCTGCGCAAGGCGGTGCGCGCCATCGGCTTGTCGGGCCAAATGCACGGCGCCACCCTGCTGGACAAAAACTCGCGCGTTTTGCGGCCCGCCATTCTGTGGAACGACGGCCGCAGCGCAGAGCAATGCGCCCAACTGGAGACGGCGTTGCCCGCGATGACGCAGATCACCGGAAATCGCGCCATGCCGGGATTTACCGCGCCGAAGCTTCTGTGGGTGCGCGCGCATGAGCCGGATATTTTTGCAAAAACCGCCATGGTGCTGCTGCCCAAGGACTACGTGCGGCTGCGCATGACCGGCGACACCGCGTCCGATATGTCGGACAGCGCGGGCACGCTGTGGTTGGATGTCGCGCAGCGCCGCTGGTCCGAGGTCATGTTGGCGGGCACGGGGCTCGATGCCCGGCAAATGCCGGCGCTGTACGAAGGCAACGAAATTACGGGAAAATTGCGCGCCGAACTCGCCGAAGCCTGGGGCATGTCGCGCGTACCCGTGGCCGCGGGCGGCGGCGACAATGCGGCCGGAGCGATCGGCGTCGGCGTGGTTCGCCCCGGCGATGCATTTCTATCCCTCGGCACCTCGGGCGTCCTATTTTTGGCGAATGACGGTTATCGCCCCAATCCGGCGGGCGGCGTTCACACGTTTTGCCATGCGGTGCCCGGACACTGGCATCAGATGTCGGTGATATTGAGCGCGGCCAGCTGCGTCGACTGGGCCGCGCGTTTGTGCGGCGTGGCCAATGCCGAGGCCATGTTCGCATTGGCCGCCGCCCGCAACCGCCCCGCCGACAGCGAAATTTTTCTGCCTTATTTGTCCGGCGAGCGCACGCCGCACAACGATCCGAATGCGCAGGGTGTGCTGTTCGGATTGACCCACGAGACTTCCGCCGAGAGCATTGCGGAGGCCGTGCTCGAGGGCGTCGCGTTCGCCTTCCGCGATGGCATGGATGCGCTGCTCGCGAGCGGCACCCGCATCGAATCCATCTCGGTGATCGGCGGCGGTGCCCGTTCGGCCTATTGGGGAAGGATCTTGAGTTCGGTGCTGCGCCGGCCGTTGACCTATCGGGACAGCGGCGCCGTCGGTCCCGCGTATGGCGCGGCGCGATTGGCACGCATGGGCGCCGAGAACGCCGGCATCGAAGAAATCTGCACTCCGCCGCCGATTCTGCACGTGGTCGAGCCGGACGACCGGCTCGCCGATCACTATGCGCAAAAGATCGGCCGTTACCGCAACCTGTATCGAAACCTCAAAGACCTATTCGTGGAGAGACTCAATTGAACCGCTCATATTTCGGCGATATCGCCCCCGTTGCCTACGAGGGGCCGAACTCCAGTAATCCACTGGCATTCCGCTACTACGACAAGAATCGCGTGGTTCTGGGAAAGACCATGGAGCAGCAGCTGCGGATGGCGGTGTGCTACTGGCACACATTCAACTGGGACGGCTTCGATGTGTTCGGCGCCGGCACCTTCCGCCGCCCCTGGCACGGGGGGCCGCTCGATCAGGCCGCAGCGGATCTGAAGCTGGACAATGCCTTCGACTTCTTCACGAAGCTCGGCCTGCCCTACTTCTGTTTTCACGACGTCGACGTCATGGCGCAGGCGCACACCATCCGCGAGCATGTCTCGAACTTCCTGCACATGGTGGAGAAAATCGAGCGCAAGATGTCCTCGACAGGCATCAAGGTGTTGTGGGGCACCGCGAACCTGTTCAGCCACCCCCGCTACATGGCGGGCGGCGCCACGAATCCCGATCCCGAGGTCTTCCGCTTTGCGGCCACGCAGGTACGTCACTGCCTCGAGGCCACGCAGCGTCTCAAAGGCGAGAACTACGTGCTCTGGGGCGGCCGCGAGGGCTACGACACGCTGCTCAACACCAATCTGAAACAGGAAAAGGACCAGCTCGGACGCTTCGTCTCGATGGTGGTCGAACACAAGCACAAGATCGGTTTCAAGGGTCTGATCCTGATCGAGCCCAAGCCGCACGAGCCCACCAAGCATCAATACGATTTCGACGTGGATACGATCTACGGCTTTTTGAAGCACCATGGCCTGGAAAAGGAGGTCAAGGTCAACATCGAATCCAATCATGCCACGCTCTCGGGCCACAGCTTCGAGCATGAAATCGCGATGGCGGTCGACTTCGGAATATTCGGTTCGATCGACATGAACCGCGGCGATCCGCAGAACGGGTGGGACACGGATCAATTTCCGAACGACCTGAGGGAGATCACGCTGGCGCTCTACTACGTGCTGAAAGGCGGTGGTTTCACGAGCGGCGGCAATAACTTCGACGCGAAGGTGCGGCGCCAAAGCATCGATGCGGCGGACCTGTTTTATGGCCACATAGGCGCCATCGACATTCTGGCGCGCGGCCTGCTGGGCGCGGCGGCGATGCTCGAAGGGGGCGAATTGAAATCCTTCGTGGAGCAGCGTTACGCGGGCTGGCAACAGCCCTCGGCAAAAAGCATGCTGGAGGGCCGCACCAGCTTGGCGGCAATCGCCGATGCCGCGGTTGCCGACGGTGTGACTCCGGTGCCGCGCTCCGGCCGTCAGGAATATCTCGAGAATATCGTCAGCCGCTACACCACGTAGTCAGCCGCCGATGTGCAGCACGGTGCTCTTGAGGTCGACGGAATTGCCGCCCACCATGATGTCGAAGGCGCCAGGCTCGACCGTGCGTTGCATCGCCACGTTCCACATCTGGAAGGCCTCGTGCCCCAACACGAAGCTTAGCGTCCTGGATTCACCGGCCGCCAGCGCAACCCGCTGAAACGCCTTCAATTCCTTGATCGGCCTGGTCACCGACGCGACCTGCTGATGCACGTACACCTGCACGGTTTCATCGCCGGCGCGCGAGCCGGTATTGCGCACCACGACGCTCACCGTCACCAAGCCGTCCGGGGCGATGTGATCGCTCGACAATTGCGGCGCGCCGATGTCGAAGCTGCTGTAGCTCAAGCCCCATCCGAACGGAAACAGCGGCTCCACCGTATCGAACAAATAACCGCGCCGCGCAGAGGGCTTGACGTTGTAGAACGACGGCAGCTGTCCGACGCTGCGCGGAATGGTCACGGGCAATTTGCCGCCGGGATTGACGTCGCCGAACAGCACGTCCGCCACCGCATTGCCCCCCTGTTCGCCCACATACCACGCTTCCAGCAAGGCGTTCGCCTGCTGGGCAATCGTCACGGTCGACGCGGGACGCCCGTTGATCAGCACCACCGAGATGGGCTTGCCGAGCGCATGGAGCGCATCGAACAGCGCCTGCTGCTCTCCGACGAGGTCCAGCGAGGTCCGGTCGCCCAGATGCGTCTTGGCCCAGCCTTCGCGGCTGGTCTGTTCGGTGTCGCCCAGCCCTAGGATGATTTGATCGGCGCCGCGCGCCGCGGCCACGGCCTCATCGATGAGCCGATGATTTTCGGCCGGATCGGCGAGCTGTACTTCATCGGCCCACCAATCATCGTTGGCCGTGATGCGTACGCCCTGGGCAAACACGACACGCGCCCGCGCGCCGACCTTCGCCCGAATGCCATCCAGGATCGACACCGTGACGGGTGGTTGACCGTAGTAGCCGCCAAGCCGGGCGACGGCGGCGTTGGGCCCTATCACGGCGATGACGGGTTTCGCGCCTCCCGCGTCCGGCAGCCGCAACGGCAGCGTGCCGTCGTTCTTCAGCAGGATGATGCTTCGCTGCGCCGCCTTCAAGGCGAGCGCCCGCGCTTGTGCATTGTTGGTGAGCGCGACCGCCTTGTCGGCATCGGCGAAGGGATTTTCGAACAACCCCGCCCGAAATTTGAGGGCCAGCAGCCGGCGCACCGCGCTATTGATGCTCTCCATGGGTACTTGCCCATCGCGCACCTGGCGGGTCAGGGTGGCATAGGCGTTCCCGCTCGGCAGATCGATGTCCACGCCGGCCGCCAGAGCAAGCCGGGCGGCGGCGGCGCGGTCGGCCGCCACGTGATGCACGTTCGCGAGATCGTCGATGGCATAGTAGTCGCTGACCACGGCGCCGCCGAATCCCCATTCGCCGCGTAGAACTTTCTGCAGCAGCCAGACATTGGCGTGGCTCGGCACGCCGTCGATTTCGTTGTACGAAGGCATCACGGCACTGACCCCCGTGCGGGCAATGGCCTTCTCGAACGGCGGAAAGAAGAACTCCCGCAAGGTCCGCTCCGAGTACGGCGCCGGACCGACGTTGGTGCCGCTTTCCGGCTGGCCGTGCCCGGTCAGATGCTTCAGGGTGGCAAACACCTTGCCGGGCCTCAAGTCGCGCGCCTTGTCCGCGCCCTGCAGTCCTTCCACCGCCGCCACTCCCATCTCACCGACCAGGTAGGGATCTTCGCCAAAAGTCTCCTCGATCCGTCCCCAGCGCGGATCGCGCGCCACGTCCACCACCGGCGTCAGCGCCTGACTCACGCCGCGCGCGCGAATCTCGCGTGCCGTGACCGCATTGACTTCGCGCAGCAATTCGCGATCCCAGCTGGAGGCCAGCGCGATGGCCTGCGGAAAACTGGTGGCGCCCAAGGCCGCGTAGCCGTGCAGCCCCTCTTCGTGGAACATGATGGGGATCCCCAGCCGCGTATGCTCGAGAGCGTAGTGCTGCAAGGCGTTCACCAGCCGGATCGTGCCGCGCACGTCGCGGCCCGGCACCACGCGAGGCGACTTGGGACCGGTCGCATCGGACGGGCGCGCGAACTGGCCGATGCCGTCGGGAAATTTTTGCGCCATCTTGAGCGGATCCAGCTCGAGCTGGGCATCGAACACTTCGCTCTTCTCATCCCAGACGCTCTGCATCTGCGCGACTTTCTCCTCCAAGCTCATGCGCGACAGCAAGTCCTCGACCCGCGCCTCGACGGGCGCAGCGGGATCCTGGTAGACCGCCCTCGGCGCGGCGGCGGCCGCCAGATCGGCGAACGTGAAAACCACGGCCGCGCTCCCCAGCCGAATCATGATGGATGCGTGCATCGTCCGACTCCCTTAAGACTGCCCGAGCTGATTATTCTGATAGCGCTACCATGAGCGAACCACGCCGCTTTTGTCAATTGTATGGCGCGTGGCGGCGCCGCAGGCGCTCGCCGCCCGAACGGCTCGCAGTGGATCGCATCGATTCCATTTGCTTTTATTGCCATCCCAAGCGCCAAATGGGCGTCGGCCTTTTATTGTAATCTGGCGCGAGATGACGACGAGAACAACAAACAAGCGCATGGGCTCCCATGCCAAGCGGCGGCTCAAACACCCACGGGGCGCGCCGACGATCGCGGATGTGGCCGCCTACGCGGGCTTCGCCCCGATGACCGTCTCACGCGTGATCAACGGCGAGAACAACGTGCGCCAAGAGACGCGCGCGGCGGTGCAGGCGGCGATCGCCAAGCTCAAGTACTCGCCCAACCTGGCCGCGCGCACCTTGGCGGGCGCCGAACAGGTGCGCATCGGCCTGCTGTACAGC
>Ga0209656_10001645_pt1 | contig 14610 bp, 12 predicted proteins | sample BogFormECP12_OM2_FD_188239 | JGI IMG/M metagenome (GOLD analysis project Ga0209656, IMG submission 188239) | Bog forest soil microbial communities from Calvert Island, British Columbia, Canada - ECP12_OM2 (SPAdes) (version 2) | ecosystem: Environmental > Aquatic > Freshwater > Wetlands > Bog ... | reverse complement strand
GCGGCCGGCCGCATCGAGGTGGAGTATCTCGTCCACATCCAGGTCGATGCCCTTGGCCCGCACGGCCGCCTTCACCGCGTCCGGGTTCTGCCTGATTTCTCGCCTGTCCAGCATGGGTACGCGTCAGTCCTCGTTCGGATTTCGTTGCTTGCCAGCCCGCTGCGAAAACGCTACCAGCAGTACCCGGCGCGCTGCCGCAGTTTCCGGCCGCCTGCTATGGTGCGCGGCCGCGGCCGCCTGCTATTACGCGCGGCCGCGGCCGGCGTCGGGGGCCGCGGCGGGGCGGCCGACGGCCGGCGGCCGGGTACGGTGGATACACGGTGACGAGGGAAGGCGGGGGCGAGTGCTGCTGACTAACCATGTCTTGTCCGGAGCCCTGATCGGCGCGCTGGCCCGCCGCCCGCTGCCCGCCTTCGCGCTCGGCGTGGCCTCGCACTTCGCGCTCGACACGGTGCCGCACTGGGGAAAATGGGGCAGCCAGCGCCGGTTCCTCCGGGTGGCGGTACCCGACGGGCTGATCAGCCTGGCCGCGATGGGCGCGATCGCCGTGGCGACGCCGTCCGATCGCCGGCTGGCCGTGCTGGCCGGCATGACCGGGGCGGCGCTGCCGGACATCGACAAGCCAACCAACTTGTGGTTCGGCTGGTCGCCGTTCCCCGCGGCCGTCGACAGGTTCCACTCCCGCATCCAGGACGAGGAGCCGCGCCGCGCCCACATAGAACTGCTGGCGGCGGCCACGTTCGGCTCCGCCGCGCTGGCCGCGCTGCGCAGGCCGCGGGGCGCCGGCCTGCCGAGGTAGCGGGTAACTCAGGGCCGGGGTAGCGGGTAACGCAGGCCGACGAGCGTGGCCAGGTCGCCGAGCGTCATCTCGAACATGGGCGCCGCGTCCTCGAGCGCGAACCTTAGGTGGCCGAACACTTCCATCGCCACCGCCCCGTACAGCACGGTCCAGCAGCGCAGGAAGGTGAGCACCGCGCCGACCGGGATGTCGGTGCCCAGTGCGTCGCGATAGCGGCTGAGCTGGTCGCGCAGCCCGGGGTCGATCTGCTCGGGGGCCGGCACACCGAACGGGGCCGCTCGCCACAGCTCGAGGAACAGCGCGAAGAAGGTGCCGGCGAACACCAGCGCGCATTCGTCGGCGATGTCGTACCGCCCGTCGTCCAGGCCGGGCAGCGGCACGCCGAACAGCAGCCCGAACTCAGCCTTATGGTTCAGCGCCCAGCGGCGGAATTCGCGGCAGGCCGCGACCATCTTGATGGTCAGCTTCGCGGCCAGCTGGTCCGGCGTCGGCTCCGCGGGCCCGGCGGCGGCCTCGATGGCCTGGTGAATGTCCCCGGAGAGTTCGGTGAAGATGCCGGCGATGACGTGCCTGACCAGCTCCTCGTGGCTGCCGAAGTACCGGTAAAGGCCGGGCGCGGTCATGCCCATCTCACGGGCGATGGCGCGCAGCGAGACCGCGTCCGGCCCGTTGGTGACCAGCTGCCGCCGCGCCGTGGCGATGATCTCCTCGATCGTCGCCGCGCGCAGCCGGTCGCGCCGGGACGGCGCCGAAGAGGGGCCTGGCGCCGCGCCTAGCTCACCGTCGGCGCTCGGAGCCCCGGCGACCTCTACCGCCTGTGTCACAGCTGCCTCCTGGACCAAGTCTTACCTTCGGATCCCTTCGCTGGCCAGAGCCACGTGGCGACCGCTGGCCGCCGAGCGTAGCCCTGATGCTATCTCCCTTGACAAGAGTGAACACCATATGCGAAGTTATCGCTGTAATCAGTTTACAGTGTTTACTTTAATAATCAACAGAAGCATCTCAATACGGGAGGCGAGATGTTCGAGGCATGGGGACGGGCCCTGTACCGAAGGCGGCGGCTGACTCTCGGCGTCACGCTCGTGCTCGTGGCGTTCGCCGCGGTCTGGGGAACCGGCGTCTTCGGCAAGCTTTCTTCCGGCGACAACTTCACCCCTCCGGCCAGCCAGGGCCAGCGTGAAGCCAACCAGGCCGACCAGGTGTTCGGCCGGAACGACGCCGATGTCGTCGTCCTGTACCGCAGCGCCAGCATGACCGTCAGCGACCCCGGTTACCGGCAGGCGGTCACCGCCGCGCTGGGCGGCCTGCCCCGCGCCGACGTGGCCCGGGTGACCACCTACTGGTCCACCGGATCGCCCAGCCTGGTCAGCGCCGACCGACGCGCTACGTACGCCGTGCTCCAGCTCACCGGGGCCGATGACGCAGCCAGGCACACGACCTACGACGCGATCAAGACCGAACTGACGCCAGCCAGCCTGGCGGCCAGCGGCGTGACCGCCAGCGTCGGCGGGAACGTGCCGATGGAGGTCGCGATCAACAACGAGGTGACCGCCGACATCGCCAAGGCCGAGGGGTTCTCGATGCCGGTCTTGCTGATCTTGCTGCTGGTGATCTTCGGCAGCCTGGCCGCGGCCTCGCTGCCGGTGGCGATCGGCGGCGTGGCCATCCTCGGCTCGTTCACCGTGCTTCGGCTGCTCACCATGGCGACCACGGTTTCCATCTACTCGGTCAACATCACCACGATCCTGGGCCTGGGCCTGGCCATCGACTACGGGCTCTTCATGGTCACCAGGTTCCGCGAGGAACTGCACCGGCAGCCCACCGTCGAGCAGGCGGTCGCCCGCACGGTGGCCACCGCGGGGCGGACCGTCGCGGTCTCGGGCGTCACGGTCGCGGTGGCGCTGACCAGCCTGATGCTGTTCCCCGAGGACTTCCTGCGGTCGATGGGCTACGGCGGGGTGGCCACCGTCGCGGTGGACATGCTGGCCGCGCTGACCGTGCTGCCCGCGCTGCTCGCCGTCCTCGGCTACCGGGTCAACGCGCTGCGCATCCGCCGCTTGGTGCAGTATCCGACCGGGGGACCGGTCAGGGACGAGACCAGCGGGGGCTGGTACCGGCTGGCGCACAGCGTCATGCGCAGGCCAGCCGTCTACGCCACGGTGATCGTGATCGGCCTGCTGGCCCTCGCCGCGCCGTTCCTGCGCATCTCCTGGGGCGGCACGGACGCCAGGACACTGCCCGCCGCCTCGACGGTCCGGCAGGTGTCGCAGACGCTGGCCAGTGACTTCCCGGTCAACTCGACCGCCCCGATCGAGGCGATCGTCACGCTGCCGCGCACCTCGGGGGCCGCGGCAGCGCTCGACGCCTACCTGCACCGCATCGAGGCCATCCCCGGCGTCACCGGAGCCCAGGTCACCGGGGCTCACGTCACCGGGACCAGGGTCGCGGGGGAGACCGGCGGGGACGTCCCCCCCGGGGAGGACATCTTCCGGGTCGACATCGGCTACACCCCGGCTCCGGTGTCGTCAGCGGCCAGGCACATCGTCACCCAGATCCGCGGCACCACCCCGCCGCCCGGGGCGGCGGTGCTGGTCGGCGGGACCACCGCCGGGCTCGTGGACGAGCTGGCCAGCCTCGGCGCGACGCTGCCCTGGATGGCGCTGCTGGTCGGCGTCTCGACGTTCGTGCTGCTGTTCCTGGCCTTCGGCTCGGTGGTGCTGCCGGTCAAGGCGATCGCGATGAACGTACTGTCGCTGTCGGCGACGTTCGGCGTCGTCGTGTGGATCTTCCAGTGGGGGCACCTGTCCGGCCTGCTGCGGTTCACCCCGACCGGCTCGATCGACCCGACCATGCCGATCCTGATGCTGGCGATCATCTTCGGCCTGTCCATGGACTACGAGGTGTTCCTGCTGTCCCGGATCCGCGAGCGCTATGACCAGACCGGCGACAACACCGCCTCGGTGGCCAGCGGCCTGCAGCGGACCGGCGGCCTGATCACCAGCCTGGCGCTGCTGCTGATCATCGTGGTCGGCGCGTTCTCGGCCTCCGGCATCACGTTCATCAAGCTGATGGGCGTGGGCATGATCGTGGCGCTGCTGGTGGACGCCACCGTCGTCCGCGTGCTGCTGGTGCCGGCCACCATGCGGCTGCTCGGCCGGGCCAACTGGTGGGCGCCGCGCCCGTTGCGCCGCCTGTACGCCAGGTACGGGATCAGGGAGGAAACTCCGGGGCCCGCGCCGGTGCCGCCCGTGAAAGCCCGCGTCGACGGCTGACCGGCCGCTCGCGCCGGGCCCGCTCTTTTCCGGCCGAACGACCCTGGTTCCCCTGCTCCCCTCCCTTTCCCGCCGGGCGGGCGGTGGCCTTGGCCGCGGTCCGCCCGGCGTTCTGCTCGGCGGGTACAGTAGCGACGCGGCCAGCGGCACCAGGCCGCGACGATGCGTCCGCCTGAGGAGACCGAACATGTATCAGCCCGTCGCCGTGCCTGAAGTGCTGTCGGCGGACCTGCCGGCCGGGGTGTTCCTGCTTGACGTGCGGGAAGACGACGAGTGGACGGCGGGTCACGCCCCCGATGCGGTGCACGTGCGGCTCGGTGAGCTCGGCGCGCGGGCGGGCGAACTGCCCCGCGACCGCGAGGTGTACGTGATCTGCCGCTCGGGCGCCCGGTCGGCCTACGCGGTCCAGGCGCTGACCGCCGGCGGCCTGAACGCCGTCAACGTCGCCGACGGCATGATCGGCTGGGCCGTCGAGGGCCGCCCCATGATCAGCGAGGACGGCGCCGAGCCCCACGTCGCCTAGCCAGCCCGGCCAGCCCGGCCAGCCAGCCAGCTCGGCGCAGCCTGGCTACTAGCCAGCTCCGGCCGGGGCCTGGCCGGCCATTTAGCCGACACTGACGGCCAGCGCGAGTGGCAGGGCGCCGCTGGCGCCTGCCTCGCGGAGCAAGCGGGCCGCGACCGTCATCGTCCACCCGGTCTCGATGCGGTCGTCGACGACGAGCACCGGGCCGTCCAGGCCGCCGACGGCGGCACGGATGTCGGCGGGCACCTCGAACGCGTGCCACAGCGAGCTTAGCCGCTGCGCGCTGTTGTGCCGCCGCGGGCCGGGACCGGCGCCGCCGGTGTAGGCAAGAGCGCCGAGGTAGGGCAGCCGGCCGACGCTAGCGAGCCGCTGGCCGAGGCTGGTGATCAGCCGGGGCCTGGTGCGTGACGGCAGGCTGAGCACGCCGGCCGGGCGCCGCGCCCAGTCCCAGGCGGCCAGCACCTTGATCGCGGCGGCTACGACCGGCTCGGTGACCGGCTCGTCGGGCGCGTCCTCGGCCAGCAGGTCTCGGAGCATGCTGCCCCAGCCGATGTCGGTGAGCCTGCCGATGGCCCGGCCCGGCTCGGCGGTCTGGGTGGCCGGGATCTTCCCGGCGACGTCGAGGCCGAGGGCCTTCAGCCCGGTCGGCCACATCCGCCGCGGCTCGACCTCGACCCCCGGGCGCAGCAGCCGCTCGCGCGCCGCGGCGGCGCTGGCCTCGGGCACCTCGGCGTGGTCGTGCTGGCCCGTGCAGTTGTCGCAGCGCCCGCAGGGCGCAGCGGCCGGGTCGTCGAGCTGCCGGCGCAGGTACTCCATCCGGCACCCGTCCGTGGCCTGGTAGGCGAGCATGGCCTGCTGTTCGCGGGCGCGTTCGGCCGCGACCCGTTCGTAGCGCTCCCCGTCGTAGTGCCACGGCTGGCCGGTCGAGGTCCAGCCGCCGCTGACGCGGCGCACGGCGCCGTCCACGTCGAGCACCTTGAGCATGGATTCCAGCCGGCCGCGGGACAGGTCGACGCGGGTCTCGAGCGCGCTGGCCGACAGCGGCCGGTCCGCCTCGGCCAGGGCCGCGAGGGCGGCGCGGACCTGCCGCTCCGGCGGGAAGGCGAGCGAGGCGAAGTAGGCCCAGATGTCCCGGTCCTCGCGGCCCGGCAGCAGGATCACCTCGGCCCGTTCACCCTGCTGGCCCGACATGGCCCGCCCGGCCCGCCCGATCTGCTGGTAGTAGGCGACCGGTGACTGCGGCGCGCCCAGGTGCACGACGAAGCCGAGGTCCGGCTTGTCGAAGCCCATGCCGAGCGCGCTGGTGGCGACCAGCGCCTTGACCCGGTTGGCGAGCAGGTCGTCCTCGGCCCGCGCCCGGTCGTCCGGCTCGTCCCGGCCGGTGTAGGCCGCCACCGCCAGGCCCTGCTCGCGCAGGAAGGCCGCGGTCTCCTGCGCCGCCGCCACCGTCAGCGTGTAGACGATGCCGGACCCGGGCAGCTCGCCGAGCCGGGCCGCGAGCCAGCCCAGCCGCTGGTGCGCGGTGGGCAGCGCCACCACCGCCAGCCGCAGCGAGTCCCGGTCCAGCGGTCCCCTGAGCACCAGCGTCTCGCCGCCGCCGCCGGCGCCCGCGCTCGCGCCGGCGCCGGCACTGGCACTGGCACGGGCACTGGCACGGGCGCCGAGCTGATCGGCGACGTCCCGGGTCACCCGCGCGTTCGCGGTCGCGGTGGTGGCCAGGACCGGGATCCCGGTCGGCAGGCCGTCCAGCAGGGTCCGCAGCCGACGATAGTCCGGCCGGAAGTCGTGCCCCCAGTCGGAGATGCAGTGGGCCTCGTCGATCACCACCAGCCCGGCGGACCGGCTGAGCTCGGGCAGCACCTGGTCGCGGAACGACGGGTTGTTCAGCCGCTCCGGGCTGACCAGCAGCACGTCCGCGCGGCCCGCGGCGACCTCGGCGTAGAGCGCTTCCCACTCCGTGGTGTTGGCTGAGTTGATGGTGCGCGCGCGGATGCCGGCCCGCTCGGCCGCCTCGACCTGGTTGCGCATGAGCGCGAGCAGCGGGGACACGATCACGGTCGGCCCGGCGCCGCGGGCGCGCAGCAGCGCGGTGGCGATGAAGTAGACCGCTGACTTGCCCCAGCCGGTCCGCTGCACCACCAGCGCCCGGCGCCCGTCCGCGACCAGGGCGCTGATCGCGGTCCACTGATCCTCGCGCAGTCGGGCGTGATCGCCCGCCAGCGCCCGCAGGCACCCCTCCGCCTCGTCCCGCAGCCCCGCTCCGTCGCGCAGCCCCGCTCCATCGCCCGGTCCTGCTCGGTCCTGCAGCCCCGCTCCGTCCCCCGGCGCCGCTCGGTTCTGCAGCCCCGATCCGTCGTCCGGCGCCGCCTCATCCTGCCGCGCCGCCTGGCTCCGCCGCGCCGCTTTGTTATCGGCCATGTCCTCATTGGTATCAGCCGCGGCTGTCAATCGCCTGGGCGACGGTGCACATCGCCGGCGTCGAGCAGTGGCTAGCCTCGGTGCCGTGACCGATTACGTATCCGTCAAAGACCTCAGCATCTCGGCGGTCATCGGCGTGCACGACTGGGAACGCCAGGTCGAGCAGACCCTGCTCGTCAGCGCGGACCTGGCGGCCGACATCCGCCCGGCCGCCGCGACCGACGACCTCGCCGACGCCCTGGACTACTCGGCGGTGGCGCGCACCATCGCGGCGGTGGTGCGCGAAGGCCAGTTCCATCTCATCGAGACCGCCGCCGAGCGCGTCGCCGAGCGCCTGCTCGCCGACTTCCCGGTGACCTGGCTCCGCCTCGAACTCCGCAAGCCCATCACCGCCGACGCCTACACCGCCGCCATCACCATCGAACGCACCCGCGAAATTCGATGATCGCGAAGGCTTTCGGGCGGTCTAGGCGGGCCTCGGCCGCAGGCGCAGTCCTTGCATGCCGCCGTCTACGGCCAGCGCCGTGCCGGTGGTGGCTCCCGCCAGCGGGCTGGCCAGGTAGGCGATGGCGGCGGCGACCTCGTCCGCGCTGACGAGCCTGCCCATGGGCTGGCGCGCGTTGAGTGCGGCGCGTTCGGCGGCCGGGTCGGGCGCTGCGTCGAGCAGCCGGCGCACCCACGGGGTGTCGGCCGTGCCGGGGGTCACGCAGTTCACCCGGATTCCCTCGGCCACGTGGTCAGCCGCCATAGCCAGCGTGAGGGCGTAGACGGCGCCCTTGCTGGCGCTGTACAGCGCCCGCTGCGGCAAGCCCGCGATGCCCGCGACCGAGCAGGTGTTGACGATGGCGGCCTGGCCGCGCTCGCGCGCCGCCTGGCGCAGCAGTGGCAGGGCCGCCCGGGTGGTGCGCACGATGCCGAGCACGTTCACGTCGAGGACCCGGTGCCACTCGTCGTCGTCGTTGTCCTCGACCGTCCCGGCCGCGCCGATGCCGGCGTTGTTCACGACGATGTCGAGCCGGCCCATCGCGCTGGCGGCCTCGGCGACGGCGGCGCGGACCGCGGCGTCGTCGGTCACGTCGGCGACGACCGGGTAGAGGACCGGGTAGAGGTCGGCGCTTTCCTGGTCGGCTTTGACCCGGTCCAGCACGGCGACACGGGCCCCGCGGGCGGCCAGCAGCCTCGCCGTGGCCAGTCCGATGCCCGAGGCGCCCCCGGTGACCAGCGCCGCCAGCCCGGCGAACTCAGGTGATTGCTCCGTCATGGATCCGTCTATAGCCCATGTCACCGCCGCCCGTCCAGGACCGCGGGACCGGATCGCTCAGCCGAGCGCCTTGCGACGGTACAGGTGTACCGCCAGCGGCGCGAGCACCACCAGCATGGCCACGGCCCAGCAGACCACGGCGACGGCGGCGGCATTGGCATCATACGAATGACTGACGCTCATGGCCGAGGATGGCGCCAGCCGGCCGTTAGGCTGACAGGGTGGCTGAACTGGCGGGCTCGGACCTGCCGCCGGACGGGACCGCCGACGTCTGGTGGGCGCGCAGGCAGGACGCTTCGGACCGGCACGCCGGGCTGCTCGATGCGACCGAACGGCGGCGCTGGGCGGCCTACCGGCGCGAGGAAGATCGCACCCGTTTCCTGGCCGGGTGCGCGCTGGCGAAGACCGCACTCGCCCGGTACACCGGCCTGCGGCCGGCCGACGTGCGGTTCGACCGGACCTGCGGCCAGTGCGGCGAGCCGCACGGCAAGCCGGTCATCGAGGGCGGCGGCATCGAGGGCGGGGTCATCGAGCATTCCGTGGCGCACTCCGGCGACCTGGTCGCGGTAGCGGTCGCGCGGACGCCGGTCGGCGTGGACGTGGAGCAGCTTGACGGACGCCCGCACCCGCTAGGCGGTGACGGCGATCCGGAGGCGCTCGCCCGGCTGGTGCTGTCCACGGCCGAACGGGCGGCGCTGGCCGCGGTCCCTCCGGCCGACCGGGCCCGCGCCTTCCTGGTCGCCTGGACCAGGAAGGAAGCCGTGACCAAGGCGACCGGGGATGGCCTGAGCGCCGCCTTCAGCGACGTCGTCGTGGCCGCCGGCGCCGGCCCGCCTCGCCTGGTGTCCTGGCCCTACCCGCGGTCTGTCCACAGCGTGTCCCTGCTCGACCTGGACGCGGACCCCGGGTACGTGGCGGCGCTCGCGGTCATCGGCCGCTGCGAGGCGGTGCGGGCCAGGGACGGGTCGGCGCTGCTCGCGGACCGGGCCTGAGGCCAGGAAAGATAGGATGTATCTCGTACGCCTTCACCACCGGCCTGAAGGCCGGCACACGGCGGACAGATTGGTAGCGTGGCGGGCGGAGGCGGTTGATGCGCATCGGCTTGTTCGTGACGTGCCTGACCGACACGCTGTTCCCCGGCACCGGCCAGGCCGTGGTCGCGGTGCTCGAGCGGCTAGGCCATCAGGTGGAATTCCCTGCGGCCCAGGCGTGCTGCGGCCAGATGCACTTCAATACCGGTTACCAGCGCGAGGCGGTGCCGATGGCGCGCGGGTTCACCGCCGCCTTCGCCGGCTACGAGGCCATCGTCACCCCATCGGCCTCGTGTGCCTCGATGATCCGGGAGTACTACCCGGCGCTGGCGGCGCAGGCCCGGGACCCGGGTCTGGCCCGGGCGGTGGCCGAGGTCGCGCCGCGGACCCATGAGCTTTCCGTGTTGCTGACCGGCGTGCTGGGGGTGACGGATGTGGGCGCCTACTTCCCGCACCGGGTGACGTACCACCCGAGCTGTCATTCGCTGCGGATGCTGCAGGTGGGCGACGCCCCGCTGCGGCTGCTGCGTGCGGTCCGCGGCCTGGACCTGGCCGACCTGCCAGACGCCGAGGTGTGCTGCGGGTTCGGCGGCACGTTCGCGGTGAAGAACCCCGACGTGTCGGCCGCGATCTGCGCGGACAAGGTCGCCGCGGTCCGCCAGACCGGGGCCGAGGTGCTGTGCGCGGCGGACAACTCGTGCCTGATGCACATCGGCGGCGCGCTGGACCGGCAGCGGTCCGGGGTGGCCGTCATGCACCTGGCGGAGATCCTGGCCCATACCGAGGACGCCCGGTGACGGCGCCAGGCGTGGGCGCCCCGCCGCCCGGCGCGCTCCCGGCGAGCGCACCGCACCCGGGCATGCCCACGTACCTGGGCATGCCGTCGTTCCCGGTCGCCGCGAAGGCTGCGGTGGCCGATTCCCAGCTGCGCGCCAACCTGGCGCACGCCACGCGCACGATCCGCGCCAAGCGGGCCGTCGCCGTCGCCGAACTGGCCGACTGGGAGCAGCTGCGGCAGGCCGCCAAGGCGATCAAGGACCACACCCTGGCGCACCTGGACACCTACCTGCTGCAGCTGGAGGCCAACGTCACCCGCGCGGGCGGGCAGGTGCACTGGGCGGCCGACGCGGACGAGGCGAACGCGATCGTGGCCAGCCTGGTCCGCAGCGCCGGCGCCGACGGCGTGGTCAAGGTGAAGTCGATGGCCACCCAGGAGACCGGGCTCAACGAGGCGCTGGCCGCCGACGGCATCGGCGCGCTGGAGACCGACCTGGCCGAGCTCATCGTGCAGCTCGGCCACGACCGGCCCAGCCACATCCTGGTCCCGGCCATCCACAAGAACCGGGCCGAGATCAGGGAGATCTTCCGCACCCAGATGCCGGACGCGCCGGCCGGGCTGACCGACGACCCGGCGGCGCTTGCGGCCGCCGCGCGGACGCACCTGCGCCAGGCGTTCCTGTCCGCCTCGGTGGGCGTGTCCGGCGCGAACTTCGCGATCGCCGAGACCGGGTCGCTGGTGGTGGTGGAGTCCGAGGGCAACGGCCGGATGTGCGTGACGCTGCCGCGCACGCTCATCTCGGTGGTGGGGATCGAGAAGATCCTGCCGTCCTGGCGCGACCTGGAGGTGTTCCTCGCGCTGCTGCCGCGGTCCTCCACGGCCGAGCGGATGAACCCCTACACGTCGACCTGGACCGGCATCACGCCCGGGGACGGGCCGCAGGACTTCCACCTGGTGCTGCTGGACAACGGCCGCACCTCAGCGCTGGCCGACCAGACCGGCCGGCAGGCGCTGCGCTGCATCAGGTGCTCGGCCTGCCTGAACGTCTGCCCGGTCTACGAGCGGACCGGCGGCCACGCCTACGGCTCGCCGTACCCGGGCCCGATCGGCGCGATCATCTCTCCGCTGCTGCGCGGCGTCACCTCCCCAATCGACGCGTCCCTGCCCTATGCCTCCACCTTGTGCGGCGCCTGCTATGAGGTGTGCCCGGTCGCGATCAACATCCCCGAGGCGCTGGTCCACCTGCGCGCCAAGGTCGTCGACGCCAAGCGCGAAAAGACATTTTCTCCCGAACGAACCATCTTCCAGCTCTCCGGCCGGGTGCTTCGCTCACCCCGGCTACTCGCCGCGGCCCAGCGGGCCAGCTCCCTGAGCGGCAAGCTGGTGGCCAGGTCCGGCCGGATCAGGCGGCTGCCGCCGCCGCTGAACCGCTGGACGGAAACCCGCGACGCCCCCGCCCCGCCGCCGGAATCGTTCCGCGCCTGGTGGGCCAGGACCAGGGGGACGGGCCGGTGAGCACGTCCAGAGACCAGATCCTGGCCAGGATCCGTGCCGCCAACAGTGGTGCAGCCAACAGTGGTGCAGCCAACAGTGGTGCAGCCAACAGTGGTGCAGCCAACAGTGCAGCCAACAGTGCTGCCAACAGTGCTGCCAACTGGGCCGCGGGCGGCGCCGACGGCAGGTCGGCGGGCCAGGCAGAGTACGCCGCCGCCGCCGACGCGGCGTACGCGGCCCTGCCGCGTGAGTACCTGCGCGCCCACCACGACCCCGCATCCGGTGGCATCGCAGACCTGTTCGCCGAGCGGATCGCCGACTACCGCGCCGTTGTCGAGCGGGTCCCCGAGTCCGGCCTCGCCGCACCCGTCGCCCGGGTCCTGGCCGAACGCGCCGCTGTCACGCCCGGTCCGTTCGTCGTGCCGGACGGGCTGCCGCCCGGATGGCTGGCCGCGCTGTCCCCGGCCATCGAGCTGGCCAGGGACACCCCGCCGCTCCCGGCGGCCGAACTCGACCGGATGGCCGGGGTCATCACGGGATGCGCGGTCGCGATCGCCGAGACCGGCACGATCATCCTGGACCACGGCCCGGGGCAAGGCCGCCGCGCGCTCACCCTGGTGCCCGACTTCCACCTGGTCATCGTCCGCGCCAGCCAGGTCTACGCCGACCTGGCCGACGCGTTCGCCCGGCTCGACCCATCCCGTCCGCACACCCTGATCTCAGGCCCCTCGGCCACCAGCGACATCGAGCTGATCCGGGTCGAGGGCGTGCACGGCCCGCGCACCCTGCACGTGCTGCTAGCCCTGCGTCATTGAGCTGGGCGCCCATTATGGCGATGGCGTGAGTAGCGCCGTCACCATGAAATGGCGGCGCCTAGATGGCCGCCGAGGGCGATCGCTGCAGGCGAACGCCAGCCGGAATTTCCCGGGGCTCTTCTTTCTTGAGTGAGTATGACTCAAGTTACGGAGGCACTCATATGAGTGAAACTCTCACGCTGCCGGTGCTGCCGCTCGATGACGAAGTGGTGCTGCCGGGGATGGTGGTGCCGCTGGAGACGTCGCAGCCGGAGATTGGCGCCGCCATCGACGCGGCCCGGATGCCGTCCAGGCAGGTTCCCGGCATGCGTTCTGAAATAAAGGCCCAGGTGCTGCTCGTGCCGCGGCTGCCGGACCGCGGGCTCGCGGGCGTCGGCACGCTCGCTGTGGTCGAGCAGGTCGGACGGCTGCCCGGCGGGCAGCCCGGCGCGGTGGTGCGCGGCACCGCTCGCGTGCGGATCGGCTCGGGGACCACGGGTCCCGGCGCGGCGCTCTGGGTGCAGGGCACCGTGATCGAGGACACTGGCCGCGGGCCGCGGGCCGACGAACTGGCCCAGCAGTACAAGTCCCTGGTCACCGGGATCTTGCAGCAGCGCGGCGCGTGGCAGGTCATCGACGCGATCCAGCAGCTCGACGACGCTTCGGCGATCGCGGACCGGGTCGGCTATGCCAACTACCTGACCACCGCACAGAAGCTGCAGGTGCTCGAGACCGCGGATCTGGTCCAGCGTCTGGAGCTCATCGTCGGCTGGACCAAGGAGCACCTCGCTGAGCTCGAGGTGGCCGAGTCCATCCGCAAGGACGTCTCCGAGGGCATGGAGAAGCAGCAGAAGGAATTCCTGCTCCGCCAGCAGCTCGCGGCCGTCCGCAAGGAACTCGCCGACCTGAACGGCGACTCGGCTACCGAGGAAGACGACTACCGGGCGCGGGTGGAAGCCGCCGACCTGCCGGAGGCGGTCCGTGAGGCCGCGCTGAAGGAAGTCGACAAGCTGGAGCGCACTCCGGACGCGTCCCCCGAGACCGGCTGGATCCGCACCTGGCTGGACACCGTCCTCGACATCCCGTGGAACGAGCGGACCGAGGACGCCTACGACATCGCCGACGCGCGGCGCATCCTCGACGAGGACCACACCGGGCTCGACGACGTCAAGGAACGCATCATCGAGTACCTGGCGGTGCGCAAGCGCCGCGCTGACCGGGGCCTGGGCATCATCGGTGGCCGGCGTTCCGGCGCCGTGCTCGCGCTGGTCGGCCCGCCCGGCGTCGGCAAGACGTCGCTTGGCGAATCGGTCGCGCGGGCCATGGACCGCAAGTTCGTCCGGGTCTCCCTGGGCGGCGTCCGGGACGAGGCGGAGATCCGCGGGCACCGGCGTACCTACGTCGGGGCACTGCCCGGCCGGATCGTCCGTGCCATCCGCGAAGCGGGCTCGATGAACCCGGTCGTGCTGCTCGACGAGGTGGACAAGATCGGCTCGGACTACCGCGGCGACCCCGCGTCGGCCCTGCTCGAGGTGCTCGACCCGGCGCAGAACCACACGTTCCGCGACCACTACCTCGAGGTCGAGCTCGACCTATCCGACGTGGTCTTCCTGGCCACGGCCAACGTGCTCGACACGATCCCCGGACCGCTGCTCGACCGGATGGAGCTGGTCCAGCTCGACGGGTACACCGAGGACGAGAAGGTCCTCATCGCCCGGGACCACCTGCTGCCCCGGCAACTGTCCAAGGCCGGGCTGAACGCCGACGAGGTGTCGGTGGGCCCGGACGCGCTGCGGCTGCTGGCGGCCGAGTACACCCACGAGGCCGGGGTCCGGTCGCTCGAGCGCTCCATCGCGCGCATCCTGCGCAAGGTGGCGGCGCGTGTCGCCCTCGGCGATACGGCCCTGCCGGTCAACGTCGGCGCGGGTGAGCTGCGGGACTACCTGGGCCGGCCCCGGTTCACGCCGGAGACCAGCCTCGCCGCGCCAGACCGCCGGACCGCGGTGCCCGGCGTGGCGACCGGGCTCGCGGTGACCGGCGCGGGCGGGGACGTCCTGTTCATTGAGGCGTCCCTGGCTGACCGGGAAACCGGCGAGACCGGGGTCACGCTCACCGGACAGCTCGGTGACGTGATGAAGGAATCGGCCCGGATCGCGCTGTCCTACCTGCGCTCGCACGGCGCCGAGCTCGACCTTCCGGTCAGTGAGCTCAAGGACCGCGGCGTGCACGTGCACGTGCCG
>Ga0209656_10001644_pt1 | contig 14612 bp, 13 predicted proteins | sample BogFormECP12_OM2_FD_188239 | JGI IMG/M metagenome (GOLD analysis project Ga0209656, IMG submission 188239) | Bog forest soil microbial communities from Calvert Island, British Columbia, Canada - ECP12_OM2 (SPAdes) (version 2) | ecosystem: Environmental > Aquatic > Freshwater > Wetlands > Bog ... | reverse complement strand
CAAGACTTGCATCTCGATGTGGCGCGGATTGATGATCGCCTTCTCAATGTAGACTTCGCTGTCGCCGAACGAGCGTTCCGCCTCGCTGCGTGCGCCTTCGAGCGCCGACTTCAGGTCCTGCGGCGAATGCACAAGCCGCATGCCCTTGCCGCCTCCGCCCGCTGCGGCCTTCAGCATCACGGGATATCCGATGCGCGCCGCGACCTCTTCCGCCTGCTCAACCGATTCGAGACCACGCGATGTTCCCGGCACAAACGGGACACCGGCGCGCTCCATCGCCTGGCGCGCTTTCGTCTTCGATCCCATGGCGTCCATGGCAGCGGCGGTGGGTCCGATGAACTTCACCCCTGCGTCGACGCAGGCGCGCGCGAACTTCGCATTCTCGGAAAGAAAGCCATAGCCGGGATGAATCGCGTTTGCTCCCGAGCGCGCGGCGACGTCCAGAATTTTGTCGATGTTGAGATAGGACTCGCGGGCCGCCGGAGCACCGATGGGATAGGCCTCGTCGGCCTTGCGTACGTGCAGCGAGGCGCGATCCACGTCCGAGTACACAGCCACGGCGGCGATGCCCATTTCGTGGCAGGCGCGAATCACGCGCACAGCAATCTCTCCACGGTTCGCAATGAGAATTTTCTTGAACACTTGTTCTCTGCAGACTACTCGCGACACCCCGCGAGCGCATGGGCTCGGCGGCCGTTCGGACCCGCTATTGTACTGGAGAGCGCGAAATTGCGCAGTGTTACAGCGAGGGGGCTACTGGGCGGGCCGGCGCGCAAAGCTCACGGGAAAAGGGGCCGAAGGCTCCTCGGATGCATCTCTCAGCCAGCGCCCGCGTGGTATGAAGCGGTAACGAATCAAGGTCCAAATCGCCAGCAAGCCATCGGAATGCCGGATCTTCTTGCCTTCCATGGCGGAGCGCGGATGGTACGAGATGGGCACTTCCGCGATCTTCTCTCCCATACGGCACAACTTGGCGGTGATTTCCGGGCAGAACTCAAAGCGCTGGCAATCGAGCCGCACTTTGGCCAGCACCGACCGCCGCACAACTTTGTAACAGGTGGCTTCGTCGTGAATGCCGGCGCCGTAGAGAAGATTGGTGAGATGAGTTAGCAGCTTTGCGCCCAGAAAGAATCGCAGGCCGCGCTCCGGACGGTCGGGGCGCACGCCGTAAACCACGTTCGCCTCGCCCTCTTCCAGGGGCCGCAGCAACGCCGCATAATCCTGCGGGTCGTATTCGAGATCGGAATCCTGGATGAGAACGTACTCGCCGCGAGCATATTCGAGGGCCGTGCGGATGGCCGCGCCCTTGCCGTAATTGCGCTCGTGAAATACGACGGTGATATGGTCCGAGGGCGGCAGCGCCTGCAGTTTCTCGCGCGTGCCGTCGGTCGAGCCGTCATCGACGATGACGATATCCTTCTTTACGGGCGAGGCGTGAATCGCTTGCAGAATCTCGTCCACGTGCGCCGCTTCGTTGTAGACCGGAACGATGACCGACACGCATCCCTGGGCGCGGTGATCGGAAGCGCGAACAATGGGCTCCGCAGTTGGGGCTGTGACGCTCATGACTGTCTTAACAAGGTGTGCTGCAAAATCAGAATAGCATTTCCTTGATTTTAAGGGCTTCCCTTTCGCCGCAGCACGTAAATCGCTTTCGAGGAATGGGGCTGATAGCCCTGAGCCGCACCATCCCAGACATACTCAGTTTGCGCACCGATGTCAGCGACGCCCACCAGCTCATAGGACCGATCCATAAATGCGTGAAGTCGAGGCAAGAACTCGGCCAGTTCTGGCCCGCCTTCAGGACCGCCCCAGTCATCCCAAACGTCTACGTAGACGACGTACAAAGGCAGGTTCGTCTCCAGCTCGCGCATCATCTCATCGCGCATTCGAGCAGTGTACTTGTGGTGAACGATGAGGCTGTACATGTAGAGATATCCGGTGGCGGAATGACGATCCGCATAGAAATAAATCTCCGGCTCGGAGCCCAAAACAGCGATGCGGGAACTCTCTGGTGAGTGTTCGCGGACGTAGTCTGCAACCTTCACCGCCGGTACAAACGCATTGTTCCCGTAGATTTGTTCGACAACCTGATCTGGAGTCAGGACGAAATACGTTTGCCGCTGGCTGAGCACGGTAAACGCGGCGCAGATGAGGAATATGAGCAGGGGAATCGCGACCGCATAGCGGCGCACGTCCGACGCGGCGAGTTTGTCGGCAACCGCGCTTATGGCGGCCCCGGCCAGGAGCGCAGTCGCAGGCAACAGGAGGATGTAGTAGTGCGGACGAAAATACGCTCCCGGACACAACGCGAGAAAGGAACAAGCGAAGAATGCAATCAGAAAGCGCGACTGGCGGCGCGCGGCTGGATTCCAAATCATCGCGGACATTCCGATTGCGGCGAGAATCCAGATCAGCCTTGCGGGGCCAATGACAACTTGTGAATTCTCAACCAGGGCGCGAACCGCCCGTCGCAAGCCCATCTTCGAGTACTCCCCGGCATATTGCACGGTCCAGAACCAGAACTGAGGGAAGACTCCGGCGCGATACATAAGCCCGCAAGTCGCCGCATAGGGCAGCATGGCGCCCGACAGGAATACTCCCGCTTGCCGAAACAGTACGGTCGCGCTCTTAAGATTCCACTGGCTCCAGACGAGGTAGATAACGCCGAAGAGCACGAAGAACATTCCATGCTGCTTCATCAGTAAAGCAATGCCGGATAGTACTCCGCCAAGGAAAAATAGCGGCCAACGTTCTGATCGCAGGGCGCGCAATAAGAGCAAAATCCCGATCAACGCGGGCAGCACTACAAAGTTCGTCGCATGGGCCTCGAAACCCATCACTGAGGTGCTGGTCGACAGTAAACCATAGCTGGATGCTGCTCCCACGGCTGCAATCCGCCCGAATAGCCGCAATGCCAGGAAAAACAGCAGTACCGTGGTCGCGGCATTGACCAGCAGCAGGCCCAGATGAATTCCCGCTGGCGTTTGCCCAAAGACCGCGAGTATCGCCGCATACGCAGCATAGATCCCCGGCAGCTTCATGTTGTAGGCGAGAGCGTAAGGAGGGATTCCCTCAAGCATTAACTGCCCAGCGTACGCGTATTCGCCCTCATCGCGTTCCAGCGGCATGTCGCGCAGTCGGTAGCGAATAGCGGCCGAGAACACGATTGCCACGGCTACTAGGATGAGGCACACAGACAGGCGCATCTGCCGCAGGCTGGGCGGGGAGTTCAGTTCTGTATGCACAGAGGAACTTACGATGCGCGCTCCTGAAACTTGAGCATAGTATCATTTGCGCATCGCAGGATTGCAATCAGGCATGACCTCATCCCCCGCGCCAGGGCCGGACTCACGAGAAGAGTTGAATTCAAGCTCAGGAGCAGCTCTCGCCAAACGCCCGCCGCACGCGGAGTTCGCCGCACCGCGCTGGTTGCCCGTTCTGATCGTGGCAGCCGGATTTGTTGTTCGGATCATCCCTGCAAGCCGCCTTTTTCTCAATCCCGATGAAGCGTTGCACAACCTGCTGGCCACCCAGGCTAGCGTCTCGCGCGCCTGGGCGGCGGCTCTGACCAATGCTCACCCGCCGCTGCTGATTCTGGTGCTCTACTACTGGCGCTGGCTGGGACACTCCGAGTTGTGGCTGCGCCTGCCTTCCGTTCTCGCTGGCACTGCGGCCTGCTGGCTTTTCTATCGCTGGCTCACGTTGGTGGCCGATCATTTCACCGCCCTCTTGGGATTGTTGCTGGCTTGCTTCGCTCCGGCGCTCATTCTGCTTTCGGCAGAAGTCCGCCAGTATGCCCTGTTGCTGTTTTTCATTGCAGGGTGCCTTTACTTTTCAGAGCAGGCTGTCCAGAAGAATTCCCCCGGCCTGATGGTGGCGTTCTCGCTATCGCTCTACGGGGCGGTACTGACGCACTACTCGGCTCTGATGTTCGCATTCGCGATCGGCGTATTCATGCTGGCGCGACTGTATCCGTACCGCCAGCGTGGATTGCTTTGGATCTGGGCTGCAGGCCAGATCGTCGGGATAGCTATTGCCGCTTATTTCCTTGTCACCCACATTCCGCGTCTCAGAGAAACGGGAATGGTGCGGACCGACCTGGAATCGTATCTGCGCAAGGCCGTATTCCATCCCGGCGAACGCAATCCAGTAGCATTCGTTGGCTCACAGACACTGCGGGTCTTTACCTACGTGTTCAGTCACGGACTCATCGGCACGCTGATGCTGCTCGCGTTTCTCGCAGGCCTAATCTGGCTGCTCAGAAAAAAGCCCGCCGACGGCGACTCTTCTTCGGCCACGGGACCGTCGAGCCGCCAACTGGCGCTGCTGCTAGGGCTCCCGTTCGTAGTGAACTGGGCCGTGTCCCTTGCGGGGCTGTATCCGCTGGGTGCGACGCGCCACAGCGTATTTCTAGCCCCATTTGCAATTGCCGGCGCGTGTTTTGGAATCTCCTGGATACCCGCTAGTCTGCGGCTGAAAGCGATTGTCGTCATGCTCGCTCTGGCGGTTTGCAACTTCTTCCCTGCGCCCCCGCCACCGATCCGGGCGAAAGACCAGTCTGCGGTTCTGATGAAGGACGCCGTAGCGTATCTGCACGCGTCGGTGCCGGCGGGAAGCGCGATCTTGACTGACTACGAGAGCGGCCTTTTGCTTGGCTATTACTTTTGCGGACACGGCGTGGTGCAGGTTTTTCCGCCGCAACGTCCCATCACCCGAGCGGGCTGCGGCCAGTACGCTGTCATCGCAACATCATTCCGCGACTGGAAGTTCACTGCCGACACTTTTCCGGCTCAGTTCGCTGCCGCGAACAAGCTGCGAACTCCCGGAACTGAGCTCTGGTTGTTCTACGCAGGCTGGATCAACGACTCTGCGCCGGCTCTGAAAAGTGAGTTGGATCAGTTCGGCTGTACAGCGCCGCAGAGCTTCGGAGACAACATTCTCATTTGCCGCTTGAGTGCCGATGCCCAGCAGACTTCCGACCTCGGGCCAGCGCGCAATAAGAATGCCTCCTCCGCGTTTTGCGAAGGAGGCAGCGAACTTCCACACCGGATAAAGCAGCCTGTTTCGGCTGATCTTATTTCGGCTCGTCTTATTTCGGCTGGTCCATCGTGATGCCGCCGCCGGCCGATTGCGCAGCCTTGTCGGCTTTGGCTTTCTTCACGCGCAGGGTCTCGTCCACCCAGTGGTCGGCGGTCTTGAGATCCTCGGCGCGAGCCGCGAGATCGTCGCATTCCACGTCTGCGCGCTCGCGGAACATCAGGTTCATGTACGCCATGGCGTCATCGTAGTCCGGACGCAAATCGATCGCTTTCTTCAGGCTGTCGATGCCCTCGGCGATGGTTGGTGAATTCTTCACCTTCAGTTCGTCGCAAGCCTTCTTCTGATCCTTGTTTTTCGGATTCAGATTCTCTTCCGGCTTCAGGCCCAGCTTGGCACGCTCTTCCATGCGCGGCTGGTAGCAGGCCGTCCAGTCGATTACGCCGACGGAGTAGTAGGGCTCAGGATCGTTCGGGTCGAGGTCGGAAGCCATGCGGTAATACTTCTTGGCCTCGTCGAACTTCTTCATGTTCAGGTATAGATAAGCGATGCCCTTCGCCGAGTTGACCTTCTGATCTCGAGCCGGATTGGCAGCGATCACCTTCTCGTATTCGTCAATGGCCTGCTGCGCGGTGCGGATGTTGTCCGGCGAATCTACGCCGGGAATGTATTGCGAAACGAAGGCGGTGGCCAGATACATTCGAGCATTGATGAGGCTCGGATCCAACTGAACGGCTTGCTGGAAATGATCGATGGCTTGTTCGTAGTGGGAGTTCTTGTACGACTCAACGCCCTTGTTGAGTTGGTCGCGGGCGCGCAGTTTATCGCAGCCCACAGCGGAGATAAGCGCCAGCGTCACGGCCACCAGCGCAAGCAGTCTGAATTTCTTATTCATTGCGGTATAAGTCTCCCTCGCCACAGCATCCTAGGCCCAGAGGCAGCGGTTTGACAAGTATTCGTCAACCGTTTGTCGAGTTCTTCGACAAGTTCGCACGAAACGAAGGCTGCACGAGAGCATCGTGCTCTCGTGCAGCGGCAGATTCGATTCGTGCTCCGATCGTTCCCTGGGAATACGCGGTCTAGTTGCCCGCCTCGATCTTCGCAGTGATCAGGCCAACCTTGTCGACGCCCGATGCGTGGGCAGTGTCGATGACGTTGGCGACGTTCTGGAAGGGGATGGCGTCATCTCCCTTCACGAACATCACTTTTTCTGCACGTTGCTTGTAAATGTCGGTCAAACGTCCCTGCAGATTGTCCCAGGTCGCGTCCTCGTCGTTGATCTTAAGGGCAGGCTCCTGGCCGGCTCCGCGATCAATCAGCTGCACGACGATGGTGCGGTCGGGAGTGTTGTTCTTGGGCGCGTTTGGCGGAGGCGGCTGGGGTACCAGCGCATCCAATCCTTTCGGCGTCACCGGCGAGATCACCATGAAGATGATCAGCAAAACCAGCAGCACATCAATGAGGGGCGTGACGTTAATGTTGGCGCTTTGTCCTCCGCCCGAGCTAACTCCCATTCCCATGATAGTTCTCCTCTATTGCCCTGGCTGAGCCGGAGCTGCCGGGGGCGCCGGTGTAGCGGATTTGCGCTGATCGGTCAACAAGCCGAGATCGTCGACTCCGGCCGAACGGACAGCGTCTACCACCTGAACTACGCTGCCATAGCGGGCCCGCATGTCCGCCTTCACGTAGACTTCCCGATTCTGCGGATGGCTCGCCATGCGATCCTTCACCTTCTGCGTGAGCGAATCCACCTGAATCTGCTCGCTGCCGAAGTACACCTTGCCGTCGCGAGTAATCGAGACCAGCAGGGCGTCTTCCTTGTCGGCGTCTTCCATGGGCGTCGGATTGTTCACCTTGGCAAAATCGACGCTGATGCCCTTCTGCAACATGGGCGTGACCACCATGAAGATGATCAGCAGAACCAGCATCACGTCCACCATGGGCGTGACGTTGATCTCCGAATTTACCTTCTTACCTTCGTCTCGCTTTGCTAATGCCATAGCTTTGATCTCTCCCGTACTCTGCCGCGCCCTGTTTCCAGACCGTAAGAAGGGAGGCCCGGCGCTGGCTTTCCAGCGCCGGACAAGCAACTCACATCCGAAACGGGTGCCCCATGTCTCGCCGCTTGTGCGAGACGTGGGTGCTACTTACCGGCGAACGTCGCCGCGCTTCTTCAGGAAGTAGTCGATCAGTTCGCTGGACGAGTTGTCCATCTCGACGTCGAATGCTTCCACGCGCCCGGTCAGGTAGTTGAACATCATCACAGCGGGGATGGCGACGAGCAGCCCGATGGCCGTCGTAACCAGAGCTTCCGCGATACCGCCGGCGACTGCAGCCAGACCGGTGGCCTTGGAGTTGTTGATACCGATGAAGGCGTTCAGAATGCCCATCACGGTGCCGAACAGTCCGACGAACGGAGCTGTCGAGCCGATGGTGGCCAAGCCGCCCAACCCGCGCTTCAACTCAGCGTGAACGATGGCTTCGGTGCGCTCCAGTGCGCGCTTGGAAGCTTCGATGGTTTCGCCAGGGATTGCGCCCGGGGAATCCTGGTGAGCCTTGAATTCCATCAGGCCAGCGGTGACAACCTTGGCCAGGTGGCTCTTCTTGTTGCGCTCGGCAACCTTGATGGCTTCGTCGATGCGGCCATCGCGAAGGGCGCCGGCCACGGCGGGAGCGAAGGCACGCGATTGTTTGCGGGCCGCGCTGTAGGCCATCCAGCGATCAATCATCACACCGATCGACCAGCCGGACATGATGAAGAGAATGATGACCACGGTTCTGGCGACCCAGCCCATGGCTTTCCACAAGCCAAGAGGATCGGTCGCAAGCGTGCCGCCACCTTCCTGGACGATCCAGGCGGCTGCGGCTGGGATGTAGTGGAGAACTGCTCCTGCGTGAATTGCTAACATGAGTTGCTTTCCCTCCTCGGAAAACTTTTGACGCTGTTCTTCTTAAGACACTGCTTTCTCAAGGCACTTCGATGCGCGAATCGGGCAGCGGCGATGGCCGGGAAACGAAAGGCCCTCGCTTTTTGCCAATTTGAGCTCGGCTGTCCGCACGGTTTTGGAGAAACGGCGGTACGGCGGCAATGCCGGAGCTTTCGAAACAGCCGCTCCCGGCCACCGGAGATTTTGGTGGGAAGGGGAGGGGCTTCCACATACTTCTCACTTCGGTTAATGCGGGGACAGCCATATCGGCTGTCCCGATAACACAACCAACTCGTTCTAGCCGCCGGCCAGCGTGAAGTTCACCTGCACCTGCGTCTCGACTTCAACCGGTTCGCCATTCAGCAGGTAGGGACGATACTTCCACTGCTTCACCGCTTCGATGGCCGCCGGAGCCAGCATCGGATGCCCGCTGATCAGCTGGAGGTTTTCAATGTTGCCATCCTTGCTGATCTGCGCCTGCAGCACGACCGTGCCCTGAATGCGAGCCTGACGCGCCAGAGGAGGATACACCGGGTTGACTTTTCGCACCAGCAGGCCTGACACCACGCCGGAGGAAACGCGCACGCGCTGCGGGGTGGCGATCTTCGGAGCCACAGTCGGCGTCGAACTCAACACGCTGCCGATCACGCCGCCCATCGAACCACCCGGAACTCCGCCGGGGACTCCACCCACTACGCCCGTCGAAGCCATGACCGGCGGCGGCGCCTCGTCCTCTTTGATCATTTCAATTTTCTTGGGGATCTTGGTCGGCGTGCGGAGTTCGCCGTTGACGATATCCGTCTGGATTACTTTCACAACCTTCACCGGCGCAGCGGCTGGAGGCGGCGGTGGCGGTGGCGGTGGCGGAGCCACCAGGAATGTCATGAGCTGTTGCTTGGGCAACGCTTCGGTAAAGATGAGCGGGATCAGCACCATCACCCCGACGATGATGGCCTCGATGATAAACGCGATAATCGACGTCTGCCCACGCTTCGTCTTAAGCTTGCCCCCGGACTCGATCAGGCTGTCTTCAAACATAAGTTTCTCCCCTACTACGGACCCTCTGGAGACTTAGACACCGACTGCCTCACATTTGCTCCCAGCGGCTCGCCGTTTTCAGCGAACCGGGCAGGCGCAAATACCTCCCGGTAATACCTTAAGAAGCCCAACCGCTAAGGCCCGAGATTGAACTCAGGCAAATGATTATTTCGCTTTAGCTGAAACCGGAGTTCTACCAGTGCCCGACGGCTTGCTGGACCCCGTAGGCTTGCCTACCGGACCTGCCCCGCCCGCTTTTCCGGACCCCGGCATGACTGGACGCTTACCCTTCTCAATCCGCCAATCCTGATATGCCACCAGAATCGGCGCGGCGATGGCGATCGACGAGTACGTACCGATTAAAATGCCGATCACCAGCGCGAGGCTGAACCCACGAAGCACCTCGCCGCCGAATAAAAAGAGTGCCAGTACGGTAAGGAAGGTTAAGCCCGCTGTCAAGATCGTTCTGCTTAAAGTTTGATTAATACTGCGATTAACGATCTCCGACAGTTTTTCCCGCCGCATGAGTTTAATGTTTTCCCGGATGCGGTCAAATACCACGATCGTGTCGTTATTAGAGTAACCAATCAGCGTCAGAATGGCCGCGATGACCGTGAGGGAGATGTCTGTCTTGGTCAGCGAGAAGAAGCCAACGGTGATCAAAGTATCGTGGAATACGGTCACCACTGCAGCGACACCGTAAATCCACTCAAACCGGAAGCCCAGGTAAACCAACATGCCGGCCAGCGAATAAATCGTGGCCAGGGCCGCCTGTTTCTGCAGCTGCGATCCGACTTGGGGTCCGACAATTTCGACGTTCCTCACACCGAAGTCGGAAAGGAAGAATCCATCGCTCAATGAAGCTGCGGTCGCAGGATCCACGCCGGGAGCGCCCTTGAGTTGATCGAGGGAGCTGAGCACGCCACTCTGGGACTTGTCGCGATAGTCCACAATCGCCTGCGCCTGAGCCGTATATTTCTGCTCATCGCCGCCTACATGCATCGGATCTTTATCAATGAGGTAGTTCTTGATGGTCAGCGAACTGGCGTTATTCAGATCCTGCTTGCCCGCGGGAGCGTTAGTCTCCAACGCCTGAATAATCTTCAGCTTGCCCTGATCGAGCGCGGCCTCGCTGGTCTCGCGCACGTCCAGGTCTACCAGAACTTCGTTATTGGAGGCTTGACCGTAGCGCTGAATCTTGGCGTCGTGCAGCCCGGCGCGGTCCATCGCGGCGCGCACGACATTGTCGTCCGGCGTATGCGAGAACTTCACATAGACCAGCGTGCCGCCACGGAAGTCCACGCCCCACGGAATGCCATGCCAGAAGGCCATGGAGAGCACGCCGGCGACGCTGAAGATCAGCGAGAAGGCGAGAAAGTACCATTTCTTGCCCAGAAAATCGATGTTGACGTCGTGAAAGAACTCCACCGGTTTATAAGCCCCTTATCTATAAATCCATTTGGTAATTGGGAAATTTGGTAATTGTGTAATTGAAAATCCTCCGTCGACAAGTGCGTGGCTTCAAATTACCCGATTACCAAATCTCCCAATTACTAAATTCCTAAATGCTCAGCGCTTCGCCGCGTTCCTTATGGCTCAGCACCCAATCAAAAATCACGCGCGATACGAACACCGCCGTAAACAGGTTCGCTAACAACCCGAAGGTCAGCGTAGTTGCGAAACCTTTCACCGGTCCCGTACCGAAGATGAACAGAATCGCCGCCGAAACAATCGTCGTGACGTGAGTATCAACGATGGTGATCCAGGCGTGACTGAATCCCTGATCCACGGCTGAAGGCGGCGTCTTGCCGTTGCGCAACTCTTCGCGGATACGCTCGAAGATCAGGACGTTCGAATCGACGCCCATACCGACTGTCAGGATGACTCCCGCGATGCCCGGCAAAGTGAGCACGGCTTCGAAATAGCCCATGAACCCAAGCAGGATGATCAGATTCAGGATCAATGCAACGTCCGCGTTGATGCCGGCCCCGCGGTAATAGATCAGCATGAAGATGAGCACGGCCAACATGCCGACCACCGCAGCTCGAACACCCGCCTTAATCGAATCCGCTCCTAGCGACGGTCCAACCGTCCGCTCTTCCAGGTACTTGATCCCGGCTGGCAGAGCGCCCGAGCGCAGGATCATCGACAAATCCTTCGACTGCTGCTCGCTCATCTTGCCGCCAGAAATTTCGCCGCGATCGCGAATCGGCTCTTTGATGTTCGCAACTTCCTGCACCTTGTTGTCGAGCACCACGGCCAGGCTGTCGCCCGTGTGAGCGGACGTAAAGTTGTAAAACCGCTGCCCGCCTTCATTGGTCAGCGTGAAGCTGACGCTGGGCTGTCCGTTCTGATCCCGGCTGGGCTGCGCGTCGCGTAAGTCTTTCCCGCTCACTGCCGAGATTCGGGACAGCAGATACCATGCCTGCCCTTCCGTTTCGGCTCCGGGCATGCTGTGACCGGGAAGCAGGATCGCATCCGCGGGCAGAACCCCGCCCTTCTCCTGCAGCGCGGCCTGCTCGCTCGGGTACGGCCCACCTAACGACTGCTTGATTTCAAGCATGGCGGTGGACTGCATGATGTCCTTCACGCGCTCTGGATCGTCGACCCCGGGGAGTTGCACGAGAATCTGATACTGCCCCAGCCCATGCTCCTGAATCGTGGGCTCACTCACGCCCAGAGCGTCGATTCGATTGCGGATGGTCTCGATCGCCTGGCTGACGGCTTTGGTCTTAAGATCCGTCAACTGCGACGGCTTCATCGCCAGAGTCCAAGTATTGTCGGCATTGCCGCTGACGTCGTATTCCGGAAGCCGGTCCTGCACGATGCCGAGCAAGTCGGTACGCGAACTCGCCTGCACGCCCTTCAGCAAAATACGGTCGGGATTGTTCTGCGGGTCGGGCTGGGTGATCTCGGTATAGTCGATCTTGTGGCTGCGCAGCTGGTCTTTCAGCACCTCGATGGCATTCTGCGCGGTCACACTGACGGCGTCGTTGACCTGCACCTGCAGAATCAGGTGAGTCCCGCCGCGCAGATCAAGGCCCAGGTGAATGTGATCCGTAACCGCCGAACGCAGCCCGTGCCCGGAAAAGCTCTTAGGAATGCCGAAAATCCCGTATAGGAAAACTAGAAGGATGGAAACGATGGCGCCGATTTTCCAGAGAAAATTCTTAGTCATGAGAAATGCCCAGAACCTACTTTGCTTTCACTTCTTCCTCGGTGGTCGAAACCTGCATCACCGAGGCCTTCGTCACTTCCACCCGCAAATTGTCGGGCGGCACGCGCAGATGAATCGAGTCGTCCTTGAGCGCAACCACCGTGCCCCGAAGCCCTCCGCTGGTCGTGACCCTGTCGCCCGTTTTGAGCTGGTCCAGCATGGCCTGCCATTTTTTCTGCCGGCGCTGCTGCGGCATAATCAGCAGGAAATAGATCATCGCGATCATGGGCACGAACATGATCAACAGCGACAAACCGCCGCCACCCGCACCTGCTTGTAGGATCGCTAAAGCCAGCATGTTCCTAAACACCAGAGCGTACTCATCCGCGAAACTACTGTCCGCAAACTTTCATTCGCAAACCAGCGCCCGCGCTCATTGTTGCGGCGGGACTCTCATTTCACCACGGGGTTTGGATCGACTTCGGCCGGGTTCCTTCTAGTTCAGGCTTGAATCCGGGGAGATCTTTCCTGGAGGTCTTCGCCCTGACATCTCTTTCGCGGACGTCTAGGGGTTTGGTCGAGACCAGACACCCGAAAGAAAACGGGACTCTTCCCCAAGTGAAATAGCATGCCGCACCCGCCGCATAGTGTCAAGGTAGAAACTCAGGTTGTGGATGGTATTTAACACTTGCGCCAACACTTCATTGGATGCATAAAGATGTCGCAAATAGGCCCGAGAATAGCGCTGGCACACGCGGCACGGGCAATTCGGATCGAGCGGCGCAGGATCCTGCGCATAGCGCGCCTGTTTGATCGAAATTTTTCCTTCGGAAGTGAATAAAAGTCCATGCCGCGCCGCCCGCGTAGGCAAAACGCAGTCCATCATGTCGACGCCAAGATTTGCATACTCCACGATTTCTTCGGGAGTACCGACCCCCATGACGTAGCGAGGCTTGTCGGCGGGAAGATGCTCCAGCGTAGACTCGATGATCTCGCGCGTAAGCTCGCGCGGCTCGCCCACGCTAAGCCCCCCGATCGCATATCCGGGAAAACCAATCTCAATCGTGCGCTCGGCGGATTCTTTTCGCAGCTCCCGGTCCATCCCACCCTGGACAATGCCGAACAAAGATTGAGTGGCATCACCCGCCAGAGGGTGCCCCATTCTAGCCGCGTTTTGTGCGGCTAGAGTGGGCAACGGTGAAGCCGGGTGCCCCATTTCTCGCGCGTTTTGTGCGCGAGAAGTGGGGATTTCAGCTGTCCAAGGCACCTCGCCTTTGTGTTCCTCAAAATATTTCTTGCTCCGCGCCGCCCAGCGCAGCGTCAACTCCATCGACTCCCGCACCCGTTCCCGCCCCGCCGGATGTTCCGTGCACTCATCAAATGCCATGATGATGTCCGCACCCAATCCGATCTGCGCCGCCATAGAATTCTCCGGGCTGAAAAAATGCGACGACCCATCCAGGTGCGAGCGAAAGGTGACCCCGTCTTCCGAGATCTTCCGCAGTTCGTTCAGACTGAAGACCTGGAACCCTCCCGAGTCGGTAAGAATCGCCCGCGGCCACGACATGAATCCGTGCAGCCCGCCCATCCGGCGCACGGTCTCAACTCCCGGCCGCAGGTACAGGTGATACGTGTTCCCCAGAATGATCTGCGCCCCAAGTTCCTCCAAAGTCTCCTGCGGAATGCCCTTGACCGAAGCAAGCGTCCCGACGGGCATAAAGACGGGCGTTTCGATCTCCCCATGGGGAGTGACCAGGCGGCCAAGCCGCGCCGCGCCGGAAGTTTTTTCAATATCAAAGGAAATGGACACGTGAGAGGGATTGTAGCAATCGGGTGATCTTACCGGCCGACGGTGCCCCATTCTAGCCGCGTTCTGTGTGGCTAGAGTGGCGAAGTGGGTCGCTGAGGTGAACGATATCTCCGCGCACTCTTCCGCCCTCGACGACCAGCTTCCCAATGCAGACCGGCAGCTTGAACCGCCGCGGGCCCGCGCTCCCGGGATTGAGATAGAGCACGCCATTCTGCACCTCTTGTTTCGGAACATGGCTGTGGCCCGAGATGACCGCAGCGAATCCCGCGGCCTCGGGTTTCAAATCAAGCTGCCCCAGATCGTGGATTACATAAATCAAAACGCCGCCTAGGTCCACGACTTCCGTTTCAGGCAGAGCGCGAGCCCAAGCGCCTTTGTCCACATTGCCCCGAATCGCAGTCACGGGAGCGATCCTAGCGAGTTCTTCGAGGAGCGCAGGCGCCCCCACATCTCCCGCATGAATGATGTGCTCCGCACCGCGAAGCGCCTCCACAGCTTCCGGGCGAAGCAGGCCGTGGGTGTCAGAGATGACGCCGATAAGAATAGGATTTCTCAGTTTCTCCGCGTGCTACTTCCCCTTCATCTTCTCCACAAACTTCCCAATGCTCACAACCGCCCGGCCCACGGTCCCGCGCCCAAT
>Ga0209656_10001643_pt1 | contig 14612 bp, 15 predicted proteins | sample BogFormECP12_OM2_FD_188239 | JGI IMG/M metagenome (GOLD analysis project Ga0209656, IMG submission 188239) | Bog forest soil microbial communities from Calvert Island, British Columbia, Canada - ECP12_OM2 (SPAdes) (version 2) | ecosystem: Environmental > Aquatic > Freshwater > Wetlands > Bog ... | reverse complement strand
GCGACCCCGATCTCGCTCGATCTGTCGCCGTCCGACGACACCGTCGATCAAGCCGAGATAGCGCCGACCCCCGAGCAGCCGCCGCCGCAAGTCGAACAGCCGCCACCGCCCCCCCCGCTGAAGTCCGAGGACGAGCCGCCACCCCCGGAGCCCGAACCGGCGCCGCCCGGCCCGTCGGTGGCCCCGTTCTCGCGGCCGTTGCCCCCCGGGCCCCCGTTGCCGTTGCCGCCGGCGAGGGGAACGGTCGGGCCCCCGTTGCCGTCACAGCCGCCGCCGGCGGCGCCGCCGACCCCGAGGGAGCCGGCGCCCCCGCCCCCGGCCGAACAGAGCCCGGCCGGGTTCGTCCCGGGCGAACCGGCGTTCCCACCGGCATAGTCCTCGCCCCCGGCGCCCCCGCCGCCGGCGATGATCTGGTTGGCGCCGCCGGCGTTGACGCTGCTGCTGGCGCCGCCGCCGTTGCTGGAGGTGCCGGTGTGGCCGCCGCCCCCCACGTTCACGGTCTCGACGTCGCCGGCGGTGGCGGCCAGCGCCAGGTTGGTCACCGTGGCGCCGTTGCCGCCGGGGACGGGGTTGCCCGGGCCGTTGGCGGTGCTGCTGCCCCCGGCGCCCCCCCCGCCGACGACCACGACGACCACCGAGGTGATGTTGTCGTTCGGGGGCACCGTGAACGTGTCGGCGCCGACCGTGGTGTACGTGCAGGTCACCGTGCTCCCGTTGATGCCGATCACCCCGTTCGTCCCGCACGGGATCGACGCCGAGGCCGGCGATGTCGCCAGGACCACGAGCCCACCGGCGCCGAGCAGGGAGGCGGCGGCCACGGCGAGCAGGGAACGCCGAGTGTGGCGGCGTCGGGACAGAGCGTTCATCGGGCCACCCCGGCTCATGCGGCGCCCTTGGCGATCAGCAGCCCCGCTCGGATGTATTTGCCGACACCCTACCCGTTCTCCGAACCCGGCGGTCGATGGCGACGCGTCGTCATCGCGCTCCGCCAGCCGCGCTCGTCGGCCGTCGAACGCCGATGCGGACCGCCACCCCCGACCGCCCGGTCAGCCCGGGAGGCGCCGCCACACCGGGCGCGGCAGGAGCGCGAAGGCCACGGCCACCGCCCGGAGGACCGGAGGGACCCAGATGACCGGTCGCCCGTCGGCCAGCCCGGCCACCACGGCGTCGGCCACGGCGGCCGGGGTGGTGGCGAACGGTGCCGGGTCGCGCCCGGCGGTCATCTTCCCGACGACGAAGCCCGGGCGGACGATCTGGAGGCTGACCCCCGTCCCGACCAGGGCGTCGGCCAGCCCCTGGGCGAACCCATCGAGGCCGGCCTTGGCCGACCCGTAGACGTAGTTGGCCCGGCGCACCCGCACGGCGGCGATCGAGGAGAGGACGAGGATCCGTCCGTGCCCGGCCCGGCGGAGCCGGTCGGCGGCGGCGGTGAGGAGGGCGGCCGGCCCGGTGAATGTGGCGTCGACGACGGCCGCCGTGCGGGCCGGGTCCACCTCGTCGGCCTCCTGGTCGCCGAGGACCCCGACCGCCATGATGACGAGGTCGACGTCGCCCGCCGCCGCGAACGCCTCGTCGAGGACCCGGGCGTGCTCGCCGTGGTCGGTGGCGTCCATGCCCACGGTGGCCACGGTGGTGGGCCCGGCCGCCCGGAGGCGGGTCGCCGCCGTCTCGAGGGCCTCGCCGTCCCGCCCGGCCAGGACCACCGTCGTCGTGCGCCGGGCCACCAGGCGGTCGACGATGGCCAGCCCGAGCTCGGAGGTCCCGCCGAGGAGGAGGACCGACTGGGGCTGGCCCAGGGCGTCGATCACCGGCGTCCCCCGGGGTGTCGCGGGGGCGCGGTCCCGGCCAGCCCGAGGCGCCGGGCCAGGTCCGAGCGCAGGACCCCGTCGGGGTCGACCCGGGCCCGGACCGCCGCCAACTCGTCGAGGCGCGGGTACATGGCGCCCAGCAGCTCGGGGCGCAGCCGGGAGTCCTTGGCCAGGTAGACCCGGCCCCCGGACGACACGACGAGCTCGTCGAGCCCGTCGAGCAGGTCGGCCAGCCCCGGGGTGGCGGCCGGCAGGTCGAGGGCGAGCGTCCACCCGGCGATCGGGAACGAGAGCGGCCCGGGGTCGCCCGGGCCGAATCGCTTGAGGACGGCCAGGAACGAGGCGGCCCGGGCGTCGGCCAGGCGCTCCACGGCCCGGCGCACCGCCTCGCCCTGGTCGCTCGGCACGGCGAACTGGTACTGGACGAAGCCGCGCCGACCGTAGAGGCGGTTCCACCCACCGAGCCCGTCGAGGGGGTGGAAGAAGGCCGGGTAGGGCTCGGGGCGGCCCTCCTCGTGGCGGGGGGCCCGGCGGTACCACGCCTCGTTGAACGCCCGCACGGTGAGCGGGTTGAGCAGGCCCCCGGGCGGGTCGAAGGGGACGGTGAGGCGCCCGCCGAGGCGCACCGCGAACGGGTCGCGCCGGGCACCGGCCGCCAGGTCGCCCGGGACGGCGTGCTCGCCCCGGGTCACCACGCCGCGCCCGAGCCGCCGCCCCCGTGCGCCGCAGTCGATCCAGGCGACCGAGTAGGAGGAGCGCTCGTCGGCCGCCTCGAGCAGGGCCATCAGCGAGTCGAGGTCGGCCGCCCGGTCGGTGTCGACCAGCATCCAGGCGCTCTCGACCGCCCGGAGCGAGACCCGGGCCGACACGACCACCCCGGTCAGCCCCATGCCGCCGGCCGTCGCCCAGAACAGGTCGGGGTCGACGTCGGGGCCCACCCGGCGGGGGCCGACCGGCGTGGCCAGCTCGAGCTCACCCACGTGCGCGCAGAAGGCGCCGTCGCGGTGGTGGTTCTTCCCGTGGACGTCGGCGGCCACCGCCCCGCCGATCGTCACGTGCCGGGTCCCCGGCGTCACCGGGACGAACCAGCCCTTGGGGACCAGGCGCCGCAGCACGGTGTCGAGGCTCGTCCCCCCCGACACCGCCACGGTGCCCGTCTCGGGGCCCATCCGGACCGGGGCGGTCATGGCGTCGAGCTCGATCACCGTCCCCCCGGCCACCTGGGCGGCGTCGCCGTAGGACCGGCCGAGCCCCCGGGCGATCATCGCCGGGCCCCCGCCGGCCCCGCCGAGCAGCGCGCTCAGCTCGTCGGCGTCGGCCGGGTGGACCACGGTGGCGGCGGTCGGGGCGGTCCGCCCCCAGCCGGTCAGGAGGGAGCGGTCGGGTCGGGGCACTCAGGCGTAGATGCCGAGGGCCAGCATGGCCAGCCAGACGACCCCGAGGACCTGCAGCCGGCGGTCGGTGAGGGCCAGCTCCTCGGGTGCCCCGCCGTCGCCGTTCTCGAGCGGGCGCAGCACGTAGAGGACGATGAGGACGAACGGCACGATCGTGAGCTGGAACCAGATCGGGTGGTGCCCGGGGTGGTAGCCCATGCCCCGCCGCTCGAAGGCCCACAGGCAGTAGGCGGTCACCGTGACCGACGCCGAGAGGAGGAGGGTGGCCCGCAGGAAGGGGGCGCTGTACGCCGCCAGCACCGGCCGGTGCTCGGCCCGCCCGTCGCCCAGCCGCTCGTACTCGCCCAGGCGCTTGCCGGTCACGACGAAGAGGGCGGCGAACGAGGTGACGATCAGGAACCAGTTGGAGAGGGGGACGTGGGTGGCCACGCCGCCGGCGATGGCCCGCAGGACGAAGCCGGCGGCCACGCAGGCGAGCTCGATGACCGCCTCGCGCTTGAGCCACAGGCTGTAGGAGGTGGTGATGACGACGTAGGCGCCGATCACGAGGGCCAGCTGCCACCCGGCCAGCGGCCAGGCCACGGCGATCGACGCCCCGGCCATCACCACACCGACCACGAGGGCCAGCCGGGCGGGGACCTGGCCCGAGGCCACCGGGCGCCGGGACTTGACCGGGTGGAGGCGGTCCCGACCGGCGTCGAGCACGTCGTTGAAGAGGTAGGTGCCCGAGGCGGCCAGGCAGAACAGCCCGAAGGCCCCGAGGGCGTGGAGGAGGACCGTCGGGTGCAAGAGCACCCCGGCGGCGGCCGGCGCCATGAAGACCAGCAGGTTCTTGACCCACTGCCGCGGCCGCACCGCCCTCACCAGCCCGGAGATCTGCTCCTTCGGTGCCGGTGGTGCGGCCGGCTCCGGTTCGAGCCGGGCCGGCTCGAAGACGTCCGGCGCTCCGGTTCGGGGCTCGGCGACGATGGGTCGACGTTACCAGCTGCCTGCGCATCGGCCCTGCACGGCTGGCGTGACCGCCCACCACCGGACCTATCATCGGCCCCGATGAAGCGTCCCTACCGGGTGGTCGTGGCCAAGCCGGGCCTCGACGGTCACGACCGGGGGGCCAAGGTCATCGCCCGGGCGCTGCGCGACGCCGGGTTCGAGGTGGTCTACACCGGGCTGCACCAGACGCCCGAGCAGGTCGTCAACGCCGTCGTTCAGGAGGACGCCGACGCCGTCGGCCTCTCGCTCCTCTCGGGCGCCCACCTGACCCTCGTCCCCCGGGTGATCGAGGGCCTGTCGGCCGCCGGGCGACAGGACGTGGTGGTGATCGTCGGCGGGATCATCCCCGAGGACGACTTCGACACCCTGGCGGCGATGGGGGTGGCCCAGATCTTCACCCCCGGGACGCCGCTCGCCGACATCGGCCGCTGGCTGGCCGAGGCGCTCGACCAGCGCGAGGAGGCGCTCGGAGTCTGAGCCGGCCGGCCGCCCGCCAGCCGAGGCCCCCCCGGCCGTGGCGCGCCCCGGGGGGTCCGGCGCCGTGACCGAGGTGGCCGCACCGAGGAGCGAGATCGACCGAGGATCGAGAAAGGAGCAGTCGTCGTGGACCTGTTCGAGTACCAGGGCAAGCAGTACTTCGCCCGGTGGGGTATTCCCACGTCGCCCGGCGGCGTGGCCGACACCGTGGACGAGGCGGTGACCCAGGCCGAGGCGGCGGGGTACCCGGTGGTGGTCAAGGCCCAGGTGAAGGTGGGCGGCAGGGGCAAGGCCGGCGGCATCAAGCTGGCCGCTGACGCCGGCGCAGTGGCCAAGTACGCCGACGACATCCTCGGCATGGACATCAAGGGCCACATCGTGCGGCGCCTGTGGGTCGAGCACGCCTCGGACATCGCCGAGGAGTACTACGCCAGCTTCACCTTGGACCGGGCGGCCAAGAAGCACCTGGGCATGCTGTCGGCCGAGGGCGGCGTCGAGATCGAGGAGGTGGCGGCGACCAACCCCCAGGCCATCGCCCGGCTCTACGTCGACCCGGTCGACGGCCTCGACCCCGAGACGGCCCGCATGTGGGTCGACGCGGCGAACCTCGACCCCGACGCCCGGGCCCAGGCGGCCGAGCTCATGGTGACCCTCTATCGCTGCTACGTGGAGGGCGACTGCGACCTGGCCGAGATCAACCCGCTGATCCTCACGACCGAGGGGCGGGTCCACGCCCTCGACGCCAAGGTCACCCTCGACGACAGCGCCGCCTACCGACACCCCGAGTGGGAGGAGTACGCGGCGACCGACACCGAGGACCCCCGGGAGCAGATGGCCAAGGAGCGGGGCCTGCAGTACATCGGGCTGTCGGGGTCGGTCGGGATCATCGCCAACGGGGCCGGACTGGCCATGTCGACCCTCGACGTGGTCACCCAGGTCGGCGGGAGCGCCGCCAACTTCTTGGACATCGGCGGCGGGGCCAACGCCGACGTCATGGCGGCCGCCCTCGAGGTCATCAACTCCGACCCGGCCGTCAAGTCGATCTTCGTCAACATCTTCGGGGGCATCACCCGGGTCGACGAGGTGGCCCAGGGCGTGCTCGACGCCCTGGGGCGAGTCGACATCGCGGCCCCGATCGTGCTCCGCCTCGACGGCACCAACGCCGAGGCCGGGCGCCAGATCCTGGCCCCGCACCTCTCGGACCGGCTGGTGGCCGAGCCGACCATGCTCGACGGGGCCCGCCGGGCGGTCGCCCTGGCCGCCCGCTGAGACCGCCCGCGAGAACGGAAGGAACGAGATGAGCATCTTCGTCGACGAGACGACCAGGGTTGTCGTCCAGGGGCTGACCGGCAGCCAGGGCCGGTTCCACGGCCTGCGCAACCGGGACTACGGGACCCGGGTGGTGGCCGGCACGTCGCCGGGCAAGGGGGGCACCGACGTCGACGGCGTCCCGGTCTACGAGACCGTCGCCGAGGCGGTCGCCGAGACCGGGGCCACGGCGTCGTTCGTCGTCGTCCCGCCCCGGGGGGCCTGCGACGCCATCTTGGAGGCGGCGGCGGCCGGGATCGAGTTCGTCGTCTGCATCACCGAGGGCATCCCGGCCCAGGACGAGTGCCTCACCTACAACCGGCTGGTCGAGGAGTTCCCGACCACCCGGCTGCTCGGGCCCAACTGCCCGGGGATCATCTCGCCGGGCAAGACGAACATCGGCATCACCTCGGGCGACATCGCGCTGGCCGGCGGGCCTGTCGGCATCGTGTCGCGCTCGGGGACCCTCACCTACCAGGCCCTCCACGAGCTCTCGGCGCAGGGCGTGGGCCAGACCACGTGCGTGGGGATCGGCGGCGACCCGGTTCCGGGGACCAACTTCATCGACTGCCTGGCCGCCTTCGAGGCCGACCCCGAGACCAAGGCCGTCATGATGATCGGCGAGATCGGCGGCTCCGAGGAGGAGCGGGCGGCGGCCTTCATCGCCGGGCACATGACCAAGCCGGTGGTGGCCTACATCGCCGGGGTCACGGCGCCGCCGGGGCGCAAGATGGGCCACGCCGGCGCCATCATCTCGGGGTCGGTGGGCACCGCCCAGGCCAAGATGGACGCCCTGGCCGAGGCCGGGGCGACGGTCGCCCTCAACCCGACCGAGGCCGGGACCAAGATGGTCGAGGTCGTGGCGGGGCTCGGCTGAACAGATCGTCCGTCCCCGGCGCGCCCGAAGGTAGCGTGCACTCCGTGCGCGTCGCCGTGCTGGTCTCGGGGAGTGGGACGATCCTCGAGGCCATGGTGGCGTCGGGCGTCCCGGTGCGCCTCGTCCTGTCCGATCGCCCGTGCCGGGGTCTCGAGGTGGCCGAGGCGGCGTCGGTCGAGGCGGTGCTGGTGGACCGACGGGGCTTCGGCGGGTTCGGGCCGGCCTTCGACCGCCTCGCCTACACCGAGGCGGTCACCGAGGCCCTGGTCGGCTCCGGGACCGACCTGGTGGCCATGGCCGGCTTCGGGACCGTGCTCGACGAACCGGTCCACCGGGCCTTCCCCGGGCGGATCCTCAACACCCACCCCTCGCTCCTCCCGGCCTTCCCCGGGTGGCACGCCGTCGACGACGCCCTGGCCGCCGGGGTGGCGGTCACCGGGTGCACGGTCCACGTGGCCACGGTCGAGCTCGACGCCGGCCCGGTCCTGGCCCAAGAAGAGGTCCTGGTGCGCCCGGACGACACGACCGAGTCCCTCCACGAGCGGATCAAAGCGGTGGAGCGACGCCTCTACCCGGCCACCGTGCTGCGGGTGCTGGCCGAGCTCGAGGCGGGGCGGGCCCCCGAGGGGATGGTGAGCCGGTGAGGGCCCTGCTGTCGGTCTACGACAAGACCGGGCTGACCGAACTGGCCGGCGGGCTGGCCGCCCTCGGGTGGGAGCTGGTGGCCAGCGGGAACACCGCCGCCGCCCTCACCGAGGCCGGGGTGGCGCACCTGGCGGTGGCCGAGGTCACCGGGTCCCCCGAGATGCTGGGCGGGCGGGTCAAGACGCTGCACCCCCGGATCCACGGGGCGATCCTGGCCGACCGCTCGGTGCCCCAGCACCGGGCCGACCTCGAGGCGCACGGCATCGAGCCGATCGACCTCGTCGTCTGCAACCTCTACCCCTTCTCGTCGGACCCCTCGGTCGAGCTGATCGACATCGGCGGCCCGGCCATGGTGCGGGCCGCCGCCAAGAACTTCGCCCACGTCGGGGTGGTCGTCTCCCCGGGCGACTACGACGAGGTGCTCGACGAGCTGCGCCGGCACGGCGAGCTCGCGCCGTCGACCCGGCGCCGGCTGGCCCGCCGGGCCTTCGCCCACGTGGCCGCCTACGACGCGGCCATCGTGGCCTGGCTCGACGACGGCGAGCCGCTGCCGCCGACCGTCCACCTCACGTTGGAGCGGGCCGAGGTGCTGCGCTACGGCGAGAACCCGCACCAGCGCGGGGCCCGCTACCGGGTGGCCGGACAGCGTGGCTGGTGGGACGGCGTGGTCCAGCACGGCGGCAAGGAGCTGTCGTACCTCAACATCTTCGACGGCGACGCCGCCTGGCGCCTGGTCCACGAGCTGGCGGCCGACGGGGCGGCACCCGACGGCCCCGAGCCGCACGCGGTGGCCATCATCAAGCACGCCAACCCGTGCGGGGCGGCGGTGGCCGCCGACCTGGTGACCGCCTACCGCCTGGCCCTCGAGGGGGATCCCACGTCGGCCTTCGGCGGCGTGGTGGCGATCGGCGGGACGGTCGACGCCGAGGTGGCGGCGGCGGTGGCCGACGGCCCCCAGGCCGACGTCATCATCGCCTCGTCGTTCTCCCCCGAGGCGCTGGCCCGGCTCACGACCCGGCGCAAGGCGACCCGGATCCTCTCGGCGCCCGACCCCGAGGAGATCACGCTCCAGGTCCGCACGCTCGGCTCGAGCGCCCTCGTCCAAGACCCCGACCGGTTCGTCTCGGCCCCGGACCACTGGGAGGTGGTGACCAAGGCGACACCGTCTCCCGACGAGTGGCGGGACCTGGTGCTCGCCTGGCGACTGTGCGGGCGGACCACCTCCAACGCCATCACCGTCGTGCGGGGCGGCCAGGCGGTGGGCATCGGGGCCGGACAGCAGTCCCGGGTGGTGGCGGCCGAGATCGCCGTGACCAAGGCGCAGGAACGGGCCCGGGGGGCCGCCGCCGCCAGCGACGCCTTCTTCCCGTTCCCCGACGGCCTCGAGGTGCTGGCCGCCGCCGGGGTGACGGCGGTCGTCCAGCCGGGCGGCTCGGTGCGCGACGCCGAGGTCACGGCGGCCGCCGACGCGGCGGGGGTCGCCATGGTCACCACCGGCGAACGCCACTTCCGGCACTGATGGCGGCGATCGTCCTCGACGGCGAGGTGGTGGCCTCCCGGGTCCGGGCCGAGGTGGCCGACCGGGTCGAGCGCCTGCGCACCGAGGGGGTGACCGTCGGGCTCGGGACGATCCTGGTCGGCGACGACCCGCCGAGCGCCCGCTACGTGGCCATGAAGCACGACGACTCGGCCGAGGTCGGGATCGCCTCGTTCCACGAGCACCTCCCGGCCGACGCCACCCAGGCCGACGTCGAGGCGGCGGTGGCCCGGTTCAACGCCAACTCGGCCGTCCACGCCTACCTGGTGCAGTTGCCGCTGCCGGCCGGGCTCGACGAGGAGAAGGTCCTCTTGTCGGTCGACCCGGACAAGGACGTGGACGGGCTGCACCCGGTCAACCTGGGCAAGCTCGTCATGGGCGCCCCCGGCCCGGTCCCGTGCACCCCGGCCGGCATCGTCGAGCTGCTGCACGCGTTCGACGTCCCGGTCGAGGGGCGCCACGTCGTGATCATCGGGCGGGGCCTGACCATCGGGCGTCCCCTGGCCCTGCTCCTCGCGCTCAAGCGGCCCGGGCTCAACGCCGCGGTGACCGTCGTCCACACCGGCGTCGACGACCTCGCCGACCTGGTGCGCCAGGGCGACGTGGTCGTGGCGGCCGCCGGCCGGGCCGGGCTGGTGACCCCCGACATGATCAAGCCGGGGGCGGCCGTGGTCGGGGCGGGGACGAGCTGGGAGGGGCGCAAGCTCCTCTCCGACGTCGACGAGTCGGTGGCCGAGGTGGCCGGGTGGCTGACGCCTCGCCTCGGCGGGGTCGGCCCGATGACCCGGGCCATGCTGCTGCGCAACGCGGCGCGGGCGGCCGAGCGGGCATGAACGCCGCGGCGGGCACGGGCCCGGGTGGCCGGGAGCACGACGAGCGCCCGTGGGGCGTCTACACCGTGCTCGACGACGACGCCACCGACCACAAGGTCAAGCGGATCGTCGTCCGACCGGGCAAGCGCCTGAGCTACCAGCGCCACGCCCGGCGGGCCGAGCACTGGTTCTTCGTGCGCGGCACCGCACGGGTGACCCTCGACGGTGAGGACCGGCTGGTCAAGACGGGTCAGGCCGTCGACATCCCCGTGGGCTCGGCCCACCGGGTCGAGAACGTCGGGTCCGGCGACCTGGTCTTCATCGAGGTCCAGCAGGGCGACTACTTCGGGGAGGACGACATCGTCCGCCTCGAGGACGACTTCGGCCGCACCTGATCCCTACCCCGGCCCGGATCCAACCTCGTCGGGTGTGGTCCAGACCGAGACGTGGGCGGTGCTGTCGCTCGTGAAGGGCCGGCGGTCCCATCCGCCCCAGCGCTCGGCGAGGCGCATGCCGGCCAGGCGGGCCATCAGGTCGAGCTCCGACGGCCACACGTAGCGGAAGGGCAGCGAGAAGCGCTCGCGCCGAGCGTCGGCCGTCCAGTAGTGGTGGGAGACCCCGCGCTGGGTGGCCACGTCGAGCTCGTCGAACCCGAGCCGGGTCGGGCTCACGGTGAACGCCCGGACCGTCTCGCCCGGTGCCAGCCGCTGGAGCGGGGGAACCTCCACCTCGATCACGAAGGAGCCGCCGGGCTCGAGATGGCGGGCCGCGTTGGCGAAGCACGCCACTTGTTGGTCCTGGGTCGTCAGGTTCTCGATGGTGTTGTCGACGAGGTAGACGAGCCGGAACGACCCCTCGACCGAGGTCGAGGCGACGTCACCGATCGTGACGCCGATGGCCTCGGCTCCGGGTTTGGCCCGCAGGTGGTCGACCATCGCCGGGGACAGGTCGATCCCGTGCACCTCGACGCCGCGCCGGCTCAACGCCAACGCGACGCGACCGGTCCCGATCGCCAGTTCGAGGGCCCGGCCGTCCCCGACGAGGTCGGCCAGGAAGCCGACGGTCGCCTCGACGACGGCCGGGGCGAACCTGTCCGCGGCGTCGGCGTCGTAGGTCTGGGCGATCCGCTCGTCGAAGAAGTTCTCCGGCACGCGCCCACTGTGCCAGGAACCGTCTCGACCGGCGTCGACCGGTCGGGGCGGGTCGCCGGCCCGAGCGCGCGGTGGCGGCGGTGTGGGACCATGTCGCCGAGCAGGGCCCTGGCGCCCAGGGCTCGGATCCGGAGGATGGCCATGCTGTTCCAGACCAATTACTCGATCATCGGCGGTCAGGACGTCGCCCAGGCCCGGGCCCTGATGGCCCGCTTCGGCGAGCGGGGGAAGGGCCCGGGCGAGATCGCCCACTACGTGCACGCCGACGGCAGCGGCGGCACCGTCATCAGCGAGAACACGGACGTCACGGTGCTGCACGACGTCTGCCTCGCCTACTCGCAGTGGTTGGAGTTCGAGATCATCCCGATCCTCACGATCGACGACGCGGTGCCGAACCTCCTCAACCACTTCGGTTGACCGCCGGCCGGCCCGGCGGCTGCGGGGCCCGGCGATAGACTCCGCCTCAGTGAGCAAGATCGCCGACCTGCTGGCGAAGGGTCCGACCTACTCGTTCGAGTTCTTCCCGCCCAAGAATGACGAGGAGCAGGCCGTCCTCGTCCGGACGCTGCGCGATCTCGAGCCGCTCGACCCCTCGTTCGTCTCGGTCACCTACCGGGGCGGGCGCGCCTCGCGCCAACGCACCTACGACCTGGTGTCGAGCATGCTGCACACCACCCAGCTCAACCCGATGGCCCATCTCATCTGCGTGGCCCACAGCCGCCTCGAGCTGGCCGAGATCCTCGTCTCCTACCGGCAGGCCGGGGTGGAGAACCTCCTCGCCCTCGGGGGGGACCCACCGACCGACCCGGCCGACGGTCCCGGCGAGCTGCGCCACGCCGTCGAGCTGGTGGAGCTGGCCCGCGCCGTCGGCGGGTTCTCGATCGGGGTGGCCGCCCACCCCGGGGGCCACCCGTCGTCCCCCGACCTGGTGTCGGACCGCGACCGACTGGCCGAGAAGATGGCCCTGGCCGACTTCGCCATCACCCAGTTCTTCTTCGAGGCGCACCAGTACGACGCCCTCTGCTCGGACCTCGCCGACCGGGGCGTCGACCAGCCGGTGCTCCCGGGCATCATGCCGGTGACCTCGTTGGCGTCGATCGCCCGCATGGCCGTCATGGGCGGTCCGGTGCCGCCGTGGATGGTCACCCGGCTGGAGGCGGCCGGGGCGGCCGGCGGCAGCGACGCGGTCCGGCGCGAGGGCATCGAGCTGGCCACCGAGCTCGGCCGGGCGCTCCTCGAGGCCGGGGCGCCGGGACTGCACTTCTACACGCTCAACCGTTCGAGCGCGACCCGCGAGATCTATCAGGCGCTCGGCCTGGCCGGTGGGGCCGCCTGAGGAGGGTCGCCCGGCCGCCACCGCACACCGGGCGGTCCTCCGATCGGGTCAGTCCCGTCCCGAGCCGTCCGCCAGCCGTATCATCGCCGGGGTGGAGGGAGACGCTGACCGCCCGGTGATCAGTGTGATCCTGGTCACCCGCGGCCGGCACGCCCTCCTCGACCGATGCCTGGCCAGCCTGGCGGCCCAGCTCGACGCCCCACCGATTGAGCTGCTCGTGTGCACCCACGACGACGACGGCGCGGCCCGGGTGGTCCACCGCCGGTTCCCCGACGCCACGGTGGTGGCGGTGGCGCAGGCGCACCCCGGTGAGGCACGGAACCTGCTCATCGACCGGGCCGAGGGCGAGCTCCTGCTCTTCGTGGACGACGACGTCGTGCTGCGCCGGGACCTTCTCGCCCGCCTGGCCGACCTGTCCGCCCGCCACCCCGACGCCTCGGTCTTCGGCGGCCCGAACCTCACCCCGCCCGGCAGCACCCGGTTCCAGGTGACCCAGGGCGCCGTGCTGGGGTCGCTGGTGGCGTCGGGACCGGTCCGCTTCCGCTACGGCCGGCACCCGGCCAAAGTGGCCAACGAGCGGTACTTCACGCTGTGCAACCTGGCCGTCCGCCGGTGCCACATGCCGCTCTTTGACCCACGGCTCGTCTGCGCCGAGGAGAACGCGGCGATGACCGAGATGCACCGGCGCGGGTTGCTGATGCGCTACGACCCCGAGCTGGTCGTCTACCACGAGCGGCGATCCGGGTACCGCTCGTTCTGCCAGCAGATGTTCAAGTACGGCACCGGCCGGGGTCAGGTGCTCACCGACACCCGCCCGCCCGGCTCGCTCCCCCACCTGGTCCCGTTGGTGTGGATGGGGTACCTGGTCACGGCGCCGGTGCTGGCCCTCCTGGTCGGGCTCTCATGGCTGATCCCGCTCGGCGTCTATCTGGTCGGGGTGTCGGCGGCCGCGCTCAAGGTGGGGACGAGCCTCCGACGGGCCCGGTCGGTCCCGCTGGCCGGGGCCCTCATCGCCAGCCTCCACGTCTGCTACGGGACGGGGGTGGCGGCCGGGCTCGTGCGCGGCCGGCGGGCCGCCGTCCCCCGGCGGGCGGCCGCCCGCCCGGTCGGAGCGGCGTTGCCGGTCGTTCCCGACCGCTGAGCACTCACGGCCGGCGCCACCAGATCCGGCCCGGGCGCCCGTCGGGCAACGTGAACCGGTGGACTTCGGTGAACCCGATCGACCGGGCGGCCGCCTGGGCGGCGCGCTGGCTGACCGTCGGAGGGAACTCCCCGGGGCTCGGATCGACGCTGACCAGCACGTTGGGCTCGCCGTAGCGAGGGTCGAGGAGGTGCCGGCGGTAGGCGGCCACGTTGTCGCCCCCGTACGTGGCGAGCAGCTGGGCCATCGGGATGTCCTCGTGGTGCGCCAGCTCCCCCTCGAGCTGGACGGTGTTCGTGTTGAAGAGGGGGTCCCGTGAGGCGAAGGCGACCACCGGGGTGACGCCCTGGGCGGCGGCGAACCCGATGATCCAGTCGGCCACCTGCCGGCTGACCGGGAGCCACCGGTGGTCCTGGGCGGGCAACGGCTCGGTCAGGGGTCCGAGAGGCTCGTGCGCCGCCGCCATCTCGACCTGGATGTCCCCCCGCCCGTCGACGATGGGCACGGACCCGACGATCGGGACACGCACCGCCGTGGTCCTCGTCAACCAGGGGATCGTCTCGGTCATCATCACCGTGTTGAGGAGGATCAGGGCGGCGAGGTAGCCGGCGGCCGCCCGGCGGACGCTCACCCAACGGACCCGGGCCACACACGCGGTGGCGCACACCACCAGGATCGGGACGAGGGGGATCCATTCGCCGATCGACTCGTGGACGACGGCCAGGGCCAGGCACCCCTCGATCAAGCAGAACGCCGGGACGAACCCGGGGGCCCCGACGAGCGCCCGCAGCCCCCCGCTCCACCCGGCCCGGCGGGCGTGGCGCGCCCGGCCCGACCGGTGGCTCCACCGGTCGGCCACCGCCACCGCCCCGATGACCAGGCACCCGGCCAGGCCGAGGGCCAGCGGGAGGTACAGGTCCCGCAGCACCAGGTCGTGGAGGGAGAGCTCCCACCGGGACCCGGTGGCGACCGGTCGCCCGACGGTCGTGCGCGACGGGCTGTAGTAGGGCCCCGTGGCCCGGAGGTAGTCCACGACGTTGGTGAACGTCCGGGCGTACCAGATGGCGGCGACGCCGACCGCCGCCGCCACCAAGGCGGCCAGGTTCAGGAGCCGCCGGCGGGTCGGGGGCAAGAGC
>Ga0209656_10001642_pt1 | contig 14624 bp, 15 predicted proteins | sample BogFormECP12_OM2_FD_188239 | JGI IMG/M metagenome (GOLD analysis project Ga0209656, IMG submission 188239) | Bog forest soil microbial communities from Calvert Island, British Columbia, Canada - ECP12_OM2 (SPAdes) (version 2) | ecosystem: Environmental > Aquatic > Freshwater > Wetlands > Bog ... | reverse complement strand
GAGGGTGCGACCCGCCCGCGCGGGACCTCGGCCTTTAGCCGATAGATGACCAAGTCGGCCATATAGCCCTTGCCGTAATTGGCGGTCATCGGGATCCGCTCTATTTCGGAGAACTTGTCCGAGCCTAGCGCCTCGGCCAACGCTTTGACCGAAGCGAGATCATCGTGATAGCGGGTTTGAAAGACGACGTACTGGACGTGCAGGTTACGAAGTGTATCGGTCAGCTCGTCGGGCTTGATGACGTTTTCCTTGAACCCGTGCTCGACATAGACCGCAACATCGGCGAGCAAGATTTTGTCGAGCCGCACGACCCCGAGGTCCCGGCGCCCGGAATAGGCGCGCATCGCATAGACAAAAGTGCCGTCGCGCGATCCCCAAAAGCCGACATTGGTCTCCGGCGGCGCCAGCTGCGCCACCGCTTCCGCTGCCTGCCGCATACCCGCAACAGCGGGGACCGTGCCTGTTGCCAATGTCACCGCCAATACCCCTGCCGCAAATATCGGGGAGACCACATGGCAAAAACTGAAACTGGCAAGAGCTCTGTCGATCGCCAGAACTGCTGCGAGCGCCAGTGGGTAGGTGATGAACAGGATGTGCCGCGGCTCTTTGACGGCGATCAGCGAGTAGAATGCATAGCCGACGAGCAGCCAACTGCCAAGGAAGACGGCATCTGCGCGCGCGAGCCGAAATGTCGGTGCAAACGGCAAAGCGAGCACGTAGAGGCAGGCGAGCACCACGGTGGGCCAGGAGAGTACCGATGGCATTATGCGGGTGTAATAGGTCAGCCCCACGATGTTCCAGCGGGACGCCTCGGCGGCCGGAAGCGCCGCCGCCTGATCGAGATTATAGCTGCCGAAGACAAAGAAGATGCCGACCAGCGGCAGCAGCAACACGCCGCCGAGCCCCGCCGCTTGCAGCACTGCAGCTTCACGAAAAACGCGCCAGCCATGCGCATATGCGAGAGAAATGGCGATTGGCGCGACAAAGAATATGGCATTGTATTTGGTATAGGCCGCCGCCACCGTGCAGACCACCGCCGCAAAAAGGGCCCCTTTCTGCCCGCTCTCCAAATGGCGCACAAGGAATTCCGCGGCCCAAACGATGAAGGCATAGGCCGGCACGTCGAGCATGATCTGGCGGCCCCAAAAGGCCAATTCCGGCGCCCCGATCAACAGCAGCGCCACGGCCAGCGCGGGGGGCGGGTCGAGCCAATGGCGCGACAAGCGAAACGCCCCCCAGGCGAGAACCAGCAGAAAAGCGAGCTCGGTCAGCAAAGCCGATGCTTCGGAGACGCCAAACACCGCATAGACTGCCGCCAACACCCCATAAAATAACGGCGGGTAGAACAGGATCGTCAACGCCGGCCATTGGCGATAATAATCATAGGCAAAATCGATCGGGTGGCGCCAAGGCAGCTGCTCGAAAAAATCGAGGACGAAGGCGCCGTTCAACGCGTGGCGCGACGCATCCGGCCAATCGATATCACCGTGTTTTGGGAGCCAGAAATACATCCCCAGCGTGACCGCCAAGAGGATAAAAAAATACGTCCGATGGTGAGGGGCGGCGGTCCGCAGGCTTCCCATATTCAAACGAAATAGGCGCCGGCCCAGATACAAACCCATACTTCGCCGTCCTCAACCGACAAAGCGATTATTCAAGCAGCGGCGGCGAGCACGTGCCTGCTCGTCAGCCGGAAATAGCAGAAATCGCGTGAGATTGGTACATGCTTCTGGTTAATAGCTCGGCGGGTATCATCGGGGATCGGATAAAGTCATGAGCGTCGTCACCGTTGAACAGCGCGGCTCGGTCACAATCGTCGCGATCAACCGGCCGGAGAAACTAAACGCGATCAACAAGCAAGTAGCAGTCGACTTGCAATCGGCCTTCACAGAATTCGACCGCTCCGACCAGCGGGTCGCGATCCTGACCGGCACCGGCGGCCGGGCCTTTTCGTCGGGAGCCGATGTAACCGATTTGCCCGAGCTCTGGCGATGCGTGCCGACAGTCGGCATCGTGACCGAAAAGCCGGTCATCGCGGTGGTCGCAGGCTGGTGCATCGGCGGCGGTTTGGTGATGGCAATGATGTGCGACCTTCTCGTCGCCGCCGAGAGCGCGAAATTTTCCTACCCCGAAGCCAAAGTCGGCATCACCGGCGGCATGATCGCCGGCCTCGCGGCGCGCATCCCGCACAAGATAGCGATGGAGCTGATGCTGCTCGGCGAGCCGATCACGGCCCGGCGCGCTTACGAGGCCGGTCTCGCCAACCGCATCGTGCCCGACGGAACCGAGCTCGACGAGGCGATCGCGATGGCGCACAAGATCGTCGATCTCGCCCCATTGGCGCTCGCGACCATGAAGCGCTTCGTGACCGGCCATATCTTGCCGAAAGGCCCTTCCGAGCTCGCGGCTCGCTTCGCCGCCGAGCTCGCCGCAGTGCGTCAAAGCGAGGACGCCGCCGAAGGCGTGCGCGCCTTCAAGGAACGGCGCCGGCCGCGATACAAGGGACGGTAAGAGAGCGCGCCCTCAACCCGCGGCGGGAGCACTTACATGCTCGGGGCGAAAGCCGAGTCCGATCAGGCGGGCGGGAATCCGCCGCAAAAACGGCACCCTACCCAAAAGCCGCACCGCCAACGGCGGCGACATTTTTGCGGTGCTCGCCAGCACGCGTCCGATCACCCGATTCTGCAGGACCACCTGGAGTCGCTGCGTCGCGCGTGTCGGAAACTCGCGGCGGCGCTGCACAGCGTCGAGGTCGCGCTGCGCAACCGAACCTTGGAGAAGACGCGGGCTGAGGATATTTGCGGCCGCGACCGCGTCCTGGATCGCGAGATTGATTCCGACGCCGCCGATCGGCGACATCGCATGAGCGGCGTCGCCGATGCACAACAGCCCGGGGCGGTGCCACATACGCAGGCGATCCACCGATACGCTCAACAGCTTGATGTCCGACCAATCCCCCAACTCGTCGACCCGGTCGCGCAGGTGAGGAGCGAGCCCGGCGACCGCCTCACGCAAGGCCGGCAAACCGCGGGCGCGGATTTCGTCGATCCCCCCCTTCGGTATCACGAACGCGCATTGCCAATAATCTCCGCGGTTGAGCATCACAAGGATGCGGCCGGTGTCGATCCGCCCAAGGGTCTGCCCCGGGTCCTCCGACCGGCGCGACAGCCGCATCCACAACACGTCCATCGGCGCACCGATATCGAGGACATCGAGACCGGCGCGTTCGCGCAACGTGGAATGGCGCCCGTCGGCCGCGACGACAAGATCGGCCTTGACCCTGAGGTCCCCGTCAGGGGTCGTCGCGAGCAAGCCAGTTACGCGTTCCCCCTCGACTGTGAGATCGCGGGCCTCGGCCTCCATCTTCAGCTGGAAGGCCGGAAATCGCCTGGCATGCTCGGCGAGGAAGTCGAGGAAATCCCATTGCGGCATCAACGCCACAAACCGGCAATGGGTCGGCAAATGCGTGAAGTCCGCTACTTCGACAAACTCATCTCCGATCTGCGCCCCGAGCGTTCTGAATTCCTGATGCGGACGGCGTAGGAACTCGTCGAGCAGCCCGAGCTCGTACATCAGTTCGAGCGTAGAGGGGTGGATCGTATCCCCCCGGAAATCGCGCAGGAAATCGGCATGCTTTTCGAGAACCAGAACCGGGATCCCGGCTCGGGCAAGCAGAAAGCCGAGCATCATACCGGCGGGCCCCCCGCCGGCGATGCAGCAGCGGACCGAAACCTCGGCCGCATCCATCATGATTTCTCCCGCGCTTGTCTCGCCCGCTCCGGTGCAGCGGGCCGCCGCATGTTAGATGGGAGGATGCGATTGGAAATGGACCATCTGGGCGGATTTCAGCTTTTCCAGCCGCGCCGTTTCCTTTGCCGTGATGTAGTCGCGGTAGGCCAACCGGTCTGCCTCGGCCACCGTGGCTTGGGTTGGAACAACACACACGGTCGGGCAGCGCGTGACCCCTCTCCTGCTCAAAAAGGCGGCAACCGCTGCTTCGTAATCGGCCTCCGACATCGCGAATTCCCTCAGTGGGTGAACGGGGCCCATCAGATAGCGCAAGGCCGGTTAATGATGGGTTTAGAGCAATACCGCTAAAAAAGTTTTAGAAAAGCGTCGCAACCTCTACGACTCGTCTAGCGCTTTGTGTCCTTCTCGACGATATATGCGACCCGGGGGATTAGCAGGACGAGGTTGGACCTTGGTCCATCCCGATTGCACAGTGCGGTTTTGGGGCGTGCGCGGCAGCATAGCCTGCCCGGGGCCGGACACCGTACGTTACGGCGGCAACACTTCTTGCGTGGAGATCCGGTGCGGGGACCACCTAATGGTCTTCGACGGCGGCACCGGACTCCGCTTGCTAGGCAACGAGCTGGTAGCCTCCGGCCGGCCGGCCGAGCTCGATCTCTTCTACAGCCATACCCATTTCGACCATATCTGCGGATTGCCGTTTTTCGCGCCGTGCTACGACGCGCAAAGCAGCATGCGGATCTGGGCCGGGCATCTGAACGGCAACAAGGGCATCGAAGAGGTGCTCAACAACATGATGATCGCGCCGCTGTTCCCGATCCCGATGGGTATCTTTACCGCCAAGATGGAGTACACTGATTTCGCCGCGGGTGATGTGTTGACGCCGCACCCGGGGATCCGCCTTTGCACGGGGCCGCTCAACCACCCAAACGGCGCCACCGGTTATCGGATCGAGTATGCCGGAAAGGTCGTGGCCTATATCACCGATACCGAACATCAGCCCGGCGAACGCGACCCCAATGTCCTCGCACTGATCAAGGGTGCCGAGGTGATGATCTACGACGCCTCCTATACCGACGCCGAATTCCCGGCCCACAAGCATTGGGGCCATTCGACATGGCAGGAGGGAGTGCGTCTCGCTAATGCGGCCGATGTGAAGACACTCGTCATCTTCCACCACGATCCCGGCCACGACGACGATTTCATGGACCAGGTCGCCGCCGGAGCGGCGGCTGCCCGGCCCGGCACCATCGTCGCCCAGGAGGGTCTCGTCCTGCGACCGTGATAAGGTGGTGAAGCTCGGTCACACCGGGGGATACGCATTACGTCGACCAATCAACCGATGGCGTTCGGGCGTACCCTCCAGGCGCCGAACGAAACTTGGCTCGCCAGGCAGCCGCAGGAACTGGTCCTCGATTCCGAGCTGCTGATCATCGATACCCACCATCATTTCTGGTATCGTCCGGATCACCGTATCTGCTCGACGAACTCCTCGCCGACATCAACACCGGGCACAACATCGTCGCAACGGTGTTCCTCGAGTGCCGCTCGATGTACCGCGCCCAAGGGCCCGCAGAAATGCGCCTGGCGGGGTATTGGTGCCCCTACATGGAGGCCTGCACCGAGCCGTTCGTCGCCAACCGCTGCACCTTCGAGAGCTACTTCCCGGTCGGGAAGGTGCGAGCGGGCTACGCCATGCTGTGGAGCCGCCGCATCGGCCTCGCCCGACGAGAAGCGTGACCTGTTCGCCGGCACTGCCCGGCGGGTCTACCGGCTCGGAGATGTCTGATCGGTTTCCCGTCGAAATCTCTTTCCGTTTGCTCGGACGATTGCCTTGGCTACCTCTCTCCTGACCTTGATCGTGATCCTGGGGTTCCTGCCGATGAGAGGGCTCGCGATGGAGCTGGAGATTATCGGCAACCAGATCATTCTCAGCGGGCCGGTGGTCGGCGACGAGCCGGGGAAGCTGCGAGAAGTTCTCGCGAGGTCACCGGGCATCGACACCGTGATCCTGCGCAACTCTCTGGGAGGAAACGCGCCGTCGGGCTACCGGGTGGGGGAACTGCTTCGAGAGCGCAGCTTGCGCACGGCGGTTTCGGGCTATTGCTACTCCTCGTGCTCCCGGATGCTTCTCGGCGGCAGCACTCGTTACTTCACCGACGATTATCCGGCGGAATACACCAATGTCGGCTTCCATGGCCATTATGATGCGAAAGGGCGCCTGGATTCCTACACCGTCCGTCAATATGGTCTGGGCGACTGGATCATCAAATACAGCGATGGCAAAGCCGACCCGCTACTTGTCGAGCGCTGGATCAATATTCCGTACAGTCGGGGAATGATCCATTTCTTTCATCCGGGTCTGGTCAAGCACGGTGGCACATCTACCTTCATGTGTCAGGGAGAAGAGGCTGCGGGGTCCGTCTTTGCTTGCGAGCGGATTGATAAGACGGCGCTCGATCTCGGCGTCGTCACATCGTTGGAGATCGTGCACAGCGCCGATCAGGCGGAGTTGAGAGCGGCAATCCCTATCAGACCAAGAGCGTCGGGCTTTGCCTCGATAACTGACAGCGGCAAGGTGCCTTTGTCGGTTGATCGTGGGCTCGAGGAATATCGGCGCTTTCTGAACGGCGGCTTGCCTCGGGCCTTTGCAATATCTCCCGACGGGAAGTATTGGGCCTGGAACGCCGGCACATTTGATGCGGTTTCGTTGGCGATCGCCCGGTGCGCAGAGCGTTCGCACCAGCAGTGCCAGTTGTATGCCGTCGATGAGGATGTCGTGTGGATGCCTAAATAGGTCAGGCGGGTCGGTCTCGGTCGCCGCGCTGGTTACGATAACCAGCAAGACTTTCGCCAAAAGCCGCTTTAATCAAACCTCCTGAAAGATTTGCTTTATCCCCGTGTCCGAGGCCCGCGCCATTGCGTCAAGCCGGCGATGACGAGTGACGGCGGCATCGAATCCACGGCTGACGGGTTTGCCGTCGCGGACGCTTTCGGCCAGTTTCCGGTAGAGCTGGGCGACATTGTACGGCGACCCCACCGCCATCCCCTCCGGCATCCCGCGTTATTCACTGGGAATCGTCGGCGGGATCATCGCGGGCCGCTCGGGCGTGAGCCGCGCCATCCCGCTATAGAGGAGCCGTTATGCCTTACGGAGGAAACGACTGGCTGGCGCTGGCCCAGGAATCTACAGTGGAACCCGAAATCGCGATCTGCGATCCTCACCAGTGCCGAACAATCTCGGCGAGGCTGCCTTCGCGCTAAAAAAATCCCGCTCCCATCGACCCCAGATGGCTATCGGCGACTGAATGCGGCGCCGTGGGCGAAGCCGTGACCAAAGCCGCCGCCGGTACGCCGACCGAAGCGAAACGCCGGTCCTCGCCCGATGCCGTGGGCAAGGCCGCGGCGCCAGCGGCCGGTGTCGCCCCCGCCGAATCCATAATCGGGCCAGTATCCGTAATCAGGGGCGTACGCGTAGCCCGGCAACACACAGCCATATACAGGATCATAGTCGAGGTCTGGAGGGCAGGCATAAGGAATGGCATGCGGTTGCGCAGCTGACGGCGGTGAGCCGCGCAACACTGTCGGAGCGCCGCCGCCGGAAATCTCGGAAGCTTCCGCAGCGGAAGAAAGGGAGCCGCGCAGCACGACTGTCGTAGGGATGAGGCCGGCGGGAGGGGAATCCACGGCCGCTTCGGTTGTCGTCGAACCCGCTAAGGCCGACACCACACCGCTCGTCAACAGCACGGCATGGACGAACCGTCCGGCGCGGTGCATCGCAGTTCTCCTCCGCCGCTCGCTCCGACAATCATTTACTCTCTGGGCAGCAGTTGAGAAGAGAGGCGAGGTGCCGCGCTTGCGCTGGTCGCGTGGCATCGCTATATAGCGCCGCTCGAATAAGCGGCGGGCCGCGTGCGTCGGCGCCGCAGGCCTGAGACGGATATCGAGATGCCCAAGCTCAAGACGAAGAGCGGCGCAAAGAAGCGCTTTGGCCGCACCGCGACCGGCAAGGTCAAAGTGGCCCACTCCCACAAGCGCCACCTTTTGATCAACAAAGACAAGCAAGCCAAGCGCAAGGCGCGCGGCACTAAGACCCTGGAGAAGGGCGACGCCAACCTCGTTTTGACTTATATGCCTTACATGAGGGGCTGAGCCTTGGCACGCGTCAAACGCGGGGTTACCACCCACGCTCGTCACAAGAAGGTCCTCGAGCTCGCCAAGGGCTATCGCGGCCGCGGCGGCACCGCCTACCGCGTCGCGATGGAAAAGGTCGAGAAGGCGTTGCGCTACGCCTATCGCGACCGGCGCAACCGCAAGCGCGATTTTCGCGCCTTGTGGATCCAGCGGATCAACGCCGGCGCCCGGCAGCACGGGCTGACCTACTCGCAGTTCATGCACGGCATCAAGCTGGCCGGGCTCGATCTCGACCGCAAGGCGCTGTCCGACATCGCGATCCGCGAGCCCGCGGCTTTCCAAGCGATCGCCGCAACCGCACAGGCGGCGCTCGAGAAGGCGCCGCCGGCCGCCGCGGCGGCCTGAGCCGGCGGTTCCGCGTACGCCCGTCTAAAGGGCGGCAAGAAAACTCAACCGGAGGAGAAAACGATGCCGATCGTCGATTCCCAAATCCACATCTGGGAAGACGCCAGGATGTCGCCCCAGCACCGGCAGATCCCGACCTACTCGATGGATGACGCGCTGAACGAGATGGCCGAGGCCGGCGTCGACGCGGCGGTGGTCCATCCGCCCAGCACGCTCGGCGAGAAGGTCAACGAGCTGGCGGTCGCGGCGGTCCGCCGGCACCCGGACAAATTCTGCATCCTCGGGCATTTCGACCTGCAAAGCCCGGATCGCGAGAACATCGTCAAGAACTGGCGGCAGCGCCCCGGCATGCTCGGCTTTCGCTTCACGTTCAACCAGCCGCATCAGCAGAGCTGGTGGACCGACGGCTCGCTCGACTGGCTCTGGGCGGCCTGCGAAAGGGAGAAGCTGCCGGTCGGGCTGCTGGCCGGCGGGCATATGGCTGCATTCGCCAAGATTGCCGAGCGCCATCCTGGGCTAAAACTGCACATCGACCACATGGGCCGCCACGGGGGCGGCGGCGCCGCAAAGGACGACGCGGCGTTTGCCGATCTGGGCGAGATGCTGGCCGTCGCCCAATTCCCCAATGTCGCGCTCAAGCTTTCCGGCGCACCGAGCTATTCGAGCGAGCCCTACCCCTATCGCAACATCCACAAATACATTCGTGAGATGTTCGATGCGTTCGGTCCGCAGCGCTGCTTCTGGGGCACCGACATCACCCGCATGCCGTGCTCGTACCGGCAATGTGTGACGATGTTCACCGAAGAGCTGCCGTGGCTGCAGGGCCGCGACAAGGAGCTGGTCATGGGACAGGCCGTCTGCGACTGGCTCGGTTGGAAGCGACCAGCCTGATAACGGGTCTCGCTGGCTAAGCGCGAAGTCCGCTACGCGGAGGACGGGGCCGCGCCGTCCGCCTCGGCCGTCCCCTCGGGGCTGTCACCCGCCTCTCCTCCGGGTTCGGCCGCGGCACGGCCGCCGCTCGGGACATCGGCGGCGGCGTAAGCCGTCGGGTCCTTCCACCACAGCCGGATGCCGCCGGTCAGGCCGTCCGTATTGGGCACGATCGTGACATCCGGCGGCAGCGGAAAGGCAATGTCCTTGGCGTTGCCGCCACCGATGTAGAGATAATCGAAGCGGAAAACCTCGCGCAGGATGTCGATGACCTTGGCAACCCGCTTGTTCCAGGCCTTCCGGCCCTTCTTTTTGCGGGCGGCGTTGCCGATGTATTCGTCATAGGTCTTGTTCCCGCTCACCGGGTGATGGGCAAGCTCGAGATGGGGCATGATCTCGCCGTCACGAAAGAGCGCCGTCCCGGCGCCGGTCCCGAGCGTCAGCACCATCTCCAACCCTTGGCCCTTGATCGCGCCGAAACCCTGGACATCGGCATCATTGAGCACCCGGACCGGCTTGCCCAGATCCTCGGCGAGCACCGATTGCAGATCAAAACCCGCCAACGCCTCCGTGCCGAGATTGGGCGCGGTGATGACCCGCCCGTCGCGGACGTAACCGGGAAAGCCGACCGAGACCCGCTCGAAGGTGCCGAGCGGCGCTACCACCTGGTGGATGGCGCGGACGAGACCCTCGGGGGCGACCGGCTTGGGCGGCGTCGGCACTCGCTGCCGCTCGCCGATCATACTTCCGGCATCGTCGAGCAGCACGGCCTTTATCCCGGTCCCGCCGATATCGATCGCGAGCGTGCGACGTTCGTTCATGGCTCGTCTTTTCCTGCCAAGGTGCCTGCACTCTGGCGGTTTTCGCCGTTGCGCTTCCTCCGCTTCCAAGTGCGGGTGGAAGCGCATTCGGGTCAAGCTTATTTGTGCGCTATATTAAGGCCGGTGCAGCGGATCGCGGCGGAGCTGGAATGCGGATTACGGCGACCGTGAGGAGGATATCGGCGCTCGCCGGCTTGGCGGCGCTGCTCTCGTTGGGGAGCGCGCGGGCAGGCGGGCCTCCGGCGCCGGCAGATCTGGTCAAGGCCGACCTCGTCGCGGAAACCGCCTCGATTTTCCAGGGGACGACCCTGTGGGCCGATCTCCATCTCGAGGTCAAGCCCGGTTGGCATGTCTATTGGCGGAACCCCGGCGATTCCGGGTTGCCGACGACGATCGACTGGAAACTGCCACCCGGGTTTTCGGCGGGGCACATCCTCTGGCCAGTGCCCGAGCACTTTGTGCAAAACGGCATCGGCAACTACGGCTATTCCGGAACAGTCGATCTCTTGGTTCCGATCGCCGTCCCAGAGGAGCTAGCGACAGGGCAGACCGCCGCGCTCGACGCGGAAGCATCCTGGCTCGCCTGCGCCGAAATCTGCATCCCGGGAGGCACTAAATTAAGCTTGAACCTGCCGGTCGCGGCGCAACCATCCGCCCCCGATCCAACCGTTGCGCGACTGTTTGCGGCGGCCCGCCGGCATTTGCCGGTGCCGGCGCCGTTTGAGACCCGTTTTGCGCCGGAGGGGCATGATTTCCACCTCCTCATTCCGTCGACCGCCATCGGCGAACTGCGGAACCCGACCGCGATGTTCTTCCCGATCGAGGAATCGCTGATCGATGCCGCTGCTCGGCCCCGGGTCGACCGGCGCAGCGATGGTCTGGCGATCGTTTTGCCGAAAGCCTCGGACGGAATGGCCGCGCCGGCGACGCTCGATGGCGTGCTGTCGTTGCGCGGCGAGGACGGCGCCGAACGCGCCTTCGAGATCACCGCCAACCCTGTTCCGGCGGCGCCCGCCGAAAGCGGCACCGTCTGGTGGCAGGCGCTGCTGCTGGCATTTCTTGGCGGTGTCGTGCTCAACGCGATGCCGTGCGTGTTTCCAATCCTATCCTTGAAACTGCTCAGCGTAGCTCAACATGCCCACGGGCACCGCTCCGAGCGAATCTCTCACGGGCTCGCCTATACGGCGGGGGTGCTCGCAAGCTTCGCGGCGCTCGGCATTGCGCTGCTCGCGCTGCGTGCCGGGGGCCAGGCAGTGGGCTGGGGCTTTCAGCTGCAATCGCCGGTGTTTGTGGCGGTGCTGGCTTATCTTCTCTTCGCAATGGGGTTGAGCCTTTCCGGGGTCGCAGGCTTTGGCGGCTCGCTCGCCGGCGTTGGCGGACGGCTCGCTGCGCGCTCGGGGCTCGCGGGCACGTTTTTTACAGGCGTGCTGGCGACAATCGTAGCAACGCCTTGCACAGCTCCGTTCATGGGCGCCGCGCTCGGCTTTGCGCTGGTCGCCCCCGCGGCGGTGGCGATCGGCGTCTTTCTCGCGCTCGGCCTCGGTCTCGCCGCACCATACCTCGTGGCGTCTCTTACCCACCGGTGGCAGCGCGTCCTGCCTAGGCCGGGACCATGGATGGATTTCGTCAAAAAACTGCTCGCCTTCCCGCTCTATGGCACCGTCGCGTGGCTCCTCTGGGTGCTGATCCAGGAGGTCGGACCCAGCGATGCTTTGGGTTCGCTGTTCGGTCTGGTGCTGGTCGCCTTCGCGATGTGGGTCTATGGACAGACGCGATTTGCCGCGCCGCTTGGCTGGTGGCTTGGCACGGGATTGGCTGCCGCGGGGAGTGCCGCTGCGATCTTCCTCGCGGCTTCCTTGACCGGAGCGGTGACGGCCAAATCCGCATCCTTCGGAGACGGATTGCAGTACGAGCCTTTTACGACGCAGCGGCTCACCGCTCTGGAAGCCGCGGGCAAGCCGGTCTTCGTCAATATGACTGCGTCCTGGTGCGTCACCTGCCTAATCAATGAACGGGTCGCCCTCGACAGCGGTGCCGTGCGCCAGGCCTTCGCCGAGCGCGGCATCGTCCCCCTCAAGGGTGACTGGACGAGCCAGAACCCGGAAATCACTCAATTCCTTCGGCAATTCGGCCGCAGCGGCGTCCCGCTCTATCTGCTCTACCTCGGCAGAGGAGGCGAGCCCGTCATGCTGCCGCAGATTTTGACCGCGGCGAGTGTGCTCGACGCGATTGGCAAGAGTTGATCCGCTAACTGAAGGGAGGTCCCGCATGCGTGCCTTGAGCAAGACCCTGGCCGTTGCCGCACTCGCCGCGATCGGCAGCTTTGCAGTGGAGCACGCCACTGCCGTTCCGTCCGCCGCGACCGCAAAAGTCGGCGAGCCGGCGCCCTCCTTTGGCGCTCCCGACATTACCGGCAAGACCGTCCGGCTCGGCGATTATGCCGGCAAGATCGTCGTCCTCGAATGGACCAATGACGGCTGCCCGTTTGTCGGCAAGCACTACAACAGCGGCAACATGCAGGCGCTGCAGCAGAAATACACGGCCGGCGGGGTCGTGTGGTTGACGATCGCCTCGTCCGCTCCCGGCGAGCAAGGCTATGTGACCCCGGCCGCAGCCAAGGCCGATCTCGCGCATTGGCGGGCGGCGCCGACCGACTTCCTGCTCGACCCCGACGGCGTCATTGGCCGCCTCTACGACGCGCGCGCGACACCGAACATGGTCGTGATCGACCGCGCCGGCCATGTGGTCTACATGGGCGCGATCGACGACAAGCCGTCGACCCGCCTCGCCGACGTCAAGACGGCGCACAATTACGTCGCCGCCGCGCTCGACGCGATCGCCGCCGGCCAGCCGGTCGCCGTCGCCTCGACCCGCGCCTACGGCTGCTCGATCAAATACAAGGAGGGATAACGCTGCGCGGCTGGTATGGCCGGAGAGGCCGATTAGTACTGGCCGCGCGGCTCGAGGCCGAAGGCGTGCTGGCCGTACATCGTGCCGACCGCGTCCCAATTTAGGCTGACATGACGGGCGACGGCGTTAACGTCGCGCCAGGCGCGCTGCACCGGATTGCTGAGCAAGAGGCCATAGCCGCCGGTCGAGGCGTTGAGCGCCTCCACAGCCTGCACGGCTAGCTTTGTCGCATAGGCTTGGTTGCGGCGGCAGCGGATGCGGTCGGCGACGGTGATTTCCTCGCCGGCCCGCAGCTTCTGCATCGCCTTCCGCAGATCGGTCACAAGGATCATCTCGGCCGCTTCGACCGCGGCCGAGGCTTCGGCGAAGCGCAGCTGCACAGTGGCGAACTCGGCCATCGCGAGCCCGCCGCCGGCCAGGGCGCCGCGGGTCTCGCGCCCGCTTGTCATCGCCAGATAGGCCTCGAGCGCCCCTTTGGCGGCGCCGACCGCCGTTGAGGCCAGCATCGTGGCGCCGAGCACCAACAATGGCAAGCGGTAGAGTGGGTTCTTGTGATATTGCGCGCCAGGCGTGCGCCCCGAACGCGTATCTGCGAACAACAGCACGCGACGCTGCGGCACGAAGGCCTGGTGCACGATGACGTTCTTGCTGCCGGTTCCCGACAGCCCGCAGACGAACCAATTGTCCTCGATCTCGGCGTCGCCGATCGGCAACAGGAAAAACGCGCCCTCATATGGCGGCACGGCGCCCGGCGGCGTGATCAGCGCGCCGAGCTTGATCCAGCTCGAATGGTCGCAGCCGCTGGCGAACGACCACTTGCCATTCAGCATGTAGCCGCCCTCCGTCGGCACCGCAGTGCCGGTCGGGGCAAAACAGGCGCAGCTGAACGGGTCGGCACCGCCGCCCCATAATTCGCGCTGTGCCTCGATCGGAAAATGGCCAAACGAAATGCCGTTGGAGAGGGCTCCGTTGAGCGCCCAGCCGGTCGACGCGCAGGCCGCCGACACTGCCAGCGCGATCTCGAGCGCGACCACGGCGTCGTATTCGAAGCCGCCGAACTCCTTCGGCCGGCAGGTCCGCAAGAGTTCCGCATCGCGGATCTTGGCCACGATGTGCGGCGCGATATTGCGGTTTCGCTCGGTCGCTTCCGCCAACTCCCGGATCTCGGGGACCATGTCGCGGGCCCGGGCGATCAGCTCCTCCGGGCGTCGGTGGGCAACGCGGCGAATTACGGCACCCGTCATCGGCCTCTCCGCTGGTACCTCGTGCGGGTCAGGATGCGCCTGCTCCGAAATCGCGACAACCGGAAACAGCCGCCAGTGATCCGCGCGAGAAGCCGTCTTCCAGGCCCTGCCCCCGGCCCAAACAGGTGGGATCACAGATCTTAAACGTTAACAGACTATGTCAGAAGCCACGGCTAAGCGTCATTTGGGCTCATCTTGTGGCGGCAGTGCCCCGCCTTTCCGGCTAGCGCTGCTCGACATACCGCGCCATCCGATCGAACCGCTCGGCGAGCTCGAGCAATTCGCGCTGCACTTCAGGCAGCCGTGCCTCGCGCGCGAGCCCTTTATCTGCTCGGCTACTTGGCGATAATAGACCGCGGTCGGTGCTGGCTTTCCGGTCATGCCGTCCTTGAAGGGGGGACTTCCCCAGCGGGTGAAACACTCCTCCCGG
>Ga0209656_10001641_pt1 | contig 14627 bp, 15 predicted proteins | sample BogFormECP12_OM2_FD_188239 | JGI IMG/M metagenome (GOLD analysis project Ga0209656, IMG submission 188239) | Bog forest soil microbial communities from Calvert Island, British Columbia, Canada - ECP12_OM2 (SPAdes) (version 2) | ecosystem: Environmental > Aquatic > Freshwater > Wetlands > Bog ... | reverse complement strand
TGGACATCGCGCCACGTCGCAGCGTCTACGTCGGTGAGGGTCACCTGGTCGAACGCTGCGGCGCAGTGGACGAATACGTCGCAGCGCCCGTAGCGCTCGAGCACCGCGGCCGCGGCGGCCCGGGTTGACGCCTCGGACGCCAGGTCGCAGGCGACGTCCCCGTCACGGTCAAGGACGACGGTACGGTGACCGGTGCCGTGCAATGCTCTGGTGATGGCGGTTCCGATCGCGCCCGCGCCGCCGGTCACGACCGCGATTCGTCCATGCAGCGGATCCGGTGTGCTAGTCATCTTGCTCAGGGGTGGACGTCCATGCGGTAGCCGAGGTCGAGGCGGATCGACTCCAAGATCGAAAAGGCGGTGGGGACCGTGAACACGTCTACGGCGCCCAGCACGCCGGTGTACTTCTCGATGACGGGCGCGGCGGCAGCGTCCGCCACCGCATCCAGGTAGCCCTTGACCGCGGCCCAGAGGTTCTCGCCGTACTTCTGGAAGTACGGCGTGGGGTCGACCGTGCCGAGTGCCGTCCTGGCGCCGGCTTCGATGTCGGCGATGTACTGCTGGTGCAAGGTGACATCGTCGCGGGTGCCCAGCCTGCCCAGGTGGCCGGCGATGAGGTGCGTCCAGGGGTAGGCGAGCGCCGTGGCCGGGGCGTCCATGTAGCCGGGCACGTCCTCGCTGAGGTTGATGCCATAGAAGGGCGCCCAGCCTGGCAGCACGATGTCGACGAGCATGAGGGTGTCGTGGTCCGGGAAGTGGATGTAGACGTTGTCCGGGGAGTGATTGGCGCCGTGCCACGCCAGCTGGATGCGTTCGCCGCCGATCTCCAGGGTGCGGTGGTCGGCGAAGGTCTCTTCCGGCGCGGGTTTGGCCGGGTCGTTGTCCCGCAGCAGGAGCCGCCGGGTCTCCTCGTGCCCGATGCGGACCACGTTGGTGCCGAAGAGCGAGGAGGCGCCGGCGTGGTCGGAGTGGTGGTGGGTGTAGACGAGGTGGGTCACCGTGTTGCTCACGCCCTCGGCGGCGGCGATCTCGTCCACGGCCCGCTGCAGGTTGTGGCCGATGGACGGGGGTGCGTCGAACAGCACGACGCCGTCCGGGGTGGTCAGGAACGCCGAGTGGTAGTCGCCGTCGGTGACCCAGTAGAGGTTCCGCTCGACGCGTCCGACGTAGTAGCCCTGGTCGTTGACGGCGGGGCCGAGCGAGGCCCGCGGAACCGGCGCGTAATCCGGCAAGATTGGCGCGCCGGGGGCGCCCGAGGTCGGCGATGTCATGGTTTTCCTCCTTGAACGGTGAGGTTCGTTCGCTCAGTGGCCAGCTAGCAGCGCGTGATCCAGCGGGTCGCGGACTGGGGCGCTGGTCATGGGAGCGGCTCCTTCTCGTGACAGGTTGGGGTGCGCCCGACGGTAGCGGCCGTCACGGTGAGCAGCTGTCACCTGATCCTGGTGATTTGCGGTCCGGGGTGAGCCGGCGGACCTCGAGCAGGTCCAGGCCGAGCGCCTCGATCTCGGCCAGCACCCCGTACAGCGCCGACCGATCCAGCAGGCGGGTGAGCACGGTGTGCGCGCCGTGATGGTGCGGGGCCATGGCCGGGAACGCGGACAGCACCGAGGCGCCAAGGTGCCCGTTGATCCGGATCATGTACAGGGCGGGTGCCAGGTCCATGACGCCATGGTCACGGGCTGGCAGGTGACCCCGCATCACCAGGACCCGGTGACCGCCGGGCTAACGTGTACGGCCGGCCGCCAGCAGCCGGAGCCCCCGGGAGCCGGTCATCGCGAACGACAGGACCCAGCCGGTCAGACTCCGCCGGGGCCAGGGCACGTTTGGAGTGCCTGCGCCCCAGCCCTGCTCTCGGCGACACGGTCCTCTCGGCACCGAGCCACCGCATGTACTGTCAACGGCGCGCGAATCACCAGGATCCGGTGATGGCCTCTCACCTGCCTGGTGGCAAGCCTGAGCCTGTCGCGAAGGCTAGCACGGCCACTAGGGGACGTGCCTGAGATTCAAGGGAGATACCGTGACATCACCAGCATCCGGCGGCGACCTGCCTGATTACGCGCCGGTCCCCCGGTCCGCGCTTGGCCCGGCCCTCAACGACCAGGGCTACTACGTCGGACGCGTCGAGCGGAACCTGTACTGGGTCACCGACGGTGTCTACCAGTCGGCGTTCCTGACCACCCAGGATGGGGTCGTGCTGTTCGACGCGCCCCCGAGCATCGGCGGTAACCTTCGGCGGGCCGTGGACGAGATCGCCGCGGCCGAGGGCGTGAGCAACACGGTGACACACCTGGTCTATTCGCACCACCACGCTGACCACGCCGGCGCGTCCTCGCTGTTCGGGAGCAACGTGGTCCGCATCGGGCACGAGGAGACCCGGCGGCTGCTGCTGCGGGACAGCGACCCGGCCCGGCCGGTCCCGGAGGTGACCTTCGCTGACCGCTACACCCTGGAGGTGGCGGGTGAGCGCGTCGAGCTGGCCTGGCATGGCCCGAACCACTCGCCGGACAACATCTACATCCATTTCCCCGGTCACGACACCTTGATGCTCATCGACGTCGTCAACGCCGGCTGGGTGCCCATCTACAACCTCAACCTGTCCGAGGACGTACCGGGGTATATGCAGGCCCCGGCCACCGCGCTGTCTTACCCGTGGACGCATTTCATCTGCGGGCACCTCGGCCGGCTCGCCACCCGCGATGACGTCGCGGTGCACCAGCAGTACATCGCCGACATCGAAGCCAGCGCGGCAGAGGCGCTGGCCGCGGTCGACCCGGTGCCCTTTTACATGAGATACGGGGAGAACGTCTGGGCCGGGGTCAAAGCCCACCTCGACACCGTCACCGAACGGGCGGCCGCGCCCATCATCGCGAAGTACGCCGGCGTGCTGGCCGCGGCGGACATCGAGGTCTTCACCACCACCACGACGTTCGCCATCATGCAGTCGCTGCGCCTCGACCGCGGCCCCAGCGGACCGGTCCACCCCTGAACAGAACGCACCCGGGGCCGGTAAGTGCCGGCCCCGGCGCGGACCTGGCGGGGCATCCGCTGACGGATGGCCGTAGGTTGCCTGGTATGGAGGCTGGTGATATTTCCGTGCCGGGAACCTTGCCCGCGGTCATCAGCGTGCGCGGGGCCCGGCACAACAACCTGCAGGATATCGACGTCGACGTGCCGCTGTGGCGGACGGTCGCGGTGGTCGGAGTGTCCGGATCGGGCAAGACGTCGCTGGCCATGGGCACGCTGTACGCCGAGGGCCTGCACCGGTTCCTGGAGAGCCTGAGCACCTACAGCCGCCGACGGCTGACCCAGGCCCAGCGGCCGGACGTGGACCGGATCGAGCACCTGCCGCCCGCGCTGGCCCTGCGGCAGCGCCCGCCGATACCGGGCCCGCGCAGCACTGTCGGCACCATGTCCGAGGTGCTCAACATGCTGCGCCTGATGATGTCGCGGCTGGGCTCGCACCTGTGCCCGAACGGCCACCGAGTCGGGCCGTCGATCGCCACGCTCAGCGAGGAGATCATCTGCCCGGTGTGCGGCGCGCGTTTCGTGCATCCCAGCGCCGAATCCTTCGCCTTCAACTCCTACGGCGCGTGCCCGGTCTGCCAGGGCCTGGGCGTACGGTCCGAAGTCGACGTCAGCACCCTGGTGCCCGATCCGGACAAGACGATCGCCGAAGGCGCGGTGCTGCCGTGGAACTCCGGCGGGCGGCGGCTGTCGATGTACGCTGCGGGCGAGCTCGGGGTCCGGCTCGACGTCCCCTACCGGTCTCTGACCGAGCATGAGCGCGACATCGTGCTGCACGGTGAACCGGTCCGGCAACAGGTGACGCTGCGCTCGGGCCGGAACGGGCGGAGCGTGCAGCTTTCGGTCAACTACGACAACGCGGTCGCCGCAGTGGAACGGTCCCTGCGCAGCGACAACGAGCGCACCCGCCGCCTGGTACAGCGTTTCCTCGTCACCCGGGTGTGCTCGGTGTGCCACGGCACCCGGCTGCGGCCCGAGGCGCTGGCTTCGCAGCTCGGCGGCCGCAACCTCGCCGAGATCAGCGCGCTCAGCCTGGACGAGCTGCGCGGGTTCATGGCCGGCCTGCCCGCGGGGCTGCCCGCTGAGCTCAGCAGGATGACGACCGGTCTGCTGGCCGAACTGGACGGCAGGCTCACGCCGCTGCTCGATGTCGGGCTGGGCTACCTGACCCTCGACCGGGCGGGCGCCTCGCTGTCGACGGGAGAGCGGCAGCGGATCGAGCTCACCTCAACGGTGCGCGCCAGCACCACGGGCATGCTCTACGTGCTGGACGAGCCGTCCGTCGGGCTGCACCCGAGCAACGTGCAGGGGCTGCTCAAGACGATCACCGCCCTGGCCAGGAACGGTAATTCCGTGATCGTGGTGGAGCACGAGCGGGAGATCATCCGCAGCGCCGACTGGGTCATCGAGCTCGGCCCCGCGGCCGGTACCAAGGGCGGGACGGTGATCGCCCAGGGCCCGCCCGGCCAGCTGGAGGGCGACCCGCACTCGATCATCGGCCGGTTCCTGGCCGGCGCCGCGGCCGTGACCCGGGACCGTCCGCCGCGGCCCGGTCCCGCCGGGCAGATCACCCTGGAAATCAGGGACCTGTACAACCTGCACGACGTCACCGCCGCCTTCCCGATGCACCGGCTGACCGCGCTGGCCGGCCCGTCCGGCGCGGGGAAGACGGCCCTCGTCCTGGACAGCCTCATCCCGGCCGCGCGGGCATTGCTGAGCGGGTCGCCGCTGCCCGGGCACATCCGCCGCCTGGACCTCGGCGGCATCCGCCAGGTCGTCCAGGTCGACGCGTCGCCGATCGGCCAGAACGCGCGGTCGACGCCCGCAACGTACTCCGGGGCGTTCGACCAGATCCGCCGCGTGTTCGCCGAGTCCGCGTACGCCCGCCGGCGGCGCTGGAAGCCCGGGCATTTCTCGTTCAACACCCGCGAGGGGCAGTGCCCGACCTGCCGCGGGCTCGGCCACATTGACCTCGACGTCCAGTACCTGCCCGACATCACCGTCGGCTGCCCGACCTGCCACGGTGCCCGCTTCAACGACGCCACCCTGGCCGTCCGGGTCGACGCCCTGACCATCGCCGACGTGCTCGGCCTGACCGTGGACGACGCCCTGGAGCGGTTCGCCGGCCGGGCCCCGTTGGCCGCGGCGCTGCGGCCGGTCAGCGAGGTCGGACTGGGTTACCTGCGGCTCGGCGAGCCCACGCCGTCGCTGTCCGGCGGCGAGTCGCAGCGGCTGCGGATCGCTACCCGGCTGCGCAGCAGCCAGCGAGGCGCGCTGTACGTGTTCGACGAGCCGTCCACCGGGCTGCACCCGCTCGACGTGGTCACCTTGGTCGGCGTGTTCGACCGGCTGCTTGAGGCCGGCGCCACGATCATCGTCATCGACCTCGACCTGCTCGCCGCCGCCGACCACCTCATCGACATGGGGCCGGGCGGCGGCCCGGACGGCGGGCACATCCTCGCGGCCGGCCCGCCGGAGCAGGTCGCGCGCGCCCCGGGCAGCGCGACCGGCCCGTGGCTGGCCGAGCACCTGAACCTGCCGGAAGCCCGCCAGTCTGATGTCCTGTCTCACGGCTAGAAGTGACGGAGCGGCTTTTCGCCGGGGGTGGCCGGGCGCCGCCGCGCCTCGGTCTCCCCGCTCACCCCGCGGCAGACGGATCTGCTGCGGCTAGTCGCCGACGGGCACACCAACGGTCAGATCGCGCGGCGGCTGGGCCTGTCCGAGGGGACCGTGCGCACGCACCTTCGAGTAGGCCCGCGAGAACGGCGACAACGTGTATCACGTCGGCGAGCCAGGCTTAGAATCCTTGAAGATAGACCGTTTGGCGGATAATGCTGGCGGCGTGGTCTCCGAGACGCTCATAGAAGTGCGCCACCAACGTCATCTCTATCGTCACTGATAGTGTCATTCGACCGATGGCAAGTTCAGCCATCAGGCTGGCGTGAAGCTCGCCCATTCCGTCATCGGGTTCGGCTAGCACGGCCGCGGCTGAATAGCCGTGCTGGTACCAGGAGTCCGCTGCCTGACGCCACATGTCGGATGCGATATTCCCCATTTGCTCTACGAGTCCCCGGCTGCGCGGCGTGAGGCCATCGCTGCGAATACGGTTGGCTCGAGAGGCGATCTGTGTGACGAGGTGGTGACAGCGCTCGAGTTCGGGCACAACTCTCAGGACGGTGAGCAGGAAGCGCAGGTCTGAAGCGACGGGGGCCTGCAGGAGGACAGCCTTCTCGGCCAGTCTCTTTATTTCCGGGCAGGAGAGGGCGGCAACCAGCTCGTGCTCGCCCAGCAGCTTGAGTCCCTCGTTGTCGCCGCTCAGGAGAGCATGGGTCGCCCTAAGTAGGTCCGAGGCGACTAGGGAGAGCAGTTCGATGACCTTGGCATCGATGGCGTCTAGCTCACGCTGAAACTCTTGCCGCTGTTCCGGCATAGACCCAATCTATTGGACGCCTCACTGGGGTACTCCAGCCGGAGATTACGTCGCCTCGCCCCACGGCGCGCCTGGCACGGGCGTGGCACGCTTGCGGAAGGGGGTCCTGGCCTTGGCCGAGATCCCCAGCACCTCCATCAGCTCGCGCCAGTCGGCCGGGTCCCGGTAGAAGGAGCTGTAGAGTTCGAGGGCCTCGGCGACCCGGAGCTGGTCGGGCAGCCGGCTTTCCTGTAGCTGCACTCCGAGTCGCTCGGTCAGCTCGGCCCGGTCGCGCTGCGGATCCAGCCCGAGCACGCTGATCTCGCCCCGGTCCGGCGCCCGGAGTCCCTCGACGCACTCCACGGTCGTGGTCTTGCCCGCGCCGTTGGGGCCGAGGATCCCGAAGATCTCGCTAATCGCAGAGACGGATCTGGCACGGTGGCGCGGCTCGGCCGCGGCTGTGGACTTCCGGGCGACCGCCCGAGACGACTCACTTAGGCATGGCCGTGGCCTGCCCGGCGAGGCGATCTTGCAGGCGAGCGTGCCGGAACTGGTAGACCGGGCCGACGGTGCGCATGACATCGCGTTCCCGGGCATCCTCAAGGAACCGCATGAGGCGGGCAGGGGTGTGCCAGCGCCTAGCGAGCTGAGCAAACGCCAGCGAAGCCGTCCAGGTCAAGGGGAACGAGAGCCCCCACACGACTCCGAACACGAGCCCGAACAGTAGCCCGAACACGAGCACCAATACGTGCCTGGCCCCAAGGACGAGCCCGAACCCGAGGCCGATGCTGACGCCGAGCACGAGGCCCACTATGAACCCGAAGGCTTGATCACGTTGCCACGAGGCGGGCGGAGTGAGGGGACTCGCATCGTCCGCAGAGGGCTGGGAAAGGCCAGCCGCGAGCATGACCGCCAGCCCGCCCCGGCCGCAGCCACAAGCCCAACAGTGCGCCCGGCTACGACCCCGGTGGTGTGGGTGGTCTATCGGTCACCGCATCGCGACGACCTCTCCACGTTCGGTGGGTTCGCCGTCGCGATCATGCGTCCTAGCCTGCTAACGCTAGCCGGTCTGTAGGCCGGGTCAGGTGCAGGCGTCCGTTCGGGCACGTAGTGGGCAGGCCCGAACCATCCACGCCTTGGCGCCTTCGCCCGCCGCGACAAAGCCGATGATCTTACAGACCAGTACAGCCCTGCCCTAGCTCGGCATGAGCCCCAATTGAGTCATGAGCTCCGCTCGGTCGAAGAGAAGCCGGAAGCTTGACCACTTGCCACCCAGGTAAGTGAGGCCCAGCGTATAGGGGATTGCCACGCTCTTCCCCGTCGGGGGAATGTCTTGACTGTTTGGCAGGCGGAATGTTTCCGTGTGCGTGCCTGTGAAGACCGATTCCTGGATGGCCTCGTTCCCCTCTGCGACTGCGATGTTAATCGTGCACCTGCAATCTGGAAATGCGTCCTGCCAAAGAGACCAGAACATCCGGCCGGCGTCGAAGCCCTGGCCACCTACTCCGCCCGGCCCGGTGAAGGTAATGTCTTCGTAGCAGCATGCGAGCCAGCCATCACGGTCGTGCGCATTCCAGGTGTCGTACAAACGCGTAACGAGACTTTTGATGTCGTCCATCTGGTAACTCCCCACCCATGAAGCTAACAAGCACGGGAGCAGCATCAGGCTGCGCTGATACCTCAGTTTTTCGCAGCTCATCCGTGCGGTTGCGTACAGACTACGCCGACTCTGATGCTTTGCAATAGGTCCCAGGCAGCCGGCTCCTTAACCTCCTGCAGCGGGTGCTAGCTGAAGAATCCGGTACCCCTACCGGACCCCAGTCCTCGCCCACAGCGAACCTTGAAGCCTTCGCCGACCCCCATGACGTCCGACCTGACGGCATCCCGCGGTTGGCGCGGCCTGACCATGACGACCGACGGCCTGCGGCTGCTTCAGGACCTGCGCCGCTCGCTGCTCGACCCGCCCCGCCAGCTCCGGCCACGCACCATAGCCGCCAGCCAGGACGGCGACATCCCGCAGAATGTCAGTGGCAGCGGCGTACCTCTGCCGCTCCGCCGCACCATCAGCGGCGGAAGAGCGCGTTCGGTCAGGCGTCCGACTGGTGGTAGGTGTCGCTGCGGTGGCCAATGTCGAGGACATGGACGATGTGGGCGGCTTCGTCGATGCGGTACACGATCCGGTAAGTTCCGCGCCGGGCGCCGTGGCAGCCGGCCAGCGGGCCGAACAGTGGCTTGCCGCCGCGGTGCGGATTGACGGCAAGCGCGGCGTCGCAGAATTCGAGTACGGCTGCGGCAACGGTCTCGGGCAGCCGCTGGGAGATGGCCCGCCGGGCTGCGGGCTGGAAGCGGATGTCGTACCGCTCCTCCGGCGGGACGGTCACCTACCTGTGGCGCGGCGCCTGGCCAGGTCCTGGCGGACAGTCGCCAGGTCCGCGCCCGGCTCGCCTCGGCCGAGCGCGACCAGGCTCTCGGAGATGCGGGCGACTGACTCGCTGTCGCCGAGGATCTCCAGGGTCATTTCCAGCCCTTCTTCAAGGTCATCGACTGACAGCAGGACAGCCTCGGCCTCGCCGTCGCGGGTCAGGATGATCCGCTCATGCTGGAGCCGGACCCGCCGCGCCAGCTCAGACAGGTGGGCCTCGGCCTCGGACAGCGGCACAGGCGTGGCAGCGATGCTCATGGTCTGAAGCATAGCCTGCGCTAGTCAATTTTCGGACTATACCGTTAACCGTCGCGGGACGTCGCCCTGTATCGCCTGAAGTGCCAGCCGCCCGCAGGGCGGCGGCAGCGCTATCAACCCGGTCACTGGAGCCCGCGATCACCAGGTCGAAGCCATGCCCGGCGAATTTCCTCTCTAGCTCGAGGCCGATACCGGACCAGCCCCGGTCACCGGCGCCAGCGGCAGATCAGGTGGACCATGCTCAACCGAAACCATGTCTGATATTCCTCGTCAGCTTATGTGAAGGCCTAGCCAAGTCCAGGGCCGGTCAGCTGACCTGATTCCTATTGGCCGTACAGGCGTAGCGAAACGCCACTAACGTGGGTTTTCGGGCTGCGGGCACCGGGCTGATGGGGTTCGGGATGCCAGGCCTGGGAGTAGACGTACCGCGAACGGAGGTTCGTGAGCTGCGCGCTGGAAATCACCACGGCTATCAGTGTCGTGCCAGCCTGGCGGGCACGGCTGGCGCTAGCCGGTCCCTGATCGCATGTTGCCCGGCGGTGTGTCCGTGAGCCGGGGCGCAGACCTGGTCCTGCCGGGCTCGGGAATGCCGGGCAGGATCGCCGGTTACCGGCTGGAGGGACATATCGGCCAGGGTGACATGACCGTCGTCCGCCTGGCCCAGGACGAGCGTCTGGACCGTAAGGTGGCGGTCAAGGTCCTTGCGCCGGAACTGGCGCTGGACGCCGCATTCCGGGCCCGGTTGCTTGACCAGGTGCGGGCGGCCGCCGAGATAGGCCACCCTCACATCCTTCCCGTCTACGAGGCCGGCGATGCGGCCGGGATCGTGTACATAGCGATGCGCTACGTGCAGGGCGGCGATGCCCGGTCACTGCTCAGCCCGCTCGGGCTGCTGCCTTTTGCCCGGGCCTGGAAGGTCATCGCCCAGGTGGCGTCGGCGCTGGATGCCGCTCATGCGCACGGCGTGATCCACCGCGACGTCAAGCCCGCCAACATGCTTCTCGATGCCAGCAGCGGGGTCGGCGGGAGAACGCCTGACGGGGCCGACGGCCGCGGCTTCGACTATGTATACCTCTCTGATTTCGGGATGCGCAGGGACTGGCCGCCGGGCGACACTATTGCGGCGGCCCGTCTCGGGGGGACGCTCGATTACGTCGCACCGGAGCAAATCGAGGGCCGCGCCCTCGACGGACGCACGGACCTGTACTCGCTGGCCTGCGCCGGGTTCGAGCTGCTGTGCGGCACGCCGCCATTCGGGCAGGACCAGGGCTTGACGGTAATGTACGCACAGCTCTACGCGCCGCCGCCGACGGCTACGGCGCGGCGCCCTGACCTGCCCGCGGCAGTCGACGTGGTGCTGGCCACGGCGCTTGCGAAGAACCCGGCAGACCGTTACGCGACCTGTGGCCAGTTCGCCGAAGAACTGCGCACGGCGCTGGGGCTCGTTCCCGGCGGGTCAGACAACCCCGCACGGCTGCGCTCGCAAGGCCACGCCGGGCCACTTGCAGAATCCCCGCTGGCCCCCGGCGACAAGCGACCTGCCAGGCAGCAGGAATTCGAGCACGAGCCCACGCTGACCCCGGCACCCGTGCAATCTGGGCCTGGTCGGCCACCGTCCCCCGAAGGCCAGCCTGCGGCCGCACCGGGCCAGGTGAACACTGACTCGATAGACGAGCCGGGCGGACCTCGGCAGCCCTGGCGCCGCCCCGGCGTAATCAGGCTCACCCTTGCTGTCGCTGCAGTGGCCATCGCCGCCGCCGCGGCCATTGGCGTTGCCCTGCCGGACAGATCGACACCGGGTACGCCGACCGGGTCTTCCCCTGCTGTGTCCTCCCCCGCGGCAACCTCAGCACCGTCATCGTCGTCGGCGTCCACCCTGGCATCCGGGCAGGCGGCCGCCGTGAACAATCTGCTGACTTCGAGCGCAGCCGCCCTAAAAGCACTGAAAGGCACAGTCAGCGAGGTACGTGATTGCACGAACCTGTCCAGCGCGGTCCATCAGATCCAGACCGTCGTGAATCAACGCAGCGCTGAGTACAACCAGGCGTCAGCGCTGTCGACCTCCGCTCTGGCGAATGGGCCGACAATGAAGTCCGACCTGATCGCCGCCCTGCGCAACTCGCTGGATGCCGACAAGGACTATCTGACCTGGGCACAGCAGCAGCTGAACCCCGAGTGCGCCCCGACTGCTCAATCGAGTGCCTACATCGCCGCGAATAACGCTAGCCACCAGGCCAGCGCTGCTAAAGAAGCGTTCATCCGAGTATGGAATCCTGTCGCGGCCCAGTACGGCATCCAGCTGAAGTCGCCCGGCACCTTCTAGCAGCCAGCCCAGCCGACGGGAGCCGCCTCGTGACACACGGGCGCCCGGTCCTGGAACCTCACGACCACCCTCATCTCGAGCATTACGGACGCCGGACAGTGCGGCCTTCGGGACCGCTCAGCGGAGGAGCGGTGCGCAGCCGTTTACCGTGGCGCACCTAGAGCGTTGGCCGATGGGCGCCGAGCGCACTGAACTGCTCGATGGACAGCTGTACTGGCCGGGTAACTTCGACGAGCGAGACGCGATGGTGGCGCGCCGGGCGTTGCCTGGCAGCCGGATCCGCGTCGAGCCGGGAGTTGGCTTGAGCGCCGGCCCAATGCTCGAAGACGAGCCGACGTCGCGAGAGTGGACGGACGAGGACGGCACCCGCTGGCGCGAGATGAACGGTCTAACTCTGTTCCAGCGGCCCGGCGGGCGGAACTGGACGATGCGGTCGCCCACGCCAGAAGAACGGCGACACAACGCCGGGCAGCTCGCCGCCTACCGCGCTGAGGGGTGGGCGGGCACGGTCGCCGCGTATGCGGGATCAATGCGAACGCCTCACGTCCGGCGGCTGGGGACTTCGTCTTGTCCTCCGCGTGTACGGCGCGCGGTGGATCGTCTGGGCTTGCCGATTGAGCAAGATACGTCAGGTGTCTTCCATCTGACCGAGGAGCAGGTCGGCGAGCTGGCCCGCGAGCTAGGGGTCATTCCGCTGGTACCTGGCATGTCACGGATGGATGCTCAGGTGCTCGCCGCCCTCTCGCGGTCCCACGCGGCGTTTCCTCGGTGCGTGAAGCCGCCCGGCGGGCAGGGGTCAGTCCCACCGCTGCGGGACGCGCGTTGACGCGACTAGTAGCCAAGGGCCTCGTCACGCGGACACCGATGATGATCGTCAGAGGACAGGCCAGCGAAGTGATGGTCTACCAAGTGCGGTTCGGATCGGACGAGTGGCTCGCGCTCGCCCCCGTCGTGGCGAAGGTCCAGTTGCCGGCTCGCGCTGATGGATCGCGTGCCAAACGAGTTCCCCCCCACCTGCTGCACCTGTTCTGGAACACAGCCCCCGCTCAGCTCGATGTCGCGACCTCGGCGCCGTATATCGCCAGGCGTCTGATCATGACATTCGACCCGGACGGCCTAGCCTGGGGTACGGTCAACCTACCCGCCAGCGCTTGGGAACACGCGGCAGCCACCCGCGGCCTTGAGCCGGCGCGGCGCGCGCTCGCGCACAACCTGGCCAGGTATGCGCATGCCGTTTGAGCGCATCCTCGGTATCCTGCTGCCACCGTACTAGCCGACGTCCGCCGCCAGGTCCTGATAGGGAGGGACGAGCTCATCCCACCGCGCCTCGGTGTCGCCGCGCTCACGCCCGGCGAGGTAGGCGGCGAAATTCTCGGCGTGGATCTGCCACCCGGCCCCGTAGAAGGCGATCTTGTCCAGCGGCATGCCCCGGACCTCGATGACCAGGATGGTCTGGCCGCCGTCCGCGGTCAGCGTGGCCTCGATGGCCTCGTCGTACGGCGGCACCCCCTTCCCGCGCAGGTAGGACTCGTCCGTCTCCCTGGTCGTCACCAGCAGCCGCCGCGGGGGCTCGCACGCTTCCACGCGCCCGGTGCCGTCCATGTCAGCGGATTCGACGTGCAAGCGGAACTCTCCGCCGGGGCGGAGGTCGCCTTCTACCTGGCCGTACCAGAGGGCCAGGCGGCGGGGATCGGTGAGTGCTGACCACAGGTCGTCGATGTCGGTGTCGTAGCGGTCTTCGATGCGCACCACGCCCGTGCCGTCTGCTGATCGCAGGCTGCCCAGGACGCGGGTACCCGGGCGTGCGTTGTCGGTCATCTGGTGCTCCTTCGTTCGCGTTTCCCCCGGGTTATCTCGGTGTGCAGGGCGTCCAGCCGCTGCTCCCACAAGGCCCGGTACCGGCCCAGCCATTCATCGACCTCGGCGAGCGGCTCGGGGCGGAGGCTGTAGACCCGCCGCTGCGCTTCCTGGCGGACCTCGACAAGCCCCGCCTCCCGCAGCACCCGCAGGTGCCGCGATACCCCCGGGCGGGCAATCGGGAGCAGTCCGGCCAGCTCGCCCGCGGTGGCCGGGCCGCGGGACAGCGTTTCCAGCATGGTCCGCCGGCTTTCGTCCGCTAGTGCCCGCAGAGCAGCTTCCATGGCGTTAATGTACCGAGGTGGTTACGTAACTGTCAAGGTACATAAGCGAGCGCAAGTGCGCCAAGCCACACTAGCGAACCGGATGCGGGCCCTCCGCCGCAGGTCACAACCCGAATGGCGGCTGCCGTACCAGTGAGGACCAAGGATCGCTAGCCGGCGTCGGCACACGTGGTGGCGACGGTCCGCCGGGCGCGGCGATCGTGAGTCCTGACGCGCCGGTCGGCGTGGGGCGCCACCAACTCCGAGCGTATGCCCCAGGTCAGCGGCCGTGACAGAGTTCCCGGCACCCTCAGGTCAAGGCCTCCCGGCAAGCCGTCGGCGGCCACGGGTTGAAAGGACAAATTCCAAGGCATGCAATTATGACGAACGCTAATGTCACGACGCCACGCCGAGAAATAGAATGTGGCTTATTGCCGACCGAGAAGAGGTTGGCATGCATTCGAGTAAGCGGACTATGTTGAGCACGGCAGGGCTCCTCGCCGCGATCGCCTTGGCCGGGACCGCCGCGGCGCCGAATGCTGCCGCACCACGGCCTCACCAGTCACGACGGTGTTTGACTACGCCCCGGGCAGCGCCCATCCGGAGAGTGCTGGGTCGGCTACCATCGTGCACCGGGGGCGGAGCCCGCTACCCTGACCGGCTCTGGGCCGCCGACACAACCTGCCCCGCCGTGCGGTGGGTGAAGACTTGACTTGCCGAAGAACGAGGAAGCCTGACGACGATCAGCCACGATTGAGATGAGAACAACCGGGAGGAAGGCTGCTGCCCTATGACGCGTGTCGCGATCATCGGGGGAGGCATCGGCGGCCTGACAGCGGCTGACGCGCTGTCGCGGGCGGGGATCGAGGTGGCGGTCTACGAGGCGGCCGCCGAGCTCAAAGAGATCGGAGCCGGCGTTGCCTTGCACCCCAACGCGATGAAGGTACTGCGTGCCATCGGCGTGGAGGACAGCGTCCGCAAGGTTGCGGGGCGGTCGCAGTGGCAGGTCGTGCGCACCTGGAAGACGGGCCGGGTGATCGCCAAGACAAGCCGACAGCAGCAGGCGGCCTCA
>Ga0209656_10001640_pt1 | contig 14631 bp, 10 predicted proteins | sample BogFormECP12_OM2_FD_188239 | JGI IMG/M metagenome (GOLD analysis project Ga0209656, IMG submission 188239) | Bog forest soil microbial communities from Calvert Island, British Columbia, Canada - ECP12_OM2 (SPAdes) (version 2) | ecosystem: Environmental > Aquatic > Freshwater > Wetlands > Bog ... | reverse complement strand
GTGCCGATCCGCCATTGGCGGATCGGGGCTAGCCGCGAAGGCTTTCGCCCCGGCAAGCTGCTTTCCAAGCAGCTTGCAACGGGTGACCTTCTCACAAGTTGAAAAACTTGTGAGAAGGTCAGGCTAGCTGATAACCAACTCACCCGATCGGGTAATTGTCGGATTTCGACGTGGTGACGTAATTGACGCTACGAGTCAAAATTCTGTACTGGCGATAATGATCGTTCCAGGCGGAACAAGAAAGAAGAATGACGGAAGAGCTTCGAGATTCTGACTGGAAAAGACTTCTCTTACGAATCAAAGAGAAGAAGTGTACACCGTTCCTCGGCGCCGGCGCATCGTTTGGCTCATTGCCACTCGGGGCAGACTTGGCCGAGGAGCTGGCAAAGCGATATAGCTACCCCTTTGCCGATAGGGACCTCGTCCGCATAGCCCAGTACGGCGCACTACACGAGGATCCAAATGCGCCAAAAGAAGACGTTATCCAGATTCTGCGTGCTGCCGGTCCACCCAAATATAAGCCGCCGGAGTTCTCTGTGGACGGGGAGCCTCATGGAACACTGGCCGGCCTCCCGCTACCGGTCTTTATCACCACAAATTACGATCATTTCATGATCGACGCGCTGAACTGGAAACAGAAGGACCCGCATCAGGAAATCTGTCGGTGGTATCAGCATCTACAAAAGCGACCATCTGTATTTGATCAGGAACTAAATTACACACCGAGCCCGGCAAATCCACTTGTGTTTCATTTGCATGGCTCGATGAACGTTTCGGAATCACTGGTCCTGACAGAAGACGACTACTTGACATTCCTCGCCAGCATGATGGTGACTTCACAACTATTACCTCCTCCAATTGAAAATGCTATCGCGACTACAACTTTACTCTTTATTGGTTACCGCCTTGGGGATTGGAACTTCCGAGTGATGTTCCAAGCTCTACGCCCCCGAAATCAGTTTAGCAGTGTCGTAGTTTTAAAACCTCCTGATGAAACCGATCCCCAAATGGAGGCACAGCAAGAGTATTTTAAAAAATATTTCGCGGCCATGGACATGAAAATCTTCTGGGGTACCGCACGCCAATTTTGTACGCAATTGAAGCAGCGCTGGCAAGCTGTTGATCCATTTTAACGCTCTAGATGCCTTTGTTCAAATGACCCGTTCCACGGAATAGGTCTTTTACTAAAGGATAAATAACGACGATGAATGCTCCACCATTATCCGATGCACAATCTCGAAGGGACGCCACTCCCTCAACACCAGCTTATCGCGGCCTTGATGACCAGGCGTGGAAAAGGCTTCTCATTCGCATTCGAGATGGCGAGTGTACGCCAGTCATTGGCTCCGGCGCTTGCACAGCATCTCCGGTTGGTTATGATGCTCAGCGGTGGAAATCCGAGGTTCCCTATCCGCAGAACGAGCAACTAGCACAGGACTGGGCAACCAAATGCGAATACCCGCTTGACACGTCGCACGCCTTAAAGACTCGACTAGCCTGGCTCAGGCAGAACATTGCACTCCTGCTCAACTCACCGACGTTAAGCGCGAGCGATCGGATCGCCGTCGTGCGTATATTGGACCAAACAGAGACGCTGCAGCTCTCTCCGGTGATAGACGACATGCAAAAACTAGAGCGGGTCGCACAATTTCTAGCTATCGACGAGGACGGCTTTGCTAATCCGATGTTTGTCAAAGACGAATTTGCCGCCCTTTACGGACAGCTTTCCCCTCCTCGTTTTGATGAGATACTGAATGAGCCTCATCGAATACTGGCCAGACTGCCGTTCCATGTTTATCTCACGAGCAACTTCGACGATTGGATGGAGAAGGCGCTAAGGCAAGCGGACAAGGAGCCAAAAATAGCCGTTTGCCCATGGAATAAATATATAATAGACGCGCCGACGGTAGATCCTGAGGCTGACTATAATGCTTCGAGTCCCCTTGTTTATCACTTTCATGGTCGCACACCGCACGCGGAATCAGCTGTTGTCACTGAAGATGATTATTTCGAATTTCTTGTTAATATAGCTCGGGACAACAAGCTTTTAGCACACCGTGTCGATCGGGCGATTGGAGGCGGGAGTTTACTGTTTTTAGGCTACACTCTGACAGATTGGCATTTTCTCGTGCTGTTCCGCCTTTTGGCGAACAACCTTCGAGAAAGCGCGAGAAACCATGTAGCAGTGCAGCTCGCTCCGTCGGACGGAGACGACAGTACAAGGCATCAACGAGCGGTCAAGTATCTGAGCTCATACTTCAGGCACCTCAACGTAAAAGTTTACTGGGGTACGTGCCAGGAATTTTGTCACGAATTACGCGAGCGATGGATAAACTTCTCACAATAAGCGATTCACCATTTGTAGGTCCGACCCCCTTTGAAGAATCTGACCGGGATCGGTTTTACGGGCGTCAGCGCGAAATAGAGGAGCTTTTATCTCTGATTATCGCTCACCGTTGCGTGCTCGTCTATGCGCAGTCGGGGACAGGCAAAACTTCAATCGTAAATGCTGGAGTTATACCATTACTCAAGCGTCGAACTTTCAATGTCCTGCCGCCCGCCCGTGTTGAGGGGCTCATCCCGACACAAATTAAGCCTGCAGAAATCAAAAACATTTTTGCCTATCATGTGCTAAGATCGTGGACAGAGAGTCGTGAAACGCTGGTGGCGAGCGACCTTGTCTCTTTCTTAAAGGCCGCTGTGCCCAGCGTCGCGGCAGATGACGAACCGCCGCCAACTACCGTAGTTATCCTTGATCAATTCGAGGAGTTCTTCACCTGCAATGCCCAAAGATGGTCCGAGCGAGTCCCCTTTTTTCGGCAACTGGGCGAAGCATTGAAGGAAATTCGATCTTTAAAGATTGTCTTCGTTATGCGCGAAGAGTTCCTTGCTCAAATTGAACCTTTTGCCGATTTGCTGCCCCAAAAGCTCCGAAATCGCATGCATCTGGAACGGCTGCGGGAACGACCGGCGCTCGCTGCGATCGCCCATCCATTGAGGATGCGTAATTTAGAATTCGAACCAGGCGCCGCGGAAGAGCTCGTAAGCGATCTATGTAAGATTCGAGTAGTAGATGCCGACAAAGTCTGTGAAGTTCCAGGCGAGTTTGTAGAGCCGGTGCATCTCCAGGTAGTCTGTCAATCAATCTGGCGCAACTTACCGGAGGATTGGAAGAACCCGTTTGTGTCCGGCGCTGAGAGATCTCCGCAGATTACACGGGCCCAGGTAGAGACATTCGGCGACGTGAACGATGCCCTGGCAAGCTATTACGAGCGTGCGGTTCAGAGTGCGTCTAATAATGCAGGTATTAATGAAGGTTCCCTTCGCCGATGGATCGCGGAATCTCTGATTACCCCTGCCGGAACTCGCGGCATGGTGCTGAGCTCCAGTGCTGAACTCGCGGGTATCGCTAAGGAAGCGCTGCATGTACTGGACCTGGCCCACGTAATTCACACTGCAGACAGGGCCGGAACCGCTTGGTACGAATTAACTCACGATCGCTTTATCGAGGCTATCCAGAAATCCAATAGACAGTGGGGCGAAAGCTTCGGTCGTGCTGATGAGACCAGGAAATGGCTGGAGGATCAAGCGACCGCCTACCTAAAGACGGGAGAAGTCCTCGACCAGGCTGACCTGCGCGCGGCTGAAAAATTCGTTTGCACTCCGGAAGCAGCTGCGCTTGGGCTAACTGCGCGCGTAGATCAGCTAATGGAACGCAGTCGCCAAGTGCTTGCAGAAAAGGAGCAACAGCGTCTGCTCGAAATAGAGCGAGCAAATAATCAAACCGAATTGGAAAGAGAATTGCGCCGCCGAGATCGACGCAATGCGCGCCTGATTTTGCTTGCCGTCACCTGTATAGCATCTGCCGTGGCATTCTATCTGTACCAGGCCAACGCAAGACTTCGGGAGCAACACAAATTAGGTCACTTGCGCTTCGAGCGGGCGCAACGCGACCTCCGGTCTCCCGCTCCCGCACATGACGCAGTCGCACTCCACGATTTCGCGATTGCATTGCGATATAATCGCGGAAACGAAGAGGCCGCCAAAAAGGTTTGCGAACTGCTTACCAAAAACGCTTGGTGTCCTCCTTTGACCATTCCACTCCACTATCCTGGGGCCGCAATTCTGAGTGCTACCTTTAGCCCAGACGGAAAAGTTTTCGCTGTATCAGGCGACGGCAAGCTATTGAGGTGCGATCAGGACTCCTCGAATGGATTTACAGTTGTCGATACGCTATTTCAAGCCGCACAGTCGGACGACCAACGTGCAATCATTCCTCCCACTGCTGTGTTCAGTGACAATGGTAGCTCTCTCGTTGTTATCTCACCAAGGAGCCTGGCAATTGCTCAGGCCTCTGGCCCACTACCGGGACAAGGGATCACAACCGAACCGATCGGTTCTCCTAAAGAACCCCCGAATCCTTCAGCCAATGCAATAATTTGCAAATGGAATTCCGAGAAGCATACCTATGTCCCCACTCAACGAGACATTGAACTGCCGGGATCCGGTTCGCTCTATTCTGTGAGTTGGAGCGGCGATGAACACTTCCTGGTGATAATCAACATTCAGGGGAACAAGACTACCTGCCAGGTTTTCCAGCTAGACATCGAGGGAACAATATACACACCGAACGAACCTGCGTCTAAGAACTTTAACGATGCTAACGTGGCGGCGGTCGCATTAAGCTCCAACATACCAACTCAAATAGCGACTATCTCTGCTGCGAATGATTTCCATTTGTACGACGCTGGATTTAAACCAATTCCGGTCGCGAGTAAGCTCGACGGATTAAAGAGCATTCCCCCAGCGGGTCAGCTTGCGTTTGGACCCAAGGAAGACGAATTCACTGTTACGACGTTGGGTGGAGGGATTTGGACGTTAAATATCCATAAGGGCAATCTTGTGCCACTGCATCCGAAGTTTTTCTACGATTTCCACGACCGGCTTGCACGTATAGCTACCGCGCGTCGAGATGAAGCTCATTCGTTGGTCGCTTGTTGTCTTTATAGTCGCATAACGATTGCGGACAAAGACATGAACGAATTAGCAGAGCCGATAGCCATCTCCGAGCCCTTGGTGATGCTGGCCCGAGTCAAGGAGGACGGAGAAGAGTTGTTGACATTGTCCGGGAGTATCTGGAACGCGTACGATACAGTGCGAGTATCAAGTTTAAGGATGCTCAATCGTCCCACGCCAATCAACATCCAATTCGATGGCAAATTTGCACCAGATTGGCTTGCTGAACTAGCCGACGCCGTAAGCGGCCAACAACCGGATGACGAAAAATCCTTTTGGACCGTCCGCACACTCTACGCAGAGTATTCCAAGGAGCAACGGTCTGCAGAGTATGATGTTGTCTGGCGGCGCTTCTTCGCCAACTGATGCAGTGCGAGCAGGGATAGGTCAAACTGCTCCAGTCCAACATCGCGCCGGTCTTTGTGCCGATCACGACGCAGCCGCCTCCAGCGCGTTGATCGCGTCGGCGAGGGCGACCAACCGCTTCGCACCCTCGACGTGGAGATTCTCGATAAGTTTGCCATCGACCAGGATGACGCCCTTGCCGGCCCGTGAGGCCTCGGCGTGGGCCGCGATGATCTTGCGCGACCAAGTAACGTCTTCGGGCGAGGGTGCGAACACCTCGTTCGCTTTGGCGATTGTCTTCGGGTGGATGAGCGTCTTGCCATCGAAGCCGAGCTCCTTGCCTTGCGCGCACGAATGCGCGAAGCCATCGTCGTCGGCGAGATCGAGATGCACGCCGTCGAGGATCGCGAGCCCGAAGGCGCGTGCGACAAGCAAGCAAAGCTCGAGGCTCGTCAGCATCGACAGGCGCTCGCGCGTATGTACTGCGTGAAGGTCGTTGGCGAGATCAGAAGTGCCCACCACCAGACACTCGACGCGCCCGGAGCTTGCGGCAATTTCTTCGGCATGGAGTATGCCAAGCGGAGTCTCCATCATGCACCAGATCGACAGCGAACCAGGCGCGGAAGCGGCGGCGAGGCGTTTTTCGGCCTCCTGCACCACCTTCGCGCTCTCAACTTTCGGGATGAGGATCGCGTGTGCTGCAGACTTGGCCACCATGGCCAGATCGTCGACGCCCCACGGCGTGTCGAGCCCGTTAATGCGCACGATGAGCTCGCGCCCCCCATATCCACCCTGCTTCAAGGTCGCGGCGATCTGTTCGCGCCCCGTTGCCTTCTCGTCCGGCGCGACCGCGTCCTCGAGATCCAGGATCAAGCCGTCGGCAGGCAGAGCGCGGGCTTTGTCGAGCACCCGGGCATTTGAGCCCGGCAAGTAAAGCACGCTACGGCGCGGCCGCACGGCAGCCCTCACAGTCGTATCATCCGTTTGGATCGCCCGGATGGTCACGCTTATCTATGCGCGATTCCTCCCGATTGGAACAAAACTTTCTTCGTCACATGAACTCGCAGCCCGCGAGACCCCAGGGCCGACTCACGCCAGCCAACATATGAGCCTGGCCGAGCTCTCAGCTTTCGTACTTGAAAGACAGCAGCACTCGCGTGCGGTAGGCCAGCACCTTGCCTTCCTCGACTTTCAGGTCCATCTTCACAACCTCGGCAATCCGCAAATCCCGCAGTGATTTCGTTGCGGTCTCCACCGCATTCTTTGCCGCATCCTCCCAGGACTGCGTGCTTGTGCCGATTACCTCCACCACTCTGTAGACTCTATCTCCAGCTTCAGCTTGCTTTTCCATAATGATTCTCGTACGAGCTTGGTACAAAAAACCGGTTCGGTCAAACTGCGAATTCTCTGTGACTGCTTCTGATGTAATGCTCTCTCGGGCAAAGCCGGTGCGTGAGCGACCAGCGATACGTGTGGCCCGATGTCATTGACGACGAGACGGCGAATGGGCGTGTTGGTTTCCGCCGCCAGAAACATGCCGAGAATGATGGACACGATGAAAATGGGGTCATATCCAATTTGAGCAGGATCAACACCGGCAGCGATCAGGGCGTCGCGCTGGAGGTCACTGGTGTGCGAGCCATCCGATTTTGAAACCCGCATGTATCCGATCAACATGATTCTTGTTTAAACGTTCGATTATGTGACAATCAAGCGCTAAAGAAAAAACTGCGCTTTAACCCAAATTCCGAAGTTTAGACTCGTTCTCGTCCTTCCTCGTCCTCCTCGAAATGGATTTTACTGTTGCGACTCAAAATTTTTTGTCTATCTCGACATAGAACAGGCGACCGTACGGCACGGTATTGCTGGTGTCATAGCCCTGGTACCAGTCTGAAGAGAATGGGGGCTTAACGTCGCCAATGTTGTTAATTCCGAATGTTAGCGTAGTATTCGCCAGCCATTTGCGGATGCCGTTGCTCGATCCTTCCGGCTTAGGCGAAATTGCTTCTTCACCGATGAGTTTCTTGCCCTCCTTCGAATACCCTGGCGGAGGCATTGTCGGTGCGGTGGGCGCACCCAGCGTATAGGAAATCTGCCAGTCGACAGTGGTAAAGCTGCCAATCAGGTGAACATAATTCGCAGCATCCAGGGTCGCGTTTGGATAGGTGCCTTTGTAATTGTCGTTAATGTCGTGCTCCGAATCGATGTAGTTCAGAGTAAAGCCGGTTCGCAATGTATCAATGCCAAACAACGTTTTGGAATAAAAGAGACTTGTAACCAGCTTAAAGTCCGGAACTCCATAAGAGTCTTCCTGGTCAAGGATGATGTACAACGACTTTCCATTAGGTGTCAGACCAAATTTTTGATTTATTGAGTAGTTATAAATGTAGGTTGCATCTAGCGCAAAATCGAGTTTGCCCCAGGGATATTCCTTAGTGACGTAACTCACCCCAAAATCAATGCCGTCAGTTAATCGAGTTCCCAAGTTTTCATACATAGTATTAATAGCGGTAATGAATCCGTTGGGAGCGCGTACTACCGCTCCAGGTAAAAAACTTTCCTGATCAACAATCTGTTGCGGAGAAAGCTGACCCACCAAATTGCCAATTTGGATTTGGTACCAGTCTATGTAAGCAGTAAAACCGTTTGCCCATCCCCACCAGCTGTGTTCCGGATCGGCAGATCCAGGACTCCAGACAGCTCCGGCAAAATAGCCGTACGACGTTTCCGCGTTTAAATGCGGATTGGCGTGGGTGATTGCCAATGTGGTATAACTTTGGCCGGTGACCGGATCATTAATTGAGGTAAAGCCAGATACCGGTGAACCGAAAAGCTGGCCGAGCGACGGCGCAATAAACCCTTCAGCATAGGTTCCTCGAAGTGTCAAGTCATCAATCGGTTTGTAGAGGATGGCAATTTTCGGCTTCTCTGCATCTCCGAAATCTGAGTAGTTGTCATATCGTTCCGAAAAAACCATATCTAGAGTTCGTGCACCCGGCCATGACCATTGACCGCCAAGGATCGGGATGTCTAATTCGGCGTAGGCGCTGCGGATATATCGTCTTCCATCGACGAGTTTACCCGCAAAGTCGGGGGTTGTGACGTTGAAGTTGCGACTGTTGTTGTCGTTGACCTCGATCAGACTTTCACTCCGATACTCAAGACCGACTGCAGCGGTCAGGGCCCCGGATGGTAGATCCCATATTGTCCCACCTGCCTTCAAAATCCAATTCACAAGATCGGTCCGACTATTCAGAATTTGCTGCGTCCGCAGAGCGTCAAGAAATTGTTTGTTCGGGCTCGACACCGATTCATCGTTGAAGGGGTTAAAAAATTGTCCTTCAAACCCGGGCAGCGTGCCGTTCAGTGCTTCCTGGAGCTTAATCCTGTTTATACTGTTATTGACCACTTCGGTGCCGTCACTTTCCCCGTAGGTAAAGCTCGGATCAACGAACCAGGCATGCGGGAGTTGGACTGTAAGGCCCGCGGTGTTTCGCAACGTGCGCACAACCGTATCAGTTACCCAGGGCCCAAATTCGGGTTCGGCGTTTAACGGATATCCCGACTGCTGCAAAGTAACCCCGAATGGATTGAAAGGATTATTTGCCGGCACTGTAATGCCGTCACTTGAGCTGTAACCCTCGTTTTGCGTAACACTGTAATCTTCGCTTCGTTGAATAATAAACGAGTCGTACAGCTTGAGCCACGACGTGGCGTCATAATCCATATTAATACTCCCACCGTATCGAGTCTCCCGAGGTAGATCTTGCTGGTACTTTACGCTATTATTCGGAGGTGGTTCGCCCTCAACGAAATCATCCGCTGTAATATTGGAGCCTGTCGTACCGGCTTTCACCGAAAAGACATTACCGCCAAATACAGTACCGGTAGGATCAAAGAAAGATCCCAGAGGCGAGAAGCCTTGAGACTGATTCGGATATTTTGAACTCAACTGGCTGTGCTCTAAGTTTGCTGAGTACGGCCGGTCTGCGGCCTCGATCGGAGATTGATCATAAAAGTCGAAGGTTGTAACCATGCTAAGCTTTGAGGTGTCGCTGAATTTTTGAGTCAATCCGGCCGTGAACTCAGCGTGATTAACCTCATAATCGCCGCGCTGAGTAATCCCAAAGTAATAGCTCATGTCGGCCCCTTTATACTCATGTTTCATGACCAGATTGATGACGCCGGCGACGGCATCTGATCCGTACGTAGCGCTTCCCCCATCCTTTAGTATCTCTATCCGGTCTACAGCGGCTAGCGGGATAGAGTTCAGATCGACAAAGCTTATGACGCCACCTGAAGTCGAGACGCTTGAAAACGGGTAATCCGGGAATCGGATCCCATCAACGAGCACAAGTGTTGCGTTATACGGTAATCCCCTTAGTCCCACCGCTACCGAACCAGGAGAAAAGCTATTGCCGGTGGTGGTGATCGGATTAAATGATGCAATACTTTGAGGCAATCTCTCAAGAACGTCGCTGACGGTTTGATCTGCCTGTTTGTTAATAAAGTCCTGGTCAAGAGTGGTTACCGGCTGGGGACCGTCTCCGATCCTTGGAATGATGTAACCGGTGACTATAACCCGTTGCAACTCACCGCCGTTGGTTGCCGTCTGATCCGTGGCCGGCGCTGTTGTTACGGGTAGCGTAGCCGCACTTGGTTGTTGGGCCTTTGCTGCTGTCGGCGTAAAAGCCACTGCGGCAAACGCAACAGCCAACCAGGCAAGAAATCGTTTGGTGAACTTTCTTAGCATTTTACTCCTTGGTTTGTGAAACGCGCATTCACGGAGCCGATTTCGCATCTGTCGAGATAGGCATTCTTTCGTTAGCGGCAAACATTACTCATTTACGGTTAAGGTTTATGACCCGATGGACCGCGCCCGCCCGCCTCGCGCAGACAGTGTGCCAAATCTGAAAACCCTTACCTGACGCGCCGCCTTCCCTCGCCTACCAGTAAACTTAAATTCCTCTTTTAGAAATTTATCGATTTTTCGTCAAGAAAAACACGCACAGAACCACTACCCGGGGTTTCGATAACAGAAGAGGCTCAACGATCTTTTGGTGATGAATGTTCACACCGTTCGTTTGGTAAATCGACACAACATTCCGCCCGGGACCAAAAGAACACGCTTACCCAATGGCTGACCGAACAGCGCGCCGAATGCGCCCTGATGGTGTTTGCTTGCTATCCAGATACAACTAACAGCCCGAATCTTAATTTTGGTTGTTACTGGCTATCGGCAGAATCGTGCGCAACCTCGATTGCGCTCGCATTCTGATTATTTACCTTTCGCTATCGGCCGTTGACGTGCATAGATGCGCCGTTGAATTGATTTAATGGTCCGAACGGCTTTATTTCTATGGCACTTCCGCTCAAGGGTGGCACCGAACTCTCATTAAAGGTTCACTGAGCTGGAGTTTAGAATTTGAGACACTTTGGTTCATTTCAATTCTTTTAAAATATCCGCTTGAACAGACGCGAAGTGCAGTAGCGCAGTGATCAGGAGTCCGCCGCCGAGATAGAGCGGGCCGACGAAAGATAGGGCAAAGGCCAAGCCGAAAAAGCCACCGGATACGAAGACGGCCGACAGCGGCGCGGCGATCCGGGCCGCCCACTTCAACCGGCCGGACAGTTTCGCCGAATCCAGCAACACCTGGATCACCAAGGTGAGGCTATCTGGCCCTTCTCGCTGAGGCCGAGGTGCATTTGCCAAGCAATCTCGCTGAACAGTTAACGCGTGCGATTCTCAGTGGAATCACTAAATAGCTCGCAAGGCGCGGGGTGTCTGGTGTTCATTGCACGAGGAAGAAGGCGTCAACTCAGGAAACGAAAATTTGCTATGAGCAAAAACTTCGCCCTTGAAATCGAGTCCATTATCGCGCGTCTCCAGCCCATTCGGCTTGAGGTGCTAAAATCGGAGGAGCATTTTCGCCAGGAACTGGATCGAGTGTATTCGGGCAACCTTCAAAGCGCGCGAAACCTCGTCCATTATTTGAGCCTGCGCCGGCACGACATCCGCGAATTGCAGGAGGACCTTGGCCGGCTCGCGCTCAGTTCGCTTGGCCGCCTGGAATCCCATGTAATGGCCACGCTCGACGCTCTCTCGGCCCTGCTTTACAAAATTGCAGCCAAGGAGTGGCACGGACGTGCAATCGAGGAGACCTTTGCTGAATACGATTCCTGCTCTGCTCTGCTTGAGAAACACACGGTGGAATCGCTCGGCGAGGCCCCATCCAAACGCAATGTGCGCATTATGGTTACCATGCCGAGCGAGGCCGCTAGCGATCCGACCCTCATTCGCAATTTTCTGGATCACGGTATGAATATCATGCGGATAAACTGTGCTCACGACAGTGCCGAGGAATGGCTTCGCATGGTCGAGAACTTACGGGCTGCTCAAAAGGAAACAGGCAAAGCCTGCAAAATTGCCTTCGACCTCGCTGGTCCAAAATTGCGAACCGGCCCAGTTTCTCCAAGTCCCGGCATCATTCGCTGGAAACCGGTGCGGAACAACCTGGGGCAGGTCACAAGCTCAGCCTATATTGCGTTTTGTACCGGGAACTACTCTTCTGAGGGCGAAACGATAGCCATTCCGGTCAAGGGCTCGATCGTTCGGCACGCCCAAGCGGGAGATACCGTTGAACTCACCGATACGCGCGGGCGCGAGCGCACCCTGGTTGTCGTCGAAGTCGAGGGGTCATCGTGTGTTTGCGCGAATGACCGTACGGGTTATGTGATCCAAGGGACGAAACTGCGTCTCCTACGGGGAAAAGAACTTCTCTACGAAGACGAGGTGGGCACTCTGCCGGAAGTCGAACACGCCCTTTCTCTTAGCGTAGGCGACGATCTCGTGTTAACGCCGGTGGAGGTACCCGGGAAACCGGCCGAGTACGAAGAGGACGAGGTCGGCTATCAGCCCGCACAGATCGGTTGTTCGCTGTCGGCAGTCTTCAGTGATGCGAAGCCCGGTGAGCGTATTTTCTTCGACGACGGCAAGATCGGGGGTGTCATCCGCGCGGTAAACAAAGAAGGCGTCGAAACCCGACTCGAAGTAAAAATCACCGACGCCGCCAGTAGCACTGTCAAGCTGCGTGCCGAGAAGGGCATCAACCTGCCCGATACCAAACTCAGTATTTCCGCCCTGACGCCCAAAGACCGTGAGGACCTCGAATTTGTGACACAATATGGAGCTTTGGTCTCTCTCTCTTTTGTCCGGCGTCCCGAAGACGTGGCGGAACTAATCCGAGAGCTTGACCGCCTTGGAGCGACGGAAACCGGGATCATCCTCAAAATTGAGAACCGTCCTGCGGTGGAAGCTCTTCCGCAGATTCTGCTTACGGCAATGGGCCGACCGGTAACTGCGGTGATGGTGGCCCGGGGTGATCTCGGGGTTGAGATCGGTTTCGAGAGAATGGCTGAGATCCAGGAGGAAATACTTTGGATCTGCGAGGCAGCCCATGTGCCGGTTATCTGGGCCACGCAGGTGCTTGAATCCCTCGTAAAGCGCGGTCTGCCATCCCGAGCCGAGGTGACTGATGCGGCAATGTCCGGGCGCGCGGAGTGCGTGATGCTCAATAAAGGCCCACATATTTTATTGGCTCTTGATTTTCTTTGCGACGTGCTCTGCCGGATGGAGGGGCATCAGACAAAGAAATCCGCTCTCATGCGCAAGCTTAGCGTGGCAGAACTGGCTTGGAAGTAGCCGAAGTCATTTAAACTGTTCCTTGACGACCTCGTGCGATCGTGTCGCACTCCACTGTCAGGCCAGGTCGGCTGAACAAGCGGGCTCGCCACGCCAAATCCATGCGAACCCGGAACCTGGAACTTTGAACTTCTAACCGCTGGCGCCGCGCTGTGATCCGCTAACGTAATCAATTGCGGATCCGGCGATTGGGTCGAAATATCATAAATATGAGCAAAATTCTGAAGTCATACAACGAGGCCGAGCAGCTCACAGGCCTTTCCAGGGATCGACTTCAGTTCCTGATTGAAAGCGGGCAGATCAGGGTAACCCGGCCAAGCCGTAATCAGATTACGTTTGATTTGCATGACCTCGTGAAAGATCTCGAGTCTTTAGACGTACCGCAGGTTGAACCACTCAATCTCGCCGTTAAAGATCAGTAAAGCCCAGCCGATGGAGGATTGGATCAGGCGCCAGTTGATTGAGCGGCAGCTACCAGGCACCCAATCGCCCGTGATGTTCCAGCGTTGGGTTCAACTGTTATTCCTTCATTGGTCCATTTCACCCGATATTGTCCAGATGACTTTGCCGCACGGTTTGCAAGTCGACACATTTGAAGGCAACGCCTGGGTCGGGATAGTCCCGTTTTTCATGCGAGGCGTGCGCCCGGCGGGTTTTGCTTCGGTTCCCGGCATTTCGAACTTTCTGGAATTAAATCTTCGAACGTATGTTCGTGACCTGCGCGGGAGGCCCGGGATCTGGTTCTATTCCCTGGACGCAAACCAGCCGCTGGCTGTCTGCGCAGCCAGAGCCCTCTTCGCGCTTCCCTACGAATTTGCTCAGATGAGTGCCAGGGTTTCTGACGGCAAAATCGATTATTGGTCGCGGCGCCTCGGGTCCAAAAACTCGCTTCACTACCGGTATCATGGTTCCGGGCCGCTAGGAGAAGCCAGGTTCGGGTCCCTTGAATTCTTCCTTATCGAGCGTTATCGGCTGTTCGCCCGCCGAGGAGATAAACTATTCACAGCGCGAGTCTATCATTCGCCCTATCCATTGCGCAAAGCGACCGTCACCGATGCAGATCCAGAACTGTTTGCGCTCGATGGATTTCAAACTCCAGCCGAACCGCCGGTTCACACCGTCTATTCGGAACGGGTCGATGTTTCCATTTATCCAATGGATTTGGTAGAACAAGGCGCGTAATCGCAATCACATCGTGTCTTCCTGGGAATCGGTTTGTCATTTTTGGTATTAGGCAAGGCCTATCGTTGCGATGATCATGTCGATCATTTTAATGCCCAGGAAAGGGAGAACGATCCCTCCTAGACCGTAGGTGAAGAGATTTCGCCCCAAGATCTCGGCGGCGCCGAGCGGCCGGAATTTTACTCCCTTGAGCGCAAGCGGGATCAGGGCGATGAGGATTATCGCATTAAAGATAAGAGCGCTTAAAATGGCACTCTGCGGCGATTTCAGGAGCATGATGTTGAGCGGTGCGATCTGCGGGAATCTTCCTACCAACATTGCAGGCAAGATCGCAAAGTATTTCGCAACGTCACTCGCGATACTGAACGTGGTAAGCGCACCGCGCG
>Ga0209656_10001639_pt1 | contig 14635 bp, 10 predicted proteins | sample BogFormECP12_OM2_FD_188239 | JGI IMG/M metagenome (GOLD analysis project Ga0209656, IMG submission 188239) | Bog forest soil microbial communities from Calvert Island, British Columbia, Canada - ECP12_OM2 (SPAdes) (version 2) | ecosystem: Environmental > Aquatic > Freshwater > Wetlands > Bog ... | reverse complement strand
TGCAGCCCTTTTACCCTGCCAGCGTAACGCCCTGTGCATAAGCCTGTGGATGATTTCGGTAAATATGCTGGTCATCCCTCTGCACAGGTGTGAACGAGCGGGGCTGTGGAAATGTGGATAACCGTGGTAGACGATGCGCTGCGGTGCGTCCTTGTCGGGGGCCTTGCGGATGGGGGCGCTCCGTGCGTCCGCGGGCGGGGGGAGCATCCGGTAGGCCCGGGCCGGTCAGGGGGCGGCGGGCGCAGTTCAGCAGACCGGGCCGTGGCTCGCTGCGACGGCGGTAAGTATCGAGTGGACAACGGTGAAGTCGACCGCGGCCGGGCTGCGGTACCGGATAATAAATCCCTTACCGATATCGAGTCCAGCGAGTTGCGCGCGGTGAGCATCGATGACATCAGTGGGGTGCGCGCACCCCACCATGAGAGAACACCTCCGGATCGGCTGGTCAAAGGCCAGCGCGGACGTTACGCAAGGCGAGCCGCATGTCAGCAGCCGTGGAAAAGCGATCAACGCCGGCTGGGGCGCATGCCTTGATGAGAAACTCTGCCAGGCCAGGGTCGAGGTCACGGCGAATCGTTCTCGGGTCGGTCACCGGTACGCCGGCCATGGGCCTCGCATTCGGGAACGGGTGCTGGCCGTTGCAAAGGAGCCGATAGAGCAGTACGCCGACGGCGAACAGGTCGGTGGAGACGTCCCAACGATCCAGGCCGGCGTCGGGCGGCTGATACGGCGGTGTGCCTGACTGCGTATGCACCGGGTCGCCGACCGGGGAGGCGATGTTGAAGTCAAGCAGTTTCGCTCCGGTGCGAGTGAGCATCACGTTGAGCGGTTTGATGTCGCGGTGGACCAGCCCTTTATCCTTCAGTTCCGTCCACTCGTGCGACTCGGCTTCCGGCAGGCCGCCTTCGCGACGTTTAGCATCCAGCTGCTTGAGGCGCGCCGAATCAGGATGAAAAGCGACGAGCGCGTCGAGCAGATCGAGTGCGACATCTACCGCCTCCCGGTCGCGAAGGCGCCTGGATCCGGTGACAAACTCATCGAGTGACTCCCCGTCAATGAACTCGGTGATGAGATACCAGCCGCCGGCGCTGGTCTTGCCCGCCCAGAAGACCTTCACCACGTTGGGATGATGGATCTTCCGCAGGGCTCCGATCTCGCGGCGCGCCGCCTCATACCCGGTGGCGCTGTCGAAGAGCTTGAGCGCTCGCTCCTCACCCTCGACGTCATCGCGCACGCGATAGACCTTCGAAAAGCCGCCCTGCCCGAGTACGTCCAATATCTCGAAGCGGCCCTCGATGACGTCGCCGACAGCGTAGTCGGCAGCCTTGGCCCCGACCGAGGCTCGCACCTCGGCTGGGTCAGGTTCCGGGAGCGCCTGGCTGCCGCCTGAAGGCGGTGCGGCGGCCGATACCTCGGGAAGATCGTTACGCTCGACAGATGTGAGCGGGCGGGTGCGGCGCGCCTCTGGCGCTCCAGCGGAGTCCGCCGGCAGGTGCCGGATTCCCCCCACGGTGTACACCAGGCACGGATGCAGCACGTACGTGCCTACCTCCGGGGGGAAATGAAACTCCTCGACGTCGCCCATGGAGTAGAACCGGCGCCGCCCGGACTCGTCGATATACCCGAGCAGGCCGTTCTGCCACAGGACCGAGGCGAGGTCCGTCGTCTTCTCGAAGTGCAGATCCGCCACTTCCTGCAGTGCCGCGAGATCCCCACGCGAGAAGCGGTCGACGCCGATCATCCGGACGAAGGAGCGAACGTCCTCCTGCACGCCGCTGATATAGGCCTGGGTGCTGGTGAACAATTCGGAGTAGTCGTGCAGGGCGGCGTTCTTCGGCATCATGTCCGACGAGATCTGGTTGGCGCACTGGGCGAGCTGGGAGTCGCCGAACCGCTTGGCGCAGCGTTGCACCACCCCCTGCAGAGCCGCCGGCGGCAGGCCCTCGTGGCCGGCCTGCTTCTGCCGCAGGACCTCCTCGTTCAGCTCATTGCCGAGCGAGATGATGTCGCGCGGGATCAGCCTCGTATGGCTGAGCAGGTAATCCTCGATCGTTCCGTCGCCATCGGGTCCCGGCCATTGGCCGCTGACCCCGAGCCAGTCGCCGATCGTGGCGGGGCCGCTAGTGGCGCGTCGCATCAGCAGTGACGGCGGCAGCCGCTGCAGTTTTTTCTGAAGCAGATAGAGCAGCGAGCTTCGGTCCCAGGTCAGGACGCGTATGTGCGGTTCGTTGTAGTACCGCGGCGCATGTTCTGACCGGTATACCGACGACATGACGATGTCGCGGATGCAAACGACGATATGCAGGCGGCCGCCCAGCCTATGGTCGCGGAGCATCCGCATGACCTGATAGAACAACCCCTCCTGGCACTTCAGCCAGTACATCGGGGCGTGGCTGAACTCCTCGTCCAGCGCGTCAAGGTAGAAATAGATCGGCTTGCACTGGCCGACAACCTCGCCCAGCAGGTCCTCGAGGTCGTCCCAGAGCGGATCGTCGAGGAACGCAGATAGCTGATGGGCGGTCTGTCGCTGATTAATGATGTCGCGCACCTCGCTGTAGATCGACCGGGGCCGGCGGAAGTCATCGAGCAGCCGCGTATACGACTGCTCCATCTCCTCGGCCTGCTCGTCGCGCAGCTGATGACGCAACTCGGGACGGCACAGCAGGTGCGAGGCCAGCGACCGCAGGATCGCGCGCTCCCAGATCTGCATCCACTTCTCGACCAGGACACGGTCCGAGAACCACTGGCACGCCTTCACCACAACTTCGGTCTTCGGCATGGTCTGCTCCGGCACATCGGCGTAGACGGAGTCCTGATGTGCCTGGAAATCCTGAAGACGCCGCAGGTAGACCGTCTTTCCGGCCCCGAGCTTCCCCACGATTACCCGCACCATGGAGTCGTTGGCACGGGTCGCGAGGTGGCCATATGCCGGATTGCCGCCGAAGTCGACGAACTCGCTGATCAAATCCTCGATGTCGGCTCGTGACCCGTCCGGATTGCCAAACGGCCCCACAGGGTCGAGCCGACGTCGCCTGCTGGGCATCTTCCCTCCCAACCCGGATCGTAGCCCCCTACAGGAGTAAGAGCCAGCAGCGTCGGTACCAGATACATCTAGCAGCGGACCGCGGGCCCCACCGCAAAATCGTCCGCAGGTTGCCCCGGCGAGGGACGTCCGGGCCCCGGCGAGACCGGTGAGCCGCCTGACCCAGCACGGATCGTATAGTGACTCCCATGTCGGCCACTCTGCCAGCCCCGGATGCGCCGGTGACCTCGGTTGCCGGGGCAATTACCCGCATGGAGGCGATTGCGGCGGCGCTTCCCGCCGCCGATGGGCTGGCGTGCTTCAATCGCATGTACCTGGATGTGACCCGGCAGGTGAACAGCCAGCTCGGCCAGGGCTTTTACGCCGACCCCGCGTTCATGACCCAACTGGACGTGACATTCGCCAACCTGTACTTCGCCGCGGCCGACACCGCAGGTAACCCGGCGGCGGTGCCACTGCCCTGGCGGCCGCTCGTGCAACAGCGCGCCGCGGCGGGGATCGAACCGGTCCAGTTCGCGCTGGCGGGCATGAACGCCCACATCAACCACGACCTGCCGGTGGCGATGGTCAGCACCTGCGCCGACCTGGCCACCTCACCGGATGCCGGCCAGCATTTCGCTGACTACCAGAAGGTGGACCAGTTGCTGGACGCGGCCGAGCAGTCCATCCGGCAGTCCTTCGAGTCCGCACCTGAACTGGCCGTCGATCAGCATCTGAGTGCCGTCGCCACCTTGATCGGCAACTGGAGTATCAACAGCGCCCGGGACATGGCCTGGACCAACTGCCTGCTGCTGTGGACGGTGCGCGATGATCCGGTCGCGCGCGGGCTCCTCCTCGACAGCCTGGCCGCCTCGGCAGCGCTCGCAAGCCGCATGCTCCTCGTGGCAGTTTGAGACGGCGCTTATTATGACCGCACCGGGCAGACCGGAGCGCACCGCTCGATGAGGTCGTGGGCCTGGGCCACGATCCGGAACGGGAAAGCCGTATTTACTGTATTACTGCAGTCACGGCCTCCGCTGCGCGAGCCGGCGGATGCTTGTCGCGCCGCACGCAGCAGATGGCTCAACATCGCGTCGCCGGTCACTAAGCGCTGAATTCCTGGCGTCGGCACGCGCCACCGCTCGTTCGGCCGAAGAGAGATCTATATCCCGAACGGACCGGGTGTTACCTTCCCGGTCACCGTTTTCGTGGTCACCTGGGCCTGGCCCGACGTTCCGGTAGGCGGTGATCCGGCATAATCAGCCTGGTACTGGAAAGGCTCGCTAGATGGCAGAGTTCACCTTCGCCCCGCTGACGCCCGCCTCCTTCCTCGACCGCTCGGCCGCAGTCTTCGCCGACCGGATCGCGATCGTCGACGGGGAGCGCAGATTCACCTATCAGGACATGTCCGATCGCTGCCGTCGGCTCATCGCCGCCCTGGCGGCACAGGGCGTGGGTCACGAGGACCGGGTCGCGGCCCTGTGCGCCAACAGCCACGTGATGCTGGAACTGCATCATGCGGTTCCGGCGCTGGGAGCCGTGCTCGTCACGGTCAACGTCCGGCTCTCGGCTGCGGAGATGGCCGGAATCCTCGATCACTCCGGCGCGTCGCTGCTGGTGGCGACCCACGAGTTCGCTGATCGGGCACGCGAGCTGGCCGGTCAGCTGAACCTGCCGTGCTTCATCGCCGGCGGATCCAGTGACTCCTACGAGGGGTGGATCGCCGGCGCTGATCCGGCCGGGGTGAGCCCCGGGGAGATCGACGAACGCCAGCTCCTGGCGATCAACTACACCAGCGGGACGACCGGGCGGCCGAAGGGCGTGATGTACCACCATCGGGGGGCATACCTGCAGGCTGCCGCCATGGCGTATCACGCCCGCCTGGGCCCGGGGGCCAGGTACCTGTGGACGCTGCCGATGTTCCACTGCAACGGCTGGTGCTTCACCTGGGCCGTCACGGCGGCCGGCGGCACCCACGTGTGCCTGCGGGCCGTGGACACGGCCGAGATCTGGCGGCTGCTGCGCACCGAAGGGATCACCCACTTCAGCGCCGCGCCGACCGTGCTGACCATGATCGCCGAAGACCCCGCGGCCGGGATCCTGGATCACCCGGTTCACGTGGATACCGGGGGCGCGCCGCCGTCGGCCACGCTGCTTGCCCGCCTGGACAAGATGCGCTTCGCGGTGACCCACCTCTACGGGCTCACCGAGACCTACGGCCCGCTCGCGATCAATGAATGGCAGCCGGAGTGGGACAGCCTCGAGCCGGCCGAGCAGGCGACACTGCGCGCGCGCCAGGGAGCGCCGAACATCATCGCCCGCCCGCTCCGCGTCCTGGACAAGCAAGGCCGGGACGTGCCGCCCGACGGCGAGACGATCGGCGAGATCGCGGTCAGCGGCAACAACGTCATGCTCGGCTACTACCGAGACGACGAGGCCACGCGGGAGGTCACCCGCAGCGGCTGCTTCCTGACCGGCGACCTGGCGGTGCAGCATCCGGACGGCTACGTTGAGATCCGCGACCGGAGCAAGGACATCATCATCTCCGGCGGGGAGAACATCGCCTCCGTTGAGGTGGAACGTGTGCTGGACAGTCATCCTTCGGTGGTGGAAAGCGCCGTCGTCGGGGTGCCGGACGAGCGCTGGGGAGAGGTGCCCGTGGCCTTCGTGATGCTCAGGAAATCCGAAGACGTCGACGCGGGCACGCTGGCCGACTTCGCGCGTGAGCGCCTGGCCCGGTACAAGGTGCCCAAGCGCTTTGAGTTCTGTGAGCTGCCGAAGACATCCACGGGAAAGATCCAGAAGAACGTCCTGCGCGATATGGCCAAGCAACGGCCCGGGAACTCATGAGCGAGTGCCAGGCTGCCTGCCGGATATTCACTGGCCAAGACATCGGCGGCGGGCGAGAATCAGGCTGTGGAGCATCTCTCACGTGAGCGTCTGGCGGCCGGGCTCGGCCAGATCCGCGACTCCCCGCAAGACGGCGGCCGGCTCGTTTTGATCGTCCGCCGCCCGGCAGCGGGTGAGCGAGCCCGGCCGGCCGAGGCGGTGCTGGACCAGGTCGCCGGGCTTGACGGGGACAACTGGCTCACCCGCGGCAGCACGAGCACGCCGGACGGATCGGCTGACCCGCAACGGCAGGTGACGGTAATGAACGCGCGGGTGGCGGAGCTTGTCGCTGGCGGGACTGACAGGATGCCGCTGGCCGGTGATCAGCTGTATCTCGACCTGGATCTCAGTCTCGACAACCTCCCGGCAGGGAGCCTGCTCACGGTGGGGCAGGCTGTGCTGCAGGTCAGCGAGGCCCCGCACTTGGGTTGCGCGAAGTTCGTCGAGCGGTTCGGGGTTGAGGCGATGCGCTTTGTCAACTCTCGGGCCGGCCGCCAGTTGCGGCTGCGCGGGATGAACGCACGCGTGGTGGCATCGGGCACCGTCCGGCTCGGTGACCTGGCCGCAAAAGCTCCCATCCGGCTAGCCCCAAGCCCGCCCCGCGGATTGTCCGCCAATTCCACGCCGCTATCCGGAGATCATCGCCCCGTAAGGTAAGGTCGCCTGGGTGGCGAGATTGCCCTGTTCTCTTAACCCGCCACAGGGCTGCACCTCGGTCGTTTGGCAGGAATCCGCATGAAATAGCCGCATGTTCCCTGTCCGGAAACGCGGGCAGCCCAGGGACCGCCGCGCTGACACGGCCGCGCCTGATGTGATTCGGGAGTCAGCATGGATGAGGAACCGCAGGGAGAGCGCACCGATCACAAGCCGACGCCGCAGGCCGCCGCGGTGCGGGTCGCGAGAGTCGTTGCCGGGGTCGCGGCAGTTGTCGCGCTGGTGGCTGTGTGCGGTACCGCGGTTGCGGCGAAGCCTCACGTTCGGGCGTTGTCAGCGCTGGCGCCGGCCCCCACACCGGATCGGGCCACGATCGTCATCGACGGCGGCCGCCCTGGCCCGGTGTTTCAGGGCATCGGCGCGATCAGCGGGGGTGGCGGTAACTCCCGGCTGCTGATCGACTATCCGCCGCGTGAGCGCGGGCAGATCCTCGATTACCTGTTCTCGCCGCACTTCGGGGCCTCGCTGCAGATGCTGAAGCTGGAGATCGGCGGCGGTGGTTTCTCCTCGGATGGCTCGGAGCCGTCCGTGGAGGCCGTCAAGGGCCGGCTGGACTGCGGCACCGGCTATGAGTTCTGGCTGGCCCGCCAGGCCCTGGCGCGCAATCCCGCGATCAAGCTTTATGGCCTGCAATGGTCGGCTCCCGCCTGGGTCCGCGACGGTCGCGGAGGCCTGTGGAGCCGCGCGGACGTGGGCTACGTCGTCGACTGGCTCCGGTGCGCCAGGCAAAACGGCCTGGCGGTCAGTTACGTCGGCGGCTGGAACGAGCATTACCAGGGCACCCCGGCCCAACGGGCCTGGTTCGTGAACCTGCGCACGGCGCTGGACGCCGCCGGGTTCACCGGCACCCAGATCGTCGCCGCCGACCAGACCCCGCAACTCCGGGAACACCCCGGCCGGCGGCTGGGGTATTCCCCGCTGCTCATCTGGCAGACCATGGCCGACGAAATGGTCACCGATCCGTCCTTCGGCCGGGCGGTCAGTGTCCTGGGCGTGCACGACACCTGCGGGCTGCCCACCACCGGGTACCGGTGCGTGGTAGCCGCCCGGGCGCGGACGCTGGCGGCCCGCACGGGCAAGCCGCTGTGGGAATCCGAGCTCGGGGCCACCCCAGCCACCGGAACCAACCCTGCGCTCCCCGGGCCGGGCAGCCTGGCCCGGGCGCTCAACGACGCCTACAACCAGGCGGGGATCACCGGCATCCTGGTGTGGCCGCTCATCGACGCGATCCCGCCGGATCTCCCGCACGAGAACCGGGGCCTGGTCCTGGCGGACCTCCCCTGGGACGGCTATTACGACGTCACGCCCCTGACGTGGGTGATCGCCCAGACCACTCAGTTCACCGCCCCCGGCTGGCGCCACGTTGGCGGGGCGAACGGCGGCCTGCCCGCCGACGGCTCCTACGACACCTACGAGGCCCCCGGCGGCTCCGCCTGGACCCTGGTGGCGCAGACTTCGGTGGCCACCACGGCGCTACAGGTGACCGTCCACGTCACCGGCGGCCTGCCGGCGCAGACGGTCCATGTATGGAGTACCAACCTGCGCGGGCCCGGCGAATTCGTCCGCCGCGGCGACATCACCCCGCACGGCGGCACGTTCACCACCGTGCTGCAGCCCGGGTTCGTCTATACGTTCACCACGACCACCGGGCAATCCCGGGCAGGCGGCCACCCACCCGCGGTCCCGGCCGCCGGCCCGATGCCACTGCCGTACGCGGCCGCCCCCGACGCTGCCGGCACGGCGAACATGCTCGCCCCGATAGAAGGGTCCTTCGGCTACGTCCACGGCGTGCTGACCCAGACCGCGGTCGGAGAGCCCGTCGAATGGCACTACCCCGGCCCGGCTCCCGCCCCGTACGCGATCGTCGGCTCGAACACCTGGCGCGACTACACGGTCTCGGCCCGCGTGGTGCTCCCGCGATCCGGGCCGGCGTCCCCGCCGCCCGGCGCCGCGCTGATCGCACGGTTCCAGGGCTTCCGCGGGACCACCATCAGCCAGTTCCGCGGCTACGAACTCAAGGTCCGCAGCGACGGCGCCTGGCAGATCACGGCCAACGGCCCAGCGCCCGCAACGCTCGCATCGGGACGGGTGGCCGCCGCTCACGCCTACGCCATGAGCCTCACCACCCGTGGCACCACCATCTCGGCACGCATCAACGGCGCCCGCGTGGCCACCGTCACCAACCGCGCCTACCGGGACGGCCCGGCAGGCCTGGCGAGCCTCGGCTACTACCCGGTCCAGTATCTCCGGTTCGGCGTCGGCTAGCCGCATCAGGTACGAGGCCTGAGCGCAATGGCCGGTTATCGCGATACCGGATACAGGAAAGACAGGACGCGGCCCTGGACGCCTACCCGATGGGACACCTTACAGACCGAAGGCCACCGCCGCCTCTGCCACGCGCCCGACGACCGGCGGGAACGGGCCAAGCAAGGGTGGGGGCAAGGGCGGTGCTGTCCGGCTCCGGCTGATCGTTGACCCCGTCATGGATCAGTTGGATCTAGGCAAGGGCGGTGCTACGTTGTCCCGTTTGATGCTTGACGCATCGGCTCCGCTTGATGGCTGGATGCCTGGTACTGCTGTACGCGGATCCCCGCTGCGAGCAGGTGCCAGGCCGCCGCTGCGCTGGAGACGCGCCCGGCCTTGCGATGCTGTTGCGGCTGGTGGCTGCCATGTCCGCCGCTGCCAGGGCAAGGCGGCAATCATGAACGCGATGACGCCGAGGCTGACGAACATCATCACGTCGTTAGCCCGCAGCCAGTTGTTATAGGTCAGCATCTCCATCGGCAGGTAGAAGATCGCCGCGTACGCCCCGAGTACGATCTGCAGCAGTATCGACAGCCGGGCTGGCCGGGCGGTGGCCGAGGGTGCCTGCCAAACCAGGTACTGGTTGCCGAATGATGGCGTCATGGCCAAAAGGACCGTCGTGGTCGCCGTCGCGACATCCAGGGGGTGGGCGCGCCGCCACCACCACACCGCGAGCAGCGCGCCGACGATGGCGACCTTGGTCCCGACAGACCCCGCGGTCAGCCACAGCGGGTCCTGCCAGACTGGAAGCGATGTCGGATGAACAGTCAGCCATACCCCCGACCAGCCCCAGTTCCCGAAGCTGGGGCGGGTATCAGCGAACTGCGTGGCAATGTAGGGCAGCTTGGCGACCGGCGTGCCGACGGTGACCGGCAGCGAGACGAACAACAGCACTATGACCCCGGCGGCCCCGGCCGCGAACTGCGCACGGCGGCGCCATGACGGCAATGCGAGCAGCAGCGCCGGGCCGAACACCGCCGGCCACGTCTGCGTTGCTATCCCCAGGCCAAGCAGGACGCCAGCGATAGCGGCGAGGCGGCCGGAGACCTGCGGGCCCGCCCGCAATACGACGGCGAACGCGGCCAGGATGAACAGAAAGCAGGCCGGCTCGGCCTGGCCGTGCACGCTGCTGACCAGGATGGCCAGCGGGCTGCAGGCGTACTGGAACCTGCGCAGCGCCGCCCGCTCACCGGCCGCGCCGGCCAGCACGCCGACCAGCACGACCACCCCGAGGTCGCACAAGATCGCCGGGATCCGGGCGATGATCAGCCAGGACACGTGCACGTGCAGAGACGTCCACAATGCCCCGGCCAGCACGAACGCATAAACGGGCAGCGAACCCCAGCCGTTTTGCCGGTTGTTCAGGATCGGGTCCTGGTGATGCAGGACGTCCCAGCCCGCGGCCTTGAAGTCATACGCAAGGTCGTACGGCTGAGTCCGCCAGGCGAGGGCCAGCATCGCCACACGCAGCAACACGGCGGTATAGATCGCCAGCGGCAGCGAAGGCCGCCAGTCGCGGCGCTGCGCGACCAGCATCAGCGCCACGCCGACCGCAAGAAGCAGCAGCGCTGCCGCACACTGACCAAGACTGAGCTGACCGTAAGTCATGCAACGACCTCAACCTGCACGATTAACCGCCGCAGGGAGCCCCACGCGCGGACGGCCTTCGTTCAGGCGACGCACACCGCGCAGTGGACCAGGCCCGTGACTCCTGCTGACCCAGTTCCTGCGGCCCGGTCAGCGATCCCACCGAATGATCATAGCTGCCAACAGCCTCCGCGCTCACCGACAGGTGGCCAGCGTGCGTGGCGCGCCCGCCGGCTCGGGCTCCCACCGCCACCGGTGCCCGGGCGGCCCCTGCCCCGCTTCGGCGGGCATCCAGGCACCCAGCCAAAGACGCCACCCGGCCAAAGAGCGGCGGATGAGGACACTCTCAGGGAACCCTAAGTCCTATCGGGTCCCTTCCCCGCCGCGATCATCCGGCGGGCCTGCCCCCCGGGAGCGAAGCGGGCTTGATCACCGGCGAGCAGCAGATCAGGGCGACCGGAATCGCGTGAATCGCGTGCGCCTCGAGCGGCGACGCGAGGCCAGCGGCGGGGGCAGCGGCGGGGGCAGCGGCGACGGGCGCCGGCGCGGCGGCGGGTGTGGCGGCGCGAGGTGCGGCTTGGGCCGCGGCCGCGGCGGCCCTGAGTTCCGCCAGTCGCTGCTTGGATGGCAGCAGGACGATCCCGAGGATCACACCGAGACCGAAGATTCCCGCGGACACCGCAAAGGCCACGGTGTAACCGTGAGTGGCCGCGATCGCCGGGGCCAGCACGCCGGTGTGGTGGGCGGCGAGGTAGCTGGCCGTCGCGGTCAGCGCGATGGTGCTCAGCAGCGCCGTCCCGATCGATCCGCCGACCTGCTGCATGGTGTTGACCAGCGCGGAGGCTACGCCTGAGTCCTGGCGCTGGACGCCGGCCGTGGCCGTGTTGATGGCCGGGGCGAAGATCATGCCGAAGCCCAGGCCCATGATGATCAGGGCGGGCAGCACGCCAGCGGCGTAGCTGGAGGTCACGGTGAGCTGGGCCAGCCAGGTCATCGCGCCGGCGCCCAGCAGCATGCCGGTGGTGATCAGGACGCGCGGCCCGAGCCGGGGCAAGGTCACGATGCTGGAGACATTGGAGCTGAGCAGGATGCAGGCGATCATCGGCAGGAAGGCCAGCCCGCTGGTCACCGGGCTGTATCCCTTGACCTCCTGCAGGTAGTAGGTGAGGAACAGGAAGACGCCGAAGATCGCGATTCCGGAGAGGCCGACCGCGACATAGGAGCCGCCCCGGGTGCGGTCGAGTATCACGTGCAGCGGCAGCAGCGGGTGACTGGACCACCGCTCGGCGACAACGAACGCGGCGAGCAGCACCAGGCCGAGGACCAGGGAGCCGATCGTCAGCGTGGCCGTCCAGCCGGCCGTCTCGGCGTGGGAGAAGCCGAAGACGATGAGGAACAGCCCGGCGCAGGCCAGTACCGCCCCGGGCCAGTCCATCCGCGGCCGGATGGCGGGCCGGCTGCTGCGCATGAACGCCAGGGCGCCGGCTATGGCGATCGCGGCGAACACCAGGTTGACGTAGAGCGTCCAGCGCCAGGACAGGTACTGGGTGAGCACCCCGCCGAGTATCAGGCCCACGCCGCCGCCGCCGGCCGCGACCGAGCCGAAGACCCCGAAGGCCCGCCCCCGCTCGCGTGGGTCCTGGAAGGTGCTGACGAGGGTGCCCAGGGCGGACGGCGCGAGGATGGCGCCGAACGCGCCCTGCAGCGCCCGGGCCGCCACCAGCATCTCGAACGAGACGGCGGCGCCCCCGATGGCCGAGGAGCCGGCGAATCCGGCCAGGCCGGTGATGAAGACCCACTTGCGGCTGTACATGTCGCCGAGCCGGCCGCCCACCAGCAGCAGGCTGCCGAAGGCCAGGGCGTAAGCCGTCACCACCCACTGCCGGTCGCCATTCGGGAACCCCAGCGAACGCTGCGCCGACGGCAGCGCGATGTTCACGACCGTGGAATCCAGAACCACCATCAGCTGGGCGATAGCCACCACGACCAAGACCAGCCAGCGCCGGTCGACGGGGGCTGGCTGGTCCTGGACGGCAGATGACATGGGATCTATGCCCCTTCACGTGGAGCGCACCGCACGGATCGCTAGCGGGCCCGGAGCAACGATGACCCGGGAATGCTGCTGGGGATGGCGGGCCCAAGGCCGCTATCTCAAGCCACGATAGGCATACCGGAAACGCCACGTCTACCTGCGCCAGGCCGTACATGCCGGCGCCCCGCGGCCGGCTCGCCGGCGAGCGGAGCCCTAGGGCACGACCACGACGGGCACCGCTGAGCGGCGGGCGAGGCTGACAGCGACCGAGCCGACCACCCGGTGCATGGCATGCGATGAGCTCCCGACCACGATCACCACAGTGTCGCCGGGGTGGGCGTCGCGGATGCCCGCGGCGGCGGCGATCAGCTCGTCCGGGATCAGGCCATCGCGCCGCTCGAACCGCCAGCGCTCCACGCGGTCGCGCAGCTGCTCGCTGGCCGCAGTGTGCAGCTCCCGCGCGACATCGTCGAAGCTGGCTTCCATTTCGCCTACGGCGCCTGGCGACAGCATGTCTATGCTCGGCAGGTGAGCGACGTACACCACCTCGATGCTGCCGGCCCGGCCGTGCAGCAGCCTGACCGCGGCGTCGAGCGCCCGGATGGCAGGAGGTGAGCCGTCATACCCGACGACGAGGTACAGGTTCCCGGCTAGCGGTGCGGTAGCGTCCATCGCGGCCAACGCTATCCGGTTCCCTGGCGCGGCGTCCCGGTATCCGGCATGCGGACGGCACGACAGCCTGGCTCACCTAACCGGGGTTCCCGTGCTGAGCGGTAACGTTCCCGGAACGGTGCGGGCGTACGTTGTAGTAATGCGGGAGGCGCAGCCGGCCGCCGGGCCGGTACCGGTGACGATGGAGGTCGCGGCGCGCCGCTTCGGTGTGGTGTCATCAGCGGCCGCGGTGGTACTGGTCGTTCTTGCCGTGCTGCTTGCCGCCGCCTCAGTGCCGCTTTACGCCTGACGCACCAAAACTGGCAGGTGAACGGCGGTCAGAACATCGCTGTGGCCGTGCTCTTCTCGGCCGTGGGCTTCATCATCGTCCGCCGGCAGCCCCGCAACGCGATCGGCTGGATCCTGCTCACCGCCGCCACGCTCGCGGCGGCGGCATTGTTCAATCCGCTGCGGCAGCGGGTGCAGCGGGCGGTGGACCGGCGGTTCAACCGGGCCCGCTATGACGCCGACAAGACCGTGGCGGCATTCGCGGCGCGGCTGAAAGACGCCGTGGACCTGGACGCGGTCCAGGCCGACCTGGCCGGTGTCGTGCACCAGGCCCTGGCACCTGCCCACGTTTCGGTGTGGATGAGCCAGCGCGACTGAGGCGGGCTTCCGCCGACTCCGCCGCCGTCAAGCCCGGCCGGCGCAGCAGCGTCTTCTCGCGGCCGTTGCGATCACCGCTGCACCCTGCGCAGGGTGGCGACCGCGTCGGGGGGCCAGGGCCCAGCCCGGCAGCGGCGGCGGGCCGGTCAGGGTACCGGCGAGTGTGGCGGGGAAGCCATCCAGGATGGACCGGTCACCGAAACGGTCGCGCTGCTTGACGCAGGCGCCGGCGCGGACCACCGATTCGGCCCCCGTCGCGCTGCCATCGCACACGATCGCGCCGGGTTCGACGATGCTGCCGCGGCCGATGTGGCAGCCGTGGATCATCGCGCCCGGGCCGATCACCGCGTCGTCCTCGATGATCAGCTCGTTGTCGGGCAGCAGGTGCAGCACCGTGTTCTCCAGGATCTGCACCCGCGAGCCGATGCGGACCGGGCCGTGGGAGTCCCCGATGATCTTCACGCCCGCGCCGATCAGCGAGCCTTCGCCGATGACCACGTCGCCGGTGATCTCCGCCGAGTCGAACAGCACCGTGCCGGCGCCGATCGACGGGGTCTTGTCGCGGTAGGCGTACAGCGCTCCCATGCGTTCTCCTGCTCGCATCGGCCCGGCCACGATGGTGCCCGGGTGGTCGGTCAGGTTGGTCTGGTTCTGCCGCAGTATCGCGAGCCGCTCCCGGTCGGCGTCGGTGGCCGACCGAATCACATGCGGCGGGCGCCCGACCAGGACCGTATCGGCCGGGATCACGGCGCCCGGCGGCACCAGCGTGC
>Ga0209656_10001638_pt1 | contig 14639 bp, 17 predicted proteins | sample BogFormECP12_OM2_FD_188239 | JGI IMG/M metagenome (GOLD analysis project Ga0209656, IMG submission 188239) | Bog forest soil microbial communities from Calvert Island, British Columbia, Canada - ECP12_OM2 (SPAdes) (version 2) | ecosystem: Environmental > Aquatic > Freshwater > Wetlands > Bog ... | reverse complement strand
TGACGCGGCGCCCGCGCGATGTTTCGAGAGGGAAATTGGATGGCAGAAGTATCGAGATCCAGCGCCTGATTGGACGCGCCCTGCGAGCGGCGGTCGATCTCGACGCTCTGGGCGAGCGAACGCTTTGGATCGATTGCGATGTTCTGCAGGCGGACGGCGGGACGAGAACCGCATCGATTACCGGTGCATGCGTTGCAACCGCCCTCGCGTGCGGAGCGCTCTTGGACCGAGGCGAAATCGCGCGCTGGCCGTTGACTTGTCTTGTCGCCGCGGTGAGCGTCGGGGCGGTTGGTGGACACTCGCTGCTCGATCTCAATTACGAAGAGGACAAAAAAACGACGGTCGATTTGAACCTTGTCATGACGAGCAAGGGGGCGTTCGTCGAACTCCAAGGTGCGGGCGAGGAAGCTACTTTTTCAAGGTCAGAGCTCGATCAGATGCTCTCGCTCGGGGAAGGCGGAATCGAACAGCTAATTGTTAGACAGCGCGAGTTGTTGAAGTCGACTGTGAGCAATCTACCGGATTTTTGAGGACAGAGGACTTGGAGAGGAATTTCTTGGGCAACGACAGCGTTTTCGCGTAGGGGTCGACCGTGCGGCGTGTCCAAGCCCATCGTGGCGCAGGCAGAGACGCCCACGCCACCTCGGGCTCGCGACGTGCAATGGTGATTGACGCGGGGTTGGGCCGCCGTCCCTACACTGTCAATCCGCGAAGGTGGATCGGGAGACGAGCAATGAGTTCGCCGTTTTTGTGGAGGTGAATGTGATCGTGAAGATTTGTGACGACGCAGACGTGATTCGGGATGATGCGAACGCGTTCGCCGATTTCTGGTTTTTGTGCGGAGCGCCCTAAATCGAGAACGCCGTGTTCTTCGCTGAGCCGTGCGATCATTGCGTCCGGGTAGTCGGGGAGCAGGCCGTATCCCTCTTGAGGTTTCGATGGGAGGAGGTCGCTGGAAAGCGTCTTGCTGCCGGCGTCGATGATCGCGCGGTCGGCTGTGGGCCGGCTCACGACCGTTGCAAGAATTTTGAACGCGCACGCTTCTTCGGTGGCGGCTCCAGCATCGATCATCATGCGATCGTTATAGATGTAGGTCCCGGCACGCATTTCTGTCACACCTGGTGCGAGCTTGTGCGTGAAAAAGGCGGGTTGCGATCCGCCACCGGAAATAATCGGGACGCCGATTCCGGCGTTGCGGAACAGCGGCAACGCGATGCCGAGGAACTCGGTTGTTTTCGACGTGGTCGGAAAGGTGAGCAGACCCTTGAATTCGATATTCAAATGTTTCACGGCCTCCTTTGCGAGTTCGAGCGCCTGCTCCGGTGTCTGGACTCCCTGGCGATTGGCGCCGGATTCGAATTCAATGAAAAGACCAATGGGACTGGCTGCGTGCTGCGCGGCCGAAGCGACAGATTCCAACGCATTCCTGTTATCGATAGCAACCGTCATTCGTGCAAAGTTCGTCAGGTGCGCAAGGCGTTCTGCTTTCGGCTGCCCGATCACGTTGTACGTCAGCAAGATGTCCGTAATCCCCGATTCCGCCATTGTTTCCGCTTCCCCGAGCTTCTGAACCGTGATTCCGACGGCACCGGCCCGTATCTGTTCATGCGCAAATAGTGGAAGCTTGTGCGTCTTTATGTGAGGTCGAAGCTTGATTCGGTGTGCGTCACAATAGGCCTGCAGCCGTCGGATATTATGCCGGGCAATTTCGACATCCACGATGGGGACAGGGGTTTCCAAGTCGGTGATTTGCACGCGAAAATGACGTTTGTTCGAAGGCTAAGACGGAATTTATCACATCACGTTTGCATCAGTACGGGGTCAATTTGAGAATCGCGATGGTCGCCGACTATCGTAGCATACGCGTCCCGCGTGTACGGCGAAAATGGTGGCCTCCATCATTGATCGAGTGGCTGCCGGGACTGTTCCGGAATTGAACGTCCGTCAGCCGATACAGCGTCTCAGGATCCGTTCGATCTCTGTGCGGTCCAGGTTTTTGCCAATGAAGACGAGCTCGCTTAAACGCGGCTCGTCTTTCGCCCAGAGCCGGTCCCAATAGATTGTGAAACGGTTGTTGACCCCGTGGAAAACGGCCCGGCGCGGTGTTCCTTCGATCCAGAGGATCCCTTTGGAGCGGTAGATTTTTGATTTTTCGGAGAGTTCCTGGAGCTCGGTTTCAAGACGCTCAATTGCAAGCGGTTGATCGAAGCTGAAAGAAAAAGACCCAATATCCGAGTGGTTGTTTTGCTTGAGTTCATCGAGCAAATCGGGAGTCACGGTCAGTTTGCGGTCCAGATCGAAAACCTTCAAATCCAGTAGTTCCTTCAAGTTCACGCGAGAATTTTGCGTGTGAAAGATGCGGGCATGCGGATTGAGACCCAGAATCTGATTCTCGAGAGCAGCCAGAGTTTCCTCGCTGACGAGATCAACTTTATTGATCAGGATAAAGTCGGCCAGCGCCACCTGTTCCCGGGTGACCTCGGCTTCCTCGAGTTGGGTTGGAAGCTGTTCTGCGTCGACGACTGTAATGATTGAATCCAGCCGTGCATATTGCTGCAGTTGCGGAATGTTCAGGAAGGTCTGCGCAACCGGCCCCGGATCAGCCACGCCGGTGGTTTCGATGAGGATATAGTCGAGCTTGTCGCGTTTGAGCAGCTTCTGGACGCCTTTGACAAGATCTTTCCGGACGGTGCAGCAAACGCAGCCGTTGCTCAGTTCGACCATATCTTCGGCCTGCGTTTCAACGAGTTTCCCGTCGATTCCGACTTCGCCGACTTCGTTAATGATCACTCCGAACCGGTAATCGGTCTGCTCCTTTAAGATATAGTTCAGGAGTGTGGTTTTCCCCGCACCGAGGAACCCGGTGAGGACGCTGACAGGGATCACTTTGTTCGGCATCATAGAATAAAACAAAAAAGAGCGATCCAGCGTGGCCGGATCGCTCGGAAAGATAACGCAAAAGTTGCCTTACACCAACCCGGCCTTCTTCAACGTCTTGAAAGCGCCGTTCTTAGAGATTGTTTTTAGAGCGCGGGCAGTGAGCTTGAGTGTCACAAAGCGACTGAGCTCCGGTACCCAGATCCGCCGAGTCTTAAGGTTCGGCGTGAAAAGCCGTGGGGTATTGGCGGTCACATGCTGACCGACACCACCCTTTTTCTTGGCCATACCGCGCCGATGGATTACGTGACCCTTTGCAGGTTTGGCGCCAGTGATGCTGCATTCTCTAGACATTTTTAGTTCTCCTGGTGAAGGGCCCGCAAGATCGGCACCTTTCCTGTAGTCGTCAAGGCGAAATTGTTTGGTCCATCGCGGAACAATCTGCGCAAGATTCGACTTTTGCTCCCCTCGCGGAACAGCGCAGCTGTGCTACGGTTTCATTCGAATGAAGCGGAAGTTTCTCTGCGGCTTTCTTTGCATCTGCGTTTTTCTGAATGTACTCGTCGGCCTGAGGATATTGGATTCAAGTGCGGCGGCTTCCGACGATCACGGAATCGATTATGCCGCGTTCGCCGGGTTCACCAGAGCGATCCAGGTGATCCGGCAGGACTATGTCGACCCGGGCGCAGTGTCGTATAAGAAGCTAACCTATGCGGCGTTGCATGCGATGTTGCCGCATCTCGATCCGCACAGTCAGTTCCTGGAGCCGGACGATCTGAAGGACCGGGAAGATGAGACGCGCGGAGAATTTGGGGGATTCGGCTTCACGATTTCCGGCAAAGACAACGCGATTACGATTTTGTCCACGATGGAAAACAGCCCAAGCGCACGGGCTGGCATCCTGCCTGGAGACCAGATCGTCGCGATCGAAGGGAAATCAACGCTCAACATGCCGATTGAGGAGCTTAACCAATTGCTGCGCGGCCAGCCAAATCAGCGGCTCACTTTGACACTTTACCGGCCGGCAACAAAAGAGACAAAGCCGTACGAAATGCGACGGGAGATCATTAAAGTCGCAAGCGTCGTGGATGCGAAAATTCTGAATCCGAGCGATACCGGGGGAATAAAGATCGGGTATCTGCGAATCACCGAGTTCACCGAACCGACAGCGCACGAGGTATCTGACAAGCTGGATGTGCTGGAGGCGGATGGGATGCAAGCGTTAATAATGGATCTTCGGTTCAACCCTGGCGGACTTCTAACGAGCGCGGTCGATGTGTGCGGGCTGTTTTTGCCCCCTCGCACGTTGGTTGCCTACACCGAGGGCCGGGACGCTGCGGAGCGCCGCGATTACTACACGGACAGCAGCAATCGCCAGAGACCAGCTTTTCCGATGGCTGTGCTGGCAAACGGTCTTAGCGCCAGCGGCGCCGAGATTGTGACCGGCGCACTCAAGGATCTCAAGCGAGCGATCATTATCGGCGAGACAACTTTTGGGAAGGGGGTCGTGCAAACACCGATGCCGCTTCCCGATGGTTCCGCGCTTTGGTTGACGACGGCGAAGTACTACACTCCCGGCAAGCAAGTCATTCAGGAAAAAGGGATTGCACCCGATATTGAATCGACCGTCGACACGGACCGTGAACGAGCGCTTCTGCTGAGGCAGCGGGGCGGATTGTTTACGCCGGAAGAACAAAAGCTGGTCCAGGAAACATCCGACACGCAGCTCGAACGCGCGGTGGATGCATTGCGCTGTTTGATTATCTACAAGCAATTTGCGAAGCGCTAGAGGAGTGTTCTGCCGCTCCGATCCTCTTCGGACAATTACGATCGGAACGGCAATCTGGGACTGGCACGCCGGGTTTTTCGGATTAATGCTGATCCGATGCACTACCGGAAATTAGGAAAGACGAATTTTAGTGTCTCTGAAGTCAGTCTTGGCTCATGGCAAATCGGGGGTGGCTGGGGGGATGTATCGGACGCGAGCGCGGAGCAGGTGCTTCACGCAGCGATAGAACGTGGAATTAACTTCATTGACACTGCCGATGTCTATGGAGATGGCCGCAGCGAGCGATTCATTGCCAAAGTCCTGGGCGAGACGCGCGCGTATGTCATTGTTGGGACAAAAGTGGGCCGGAGGCTGCAGCCGCATGTCGCCGAGGGATACAATCGTGAGAATTTGACCGCCTTTGTCGAACGGAGCTTGAAAAACTTGCAGCGCGAGACTGTCGACCTCGTGCAATTGCACTGCCCGCCAACCGAAGTTTACTATCGGCCGGAAGTTTTCGCTGTGCTCGACGATCTGAAGAAGGTCGGCAAAATCCGTAATTACGGCGTGAGCGTCGAAAAGGTCGAGGAAGCGATCAAAGCGACTGAATTTCCCGGAGTCGCGACGGTGCAGATCATCTTCAACATATTCCGGCAACGGCCAAAAGATCTGTTCTTCGCGCTCGCGCAGCAACGCGATGTTGGGATTCTCGTTCGTCTGCCGCTTTCGAGCGGTCTGCTATCGGGGAAAATCACACGCGAGACTGCGTTTGCCCCGGACGACCATCGGAATTTCAACCGGAACGGCGAGCAATTCGATCGGGGCGAAACGTTCTCCGGCGTCGACTTCGATGTCGCACTCGACGCGATCGAAGAGATTCGGCGATTGGTTCCGCAGGGGGTGACGATGGCGAACTTCGCACTACGTTGGATACTTGATCATGAAGCGGTCAGCTGCGTGATACCCGGCGCACGGAATGAGCAACAAGTCGTCCAGAATGTTTCGGCCTCCGATCTCCCATCATTAACACCGGACCAGGAAAAGGCGCTGGCGGCGTTATACCACGACAAAATAAGCGCGTTGGTTCATCAGCGCTGGTGAACTTTAGTTCGCTCGGATCGGTTCACTGTTTTTCCTCCTGTAGGTACCGGATCCGCTTGTTGATGTCGGTGTTGATCGAGTGGTACGGCTGGGCAAGGTTAGCCGCCGCAAAAAGCGTGCGCCGGATGTGCTCCATGTCGTCATCGCCGATAGCGTCTGTGAAAATCGGCTGGAGGTAATTGATCCCCAGCCGAGATGGTTTCATCAGGATCGGGTCATAAAACTCAGGGTACATCCGGCGCGCGTGGATGTGGCCCCAGCGATCTCGGAACCGATTTGCGTCGTAGCCGCTGACCTGGAATCCCTTTGCGGTGGTGTACTGGAGGATTGAGACCGCGTTGTTCCGGCCCTCAACCAGTAACTCAACTGCCTTCGCGCCGAGCTGCGCAGCGTAAAACCTGTCGAAAACGATCGGGCGGCCTCCCCGCTGCGTGTGTCCGACTTTTCTGGTAAAGATCGCTTCCCGTGCGGAGTCTCCGCGCCGGTAGAGTTGAAAATAGCGATCCCCGATCATGGTGATTAACCGGTGGCGCAGCGCTTCTGCAGCGCCGCTCAGAGCGATGTTGCCGGCCGGATCGGTAGTTCTGGTTTCCGCACCGAGTTCGTTTCCCTGTTCGTCAACGATCCCTTCGCCGCAGACGATCACTACGTTCTTTTGCAAATCGTACAGATCTTTTACCCGCTCGACCAGGTGCTCAATGTTTAACGCGTGCTCGGGCACCAGGATGATGTCCGGCCGTCCGTATGCCGAGCCGAGAGCAAGGTATCCTGAGTGCCGGCCCATCACTTCGATAATGGCGATTCGTCGATGGCTTTCTGCTGTTGTCCGAATCCGTTCCACACCGCCGGCGGAGACAAAGACGGCCGTCGCGTATCCGGGCGTCACGTAGTTTACCAGATAGTCCAGGTCAAAAATCCTCTGCCATTTGCTGTGTTCATATCGGTAGCCGGTTTTTGAACTCGGGTCTTCGACGCGGATCCATTCATTGGGTTCTTCGGGATAGTTGAGTCCGAGATCGTTATCGATTGTTTTTGGCGCCAGGACCGTTTGCAGCCGCTCGGCGAGCGGTTGCAGACCGTTCAAAGTACCGTCCCCACCGACGCAGATGGGTCCTTCGATCCCGAGCCGCTGCAGCCGATGCGCGATCAGATCGAGTTCCTCCGTCTTTTCGGGATCGACGTAGTCGCGCGATGACCCGATCATCGTGCCCCCTTTCGTCGGATCCATCTTCCCCCCCGTGCACTTATTTATTCCGGGGTTCAGCAGTTTCTCAAAGAATTATAATTCGTACCGGCTAAAGCGCGTTTTTTTAATTTCCCGCTCATCGCGAAAGCACTATGGTTTCTGGTAAAGATTGCGGGCGTAAGGGGCAAATTCTAACCGAGAAATTCATTCGTATATGCAAGACCGTGTCGTCATGATAAAAATGGTGGTATCTGCGCTGGCCGGATTCCTTGCGTTCGTCACTGCCATGTTTACGACCATGCTCGATTTGTCGATTTTTTGGCGGAACATCTGGCTGGGAATCTGCCTTGTGTTTTTCGTGACCTCCTTGATCGGCGTGTTTTTCCTTTGCGGTGACCTCAACTCCGAGCACAACCCGGAGTCCGAGACCCCGAAGGAACATTGACGGTCCGGTTTTGCGTGGATGCTTTATTTGCTCACCGCCGGAGCGTTACTCTGGGTTGGGCTCCTTCTGGTTCCATGGCGACCATGGAGTACGCGGGAACATCTGGAGCCGGATAAGACCAACATTGCTCCGAGTCTCTCTAACGTAACGGTGCTGATCCCTGCACGGAATGAGGCCGCCTCGATTCAGCGCACTTTATCGGCTCTTGGTGTACAGGGGACGGATTTGAAGATCATCCTCGTGGACGATCAATCTTCTGATGGAACGGCAGCGATCGCTCAATCGACGCTCGCAACCGGTCTCGCCGTCGTCAACGGGGCTCCGCTTCCGCCGGAGTGGACGGGAAAGCTTTGGGCTCTCGAGCAGGGGTTGCGCAATGCGGGGACCGAACTGGTTCTGTTGCTGGACGCAGACATCGAGCTCGAATTGGGGGTTGTCGGAGCGCTCAGGCAAAAATTGATTGGTGACCAGCTCGATCTTGTGTCGATCATGGCTTGGCTTCGCATGGAAACCTTTTGGGAAAAGCTGCTTGCGCCCGCTTTCATTTATTTCTTCAAGCTCGTTTATCCGTTCGCTTACGGAAACAAACGGGATTCAAAGTTCGGTGTGGCGGCGGGCGGTTGCATTCTTGTTCGAGCGAAGGCGCTACGGAACGCAGGCGCATTTGAATCAATTCGGGATGCGATAATTGATGATTGCGCCCTCGCGAGCCGAATCAAAGCCTCTGGAGGCCGCACATGGATTGGTTTGAGCCGTTCCGTGCGAAGCCATCGCCCGTATCCGCGCCTTGCGAATTTCTGGGAAATGGTTGCACGGACTGCCTACACCCAATTGCACTATTCCATCTGGCTGCTCCTCGGGACGACGTTTCTGATGTCGCTGATGTTCGTGTTCCCAGTGGCGGGTCTATTGACCGGTTCGTTTGTTGTCCGGGCCTTCGCGGTTATCGGCGTGTGCGCGATGATGATCTCCTACCTGCCAACCTTGCGCTATTACCGAAGATCAGTTTTGTGGGCCCCGATGCTACCGTTTATCGGTTGCGTATATCTCGTTTTGACTTGGGCGTCGGCCATCCGCTTCTGGCAAGGCAAACGGTCGGAGTGGAAAGGGCGCGTTTATCAGCGTCGTTAGTTCAGATGCTTTTTGTCTGACCTCCATCCACGTCGATAAGGGATCCGTGCAGGAACCGGCTTTCGGCTGAGACGAGGAATGCAACAAGGTGCGCAATATCGTCAGGCTCACCGACTCGCGTGACCTTTGATTCTTTGATCATCTAAGAACGCGCCTCGTTTGGTCGCGCCAGCATTGTTTACCACGATATCGATTCCGCCAAAGTGAGCGACCGTCGCAGTCACCAATTCTGGTGGGGTCTCGACCTTGCTATCAGAATCACCGGACCGCGTTGGCAGAATTATCCGAACAGACGTGAAATGGAAAGAACACGACGTCTCGACTGGCCGCATTCATTGCCCGGAAGAACAGATTGGAAATGTTTACTGAAGTGAACTAGTGCTCGTAGTCAGCAGGTGAGATCGGCTCATCTCCCTGGATATAGGTCTTGCCGCGATAAAACCGCGCGAAAAATACGAAGACGATTGCTGTCAAGAGCATCAGAAAAGTAAAGAACCGAAAGTAAGCGGCATGTTTCAGGTCGACTCCGATATTGCTGAGAGCCGGAATCAGAAAATTCAAGATCGCCGTAAACTGGTTGCCCAATGCGACCGCGAAAAGCCAGGCGGCCATGACGATGCTCTTCATCTTTTTCGGTGCTTGCGTATACGAAAACTCGAGGCCGGTGATTGAGACCATCACTTCACTCGCGGTTAACAGTACATACGCGAGCAATTGCCAGCTCACGCTTGGTTTCGCACCGCCGTCGATCCGGGCTTGGAGCCACCAGATCACACCGAATGATGCCGCGATCAGAAAGAGTCCGATACCAATCTTCCGGAGCGGGGTTAGCCGGAAGACGCGGTCGATTGCCGGATACACTCCGTAGTTGAAAATCGGAATCAGGACCAGGATTAGGAGCGGATTTGCAATCTGAACCTGTTCCGGCAGAAACTTGATACCCCAAAAACGCAGATTGAGGTTACGTGCCTGCAAGGTCCATTCGCCGCCCGAACTCTGATCCCAGAGCGACCAGAAAATTGCGACAAAAATATAGAGCAGAAAGAGTCGTCCGATTGCGCCCAGCCCTTCGCCGCTGAAAAACTCGCGCACAAAACCGAGCCCGCCCGGGGGGATGTGCACGTACTTTTTGCGCCCCATCCAAAAGAGAATGGTTGCCACGACCATCAAGATGCCTGGCAAGCCAAAGGCAAAATGGGAACCGAATTTTTTATCATTCAGCAGAACCGGGCAGATGTAGGTCGAAATTGACGATCCGAGATTGATTGAGAGGTAAAACCAACCAAAGGCGCGCGAAAGAAGGTGCTGGTTCCCGAGCCCGAATTGGTCCCCGACATGCGCGGAGACGCATGGTTTGATCCCTCCGGAACCGATGGCGATCAGGAGCAGCCCAACGAATAGCCCGACTCGCGTGTCATCGATTGCCAATGCCAGATGACCGAGGCAGTAAACAACCGACAACGAGACGATTGTCCGGTATTTGCCGAGAAAGCCGTCTGAAATGATGGCTCCGAGGATCGGAAGAAAATAGACTCCAAAAACGAACTCGTGAAACCAGCCGGCCGCCTCGTAGTCGTTCATTACAGCGAGCTTCCCACCCGGTCCCATCAGGTAGGTCGTCATGAAGATGGCGAGGATCGAGCGCATCCCATAAAAACTGAAACGCTCGGCCGCTTCATTGCCGACAATGAAAGGGATGCCGGGCGGCATCCTGGAAAAATTTGCGTCCGGGGCCGTGCGGTAAGTCGTGCCGGTGCCGCCTCCACCACTTGCTAGGACTGTCCCTGAACCGCCCGAATCTGACATGATCCGCCAAACCTGAACTGCCGGACGGAACTTTGCAATACGGCAGATCAGGGCTGGACTTTGGCCATCATCGCCAGAATTTCGGCCAGGCAGATACCGGCAACAATCGACGCTCGATCAAGCGCATCCTCGACTTCGGAATTATTCCCTTTCTGGAGGCTGGTTACAGCCGTGTTCAAGTGTCGTACGAGCGAATGGTACCACTGCAGCGTGAGATTAAACCGTTCCCGAAGTTCTGGTTGCTCCCGGCGCCCTTCCCGCTCATCGAGCTCTGCAAGATAGGCGCCATTCAAGGAGACGTGACAACATCTGCAAAACGCCAGAAGAAAATCCTGAGCATCATTTGCCGGGAGCAATTTCGAATTCGTTAACCCGACCACCACCCGCAAAATTGGACGTGTGTAGTAGGCGAAATGAATTTCGATTGCGGCGCGGCATCCGCGGCTCTCGAGCGCCTTCCGTTCGGCCGGTTCGATTGGAACCGTCTTGAGCGAGCGGTGGAGAACCAGCTTCAAGTCGTCCTGCGACTCGGCGGTCGCTTCCCGCTGAACAATCTCCGCGGGCGGCGCCGATTGACGCTCGCGGAGAAGCTGCCCGTTCTCGAGTGTTAATCGCGTCCGGTGAGTCGACTGCCGGGCGGACTCCCAGAGGAATCCGAGCAGATCGGCAACAGGCAGAAATTCGACGAGCGTCAGAATAACAGCATCCGCGCACTTTTCGACCGTGAACTCGGGCAACGCGTGCTTCAAAAAGAGACTCATCGCGTGCGGAAGCTGGCGGACTTCCGGTTGTAGTACTTTTTGCGTTTCCTCACTCATTGGAGCCGGTCCGCATAACTTAGAAGCAATCGAGCGATTTGCCAGCTCCGCGCCGCGTGAGATTTTAGGTAATGATAGCTCAGTACGAACGAAGCATCAGGTCCGGCGCGGGAAAATCCGGCATAAGAGGGGCGGATATCCTTCTTCCGAAATCAGCGGCGCCGTCGAATCGGCTCTGGCTTCCGGGAAATCTCAACTCATTGAGATTCCCGTGACCAACGCTCGATAAATGCAAAGCAATCATTCTTTAACGAGCCGTCGTCGATTTTTCGGGCTCTGTGCAGCGGCGGGTGTAGGTCCGGCCATTTTTGCGGATACTCTTTGCGCAATGGCTGACGAGAAACCGGGAGAACAGGTAACGATCGAAATGATTGACGCAGCGGCGGATGTTGCCGGGATCCACATATCGCCGGACAAAAAAGAGGCGCTACTCTCCAAATTAAACGAACAACGCCGAGGTTATGACGCGATTCGAAAGCTCAAGTTGGCGAACGATATTCCACCTGCCTATCGCTTCGATCCGGTGACGGCTCCTCGCTTTGCGCCTCCGGCGGAATCGGCGCCGGTTCGACTACCAGTCGCGACCAGTGGCTCACTTGCGGTCGCGGACTCAGAGATCCCGAAAGACCTGGAAAAGCTGGCGTACGCGACCATCGGCGAGCTTGGGGCGCTAATTCTAAGCAGAAAAGTCTCTGTCACCGGCATCACTCAGATGTTCCTGGCGCGGTTAAAGAGATACGACGTGAAGCTCAACTTTCTGGTGACGCTCACCGAGGAGCGGGCTTTGAGGCAAGCGAAGGAACTGGATGCTGAACTCGCCACTGGCAAATATCGCGGGCCTCTTCATGAAATTCCCTGGGGAGCCAAAGATCTGCTGGCCGTAAATGGTTATCCCACCACGTGGGGTGCGGGCGGGTTTCAGCAACAGAGGTTCGATGGGGACGCGACGGTTGTGAAGCGTTTGGATGAAGCCGGCGCGGTCCTGATCGCGAAACTGTCGCTGGGCGCCCTCGCAATGGGCGACAAATAGTTCGGTGGACGGACAAAAAACCCCTGGAACACCAGCGAGGGCTCAAGCGGTTCCTCTGCTGGTTCAGCTTCGGCTACGGCGAGCGGCTGCGTCCCGTTTGCGATTGGGACCGAGACGCTTGGGTCGATCTCATCGCCATCAACGCGTTGTGGAACTACCGGGTTGCGCCCGACATTTGGGTTCGTTCCGCGAACGGGAGCGATGGCGCTGGCCTGGACGATGGACAAAATCGGTCCAATTTGCCGATCAGCGGAGGATTGCGCTTTAGTCATGCAGGCCATTTACGGCCCGGACGGCGTTGATCTGACGGTGCATCCGGCGCCGTTTCTATGGGACGCCCGCGCCGATTGGAAGCGGCTCAAAATCGGGTATGCCAAAAGTCTATTTGAGGTTCAGTCGCTGCCGGACAATCCGCCGGACTATCTGACGACCGACGAATTGAAGGAATGGGAATCGAAAAAGGATGACCGTGCGGCCGCCGAAGCGCGCAGCGCGTACGACCGGACGTACGATCAAGCCGCACTGGATGCTCTCCGGAAGATGGGGGTCGAATTGCATGAAATTGAATTGCCGGACCTCCCGTTGGACGCAATCGCACTTTTGCTGAATGCGGAGGCAGCGGCCGCATTCGCTGATTTGACGCTAAGCGGCCGGGATCAACTTCTTAAAGAACAGGGTCCCGACGATTGGCCGAACGTATTTCGAGCGGCTCGATTCTATCCGGCTGTCGAATATATCCAGGCAAATCGCGCGCGGGCGCTCGCGATGCGCCGGATGGCAGAGTTGTTTGCGGATGTGAACGTGATTGTCGTGCCGTCGAATTCTGATTCTCAGCTTATCCTCACTAACCTCGCCGGGCATCCTGCAGTCATCATGCCGAATGGCTTTCGGGGAGAGGACGCACCAAAGTCTCCGCCGGTTGATACGGGGGAAGATGACCGAATCGGCGGGCCTGGCACGCCGGACAGCCTCACGTTTCTGGGCCGTCTCTACAACGATTCCGCGCTCTTGGCCTTTGCGTCGGCGTACCAGCAGGAAACCGGTTTTCATCGCTTTCATCCGCCAGAGTTCGAATAATAAACCTGCTGGGGCGGCCGACGGGTTGAACCCGCGAAGTTACGAGGGGCGATTAATCGGGTAACGCTATCGTAACGTTATCCGTCGCCGATTCCATCGGCTCATCACATACTCTTGAAGATCCTCCGTTCGAAAACGATATTCACTGGGCAGTACGGACGTAACTGATGGCATTCCTTCGTACGAGCCTGCGTAGGCTCTCAGCGGAGATGGACAGGTACGACGGCCGCTTCCGTTGTGTTCAGGAGCGTAGGGCTCACGCTAGGTGGCTTCTCGTCGGGGCGGAAGCGGGCGGCTCTGGAGAAGGTACCGGGGTGGATGGCATCGAGAAGGTCGTAAACGGAGATCACGTTTTAAAGAACGGTCAGGAATCGTAACCTTGAACAGTATGGAGATCCTCCGGCTCGACAACGACGTGTCGGAACTCTACGTAGGTGCGGCGCGGTCCGTAAGGGTTGCTTGTACCGACAGCTCCAGTTTACCTTCCCGGTATAGTTCGAGGTAAGCGAGCAGCCTGGTCTGATGAATAACATCTCCCGGCTCGTCGATGACGATGTGCCGGCTGAGTGTATTCCGAATGATTGAGGCTTTTTCCTCCTGCAAGAAGTGGAGCAATGCAGTTCTCTCTTTCGTGTGCTTTTTCATCTGCGACAACTGTCGCATCCGGTTGGGTCGAAAGGGTGATTTCATGCGTCATACCCTGAGATGGTATGGAGATCCTCGATTTCAGGCGGCGGCAAGATTGCGAGAAAGTGCGGCCACATCATGTGGCCGCTGGCGTATTCGTTATTGACGAAGTGGCATTCTTCATTCGTAACCGCGAACCGTCTCAGATCCGGCAGAACCTCAATCATTAAGGTCTCGTGTCGCCCGATGTTTGGATCCACCTTTTTCTTGTCCGCGTAATACATGAAGACAGCAACGCTATCTTCGACAAAGCGATTACCGGGGCGAGCGCAAAATTCGTTGCATCCGTCGATCTCGTTCCACTGGTCAATCATTGACTTCAACGATGCGGGAGTAAGTGGTGACGGGAAATGATGAACCCAATCAGCGCCTTCGGGTGAATCCAGATACTCTTTGGTGGTCATATCAAGCGATGCGGCGAGCGTAGGATGTGCCTAGGCGTGAGATCAGGGACCGGGCTTGGTATCGTCCTCTTTCGATTTGAAGCGGAAGGACCAACACTCCCCATTCTTGTATTTCCACCCCGGTTCCAATTGTTTACTCCATGACGTTTTACTAGCTTTTGCCGTAGCACGTCGTTGGCCGGAAGTATTGTCTAATGCGCTTGAACCTGGTTGGGTGCCACCAAGATGGGAGGTCCGGGGGCAACCGACGATTTGGACGCCGGGCGTCGGACTCAGGTCTGGCTTGCCGTAAGCAACGATGCTGCTGCA